>Ga0302319_10011715_pt1 | contig 16612 bp, 12 predicted proteins | sample Bog_T0_2_FD_203319 | JGI IMG/M metagenome (GOLD analysis project Ga0302319, IMG submission 203319) | Peat permafrost microbial communities from Stordalen Mire near Abisko, Sweden - Bog_T0_2 | ecosystem: Environmental > Terrestrial > Soil > Wetlands > Peat | place: Sweden: Abisko, Stordalen Mire...
CGTGGTTACGCTGTGGGCCGCGGGCGTGCAGGCATCGCCCCTGGGCAAGCTGCTGGGTGCGCCGCTGGATCGCCGCGGCTGTGTGCCGGTGGACGACCGGCTGAGCCCTGCCGGGATGCCTAACGTGTTTGTTCTTGGGGATTTGGCGCACTTTGAGCAGGACGGCAAGCAGGTTCCGGGGGTGGCGCAGCCGGCGATGCAGATGGGCGACCACGTGGCGCGGATGATTGCGGCCGACCTCAAGGGCAAGCCGCGCCCGGCGTTCCGCTACTTCGACAAGGGCGACATGGCCACCATTGGCCGCATGGACGCGGTAGCGAAGGTGGAATGGCCCTTCAAGGCGCACATGAGCGGCTTTTTTGCGTGGGCCACGTGGCTCACGGTGCACATCTTTTTCCTGATCGGGTTTCGCAACCGGCTGGCGGTATTTGCAGCGTGGATATGGACTTATTTCACTTTCACGCGGGGAGCGAGGCTGATTACGGGCGACCAGCGGCTGCCGGGGTGGCAGGAGCGGGTGGATGCGGGGAAGCGCGAGGGCTAGCTTCTAGCTTCTAGCTTCTAGCTTTCAGCTCTCAGCTTTTTGCCGGAGGGTTTTGCAATTTTCCACATCGATGGAGAGTCGTGCTGAAATCGCTCGACATGGATGTGGAGGCATTCGACGAATTCTCCACTTAGGGATGGAGCTTTGGTCTGAATTTGAGTGGCAAACAGGTGTTTTGGCTGCGTTTTTGCGCATCTATTGCGCGAAAAACGTGGCTAATCGGGTGCTATGGCGCGTTCTAAGTGGCATTTTGTGCCTCCGTTGAGCGGAATCGATGCCATTTTCGGCCTTCTGGAGAGCCTTTTCGACAATCAAGTGCCAGCAATGCTGGCAGATTGCGAGCGCCGGATGCACCGTCTTCGGTCGGTTAAACTGGTAGAGCGATGCTTGACTTAGCCTACATCCGTGCAAATTCGAAGGAAGCACTCAGGAGAATTGGTCCGCGTGGGCCTGAAGCGGTGAACGACCTGAAGCTCGTTCTCATGCTCGACGAGGAGCGTAGAGAAGCCATCACGATTTCCGAGCAGTTGAGGGCGAAGCGCAACGAATTAAGCAAGCTCGTAGCGGAGTGGACGAGAAGCGGGCTAGATGCAACCTCCTTGATGGCAGAGAACCGCGCCCTCAAGCAAAGGCTGGAGGATATTGACGAGGGATCAGAATTTGACCAGAAAGTGCGGAAAGTTCTTTCGGGGATTCCAAACTTTACACAGGACTGGGTTGAATCTCCGGACCCCGATTTTCCTTCGAAATCTAAAGGGGTCCGCCCAGGCAGGTCCGAAGAGGATAACCTCACGGTGAAGACCTGGCGGCCACGCATGTCTGAAGAGGATAGCCTGAACGTCAAAACCTGGGGCGAAAAGCCCTCATTCACTTTCACCCCCAAGCCGCACTGGGAACTTGGCGAGGAGCTGGGCATCCTGGACCTGGAACGCGCCGCCAAGATCACCGGCGCACGCTTTGCGGTCTATATGGGCCAGGGCGCGAGACTTGAGCGAGCACTAATCAATTTCATGCTCGATCTGCACACTTCGAAACATGGCTACAAGGAAGTGCTGCCGCCATTCATGGTGAACTCGAAGTCTCTTTTCGGCACCGGCAATTTGCCGAAATTCGCGGGCGATCTTTTTCGATGCGCAGACGCTTTTATTGAGGGCGATTCGGTTCTTAAGCACGTCAAAGACTGGGACCCGGATGCAGCTGAGAGTCTTGCGAAGTTTAACGACCACTGGCTGATTCCCACGGCTGAGGTTCCGGTCACGAACCTTTACCGCGACGAGATTCTCGACGAGGCCCGGCTGCCGATTTGCTTTACGGCTTATACCCCCTGCTTCCGGGCTGAGGCTGGCGCGGCGGGGAAAGATACGCGCGGGATTATCCGGCAGCATCAATTTCAGAAGGTGGAACTGGTAAAGTTTACGCGGCCCGCGGACTCGGACGCGGAACACGAGCGGCTGACGAGGGACGCCGAGGAGATTCTTGAGGCGCTGGAGCTGCCTTATCGGCGCGTGCTGCTGTGCGCGGGCGACACGAGCTTCTCGTCGGCGAAGACGTTTGACCTGGAGGTTTGGCTCCCCGGGCAGGGGCTATACCGCGAGATTTCGTCGTGCTCGAATTTTGAAGCGTTTCAGGCGCGGCGGGCGAACATACGCTACCGGCCTTCGGGAGAAAAGGGCGCCAAGGCCAAGCCGGAGTTTGTGCATACGATCAACGGCAGCGGCCTTGCCGTGGGGCGGACGTGGCTGGCGATTCTTGAGAATTACCAGCAGGCGGACGGGTCGGTAACGATTCCGCAAGCCCTGAGGCCTTACATGGGCGGCCTGGACAGAATTGTGAAGGAACTTTGATGGCAATTTTCAAGCAAACCGCGAGCACGGGCGAGCCACGCACGCTGAAGCAGATCCTGCTGAGTTACTTCTACTGGACTTACCCGCGAGGGTGCTTTCACTACGATGTTATGGTGACGCTGATTCTGGCGTTCATTTTCGGCACGCCGTTTTTGTGGAATTATGGCGACAAGCCGTCGCCGAGCGCCGGACCATCGCATCCGATTGAGGTGGTGGGGAACGACGGGCACGGACTGATTGTGACTGTACAGGCCGTGGACGCCGAGGTGCCGGCGGGCGCGCCCGACGCGGTGGTTAAGAAGGCATTGCGAAAGGCCATTGAACCGGTGACCGGCGACGCGGTATCGGTGGACCACTGGGAGACAGTTACCGACGCCAAGGGAAACATTGCGTGGAAGGTTTGGGCGCGGCGGTAACTCGATAGAGCGGGCTGCGGAAAAGGCCTTGCCGCAGGTGATATGCCTGAAAAAATGTACCTCAGGGGCTAAAGCCCAGGTTGATTTGATTGGCTTTGTGCCGGGGATAAATCCCCGGCCTACCGTCCGGATGAGTTTTTCTGCAACCTGCTGGAAAGCGGAAAGTGGCCGGGCCGGTTTTTTGAGGGTCCTTCGGCGGGGCTGAGCATCAAACAATATAAGGATAACTATGCGTGTAAGAGCAAAGCTTCTTTTTTGGGCATTTATGGCGCCGATCGCACTGGCGGGAGGCGGCGCGATTGCATTGGGCGCACCCGCGGCTGCCGCGCCCGCGGACCAGAAGGAACTGAAGGAGGTGCTGCACCGGCTGGACCTGGCTGCGGCTAACTTCCATTCCACTTCGGCGGATGTAGAGGTCCAACTTGTGCAGACTTACCCGGTACCCGACACCGAGATACAGACGGGCAAGGTCTACTACGACCGCAAAGGCACGTCATTCCAGATGGCAGTGCACTTCACCGAGGACAACGGCAAGCCGGCTCCCAAGGTGATGGTGGTTTCCGGGGGAGTTTTCAAGCTGTATCAGCCCTTACTCGACCAGGTTATAACTTCGAAGAAGGTGAGCAATTATGAGAGCTACCTGATTCTTGGTTTCGGCGCAAGTGGCGAGAACCTGGCCGATAAGTGGAATATCCAGTTGGATGGGGCGGAAACGATTGGCGAGGTAAAGACCTACAAGCTGGAGCTGGTGGCCAAAGACCCGGAAGTGTTGAAGCTGTTTCCCAAGGTGACAATCTGGATCGATCCCGCTCTTGGGGTGAGCCTGAAGCAGGTATTCGACGAGGGGCAGGGGCAGTCGCGTACTTGCGTTTATTCGAACATCAAGGTGAACGGGCCGCTGCCTTCCAACGCGTTTACGTTCAAGACAGATAGCAAGACTACTTACGTGAACCGGTAGGGCGGTATTCGCGTTGCGCGGTAGAGTGGATTTTGAGCAACGCTCGTTGCGCGATAATTCACGAGATGCCCCAACTTGCAAAAGTCGAATTGCACCTCCATCTCGACTGCTCCCTGAGCTTCGCTGCGGTCTCCAATCTCGCCCCGCACATCTCGCGCCAGGAATACGACGCAGAGTTCGTGGCCCCGCCCGCATGCGCCAGCCTGGCCGATTTCCTCACACGGGCTCCTCGCGGGTTTCAGCTGATGCAGACTGAAGACGCGCTGCGCATGGTCACGGAAGATGTTTTCGAGCAACTTCGCCGCGACAGGGTAATCTACGCCGAAATCCGTTTTGCTCCGCTGCTACATCTGCTGGAGGGCCTGTCGCCGGAGGCCGTGGTTGCAGCCGTCGATCGCGTCACCGAGCAATGCATCCAGGCCACCCATATCGAAGCTCGCCTGATTCTTTGCACGCTGCGCCATTTCGACCAGGCGCAGAGTCTGCTCACCGCCCAGCTTGTGGAGCGCTTCAGAGGCACCCGCGTCGCGGCCCTGGACATTGCCGGGGATGAAGCCGGCTTCCCCATCTACCCGCACATTCCCGCGTTCCGTTATGCGATGGACCACGGCCTGCATCGCACCGCTCACGCCGGAGAAGCGTGTGGCGCGAGCAGCGTGTGGGAGACGCTGCAAGCGTTTCAGCCTGCGCGCATCGGTCACGGAGTGCGCAGCATTGAAGACCCTTTGCTGGTGGATCATCTGAAGCGCGAGCGCATTCATCTTGAAGTGTGCCCCAGCAGCAACGTGCAAACGCGCACCAGCCTCACCTATGCCGATCACCCCGTTGACCGGCTCTTCCGCGCCGGCGTCTCTCTCGGCATCAGTACCGACACGCGCACCATTACCAACGTGACTCTGGAGCAGGAGTATCTTCGCCTTCGGGAGCAATTCGGCTGGACCGACGACGAGTTGCTGGCCTGCAACCGCGAGGCCTTGCGCGCAGCTTTTATCGATGAGCCGACGCGCGGCCGCCTGCTGGCTGAACTCGGCGCGGAGTGATTCGATCTCTCAAGCGATGCAGCTACGCGCAGGCGCGGACCATCTGATTCGAGAGGGAGAAGAGTCATGCCAACAGCAGCAAAAAAGTCTACTCGAAGGTATTCGCCGGCCGCCGGAGAATCTGTTGAGAGGGAGATGAAGGCGATGAAGGCTGGGAAGCTGAGGAGCGGCCGCAGCGGCAACCTTGTCACCAATCCAAAACAGGCCATTGCCATTGGGCTCTCCGAAGCAAGGAAGGCCGGCAAAAAGGTTCCGCTGCCAAAATGAGGGACTTAAGGACTAGGGACTAAGGGACTGAAGGACTGAAGGACTGAGGGACTTAGGGAGTTGGGGTCGCTGTCGCTTTCCGGAGTAAGCCGAAGAGGCCGATGCCGCCTAGCGCGAACAGCATGGGGAAGCACTCCAGAGTGTAGCGCGCTTCGGGCGCTTCGATGGTCATTAACAGAGCGCTGCGCAGCACAAAGTAGAAGACCATCCAGGGCCAATCCCGGGGCCGGAAGAATAGGCCCGCCAGGGCCAGGAGCAGATAGGCCGCATTCAGGCCGGCGTACGCCCAACTGAAGCGCGTCTCAGAGTTGTGGTGGCTGTAGACCCACCAGTCGAGGTCGATGTTGAGGTTTTCGACGCGGGGGCGGAGCCACATGTCGGCCATGCGGCCGAGAGGCAGCCAGAGGTAGAAGCGCAGGGGATCGGCCTTGATGCGCTCGTCGGCCAGTTGCGCAAACCGCGCGTCGAGCTCCGGAGACAGGTCCTGCTTATTGTCGTTGTAGGCGGCGGCCAGGGCGGCGGTTTCAGCATATTGCTCGGGCGAATCGAAGGCGCGAGCCGGCAATTTGGTGGGATCGATGGGGCTGCCGGGGACGTTCCAGTAGATGTAGTAGGTGGAAACGAAGTCGAGGCACCAGGTTTTGGTCCAGCGCTGCCAACCTGGGTCGGTTGACTCGCCGGGATCGGTGGCGTAGCGGGGGGCCAGCGGCTCGAAGACGTGGAAGACTCGCCAGTTTCTGGCGGTCCAAATGCCGAAGGGAAGCAGAGCGAGGAGGAGGCAAATGACGGCTATCCGGATGAGTTGGGTGGCTGAACCGTGCTTTCCCAGGTCCCCAAGTGCGAGGGACCTGGGGCACCCAGCGAGTAGGGCTGGGACGAGCGCTATGCCGACCAGGGCGCCATCGGGACGCAGAAGCGCGGCAAACGTTACCGCAAAGGTAAACCAGAGGGCGCTCGGCCATAATGATCGAGCCTCCGCGGCATGGAACCGGGCCAGCGCCCAGAGTGCCAGCGAGATGGCGAACAGAGTGGGCGCTTCAGTGAGCGGAGCAACCGCATAGGAAGCAGTGAAGGGACACAGCGCAGAGAGCCAAAGGGTGCAGAGGGCAGCGCCATTTTGCAATTTTGGAGGGACGATGCGGCGCACAAACTCCGCGAGCAGGAGGCAGCCCAGGAGTTCCAATGCGATTTGCACGTAGGCCGCGGCAACGTAGTTCTCCATGCCGAAGAGCTGGAAGCAGAGAGCCAGAAACAGCGGATAACCGGGCAGGCGCAGCAGCGTGGGTAGCAACGCACCGCTGCCGTCGGTGAAGGCATATTGCCCATGGAGGAGAAGGTTTTTCGCCAGGCCACCGTAGAGCAGGGAGTCGCCGGTGACCTGGGGGATGGCATGCAGCATCCACAGGCGCAGGGCAAGTCCGGAGGCAAGCGCCAGCGCACTGGGCCAGCTCCGGCGCAGGACGGTCATCGTGTTGGTTCGGCTGGCAGATTGACTCTTGTGCGGAGCTTTCATACGATTTGTAATGCGGGTTTCAGAGATGGCGGTTCTTGTAGGTCATCCCGCAGGGGTTAAAACCCCGTTGTTATTGTGACATTTTCGGCCCGACTGAAGTCGTGCCCTTGTTACAAAGCGGGTGCTTGCACGGCACGTCGCGAATCTATGTTATCCCAGCATTGCGACAGGTTGGGAATACGCAGGTTCTTCGACTCGCTTCGCTCCCTCAGGATGACAGCAAATATGAGGCACCCAGCAGTTTTATGAATTGCGCTGCGATGTATAGCGTAGACCGTTGCGGCGGTTTTCGGCCAAGTAGAATTAGACTGACAGGCCATGCCCGATAAACAGATATTCCTCGATCCGCAACGCAAGCGCTGGAAGCGGCTCCGCCGCATCCTTGACTTCGCAGCGGTGGGCTCGACGCTGGTTCTGGCGGTATTCATTTTTAATGTGATGCGCAACCAGCATTTGCCTGAGCTGCTGTTGCCGACGCCCAAGCACAACTACAAAGCGCTGCCGGATCTGGGGCCAAACCCGCGCAACGCCAAAGCGCGTCCGGCGCGGCGCAAGAGCGATCGCAAGCCGTCTGAAATACCACTGAACTCGGGCGAAGGCTTGCGCGCCGCCTTCTATGTTCCGTATGACGAGGCCAGCTACTCGTCGTTCAAGGAGCATGTGCACCAGATCGACATGCTGTTTCCGGAGTGGCTTCACGTGGACTCGCCGAACCCGACGCTGCTGGCGATCAACAACGACAGCCACCGCGAGTATCCGGTGGTTGACGGCGCCACGGTGCATGACCCCGACGACCTGAACCGGATCAAGAATGTGATCCAGAGGGCGAGGGAAGACACAGAAGTCTATCCGCACCTGAACAACTACAACTCGAATACGCTGAACTGGGACTCCGGCATTGGGGACATGCTGAAGGACCAGAACAAGCGGAATGTGCTGCGCGGGCAGATTATGCGGTTTCTTAACGCCTATCCGGTTTATCGCGGCCTTTCGCTGGACTTTGAAAGCCTGGACGAGGAAGCGCTTCCGGCCTACATGAGCTTTATCGCCGAGCTGAACGCCGATATGCAGGCGCGCGGGCTGCATCTTTACGTGGACACGGTGGTGGCCACCAGCGACGATGAGCTGAAGCAGATAGCGGCCAACTCCTACGGCATTATTCTGATGAACTATGACCAGCACGAGGAGAACAGCGATCCGGGACCGGTGGCGAGCCAGGATTGGTTTATAGGGAACCTGCAGCGGGTGCTGAAGATTGTGCCCAAGGAGAAGCTGGTTTGCGCGGTGGGCAGCTACGGATACGACTGGACGCTCAAGATTCCCAAGGGGAAAAACCCCAAGCACCCCAAAGCGGAGGTGCTGAATACCGACGACCTTTCCGTGGCCGAAGCGTGGCAGCGAGCCTCCGATGCCGACGCGGATCTGGACCTGGATTATGACTCGCTGAATCCCCACTTTGAGTACATTGACGAGGACAGTAACGAGCGGCACGTGGTGTGGTTTCTGGATGGCGTGACGCTGCTGAACGAGCTGCGGGGCGCACGCGCGCTGGGTCTGCAGACGTTTGCCCTGTGGCGGCTGGGCGAGGAAGACAGCTCGCTGTGGAACGTGTGGGACAAGCCCAGCGCGCCCGAATCGCTGCAGGCGCTGGATAAGGTGCAGCCGGGGCACGACGTGGACACCGAGGGCGACGGGGACATTTTGCGCGTGACCGGATTGCCGCATCAGGGCAAACGCACCGTCTTCGTCGACACCGAAGAAGCGGACCCGCGCAAGAAGCTGATTGTCGATGAACACATGGACGTGTATCCGCTGACCTACACGATTGAGCAGTACGGGTACCATGCCAACGAAGTGGCGCTCTCGTTCGACGATGGGCCCGACCCGAAGTGGACCCCGAAGGTTCTGGATGTTTTGAAGCAAAAGAACGTGAAGGGAACCTTTTTCCTGATCGGCTCAGAGGCGGCTGAGAATATCGGGCTTATGCAAAGGGTGGTGCGCGAAGGGCACGAGATCGGGAACCACACTTACATGCATCCGGACATCAGCGAAATTCCCCCGCGGCGGCTGGACCTTGAGGTGAAGCTCACCGAGCGCTTGTTCGCGAGCAAGCTCGGGATTCAGCCGTTGTACTTCCGTCCGCCATACGACATTGACGAGGAGCCGGACACGGACGACCAGGCCGAGCCGGTGGTGCGCATCCAAAATGAGGGCTACACCATTGTCGGGAGCAAGATCGACACCGACGACTGGAACGAGCATCCGCGCAAGTCGCCCGATGAGATTACCAAGTCCGTATTGACGCAGCTTGAGACCATGAAGACCAAGCCGCAGTTCCGCGGCTCCGTCATCCTGATGCATGACGGCGGAGGCGACCGCTCGGCCACAGTGGCCGCGCTGCCAAAGCTGATTGACGCGCTGCGCGCGCACGGCTACACCATTGTTCAGGTATCGGCGCTGATGGGCAAAACCACCGCCGAAGTGATGCCGCGGCTGACCTGGCCTCAATACCTGCGCGCGTTGCCCGACTCGGTTGCGTTTTCCGGCGTGCAATTCGTTGGCACGTTCATCGTGATGGTGTTTTTCGTGGGCGACGTACTGATGAGCGCGCGCCTGATCCTCATCGGCATATTTGCGGTAATCGACCGTCTGCGCAAGCCGCACAGCGCGGCCTCACCGGGGTACAATCCGCGCGTCGCCGTGCTGATTCCCGCATACAACGAAGAGACGGTGATTGTGCGGACGATTCGCAGCGTGCTGAATTCCGACTACAAGAACCTGCACGTTATGGTTATCGACGACGGGTCAAGCGACCGGACCGCCGAGGTTGCCCGCGAGGCGTATGCCGACGAGCCGCGTGTGCAGGTTTTGTCGAAGCCCAACGGAGGCAAGGCGGCCGCGCTGAACTACGCGCTTGACCGGCTTACCGAGGAAATCTACGTGGGCATTGACGCGGACACCGTGATTGCCACCGACGCGATTTCAAAACTGATTCCTCACTTTGAGGATGCCCGCATAGGCGCCATGGCCGGGAACGCGAAGGTGGGCAACCGGGTGAACCTGTGGACACGGTGGCAGGCTCTGGAATACATCACCAGCCAGAATTTTGAGAGGCGAGCGCTGGACCTTTTTCACGTGGTCACGGTGGTTCCAGGGGCCATTGGCGCATGGCGGACAGCGCCGGTAAAAGCTGCGGGGGGCTATCCCTTGAATACCGTGGCAGAGGACGCCGACCTGACCATGAACCTGCTGGAACAGGGCTACTGGGTCAACTACGAAGACCGGTCGCTGGCTTTTACCGAAGCGCCCATCGACGCCAAGGGGCTGATGCGGCAGCGGTTCCGCTGGTCGTTTGGAACGCTGCAGGCGGTGTGGAAGCATCGCGCCGCGTTTATTCGCAACAAGGCCATGGGGCTGTTCGCGCTGCCGAATATTCTAATCTTCCAGATGTTTTTGCCGCTGGTTTCGCCGTTTATCGACCTGATGTTCCTGGCCGGGGTGGCCAACTATTTTATCGATCGCTACTACCACCCTGAGGCAGCTTCGGCGGCCAGCTTCGAGAAGCTGCTGGTTTACTTCCTCGGGTTCCTGGTGATCGACTTTGTTACTTCGTCGGTGGCCTTCTCGCTGGAGCGGCGCCACCCGGCGAACAAGGGAGACCGGTGGCTGCTGTTCCACATCTGGCTGCAGCGCTTCGCCTACCGGCAGGTTTTCTCGGTGGTGCTGTTCAAGACGCTGAAGCGGGCCATCGATGGGAAGCCGTTCAACTGGGACAAGATTGAGCGAACGGCGAAGATGAGCAAGGCTACCGAGGCGATTACGGAGACGACGTAGGGCAATGCCTGCCGGGAGTGAGACTTGTGTTTATAGCGATTATCCGGAAGATCTCCGAATGGTGCTCCCATGTCCACGTCTACGACGACATTGCCAGAAATAATCTCCGCGGCCGCGGAAGGCCCCGAACTGCACGCTGTAGCTCGCGCATTGGAAGGCCGCCAAGCCGTCCTGGTGGACGCGGAAAACCATCGCGTTTCTCTGCCTGATCCGGTCTACCGGGTTCTGTTCCACGCGCTCCGCTTCCTGGAGCGGGGAGAGGGTGTGCTGATTTTGCCCTCAAGCCAGGAGCTGACCACGCAAGACGCGGCGAACATGGTGGGAATTTCCCGTCAGTATTTCGTTCAACTTCTCGAACAGGGCCGGATTCCATTTCATAAAGTTGGTACTCACCGGCGCGTCCATTTGCGGGATCTGCTTGAGTATCGGAAACAGCGCGAAGCGGGGCGGCGGAAGATGCTCGATGAAATCGCCCAGGAAGCCGTGGCGGATGGCGTATACGATGTGATTCCGCCGACCGGGTAGGGAATGAATCCAGAAGCTCAGGTGATTCGTGCAGGCGAGATTTCCGGGCCTGAAGGCCGCGCATTGATTGGCTGTATTCAGGGGCATGAATGCCCCTGCTCCCTCCGCGCGTGGACGCCATCGCCCCCGATCCGGCAACCCCGAAAACAATCTCGCATAACCACTCCGGGAAATTTGCTGTCTAATGGTTCGCATGGGCAGGAACGACCACGCTGTGATCGAGGCAGTGCTCGCGGGAGACAAGGAGGCCTATGGGGCACTAGTTGTGCGCCATAGCGAAAGTCTCTTCCGGGTTGCCTTCCGCATCACCAGGAACGAAGCCGATGCGGACGACGTGGTGCAGGAAGCGCTGCTGCGTGGATACCAAAAACTCGGGAGCTTCAGGGCGGAGTCGAATTTTGGCACGTGGATTTATAGGATCGCGGTGCGCTGCGCCCTGGACAAAATTGGCGGCCGCAAGGTGGACGAGAGCAGCCGGGTAAGCGATGAGACCAGTCCGGAGCTGCAGGAAGTGCAGGTTGCGGACTGGGCGGCGGGGCCGGACAGGCTTTTGCTGAGCGGCGAAATTGGAGCCATGCAGGAGACTGCAATGCACGGCCTGACGGCAACGGAACGAACCGCCTTTGTGCTGCGCCACATGGAAGACTGCACCACCGAAGAGATTGGGGCCGCGCTGGGCATTGGGCCGAATGCGGCGAAGCAAGCGGTGTTCCGCGCTGTGAAAAAGCTGCGGGTCAGGCTTGCGGTATTAAGGGTGAGGACATGAGTCATCTGCGGGAAGAAGAACTGATTGAATATTTCTACTCTAGAGGCGAGGTCGGCGCGCGCGGGAACCGGCACGTTGAAAGCTGTGCGGAATGCGCGGAAGCCTATACGGCACTGCAGGCGGATTTGGAAGAGATGGAGTTTGCGGAACCGCCGGCCCGCGATGCAGGCTACGGCGAACGTATATGGGAGTCGCTGGCGCAGTCGCTGCCGGCTTATGCCGCGCCACGGCGGCGCTGGCTCCGCTCAGGATTCTGGATGGGCCTGAGCTATGCCGCGGCCTGCGGGTTGCTGGTTTCAAGCGCATTTATTGCGGGAACTCTATGGGAAAAGAATCAGACAAGCAGCGCGACGGCCGCAAGACCCGCTCCCCCCGCACCCAAGGAGCGGGTGGTGCTGGTGGTGCTGGGCGATCATCTCGACCGCTCGGAGCGGCTGCTGGTGGAACTGAAACATGCCGATGTGGACTCCGCGGATATGGTATCGCCGCTTCGCGAAGAGGCCAAAAGCCTGCTGGCGGCGAATCGCGTGTGCCTGAAAAGCGCCACCCAGGGCGACGACCCGGAGTTGAAGACGGCGCTGGGCGATTTGAACCGGCTTCTGGATGAGCTTGCCAACCAGCCGGAGGGCCTGAACAGCGCAGCCATTGCCCGGCTGCAAAGCGAAATGAATTCGGATGGTCTGCTGTTTGAGGTGCGGGTGCTGCGGTCGAGGATTCCGGAGGGACAAGCTGCGGGAATGACGGGCGAGGGCGGAGGGAAGATATGAGAGTCGGATCAGGGTATCTTGCCGCATTGCTGGGAGGTTTGGTTTGTCTGCCTTTTGGCGGGACGGGCCCGTCAGCGGCCGGCCAGGGATTTGCGGGAGCCATTGCGCCCGCGGGTATGGAGGGCGAGGGCGTGGCGGGCAGCACGCCGGAAAGCAGACTCTACGCCGAGGGAACGAAGGCCATCGACGAGAGCCGCTGGGCAGATGCGGAGGGAATCTTCACGAGGATCGCGAGCCAACGCAACGGACACGCCGATGGAGCGCTTTACTGGAAGGCGTATGCGGAGAACAAGCTGGGACAGACAAAGCCCGCGCTCGACACATGCTACGTGCTGGGCCAGAACTATCCCAACAGCAGTTGGATTCATGAGTGCGGGGCGCTGGAGATTGAGATCCATGCCAGGAGCGGGAAGCCCGCGGAGCCCAAGGCAGGAGACGACGACGACCTGAAACTGCTGGCGCTGAATTCTCTGATGAAGACGGACGCACCGCGCGCACTGGCGCAAGTGCAGGAGATTTTGAACGGGGACGCCAGCGAAAAGCTGAAGAGGGAAGCGCTGTTCATCCTGGGCAATTACCACTCCGATGCCACCTATGACGAGATCGCCCGCATCAGCTACGTGGATGGAGACGTGCGAGTTGCGCGAGGCAGGCAGATGGAGCGAGTGACGGGCGCGGCGTGGGAGAAGGCGGTTGCCGATCTGCCGCTGGAGACCGGGTTCAGCCTGGCGACGGGCGCCGGGCGCGCGGAGATTGAGTTAGAAGACGCTTCGACTCTCTACGTGGCAGAGAACACCGTACTGATGTTCAACGACCTGCACACTACACGCGGCATTCCGCACACCGAGGTTGCATTGCTTGCGGGCACCGTATCAGTCCACATTCTTGCGCCACAGGAGGGTTCGTTTCTTTTGCGGACTCCGACGGACGATCGCTACCTGACCAGCAACGCCGGTAACGGATTCCAGCGGATCACGAGCTATCTGGATGGGATTGCGGTTACGACGCCGGAAGAGGGAGCTGCCCACTTGGTGAACGCGGCGGAAAAGACATCCGCCAGCGGCCGCACGGTGTTCTATCGCGGAGGCTACCGCTTCAATACGCCTGCCGCTTACAAGCCGGATGCATTTGCCGACTGGGACCGGTGGGTCGCGGGCCGGATTGCGCAGCGCACGGCAGCCATGACGGAAGTGATGATTGCTTCCGGGCTGACAACGCCAATTCCAGGACTTGAGGAATTGAAGGGACAGGGCGCATTCTTCGATTGCGCACCGTATGGAACCTGCTGGGAGCCGGCGAATGCAGACGACCGGCAACAGACGGAAAGCACCACGCAGACCGATGCCAGGACGACTGCCGGCATAGATGGGCGGACGTCGGCGAAGACGACCAAGACCGGCGCAACGGCGGGCACTGAGGCGCAGGTCGACGACGAGTTTTTCCCCTGCTCTCCGCTCGATATTCGATCGCGGCTGGTGAGAGATCCGGCAACCGGCAAGATGGTGCTCCGCAATCCCGCGCTGGAGCCGATCACAGTTCCTTACGGCTGGCCGGTGTGTCACGCCGGGAGCTGGATTCATTTTCGGCATCGCTATGTGTGGGTGGTTGGCAAGAGGAAAATTCATATTCATGCAGTTCGCTGGGTGAAGAGCGGGCGCACCCTGGCCTTCGTCCCGATTCATCCCTACGATGTGAAGGGCCGGCCTCCGATGAATCTCAAGGAGGACGTGTTTGCGGTGAGGAACAGGGACGGATTGTCGATTGAGCGAACCAAGCTGGATGCGGCGATCCCGATTGAGACGCTGGAAGCGCCGCCGAAGGAATTTCGCCACGCGTACCAGCCGCTGCTCTCCACTGCGGACGTTCCACGAATGGCGGCTCACTCCATGAAGGAAAGTGCCGGCGTGGGCAATGGCGGCGTGCAAAGGACAGCGGGCGTTCCGTTGACCTTCGATCACAAGACGGAAAGCTTCCTGATGGCCAGGCAAGTGATGCAGGGCAGCAAAAGCGTGAGCGTGATGACGCCGATCTCAAACCGGGGGGGAACCTTGCAGGCACGGGGCAGCAGCTTTGCTGGAGGCTCGCGCGGAGCCGGGTCGAGCGGCGGTTCACGCGGCGGCGGAGGCGTGAGCCTTTCGAGTGGCGGAGGTTCGCATGGAGGCGGAGGTGGGACTACTGCCAGTTCCAGCGTTTCTACTTCGAGCGCTGCCAGTAGCAGCGCAGCAAGCTCCAGCGCGGCCAGTTCGAGCGGCGGCCATCACTAAGGCGAATATCTCACGCATTCGAGAGGGTTCAATGAGACAAACAACGATTCTTCCTGGGATTCTTCTTGTCTGCCTGTTCACGGTCGCTGGGCCGTCGACATCGCAGACTGCTTCGAATCCGGCCTTGGCGCCGGCGGTGGAGCAGCTTCCCGCTGGGAACAACGGCGTTGCAACCGGCAATGAGAATGGTGCGATCACACTTGATGTGGTGGTCGAGGCCAAGGCTGGTGCGCCGGTTACTGGCCTGGAACCGGGGGACTTCAAACTGCTCGACAACAAATTGCCGCAGAGTCTTGTTTCGGTTCGGGCGGCAAACGGGATGCGTTCAAATTCCGATCCGCCGGTCGAGGCCATTGTGGTGATCGATGCCATCAACTCGACCTTTTTGAGCGTCTCGAATGCGAGGCAGTGGGTTGCGAATTTCCTCAAGGAGAATGGCGGGGAGCTTGCCCTTCCCACCTCGTTGGTTGTGCTGACAGACGAGTCGATGGCGCGTCAGAAGGACCCCACGCGGGATGGGAAGGTGCTGCTCGAATTCCTGGATTCCAATGCGACCGGGCTGCGCGAAATCAAAAGGGCGCAAGGCTGGGAAGGCGCCCTGGAACGCGAACAGGCCTCTCTGAGTATGCTTGACAGCCTGGCCGCCCAGGAGCGAAAGAGGCCGGGGCGGAAACTGCTCATCTGGGTTAGCCCAGGCTGGCACCTGATCTCAAACTATTCCTGGAACGGAAGCCAAAAGGATCAAGAAATCCTCTTCGATTCCATTGTGTCGGCTTCAACCGAATTGCGCGCGTCGCGCATGACGGTTTACAGCATCAATCCGGCGGGGGTGGGACGGGGGCAGTGGGCTTATCAGAGCTATCTGAAGGGCGTGGATTCGCCCCGACACGCAGACTTTGGCAGCCTTATGCTGCAGGTGCTGGCCGCGCAGACTGGCGGGCAGGTGTTGGAGGGCAACAACGACCTTGCCGGCCTGATCGACCGCTGCATTGCGGACGCGAAGGCCTATTACGTGCTCACGTTCCATCCGGGCCCGGCGGCCCATGCGAACGAATATCACTCGCTTGCTGTGGAGGTGGATAAGCCCGGACTTAAGGTGCGGACGCGCACCGGATATTACGCGCAGGCAACCATGACGCGCGCACAGTGGCAGCGGAACGTCCCGTTTCAAAGTGTCGAAGAATCCAAAGAGCCGCGGTTCTGAATTCGAATTCAAGCGAGCAGTAAAAAGGCCGTCCCGCGATTGCGGAGCGGCCTTTCTCTTGACGCTTGCAGTCGAAGCTACTTGGCTGCGACCAGCGGTTGGGTGGAGAGGGTGCCGTTCGCGTAGCCCTTGGCGATCTCGGTGATCGCGATGGGGGCGTAGTCGCCGGCGTGTCCGGCCTGCCCGAACTGCACCATGCGCGTGGCCACAACCTTCTTCATGGCCTCGCGGGCGGGCTTGAGGTAGTCGCGGGGATCGAACTTCTCCGGCGTCTCGGCGAAGACCTTGCGGATTGCGCCGGTGATGGCCAGGCGATTGTCAGTATCCACATTGATTTTGCGGACGCCGTTGCGGATGCCGAGCTGGATCTCTTCGACCGGCACGCCCCAGGTTTCCTTGAGCTTGCCGCCGTACTGGTTGATGACGTCCTGGAGATCCTTGGGCACGGAGGAGCTGCCATGCATCACCAGGTGGGTGTGGGGCAGGCGCTTGTGGATGGCGATCAGCACATCCATCTTGAGGACCGAGCCGTCGGGTTTCTTCGTAAATTTGTATGCGCCGTGGCTGGTGCCGATGGCGATGGCCAGGGCATCGACGCCGGTACGCTCGGCAAACTCGACCGCCTGGTCGGGGTCGGTAATGTGCTCGAGGCCGGTGCCGCCCGCGCCGT
>Ga0302319_10011719_pt1 | contig 16608 bp, 13 predicted proteins | sample Bog_T0_2_FD_203319 | JGI IMG/M metagenome (GOLD analysis project Ga0302319, IMG submission 203319) | Peat permafrost microbial communities from Stordalen Mire near Abisko, Sweden - Bog_T0_2 | ecosystem: Environmental > Terrestrial > Soil > Wetlands > Peat | place: Sweden: Abisko, Stordalen Mire...
GTGAACAGACCTCTTGTGATGCAGTTGTCAGCAATGGCACAGCTGCGTAGCGAAGTCTGGTCAGGATAAGTGCTGAATGCATATAAGTACGAAACCTTCCCTAAGATGAGATCTCCCTGAAGAGCCGTGAAAGACTATCACGTTGATAGGACAGATGTGTAAGCACGGTAACGTGTTGAGCTTACTGTTACTAATAGCTCGTTCGGCTTGACCATAAAATTTATTCTACGAATATAATCTTCGGTCAATGCGCGTGTGCGTAAAAGCAATGAAAGCAACCTTTGTAGTTGCCCGTCAATAACTATTCGATTTGCTCAAATACTCGAAACCCAACAAGTTTCGGGTGATAACAGCGAGAGGGTTCCACCCGTTCCCATCCCGAACACGGTAGTTAAGCCTTTCAGCCCCGATGGTACTGCACGCGCAAGTGTGTGGGAGAGTAGGACGTCGCCCGATTAATATAAAGAAAGCCCCGCTAACCCCGGGGCTTTTCCATTTTTCGATCCCTCTTCACCAAATCCGTCGAAAATTTCCCATCTTATCTTCTAGTACTTTGGTACTTTTTCTTGTAGGATATAAGTCTGCCATGAATATCCACAAAATGATCTCCGAACTCCAGGCAGAAAAACAACGTCTGGATGAAGCCATCGGAGCTCTGGAGCGCCTTGCCGCCACTAATCGGCACAAACGACGCCCCAAACCTAACAAATCCAGCGAACCCCCCAGTCCGACATCCTCAACTGATGCTGACGTATCTCATTCCCGCCCGCATTAGCTTTTCCTTGTCCAACGTGTGCCGGCCATCGAGTATCAGCGGCGACCGCATCTTCTTGGCGAGCGCGTCCCAATCCAGTTCTCGGTAGTCGTTCCACTCGGTTACCAGCACCACCGCGTCGCACTCCTCCACTACTTGCTCGGCGTTTTGGCACAGCTGCACACCCATTTTGCCGTAGCTCTGCTCGAACTTCTCCATGGCGATCGGGTCGTGCGCTTTTACCCTCACCCCGCGGTCAATCAGCTTCTGCGCAATCTCGATGGCCGGCGCCTCGCGCAAGTCGTCCGTGTTCGGCTTAAACGCCAAGCCCAACAGGCCGACGGTCCGCCCTTTCAGGATCTTCAACTCGTTCAGCAGCTTTTCCACCACCCGGTCGCGCTGCCTGGAGTTGATCTTCTTGGCCGCTTCCACAATTGGCAAATGGAGCCCGTACTCGCCGGCGGTGGCAATCAGCGCCGCCGTATCCTTCCCAAAGCACGATCCACCCCAGCCAATGCCCGCGCTCAGAAATCTAGGACCAATGCGCGAATCCAGTCCAATGCCACGCCCCACTTCGTTAATATTGGCGCCTACCCTTTCCGCTACCAGCCCAATTTCATTGATGAAGCTGATCTTTAGCGCCAGGAACGCGTTCGCCGCGTACTTTATCAATTCCGCCGAAGCCAAATCGGTTGATAGCAATGGGACCGCGCCTACCGTCTCGGGCCTGGGCAGATAGTTCGGCGAGGTAAATGTCTGATCGAGGATCGGCCGGTACAACGAATAGAGCACTTCGAGCGCCCTCGGTTCGTCCGCGCCAATCACGATGCGATCCGGATACAAGCTGTCATGCAGGGCTGAACCTTCGCGTAGAAACTCCGGATTCGACGCCACCGCAAACTGAATATCCGCTTTATCCATGCGTGCGCCTACTGCTTCGCGCAGCAAAGAATCCACCCAGTTGCCGCTGCCAATCGGCACTGTTGACTTGTTGACCACCACCACAAAGCCGGGCTTGATGTATTGCCCAATGCTTTTGGCAGCCTGCGACAAGTACTCCAGATTCGGCGCGCCAGACGGCGTGGGCGGAGTTCCTACGGCGATAAATACCACTTCCGCATCGGGAATGGCCTCGGCGTAGCTTGACGTGAAGATCAAATGCTCCGCAGCCTCATGGAATACTTCTTCCAGATATGGCTCGTAAATGGGGATCTTGCCCTCACGCAAGGCTTTGATCTTCGCCTCGTCGTTGTCCAGACAAGACACCTTGTGCCCCATGAATGCCAAACAAACTCCCGTGGTTAAGCCCACGTAGCCGGTTCCAATGATCGCAACGCGCATACTATTCAGTCTAATGCTAGGTAGAAATTCTAGACTTAATTATCTGCGATACGTTTGCTCGCAAATCTACGTCAGGTGAACAGAGGTATATTTACGCGAATGACTTTACCAATGACAGCCTCCGTTCCCCTCCCCAAGGTTTTGTTGGGCGATGACCATCCGCTGATCCTGGACGCTCTGAGCCAAATGATGAGTGAGCACTTCAATGTGCAAACTGTGGACAACTGCGAATCGTTTATCAATGCCGTCGACCAATTTAAGCCTGACGTTGCGGTGCTTGACATCAGCATGCCGGGCGGCGATGGCTTTACCACGGCGCGCCGTGCGCTCGAACGCCACCCCGGTTTGCCCATCGTGTTCCTCTCCATGCATTCCGACTCCATCTATAAGGAGCAGGCCGCGAAGGTGGGCGCCAAAGCGTTCATCTCAAAACGCCTGCCGGCGCAGGATCTTCTTTCGACCATCGAAAAGGTCTTGCACCATGAGCCGATCACCGATGACGAGCTTGAAGCGCTGCCTGAAGTTTCAGATGACAAGCTCACTTTGCGGCAGCGCGAAGTTCTGCGCCTGATCGCCACTGGCTGCACCGCCAAGGAAATCGCTCATCAACTCAACATCTCTGTGCGGACCGCTGAGTTTCACCGTGCTGCCATCATGCACCGCCTAGGTATTCATTCCACGGCGCAAATGACGCGCTACGCGATTGCTGCCGGCCTAGCGTAAATTGGAGGGGTGCGTGTTTTCGCCCTTGATGTAGGCGGTACCAAATTTAGTGTTGGCGCTTTTGAGAACGACCACCTGATCCTGCGTGAATCTCGATCGACAGATCGCGCCGGCGGCCCGACGGCGTTATTTGCCGAGGTCGAGAAGATCTTTTCTGGCTGGGGGTTTAAGCCCGACCGCTGCGGCATCGGCTTCGGCGGCCCGGTGGACTTCCCCACCCAAACTGTCACGCTTTCCACCCATGTGGAAGGCTGGGTTCAATATCCGTTAGTGGCTAATCTCAGAAGGCTCACCGGCGCCTCCGTCGTTATGGACAATGATGCCAACGTTGGGGCGCTTGGCGAAGCCCTTTACGGTGCCGGTCGTGGCTGCGACCCGCTGTTCTACATGACATTGTCTACAGGCATAGGCGGTGGCATAGTCATCGACGGAAAGATTTATCGCGGGGCTGATTCGTATGCCGGCGAAATCGGCCATCTCAACATATTGCCCGATGGCCCTGCCTGCCTGTGTGGCTCTAACGGTTGTTTCGAGCGCATGTGCTGCGGCCTCTGGCTCGAACAAGACTATGGCAAACCGGCGCACGTCTTGCTTGAGGATCCCGAATTTGTCCGCAAATATGTCGTGAATTTGGCCCGCGGTCTGAAAGCCGCGCTCATGCTTCTGAACCCGGCGCGCATCGTAATCGGTGGCGGCATGAGTAAGGCTGGTGATGTTCTTTTCCTTCCCCTGCGCGAAGAACTGAATCGTCAGATGACGGCTTGGTCGAAAGCCCGCCGCGACGTAATGCCGGCGCAGCTTCAGGACGATAGCATTTTGTATGGCTGTTTGGCGCTATCCCGTCTCTGAAAATGAGAGAATAAAGACTGAAGTATGAAAGCAGTCATTCTTCTTTTTTGCCTGACGGCGCTATCTTTCGGAAGCGACCATTCCCGCGATTTTGCGGAAATGCGCGATGTTGTGGATCGTACCCAGAACGATCTAAAAGCCGCTTCCGGCCTCGAACATGGTGATAAGCAGCGCGCCCGCGTCCAACACGCGCAAGACGATCTTTCCAAGCTTGATCGCAAGCTCGTCAAAGGCAAGTTCGACAGCAGCGCCTACAAGCAATCGCTCGGCGCGCTCAAGTCGATCCTCGATCACAACACCCTCCCGGGTAGTGGTCGCGATGCCTTAATGCGGGATTTATCCGACCTCCAAGCCAGCCGCGAACGCCGCTAGCGTTCCAATTCGAAACCCCAATTTAGCCTGACCCTCAGATCTTGCCGGGGAGTGTAAGAACTCTGCCTCTCTACCGGGACTAGCTAGATGTTGCTTCGGCGAATCTTGCTTATGAAATTTCTGTTCTGTATGGCGGCGTTCGCGTGGTTGGCTTTTAGCCAGCAGTACGTTCTGGGCCCCGGGGATCAAGTTTCTCTCGTTGTTCCTGCCCTCGCAGCTGAGTTCACAGGGAAAACCTTTCGTATTGACGGCAGTGGGAACCTCTCCCTGCCTGTTGCGGGAACGGTCCATGCCGGCGGCCGCACGGTTGAAGCCGTACAAGACGATGTCAAAGCGCACTTAAGTTCAGTTCTGCAGACACCCGATGTTGTCCTAAACGTCAGCGAATATGCCAGCCAGCCGGTTTCTGTTCTTGGTGCGGTGACCCAGCCTGGCATCAAGCAGTTGCAAGGGCACAAAACACTCTTTGAAGTTCTCTCACTGGCGGGCGGGCTCCGCACCGACGCTGGCACAACGGCCGAGATCACCCGCGACCTCAGAATCTGCCCGATCCCGCTGACTAACGCCACCACCAGTTCTACCGGACAGTTCAGCGTAGCCACGGTCAAGTTGAAAAACGTAATGAACGCCTCGGCGGAGAACATCATGATCATGCCCGGCGACACGGTCTTTATTCCCAAGGCGGACGTCGTTTACGCGGTGGGATCGGTCGTCAAACCTGGCGGCTTCACGATTGGCGAAGACGGAATATTGTCTGCGTTGCAGATTGTGTCTCTCGCTGGCGGTGTGCAGCGAACGGCCGCCATGGACAAGGCGAAGATTCTCCGCTTAGTTCCCGGCTCGCCGGCGAACCGGACGGAAGTCGCCCTCAATATCAGGCGGCTGATGGCCGGAAAGGTGCCCGACGTTCTTTTACAACCCAACGACATTCTATTCATTCCCAACAGCGGCGCCAAGAGCGCAGGCTTTCGCACGATTGACGCCATTGTGACGGTGGCCACCGGTCTAGCCACCTACGGCCGGCTCTAGGTTTTATGGAACAGTTCAGCTCCAATTCCCAAGAATCAAAATCGCTGGCGCTGAAGCCGTACCCCACATTAGCGACAGGCGCAAATCTGCCGTACGCCCAGCCCCGCTACGCTTCCGAGTGGAACGAAGAAAGCCAGTCGGCAGTGAGTATTCTCCAGTACTGGCGCATCGTTTGCCGGCACAAAAGAACAATTCTGTTAGCCGCGGCCGCTGGTCTGGTCCTAGGTTTTCTTGCGGGTATCCCCGTAAAACCGATCTACCGCGCGCGCACCTCGCTCGAAGTTCTCAGCTTCAACGACGAATTCATGAACGCCAAGGAGACGAACCCCGTTTCCAGCGGCAACTCAGCCGATACGTCCGCCGAAGAGAATCAGGCCAAACTACTGCAGAGCCGCTCCCTGCTGGATGTGGTGGCCCGAAAACTCGGCTCACACAGAGATGCCGGCGACGCACAGCAAGATATTCCTGCTACGGGTTGGCGCCGCTGGCTGCATATGCCCGCGCCCGTTCCCGTTACGACTCGCGAGCAACTCGTCAACGCCGCAGCGGACAGTCTCAAAGTGCAAGTCACGCTTCACACCCACATCGTTGAAGCGAGCGTGGAATCGAGTGACCGTCACTTGGCTGCCGATTTCGCCAACACGCTGGCTCGCGAGTTTATTCAGCAAAGCATGGAAGCGCGTTGGAGCACCACCGAACGCACGGGCCAATGGCTCAAGCACGAAATCGAAGGGGCGCGCACCCGTTTGAGAGAGGCGGAAAACAGTCTACAAGCGTACGCGCGCGAATCCGGATTGATCTTTTCGGACGACAACTCGAATGTTGCTACCGAAAAGTTGCAAGACATGCAGCAAGTTCTGTTAGCCGCCACGGCCGACCGCATCGCTAAACAATCGCGCTATGAACTGGTGAAGGGCAGCCCTAACGAAGCACTGCCTGATCTTTTGACGGACGATCCGAGCTTGCGCGAGATCAGCTCTAAGATGAACGATCTCCGCCGCCAAATTGCCGTCTTGACCGCTTCCGTCTACACGCCCAAATACAGCAAAGTGACGGAAGCCCAAGCTGAGCTCACGGTTCTGCAAGCGGCCTTTGACCGTGACCGCGCGGACACCTTGAAGCGAATCGCCGGCAACTACGAAGAATCGCTGCGTAAAGAGAACCTGCTGGCCGATGCCTACACCACCCAAGTGCGCGAAGTGACCGGGCAAAGCGAAAAGACAATTCAGTACAACATCTTGAAGCGCGATGTGGAAAGCAACCGCCAGTTGTACGACAACATGCTGCAGCAGATGAAGCAGGCGACAATTGCTGCCGCGGTGCATGTGAGCAACGTGCGAGTGGTGGACAAAGCGGATGTTCCGAGCAGACCCATCTCGCCCGATTTCAGAATCAATGCGGCGCTGGGCTGTTTGGCCGCCACCCTCTTCACCGTGTTTGCGGTGATTGTGCGCGATCAAACCGATCGCAGTTTCCGGCAACCGGAGGACATTAAGCTTTGGACTGACTTGCCTGTCTTAGGGACGATCCCTTCCGCTGCCGTTGCGCTGAAGATGCAGGGCCGGCTGCGGACGATGCTTTCGCCATCGTCAGACCTCCTTCCGCTGCAGAGGACAACCACTCTCACGGCGGACGCCTTCCGTTCTACACTCGCCTCCATTTTGTTCCTAAGCAAGACGAACGGCGCGAAAGTGCTGGTTTTCACGAGCGCGAACGTCGCCGACGGCAAGACCACCGCTACTACGAATCTGGCCATTGCCGCAGCCGAAATCGGCAAGCGCGTCTTGGTTATGGACGCAGATTTGCGCCGTCCGCGCATTCACGAAGTGTTCGATCTGGATAATGATCGCGGCCTTACGGACGTCCTGCTGGAAAACGTTTCTGACGATCAACTGCCGGGCTGCATTCAACGGACGACCATTCCCGGACTCGACGTTCTCACCTCCGGATCAGCCGCTGAGTCGGTGCCTCATTTGCTGTATTCGTCGAACTTCAGTCAGCTTTTACGGGCCGCTCAGAAGCAATACGACTTGGTGCTGATTGATACACCGCCGATGTTGCAGATGCCTGACGCGAGGCTGGTGGGTTCATTGGCGGATGCGGTGGTGTTGGTTGTGCGCGCGGCCCAAACCGATCGAGCCATGCTGATCGCCGCGCAGCAACGCTTTTTAGAAGATCGAACTCCAGTTTTAGGAGCAATTTTGAACGGCTGGGATCCGACACGCGGTCTGGGTGACTACTACCGCGAATACCAACATTATCGAACCGCGGCAGGTGGACGATGAAAGTTTCCATCATCATCAACAACTTCAACTACGCGCGATTCGTTGAATCAGCGGTGGAAAGCGCGCTGGGGCAGACGTACCCCAATTGCGAAGTGATTGTGGTGGACGATGGCAGCACCGATGGTTCCCGGCAATTGCTCGAGCGGTTTACAGGCCGCGCGCAGGTAATTCTGAAAGCAAACGGCGGTCAAGCCTCTGCCATGAATGCGGGCCTGAATGCCGCGACCGGCGACCTGATTGCCTTTCTCGATTCCGACGACGCGCTGTTCCCCTACGCCATCGAAACTGCTGTCAACGCCTGGCATCCGGGTGCAGCGAAAGTCCAGTTTCCGCTTGAAATTTTGGATCAGGACGACCAAGCCACCGGATTGCGTATGCCGCGCGAAGCCCTTTCTGAGGGCTCGTTGATGACCGAGTTCCTGGAGACGGGCCGCTACATCACATCTCCTACTTCCGGCAACTTGTTCTCGCGAGAATTCCTGAACAGAATATTCCCCATACCGGAGAGCGAATGGCGCGAAACAGGCGATGGCTACTTAAACACGTGTGCGCCCTTCTACGGCAAAATTGCTGCCCTCGCTGAGCCGCTTGGTTTCTACCGAATCCATGGCACCAGCATGAGTTCAGTTGCCCACGGCGGCGGCGTTCACTTGGCACAAATGCAAAAGCTGATGCGCCATGCCACAGCCGAAAAAGCACTCATAAGAAAATTGGCCGATGAGCGTGGCCTATCCGTCTCCCAGCGCGCGGTCTTTTCGCACTGGATGCACCTCAAACTCAAAATCTCTTTGGACCGGCTCACTCGGCCCGCTGGAGTCCGGCGGCTTAAGCTGCTGCTCGAATCAGCGTGCGACATGGCGGTTTCTGTTGTGCGCTCGCAGGAATTAACCCGGCTGAGAAAGGCGCAGCATGTCATCTGGGCCTTTGCCGTCGCCACTCTGCCCTCGGGTCAAGCAACCAAGGCAATCGAATACGCGTTTGACCGTGCGCCCAGTTCGCGCCTGTCCCGGTTATTGAGGCGGTTGTAGCGCATGCACGTCTCCTTCACTCCTTCCACGCTGCCCTTGCTGCTTTTAGCGGCATGCCTTTGGTATCGCTCGGCAGGGCAACTGTTACCGGTGGCGATGTTCATGTCCGTCTTCCAAGCGGCCTCGGTCGTGAACCTAACCTTTGGCGGCCTGATTATTGGAGTCCAACCTGCCTACTTAATCCTTTTATTCGCGTTGGCCGCCAGATTTACTCAAAAGCGCGAGGCCGTCTCCCGAAATTGGCTGCCGGTCGCAACCACCACCCTTTTGCTTGCTGGTTTTGTCACCTATGCGGTAGTCAGCGCCCTGCTCCATCCTTTCTTGTTCCAAGGCGTCCTTATATCGAATCCGCGGGTCGGCGACAGTGTGCCGCTGCAGTGGGAGCTAGGGCATCTGAATCAGTCCTTCTACCTTCTTCTTTCCTTTGCGCTTTACTTGGTGGCGGCGTACCGGACCACTCCAGCCGAGCTAACTAAATCAATTAATTGGTTCGTGGGTGGAGTCATGTTTGCGTCGCTGGTGGGGCTTTATCAGTTTTTGTCCATCAAGACCGGGCTCCCGTTCCCGCGTGAAATTCTTCACAGCAGTCCCGTTTACTCGATTTTTGAGGGTTACGAAATTGATGGTTTCCCCCGCATGAATGGGACGTTTAGCGAGGCCGCCGCAGCCGCGTTTTACATGACCGTCGGCTTGGCGCTAGCGCTCTGGCGTTTCTTGTCGCGTGCGGATTCAGTGAGAAACGTCACACACGTCTTAGTCATTGTCACTGGTTTGCTGCTCACTATCTCCACAACCGGCTACATCTGCCTTCTCTTCCTGTTGATGGTGGCGGCTCTGCGGTACCTGGGTCGCTATAACGACAATCTCGATGGCCGCAGCGTAAGGGTGCTGATGGTGGCTCCGATTGTGATTATGCTGTTTGCCTTTGCCGGCGTACCTGTTATGCGCGACTCGCTAGTGAAACTGAGCCACACGGTCCTGCTCGATAAAACGAATAGTATTTCGTATCAAACCAGGACAGCCTGGAATCAACGCGCGTTTAATACGGCAGCAGACACGTTTTGGCTTGGAGCCGGCTGGGGCGTCTGCCGCGCCAGCAGTTTCGTCCCCACAATCCTTGGCAACGTAGGCATACCGGGCACCGTTTTATTCTTTGCCTTTTGTGCTCGATTATTATGGCCCGCGCTGAGTTTGCGGCGGCTCAAGGTGCCGATGCATGGTGCGGTGCTTTTTGGACTGAGCGCTGTGTTGCTGGATCTTGTCGTAGCAGCGCCCGAATTGAGTTATCCCATTGTCTGGCTCTTGTTCGCGATGGCGGCAAAATTTGCGGCGGCCCAAGAGACACAGCCAGCGCGTCCACTTCTCCGATACCCAGAACTCCAGAGGTTTCAAGCTTCATGTTGACCCGTTCTCAGTTGCGCAGTTTCGTTTTAGCGGTTTTGCATTTCTTATTGCGGGTGTTTCTCCCCAAGCGAAGCGCCGCACTGGCTGGCGATCCGAAACGCATATTGCTCATCAATGGAGCGCACCTTGGCGACGTTGTTATCGCCACTTCGCTGCTGCCGATTCTAAAGAGTGCTTACCCCAACGCTCAATTCGGATTTCTGACCGCGAGCTGGTCGCATCCAGTCGTGAGAAATCACCCCGATGTGAGTTTTACGCACTGCGTTGACCACTGGCGAATGAACCGCGGGAAGGGAAGCGCCATGCAGAAACGCTTCCAATATTGGAAGACGCGCCGCAAAGCGCTGAAAGAGATTCGCTCTTTCGGCTATGACGTCTCGGTCTCGATGCATCCCTGGCGCGCCGATTTCTTGCCGCTCGCCTGGCAAGCCGCCATCCCAGTGAGGCTGGCATTCAGCGGCGGCTTATTTGCACCTTTGGCTACAGCCGTCGCGGACTATCCGGAGCACACGCGTTTCATTCATCAGAGCGAATGCCAGGCCAAGCTGCTGCGGCTTTTGGATATTGCCGAAGTGCATATGGCGAAGAGGCAGGCATCCCTTGCGCCTAGCCGTCAAGAAGACTTAGCCGAAGTGTGTCACCTGCTGGGCTTATCCAGCATCGATGAAGCCCCCTATTGTGTGGTTCACATGGGCGCAGGCAGTCCTGTTCGCGAACTGGCCGCCGCCTTCTGGCGAGAAGTCGCTTCGCAATTAGCTGAAGGTCAGCGGGTGCTCTTCACCGGCAGAGGGCCGCGCGAGTGGTCGAACGCAGCCGAAGTAACGGACGGGATCCCAAATTGCGTGAATGCCTGCGACCACCTGTCGTGGGAGGGCCTAGTGGCCGCCATCCGGCATGCGCGGACTTTCTACGGAGTCGATTCGATGGCGTCGCACGTCGCCGCGGCGGTCAGCACGGAGTGCGTTGCGATGTACGCGGGCATGAATAACCAAGCGCGCTTTCGGCCCGAAAGCAAGAACGCCACCGTATGGAGCAACGCTTTACCGTGCTCGGCTTGTGAACGCCAGTTTGGCTGCGCAGCGATGACCTGCATGCAAGGTTTTGACCCAGCGCAGATCGTGCGGATCGACGTCCCGCAAACCAAGACGGCGAGGGCGTTCTAACATGCTTTTCGTCAGCGGCCTGCTCATTCCCGCGCTCCTGCAGATCTCTGTCATGCAATGCGACGCGGACCCGAGCGGAAAGCGCGACAGCACAACCGCCTTTGCAAAATGCCTAGCCGATCACCCAAGCGGCGACTTGCTCATACCGGTTGGCCGTTATCAGATCAAAGGCACCATTACTAAGAACCGCAATCAAAGCCTAATAGGCATGGGCTCCAAAGCCTCGGTGCTGGCTTGTGAATCCACAATTTCGCCATGTATCGTTGCCGCCGATAGCACAGGCGGCGTTAACAATTACTCGGTATCGAGCATCGAAAATCTCGGCATAGAAGGGCCTGGCCCCGGCAACGCCAGTATCGGCATCTATCTGGGGGCCGATCCCGCGGGCAAGATTAACACCGGCCGGGCGTTTGGCGATGCCGTGAATCTGATTGGTGTGCGCGTGACCGGGTTTAACCACGGCGTCGAATGGGGCAACAACGCTTACGTCAACAAGATTGTCCGCAGCCTTATTTTCGCTAACGATGTGGCGTTATTCGTCCCAAAGGGTCTGAGCAATTCAGGCGAAGCGATTAGTTTGACAGACTCCGATATTTTCAACAACCGCCGCAACGGCATTGAAGATCATAGCAATTTTGAATGGTTTATCCAGGGCACGAGTTTCGATTACAACCACACGGCCATTGAGTTTTATGGAGCCACTATTCACGCCGTGAACTGCCATTTCGAGCAGGAAAGCGCCCAGGTTTTCTTTCAACCATTTGGCATGGCGAGCCTTTCCGTCCGCGATAGCGAAATTCTGATACAGGCCAACAGCGGCGACGAAAAGTACGTTCTCGGCACGTGGCCGCAATCGTTGAATCTCGTCATTGACAACGTGAGTATTTGGGCGAATCACCCTGTCCATTACTTCATGCACAGGCAGGGAGAAATCTCCGGAACCGTTGCAAATTTGCACGGCAACGGTAACAAGAAAATCGGCGCATTTTCGGATGTGCCGGAAAAACCGGCTCTCAAGCCGAGCGAGGCATTTTGATATGAACCAGCGCAAAGTCTCGATTATCATCAACAACTACAACTATTCTGAGTTTCTGGAAGCGTGTGTTGAAAGCGCTCTGGCGCAAACGTATCGGAACATTGAAATCATCGTTGTGGACGATGGCAGTACCGACCGTTCACGCGTGCTGCTGGAAAAATACAAAGGCCGAATCAACGTCATCTTGAAAGACCACGGCGGCGAAACATCAGGCCGCAATGAGGGCTTTCGACAAGCCAGTGGCGAGATCATTACGTTCCTCGATTCCGATGATTTTCTGCGGCCGGACGCGGTTGAGCAGGTGGTTGCCAAGTGGCATCCAGCCTTTGCGAAACTACAATTCCCTCTGCGCGTCGTGGACCAAAAAGGTGAGAGTACGGGATTGCTGATGCCGCGCTGCCGCTTGGACGAAGGCCGCGTAGATCATTTGTTGTTACGCACAGGCCGCTATATTACGACGCCCGGCAGCGGCAATTTTTATTCGCGCTGGCTATTGGAACGAATCATGCCGGTGCCAGTGGCTGAGTGGCCGCAAAGCGTTGATAGCTACGCCGCCACCTTCGCTGGATTCTATGGCGAGATTGGTGCTATTCAGGAACCGCTTGGCTTTTACCGGGTACACGACTGCAACATGACGCGGTCGGTAGCCGAGGATTGCATCGATCTGTCGCAAATCGAGCGCTTGATGGGCCGAGGACTCCGCCTCCGCGCCTTGATTCAGAAGATCGCCTGCGATTTGCAACTTCGACCGAACCCCGGAGTGGTGACATGCCACTGGCTCTATCTGAAGTTGGAACTAACGCAGCTAAGGCTGGCCAAGGAAAAGTCTGTTGGCACAATGCTGGCGCGGGCCTGCCAGATGATTGTCTCCGCCCTCACTTCTCCAGAACTCACTTTTGTTAGACGAGCCCAGTTGATCGTTTGGACGGTAGGCACCGTTGCCTTGCCACGCTCGGTAGCGATGCCTGTCATCCGAACCGCCTTCGAACTTGCACCCACCGGCTGGATGCCTCGCGCGCTCAGACGGCTTTAGCAACAACCAATGAACATCTACGTGAATGGACGATTCCGAGCGCACCGGATGACGGGCGTTCAGCGCGTGGCGCATGAAATTACCCGCCGCTTGACGGGTGATGTAGAAGTCTGTCAGCCTAAACGCAAACTGGCGGGCTGGCAAGGCCATTTGTGGGAACAGACCGTTTTGCCGCGCCAGTGCCGCGGCGGAGTCTTATGGAGTCCGTGCGCTTCCGGTCCGGTTAGCAGCGCCCGCCAGGTGGTTACCTTTCATGATTTGTTTGCCGTAGACTCTCCCCAGTGGTACAAGCCCGCTTATGCGTCATGGTATGGATTTGCACTGCGAGAATTAGCGCATAGCGCGAAACACATCATTGCTGTTTCCAACTTCACGAAGCGCAGACTGATGGCGCAGTTCGGGGTGGATGAAGCCAAGATCACGGTCGTTCACAACGGCGTGGACGCGGCCTGGTTTTCCGCTTCGCCAGCATTGGCGCCGGAAGCGCGCGCCGCGCTGCAATTACCGGCTGGACGCTATCTGCTGTCCGTCGGCTCGCTCGAACCGCGCAAGAATCTGAAGACGCTACTGACTGCCTGGAAAAACGTTGTCCATGAACTTCCGGCCGACCTATCACTTGTCATCTCCGGTGCCTGCGACGAGAATGTCTACCAAAGTGCGGGTTTGAACGAACTGCCGGCGCGCGTCGTATTGACTGGTTACGTAGCCGACCGACTTCTGCCTGGGCTCTATGCCGGCAGCCTTGGATTTATCTATCCTTCGCTCGCCGAAGGTTTCGGGCTCCCGCCCTTGGAAGCGATGGCGTGCGGTGTCCCGGTTTTGACCTCTAACAGCACGGCCCTGCCGGAAGTCTGCGGATCAGGAGCCATCTATTTTGATCCGACGAAGCCGAGCGAACTCTCGCGTGGGATTAAGTTGCTCGTAAGCGATCAAAACTTGCAGCGGAAACTGTCGCTTCTTGGCCGCGAGCAGGCCTCTCGTTTCAATTGGGAACGTACCGCCGAACAAACACTAAGCGTTTTGAGAGCGATTGCGTCGCCCGCGCACTGTGTGTTTTGCTAGCCGTTTCAACATCAACAAAGCACGCGATTTCGCCCTCAGGCAACCCATCAGCGGTCACGGACAATTCCGTAGCAATTGATGGTTCGAATCCGGGACTTGGCCAATTACGCGTGGCTGTGGTACATGACTGGCTTACAGCCTACGCGGGTTCAGAGAAAGTGCTGGCGCAGATTCTCACGCTCTTTCCGCAGGCAGAACTGTTCACTTTGGTGGATCATCTGCCGCTAGCGGAACGCGCCTTCCTAAACGGCCGTGTCATTCACACTTCGTTCTTGCAGCGCCTGCCGTTCTCCGCTCAGCTCTTTCGCAAGCTGTTGTGTTTATTCCCGCTTGCAATTGAGAGTTTTGATCTTTCGCCATTCGACCTCGTTCTCTCCAGTTCACACGCCGTGGCGAAAGGTGTTATCACTGGACCCGACCAACTTCACGTTTGTTACTGCCACAGCCCGATTCGTTATGCCTGGGATTGCCAGCATGAGTATCTGCGGCAAAGTGGGCTCGATTCCGGCGTGCGTTCTCTCTTCGCTCGCACGGCGTTACACTACCTGCGCCTTTGGGATGTGCGAACGGCTCCTGGCGTAAACCACTTCATTGCCAATTCGAATTTCATTGCACGGCGCATCGGTAAGGTTTATTCGCGTTCTGCCACGGTCATTCACCCGCCGGTGGATGTGGATCAATTTCCGCTGGTCACGAACAAGGGCGACTACTACGTAACGGCTTCCCGCCTGGTCCCCTACAAGCGCGTCGACCTGATTATAAAAGCTTTTGCCAACCTGCCGGACAAGCGGCTTTTGGTTATTGGCGATGGTCCCGAAATGCGCGACTGCCAAAAACTGGCAACCAGCAACGTGAAACTGCTCGGTTATCAGACTAACGAGCAACTGCGGAAGTTGGTGAGCAAAGCGCGTGCTTTCGTGTTTGCCGCGGAGGAAGACTTCGGCATCAGTCCCGTGGAAGCGCAGGCGTGCGGCACACCAGTCATTTGCTATGGCAAGGGCGGTGTGCTGGATAGTGTGATCGATGGCGAAACTGGAATTTATTTCTCCCAGCAATCGGCCGAGAGCATTATCAATGCCATCAGGCGATTTGAAGCGCTGGCAACGCCATTGAATCCGTTGGTCATTCACGCGCACGCACAAAAGTTTAATCCCGAACGCTTCCAAAGCCAGTACCGGCGCTATGTGGCCGGACTCTGGGAAGGACACTGCGCCCAGTTGCGCGGTGCGCCGCTAAAGACCGCAGCAGGCTTCGCCATGAGCGCGTAGCTAGCCAACTATGATCGATCCGTTGATCTAACACAGAGGAACAATTCTGAATGAGTACCAAGCCCGCTTTTGCCTTATCAAATCTGAGTCAAACAACCCCGTCGAAGTTTGCAGTGCAGTCGGATTGGATCACCGCGGCTTGCATGGCGGCGACCGATGCCCTCGCTCTGTCCTTAGTTTTTGGCCTGACCATCTTGAGCCACCGTGTCGTAACGGCGGTGCATAGCATGAACGCCGGCCTGGAGCTCTTGCCGTGTTTGCTGATCGTGCTGATTGCGTTTTGGGCGCAAGGGCTCTATCCGGGAGTGCTGCGCCATCCTGCCGAGGAAATGCGCCGCGTGTATACCGTCATCAGCATCGTCTTCCTGGGTATGGCGTCAACGGGCTTTCTTTGGAAGACGGTCGAGTTCTACACGCGTTCGATGCTGGTGTTGGCTTGGTTGGCGGCGCCTCCGCTTGTGCTTATGTCCCGCTACGTGTTGCGCCGCTCGCTCGCTGGTAAGCCTTGGTGGGGCGTGAGCGCGGTGGTGCTCGGTGACGGGCCAACAGCGGCGCGCGTCGTAAGCTCATTGCGTGACGGCATGCAAGGCGTGCGAGTAACCGGCATGTTGCCCAGTGAACGCATGATGGCTTGGTCGTTCAATTCCTCCTTTGCCGTGGCCGATTCCTGGGCCCACTCCATGGGCTTGGATTCACGCCATGCGCGTTATGCGATTGTGGCTGTGCCGGAAAGGCTGGCCTCCGAACTGCGGCATGCGATCCAACACTACTGCAAAGGGTTCAGCCACATTATTTTTGTCCCCGATCTGCCCGGTTTGGGCAGCCTTGGGCTCTCCGCCTTAGACATAGGAGGCGCCATTGGCGTGGAACTGCCTCAACCGTTATTTCACACCGGTACGGCCTTAGTGAAACGGGTGATGGATTTAATGCTCGCGAGTTTAGCCTTGCTTGTAGCTTCGCCCTTGTTGCTGGCGGTTACGCTGGCCATCAAAATTGCTTCTCGCGGGCCGGTATTTTATGGGCAGAACCGCATTGGCAAGAATGGCGAAAAAATCACAGCCTGGAAATTCCGCACCATGGGCGTGAATGCCGATTCTATTCTCGAAGACTATTTGGATACCAATCCAGCCGCGCGCCTGGAGTGGCGGCGAGATCACAAGCTTAAGAACGATCCGCGTGTGACGCCCGTTGGCAAAGTTCTGCGTCGCTTCAGTTTGGATGAATTACCGCAACTGTGGAACGTGCTCAGCGGACAGATGAG
>Ga0302319_10011722_pt1 | contig 16606 bp, 12 predicted proteins | sample Bog_T0_2_FD_203319 | JGI IMG/M metagenome (GOLD analysis project Ga0302319, IMG submission 203319) | Peat permafrost microbial communities from Stordalen Mire near Abisko, Sweden - Bog_T0_2 | ecosystem: Environmental > Terrestrial > Soil > Wetlands > Peat | place: Sweden: Abisko, Stordalen Mire...
GCTCGGAAATAGATGGGCTCCGCCCACGGCACATGAGACACGGGCAGGATGCCCGTGCCACGTCCGGAACGTGGCTTGGGCTTCCAGCCCAAGAGCTTGTGGGATGGGCGGAACGCCCAGGTCTCAAGGCTCGGAAATAGATGGGCTCCGCCCACGGCACATGAGACACGGGCAGGATGCCCGTGCCACGTCCGGAACGTGACTTGGGCTTCCAGCCCAAGAGCTTGTGGGATGGGCGGAACGCCCGGGTCTCAAGGCTCGGAAATAGATGGGCTCCGCCCACGGCACATGAGACACAGGCAGGATGCCCGTGCCACGTTGAATGGCGCGGGCCCCTTGACCCCGCTCTTCAGCGTGTCTTATCGTGACGGCTGTGTCCGGCAAACTCAGCACTCATGCCCTCGACCTGACCTTGGGACGCCCGGCGGCGGCCCTGAAGCTCGAGCTTTGGCAGCTGGACCCGGCGGGCGGGCGGGCGCTGCTCAAGACGGTGACGACCAACGCCGACGGGCGGACCGATGCGCCCCTGCTGGCCGCCACGGAAATGGCGGCCGGAACCTACGAGCTGGTGTTCTTCGTGGGCGATTACTTCGGCGCGAACGCCCCCGACCGCACCGAGAAATTTCTCGATCAGGTTCCGGTCCGGTTCAATCTCGCGGATGCGTCGGCCGGCTATCACGTGCCGCTCCTCTTCACGCCCTGGGCCTATAGCACCTATCGGGGAAGCTGAATCCGCATGCAAACGGCTTCCTGCGCGCCCGCCTCCCGCCTGCTGGCCCGCCGGCTCGACGAACTGGCGGGTGTGACAGACGAGCCGGGAAAGCTCACGCGGACCTTCCTGTCGCCGGCAATGCGTCAGGCCAATGCCCTGGTGGGAAAGTGGATGCGTGCCGCGGGCCTGGCGGTACGCGAGGATGCCTTGGGCAACCTGATCGGCCGCGCGGAGGGACCAGGGCCCGGGAGCCCGACGCTCCTGCTCGGGTCGCACCTCGACACGGTCCGCGACGCCGGGCGGTTCGACGGCGCGCTGGGGGTGCTCCTGCCGATTGTCGCGCTCGACGAATTGCGCCGGCGCGGGGTGACACTGCCCTACGCCGTCGAGGTCCTGGGTTTTTCGGAGGAAGAGGGCGTCCGCTTTTCCAGCGCCTACCTCGGCAGCAAGGGTTACGCGGGCAAACTGCGCGCGTCCGACCTGGCGCGCCGCGACGCCAACGGCATCACGGTGGGCGAAGCCATAAAGGGTCATGGCGGCCTAAGGGCGCAGGCCAAGCGTGGCACGGGCTTCCAGCCCGTGTTATCGACGAACACGGGCAAAGGTGCCCGTGCCACGTCCCACCCGTCTCCGTTGCTCGGCTATTTCGAGGTGCACATTGAGCAGGGCCCGGTGCTTGAGGCGGAGAAGCTGGCGGTGGGCGTGGTCTCGGCCATCGCCGGCCAGACGCGGGGGCGCCTGACCTTCCGGGGACGGGCGGGCCATGCGGGCACGACGCCGATGCAGCTCCGCCGGGACGCTCTGGCGGGGGCGGCCGAACTGATTCTCTTTGCAGAGGAATTGGCGCGGCGGCGTCCGCCGCTCGTCGCGACCGTCGGGTCGCTGGCGGTCGCGCCGGGGGTGCCCAATGTCATCCCCGGCGAGGTGGTCCTTTCGCTGGACGTGCGCCATCCCCGCGACGCCGCGCGCCGGGCCGCGCTCCGCCGGTTGCTGGCGCAGGCCCGCGCCATCGCACGGCGGCGGAAGCTCGGCTGCGCCTGGCAGGTCACGCAGGACGACGGTGCGGTCGCCTGCGCACCGCGTCTGGCGACGGTCCTTATCCGCAGCGTCCGCGCCGTCCAGGGGCGCAGCCTCCGTCTGCCGAGCGGCGCGGGCCACGACGCGATCGTCATGGCCGGGCTGGCGCCGGTCGCCATGCTCTTCGTGCGTTGCCGCGGCGGCCTCAGCCACCACCCCGATGAGTTTGCGTCGCGCGCCGACCTCGAGGTGGCCCTGCGCGTGACGCTGGACTTTCTTGAGCGCCTGGGAGCCGGCGCGCTGCGGCCATGAGCAGCCAATTCGACCTGGTCGTCCGGGGCGGCCGGATCGTGACGCCCGATGGCGTGCGCCGCGCCGACCTGGGAGTCGCGGCGGGGCGCATCGCGAAGATCGCGCCGGAAATTGGCGAGGACGCGGCGGCCGTGCTCGACGCCGGTGGTCGCGTGGTCTTCCCCGGCATCCTCGACGCCCACGTGCACTTCAACGAGCCGGGACGCGCGGAATGGGAGGGCCTGGCCACCGGCCCGGCGGCCCTGGCGGCCGGCGGCGGCGCGGCCTTTTTCGACATGCCGCTCAACTCCGAACCCCCGGTGCTCGACGCCGCGCGGCTGAATGAGAAACGCGCCCTGGCCGAGGCCAAGTCGTGCCTGGACTTTGGGCTGTGGGGGGGACTGGTCCCGGGAAACCTCGATCAGCTCGAGGGCATGCGGGATGCGGGCGCGATCGGCCTGAAGGCCTTCATGTGCCACAGCGGGATCGGCAGCTTCCCCGGGGTGGACGCGGCGGCGCTGCGGGCGGGCATGGCGCGCGCGGCGAAACTTGGCCTGCTGGTCGCGGTGCACGCCGAGGACGACGCGATGGCGGCCGCGCGCACGGCCGCGCTGCGCGGCGCGGGACGCACGGACGCGCGGGCCTACCTCGATTCGCGCCCGGTGGAGGTCGAGCTGGCGGCCATCCGGGTCGCGCTGGACCTGGCGGGCGAGACCCGGTGCGCCCTGCACATCGTGCATGTCAGCAGTCCCGAGGGCCTGGCGCTCATCGCGGCCGCGAAGGCGCGCGGGGTGGATGTCACCGCCGAGACCTGTCCCCATTACCTGCTGCTGACCGACCGGGACGTCGAGCGACTTGGGGCGCCGGCCAAGTGCGCGCCGCCGCTGCGGGACGCGGCGCGGCAGCAGGAGCTCTGGCGGCGGTGGCGCACGGGGGAGGTCGATACCATTGGCTCCGACCACTCGCCCGCGCCGCCGGAGATGAAGACCGACCGGGACTTTTTCGCGATCTGGGGGGGCATCGCCGGATGCCAGCACGGGTTTGAGCTGCTGTTTTCCGCGGTGGCCGCGACGGCGGAGCGCGACCTGCCCTTGCTGGCCGCGACGCTGGCGCGCAACGTGGCCCGCCGCTTCCGGATCGGCCGGCACAAGGGCGAGCTCGCCGCGGGGAAGGACGCGGATTTTTCGCTCATCGAGTTTGGGGCGGAGAGGGAGATCGGCGCAGGCGAGCTGCTGACCCGGCACCGGCTGAGTCCGTATATCGGGATGCGCAGCGGGGCGCGGATCACGCATACCTATGTGCGGGGCGCCGCGGTTTGGACCGATGGAAAGCGGGCGAGCCCCGTACCCCGGGGGCAGTTTTTACGTCCGGGAAGCTGAAAGGTGGCATGGGCTTCCAGCCCATGTCCTGGTGAGCTCTTGGGCTGGAAGCCCAGGCCACGAAATGCAAGGTGACTTGCCGGGGACATCCCAAAAAAACCTTCGCGATTGTGGCTAATTGTGATGGGATCGGGCCATGACAACGCCCTACGGCCATACCCGCACCCGAGTCGCGGCCCGGCATGCGCTGCTGGCGCCGGACGGGCATGTGACCAGCAGCGTGCCCGGAATCACCGGGGCGGCGGCGGTCATCCTGATTTCCGAGGCCATGGGCGCAAAGTTCGCCCAGTTGCTGGTCACCTTCGAGCGGGGCGGACGCGCGGCTTTGGCGGCGGGCGCGATCGAGACGGCCGGCTATTTTATGTCGGGCGGTGGCCTGGTGACAATCGGAGGGGTGAAGCAGCGCTGCGCCGCCGGTGGTTTTTTCTTCGCTCCCGCTGGCGAGCCCTGGTCGATCTCGGCGCCGGAGCGCGGCACCCGGGTGACCCTGTTCGAGAAGGAATTCGTTCCCCTGGCCGGCGCGGCCTCGCCCCGGGCGGTGATCGGCGACGCGGCGCGGGTGAAGGGCCAGCCGTTTCTCGGCGATCCCGATGCGCGGCTGCAGGTGCTCCTGCCCGACGAGCCGGCCTACGACATGGCGGTCAACATCTTCACCTATCAACCCGGGGCCACGCTGCCGTTCGTGGAAACCCACGTGATGGAACACGGTCTCATCATGCTGGCCGGTCAGGGCGTCTACCGGCTGGAGGATTCCTGGTATCCGGTGGCGGCGGGCGATGTAATCTGGATGGCGCCGTACTGTCCGCAGTGGTTCGTGGCCATGGGCAAGCAGCCCGCCTCGTACCTCTATTACAAGGATGTGAACCGCGCCGCGCTATGAACCCGCCGCCCGCCCCGACGCGCCTGCGCGTTGATCGCGATGGCCTCTCGCGGGACCTCGCGGAGCTGGCGCTGATCTCCTCCGCACCGGCGCCGGTGGTCACCCGCATCCTGTTTTCCGAGGCGGACCAGCAGGGGCGGGAGGCGGTCCGCCGCCGGGCCCGCGCCTCCGGCTGCGCGGTGCGCGAGGACGCCGTGGGCAATATCTTTGCGCGCTGGCCGGGGAGCGAGCCGGACCTGCCGGCCGTGGCCACCGGATCGCACACCGACGCCATCCCCAACGCCGGATGCTACGATGGGGTCGTGGGCGTGCTCGGCGGCCTGGCGGCGCTGGACGCGCTGCGGCAGGCGGGGTTTCGGCCCCGCCGCTCCCTTGAGGTCGTGATGTTCACCGCGGAGGAGCCGACCCGCTTCGGCCTCGGCTGCCTCGGCAGCCGGCTGCTCGCCGGCTCCCTGCCGGTGGAGCGCGCCCGGAGCCTGCGCGACGCCGAGGGCCGCTCGCTGGATGAACTGCGCCACGCGGCCGGCTGCCGCGGCGAGCTGGAATCGGTCCGGCTGCCCGCCCATTTCTACCATGCGTTCGTCGAGCTGCACATCGAGCAGGGGCCCGTGCTGGAGCGGGAGGGCATTCCGATCGGCATCGTCGAGGCGATCGCCGGGCCGAGCAGCTACCGGCTGACCTTGCTGGGGGAGGGAGGGCACGCGGGTGCCGTGCTCATGCCGGTGCGGCACGACGCTTCGCTGGCGGCGGCGGAGATCGCGCTGGCGGTCGAGCGGGCGGCGCTGGAGAGCGGCAGCCCCGACACGGTGGGCACCACCGGGGTCTGGCACATTGAGCCGGGGGCGATCAACAGCGTGCCGAACCGGGCCCGGCTGGAGATCGACCTGCGCGACACGCGCCTGGAAACGCGCGCGCGGGCCCTGGCGGCCATTCGCCGCGCCGCGGAGGAGTCGTGCGGCCGCCGCGGAGTCCGGCTGGAGTTTGAGGAGATCAACTCCGATCCGCCGGCGGCCGGCGACCCGACCACGATCGCCCTCGCGGAGCAGGCCTGCGCGGACCTGGGCCTGCGCAGCCGGCGCATGGTCAGCCGCGCCTATCACGACTCCCTGTTCATGGCCCGGATCTGTCCGACGACGATGATTTTCATCCCGTGCCGCAATGGCTGGAGCCATCGGCCGGAGGAATACGCGAGCCCCGAGCACATCGCCTCCGGGGTCGAGGTGCTGGCGCACACGCTGGCGCGGCTGGCGGTTTGAACGTAGCTTGGGCTTCCAGCCCAAGAGCTTTTGGGAGGGGCGGAACGCCCGGGTGTTGAAGGCTGGGAGCAAGCATGGGCTCAGGCCCATGGGCACATGAGACACGGGCAAGATGCCCGTGCCACGGTGGCAAGCTGCCTGCGCCACTTTACATTCACGGTCGCGTCTGCCAGAATTTCGCGATGGAGGGGGCCTTTGAATTCATCCTGAACGGACGGACGGTGCGCGTGGACGGTGCGCCGGCCACGCTGACCCTGCTGGAATACCTCCGCACGCGCGGGCATACCGGCAGCAAGCGCGGCTGCGACGAGGGGGACTGCGGCGCCTGCACCGTGGCGCTGCTCGAGCGCGACGCGGCCGGCCGGCCCGCCTACCGCGCCTTCAACAGCTGCATTGCGCTGCTGCCGATGGTCGCCGGCCGGGAGATCGTCACGGTGGAGGGACTGCAGGGCGGCCAACCCGGGCACCCCGAACGCCTGCACCCGGTGCAGGCCGCGATGGTCGATTTTTACGGTTCGCAGTGCGGCTATTGCACCCCGGGCTTCGTGGTCTCGATGTTCGAGGCGTATTATCGCGGGGACTGCCGCGAGCCCTGGCAGATCAGCGACCAGCTCTGCGGCAATCTCTGCCGCTGCACCGGATACCGGCCGATCCGCGACGCGGCGGTGGCGGCGCTGGCGCAGCGCCCGGCGGCGGCGAATGATGCCTTCCACCGGCGCCTCGGCGAGCCGGTGGCGCCGCCTGGCGCCGTCGACTATACCGGCGGGTCGGCGCGTTTTCTGCGCCCCACCTCGCTGGTGGAGCTGTTTGCGCTCAAGGCCACGCACCCCGAGGGCCGCCTCGTCGCCGGAGCCACGGAAATCGGCGTCGAGCTCAACAAGAGATTCAGGGCCTTTCCGCTCCTGATCTCGACCGAGGGCGTGCCGGAGCTGACGCGCATCACGAGCACGCCCGCCGCCTGGCGCCTCGGCGGTGCGGCCACGCTCACCGCGATCGAGGAGGCCCTGGCCGGCGAATTTCCCTCCCTGGCCAAGATGCTGCGGGTCTTCGCCTCGCGCCAGATCCGCAACCGCGCTACGCTCGGCGGCAACCTCGCGACCGCCTCGCCCATTGGGGACAGCGCGCCGGTGCTGCTCACGCTCGACGCGGAACTCGTGCTGGCGTCGGCTGGCGGCGAGCGCACCGTGCCGCTGGCGGAATTTTTCACCGGCTATCGCCGGACCGTCCTGCGGCCCGATGAGGTGATCCTCGAGGTCGTGCTCCCGCGGCTTTCCACCGGGGACGGCGGCCTGATCCGCCGGGCTGATTTCCTGAAAGTCTCCAAGCGCCGCGAGCTGGACATCAGCATCGTGGCCGGGGCCTTCTGCGTCGACTGCGACGGCGCGGGGGTGGTGCGGCGCGCCCGCCTGGCCTACGGCGGCGCGGCGGCGACAACCAGCCGCGCCCGCCGGGCGGAGGCCGCGCTCGAGGGCCGGACCCTGGCGGACGCCGCCGGAGCGGTGGAGGAGATCCTGCGGAGCGAGTTTACACCAATCGATGATGTGCGCGGCGGGGCGGCCTACCGGCGCGGGCTGATCGGCAGCCTCTGGCGGAAGTTCGCGGCCGGAGACCGGAGCGAGGCCCAGGACGGCGCGCTGGATTTTGCGGCCAGCCCGGCCTGGCCGGAGCCGGTTCCTTCCCGTGCGCTCACCCACGAAAGCGCGGTGGGCCATGTGACCGGCCGCGCGCTCTATGTCGACGACACCGCGCAAAAGCGGCCGATGCTCGAGCTCTGGCCGGTGTCGGCGCCGCATGCGCGCGCCCGGATCAAACGGCGCGATGCCACGGCGGCCCGCCGCGCGCCGGGCGTGGCGGCGGTCCTGCTGGCCGAGGACATCCCGGGCCTGAACAACAGCAGCGGGTCGCGGCACGACGAGCCCGTGCTCGCGCACGACGAGGTCTTCTACCACGGGCAGATCGTGGCGGTCGTGGTCGGCGAGTCGCTGGCGGCCTGCCGTGCGGCTGCGGCGCTCGTCGAGGTCGAGTACGATCCCCTCCCCGGGGTCCTGACCCTGGCCGAGGCCCGGGCGGCGAACAGCTACCATTCCGAGCCGCACGGGCTGCGGCGCGGCGATTGCGCGGCGGAGTTGGCGGCGTCGCCGCACCGGCTCGAGGGCGAGTTCAAGTTTGGGGGCCAGGAGCATTTCTATCTCGAGACCCAGGCTGCCTGGGCCGAGGTGGGCGGGGATGGGACCGTCTTCGTCAGTTCGTCGACCCAGCACCCCTCGGAGATCCAGTCGATTGTGGCCGAGGTCCTCGGCGAGCCGCGCCACCGCGTCGTCGTCGAGGCGCCCCGCATGGGCGGAGGCTTTGGCGGCAAGGAGGTGCAGGGCAATCCCTATGCGGCGCTCGCCGCGCTGGCCTCGAAGGTCACCGGCCGGCCGGTGCGGCTCCAGCTCGACCGCGACGTCGACATGACGCTCACGGGCAAGCGGCATCCGTTCTGGGCGGGGTTCGAGGTGGGTTTCGACGGCGACGGCCGGCTCCGGGCGGCGCGGATCGAGCTGCTGGCGGACGGCGGCTGGTCGCTCGACCTGTCCCTGCCGGTCCTGCATCGCGCCCTGTTCCACGTCGACAATGCCTACTATCTCCCGGCGATGGACGCCTCCGGGCGGGTGGCGAAGACGAATCTCACCTCCCACACCGCGTTTCGGGGTTTCGGCGGTCCCCAGGGGATGATCGTGATCGAGGAGATCGTCGCCCGGGTCGCCCGGCACCTCGGGCTGCCCCCGGAGACGGTGCGGGAGCGCAACCTCTACCGGGGATCCGGCGAGACCAACACGACCCATTACGGGCAGGAGATCGGGGACAACCGGCTGCAAACGATCTGGAGCCAGGCGATGCGCGAGTCGGCATTTGCCGAACGGCGCGGGGCGGTGGACGCCTGGAACCGGGAGCACCCGAGGATCAAGCGGGGCCTGGCCGTGACGCCGGTCAAATTCGGCATATCCTTCACCCACGGGGCCTACAACCAGGCGGGGGCCCTGGTGCTGATCTATCAGGACGGGACGGTGCAGGTGAACCACGGCGGCACCGAGATGGGGCAGGGACTGCACACCAAGATCCGCGGCATCGCGATGCGCGAGCTGGGACTGCCCGAGGCGGACATCCGCGTCATGGTCACCCGCACGGACAAGGTGCCCAACACCTCGGCTACCGCCGCCTCGGCGGGCTCCGACCTCAACGGCGCCGCGGTGCAGGACGCCTGCGCGACACTCCGCCAGCGGCTGGCGCCGGTCGCGGCGAAAATGCTGGCAAAGAGAACGGGGACAGAGGTGGCCACGGCCGACGTGGTCTTCCGCGATGGGAACGTAGACGAGGCGTCCCGCCTCGTCACCTCCCCGGAACGCGGCGGGACGCCGCGCTCACCCTTAACTTTCGCCGCCGTGTGCCGCCAGGCCTATCACGAACGCATCAGCCTGGCCGCGACGGGCTACTATGCCACGCCGGGCATCACCTGGAACTGGACCACGGCGACGGGGCGCCCGTTTCATTATTTTGCGTGCGGCGCGGCCGTCGCCGAGGTCGAAGTCGACGGGTACAACGGCATGCACCGCGTGCTGCGGGTGGACATCGTGCACGATGTCGGCGACTCGCTCAATCCGGGGGTGGACCGCGGCCAGATCGAGGGGGGATTCGTGCAGGGCATGGGCTGGCTTACGCGCGAGGAATTGCTCTGGGACCAGCAGGGCCGGCTGCTGACCCACAGCGCCAGCACCTACCAGATTCCCGCCATCAGCGACGCCCCGGTCGACCTGCGCGTCACGCTGCTGCCCCAGGCGACCCAAGCCAACACGATCCACGGCAGCAAGGCGGTGGGCGAGCCGCCCCTCATGCTTGCTTTCTCGGTGCGCGAGGCGATCCGCGACGCCGTCGGGGCCTTCGGCCCGCCCGGCGGCGAGGTCCCGCTGGCCTCGCCGGCGACGGGCGAGGCGATCTTCGCGGCGATTCAAAGCCGGTTGGCTGCGATTCCCGGATCGAAACCGTGATCGGAAGAGACCGGATTGCATTTAACTCGACGTGACCCCTGGGGGGCGCCGCCCCGACTGCTATATCATCGGCTTGAGTACGTCCCAGCCCTTCGCACCTGACTCTCAAAATCGTTGATTGACAAGGACTCAACGAAAAGTTTTTTGTACACTGTCCCTCCAAAACCGGCCTAATGCCGGTTTTGAATCTCAACTACCTCTGAAAGACCATCCGATGCCTATATCCTACCCCCTGACTCGGCGGCTCTGCTCCGTCATGTTCGTTGCCATCTCGCTGACCTTGGGCGGCGCAAACGCGGCGCGCGCCGCTGAATTTGTCTATCATTGGGGCAGCCTCGATTCGTCCACGAATATTCAAATCACCGCCGCGCCCCAGTTGCTGCCGATCGCCGGGACCCAGCTTACCGCCACCGCAATCGCGGTGGCGGCGAACGATGCCTTCGCTTTGAATTCAAACTCGTTCTTTGCCTGGGGTTATCAAGGCAACGGCTCGCTCGGCAACGGGATTGCAACCGCCAGTTCCGTCCCTCCGGTCACGGTTAGCCTGTCCCAAATCGCCACCCAGGGCCAGGCTGCCACTGCGATCTCCACCGGATCGTCGAACACACTGGTCCTGCTGAGCGACGGCACGGTCGTGACCTGGGGCCCCGATGCCTCCAGCGTCAGCCCGGCCTTCGCCCCGGGGCTGTCCAGCGCTGCGACCGCCGATGTGACTGGAATTGCCGCGACCACGGGTGACGATTATGTCTTGAAGTCGGATGGAACGGTCTGGGCCTGGGGGTCCAACCCGGTCGGTGAATTGGGCAACGGCACCACCAGCCAGACACCCGTCACCTCCCCGGTGCAGGTGACGCTTCCGCCCGGGATCAAAATTCGGCAGATCGCCGCTGGAACCCGCTGCGGATTTGCCCTAAACCGTCGTGGTACCATCATCTTCGCCTGGGGCCGTAATGCGGGGGAAGACCTCGGCGATGGAACGACGACCGATCGACCGACGCCGGTCATGGTAAAGCTGACGCTGCCCTCGGGCGTTACCGTGAAAAAGGTCAGCGCCGGGACCTACTTCGATCTTGCCCTGCTCTCCAATGGAGAGGTCTGGCAGTGGGGCAGCTCGGTGTGCCTGAGCAATGGTCAAATGGGGTCGGCCGTGCCGGTCCAAGTCGGATTCGCGCTCGCTCCCGGCGTGACGGTCGTCGGTATCGCGGCGGGCGCCGGATTCGGGCTCGCTCGCATCAGCAACGGCACGGTGATGGCATGGGGCAGCAACATGTATGGCACTCTGGGCAACGGACAAAGCGGTGGCGGCTCGAGCACCAGCGCCAATCAGGTGAATCCCGTGCGCGTCAGGGGCCTTTCCGGCGTCACGGCAATTGCCGCGGGCGGAAGTTCGGCCCTGGCATTGAGCACCAGAAAATTCGCGCAGTAGCCATAAGCCCGGACAGGCGGGCGCTGGGATCGGTCACCGCCTCCCGTCGCGCACGGTGAGCAGCTGGGCGGCGATGCTCAGGGCAATCTCGTGGGGGTGATTGGTCCCGAAGTCCAGGCCGACCGGGCAGAAGAATTGCGCCGCCCGCTCGGGGGACATGCCCTCGGCGATCAGCTCGCGGCGCAGGACGGCGGCCTTGGCTTGACTGCCGATCACGCCGACGAAGGGAAAATCCCGCGTGGCGAGGGCGCGCTGGAGCACGGGCCGGTCGGAACTGTGTCCCTGGGTCATCAGCAGCACGAAGGCGTCGGCCGGCAGGTCGTCGATCGCCGGGGCGAGCTCGGGCACGTGCACGGTGCGCAGGTTGCGGGCGGTGGGCAGGCGCGCCAGCCACTCGGCGCGGGTGTCGTGGCAGGTCACGAAGCAGGGCAGCGGCAGCAGCACGGGCAGCAGCGCCTGGGCGATGTGGCCGGCGCCGAAAATGGCGATGGGCCAGGCCCCATGGGCGGGATGAGGCTCGAGGTAGAATTTGACCGACCCCCCGCAGGTCATGCCGACGTCGCCCTTGAGGCTCCAATTTACAAAACGGGATTTGGCCCCGGTCTCCGCCAGCATTTCGAGGGCCAGCTTGAGCGCGGCCGCCTCGACCTTGCCGCCGCCCACCGTGCCGTGGTCCAGGCCGGTACCCGTCACGAGCATTTTCGCGCCCGCATCCTGCGGCGTACTGCCCAGCGCTTCCACGAGCACCACGAGCACGAACGGGACCCCCGCGCGCTCCAGGGAGGTGAGATGCTCGTAAAAGCTGCTATCGGACATGGCACTCACCTACCAGCTAACGCGCCAAACATAAATCTCTATCCGACGCGCTTGAAGGTGGACCGCGTTATCCCTGACGCGTTGGTCCGACGTGGCACGGGCTTCCAGCCCGTGTAGGGGATGACATGGGCTGGAAGCCCATGCTACGATCTCAGATCAGGCCGAGCTTCATCTTTCCTTCCTCGCTGATCATCGATTGGTTCCACGGCGGGTCCCAGGTGATGCGCACGTCGGCGGCGCTGACACTGGGCACGAGGAGAATCTTGTTCTTGGCGTCCTCGGCGATGGCGGGGCCCATGCCGCAGCCCGGGGCGGTGAGCGTCATGGCCACATTGACCCGGTGCCCGGCGTTTTCCGGCAGGCGCTCGACGTCCATCGAGTAAACCAGCCCGAGATCCACGATGTTGACCGGGATCTCCGGGTCGTAGACGTGCCGCAACTGGGCCCAGATGGCCTCGGGATCGGGTGGGGTGTCCGTCGTCCCCTCCTTCGTCCCGTCGGACGGGACTGCGGCGGGCGGGGCCCCGGCCGGCTTTTCGCCAATGGCGTCCGCGTCCTTGCCGTCCAGGCGGAACAGGCCGAAATCGGTCTGGAAGGTAAAATTGCCGCCGAGAGTCTGGTGGATGAAAAGACGTGTGCCGCCGGGGAGCAGTTGCTTGTCGCCCGAGGGAATCTGGGTGGCGACGACCTCGCGGGAGAGGATGCGTTCCTTGTCCATGGCGTCAGGCTCCCAGCTTGGCCTGGATCAGCCGGTTGAGGGCATCGTGGATCTCCAGGTTCTCCAGCCGGCCGAGCACTTCCTCGAAAAAGGCCGAGATGAGCAGCTGGTGCGCGGCCGCGGGGGGAATGCCCCGCGACTGGAGGTAGAATTGCTGGTCCGGATCGATCCGGCTGGTGGTCGCGCCATGGGTGCAGCGCACGTCGTTGGCCTGGATCTCGAGGCCCGGCAGCGAATTGGCCTCGGCGGCGTCGCTCAGCATCAGGTTGCGGTTGCTCTGGTAGGCGTCGGTCTTCTGGGCATCGGGATCGACGGCGATCAGCCCGGAGAAAATGGTCCGGGCCGAGCCGAGCAGGGCATTCTTGTAGAGCAGGTCCGACCTGGTGTTCGGCGCCTGGTGCATCTGCAGCGTGCGCTGGTCGAATTCCTGCGTGCCGTCGGCCACGGTCAGCGCCAGCATTTCCGAGAATCCACCCGGGGCCTGGAGCTGGCTGAGCGACTCGTGGCGGGCCTGGCGGCCGCCGAGGTGGACGTTGAGCGACTGCATGCGGGCATCCCGCCGGACCACCGTGGAATTGAGCTGGAAGGAGAGAGTGTCGCGCGACCAATCCTGCGCCGCGACGTACGTGAGCCGCGCGCCGTGGCCGGCGTAAAGATCGTTGGCGCCGACGGCGAGGCACCGGGCGCCCCCACCCGTGAAATAGTCCACGATGGTGGCGCGGGAGTTGTCCCCGGCGACGACCAGCGTGTGGGGGAAGACGGCGGCGCCGTCGCCGACGATGGCATGGGTCACCAGGATCGGGTGGTCGAGTTCGACGCCCTTGGGAATGTGGATGAAGGCCCCGTCGCCGACGAAGGCGGCGTGCAGCGCGGCGAACTTCTCGGAGCCGAGCCGCTGCGGCTGGGTCATGAAGTGGGCCTGGAGCAGGTCCCCGTGCTGGCGCAGGGCCTCGGCGATCGTGGTGACGATGACGCCCCGGGCCGCGAGCTCGGCCGGGAGGGCGTCGCTCGCGACGAGGCGGTGGTTGGCAAAAGTCAGCGTCGCGGCCGCCTTGAAACGCAGGGCGGATGCCGGCATCCCGGCGCCTGCCGGCTCCGGCAGGGAGACTCCGCCCAGGTCCAGGCCCTTGACGCTGGAAAAGCGCCACGACTCGCTGGTGCGCCCGGGGAGGGGCAGCGCCGCGAACTTCGCATACGCGGCGCGTTTGCGCTCAAGCCACCACGCCGGCGCGCCGGCCTGCGCGGCCAGGTGGGCGGCCAGCACCTCGGACGTGAAACTGCCGAGGGCGGGAGGGGAGGAGACAGCGGTGGTCGAAGCCATGGCGGGGCCCTCAGCCGACGCTGCCTTCCATCTCCAAATCGATCAGGCGCTTGAGTTCCACGGAGTACTCCATGGGGAACTGGCGCGTCAGGTCGTTGATGAAGCCGTTGACCGAAAGGCTCATCGCCTGGCCCTCGGTCAGCCCGCGCTGCCGCATGTAGAAGATCTGCTCCTCGCTCACCTTCGAGACGCTCGCCTCGTGCTGCACGTTGTTGGCGGAGCCGCGGATCGTGATCGCCGGATAGGTGTCGGTCCGGCTGTTGGCGTTGATCAGCAGGGCGTCGCACTCCGTGTTGTTCTTGCAGCCCTTGAGATGGGCGGGAATGTGCACCACCCCGCGGTAGGTGCTGCGGCCCTGGCCGACGGAGATGGACTTCGCCACGATGTTCGACGTCGTCTCGTCGGCCGCGTGGATCATCTTGGCGCCGGTGTCCTGGTGCTGCCCGTCGTTGGCGAGCGCGATGGAGACGACCTCCCCGCGGGCCTTGCGTCCCTTGAGCACGACCCCGGGATACTTCATGGTCAGGCGGCTGCCGATGTTGCAGTCAATCCACTTGATCTCGGCCTCCTCATGGGCGAGGCCGCGCTTGGTCACGAGGTTGAAAACGTTGGAGGACCAGTTCTGGACGGTGATGTACTGGATCTTCGCCCCCTTGAGCGCCACCAGCTCCACCACCGCGCTGTGCAGCGTCGTGGTCGTGAACTTGGGCGCGGTGCAGCCCTCCATGTAGGTGACCTCGGCGCCCTCGTCGGCGATGATCAGCGTGCGCTCGAACTGGCCGAAGTTTTCCGCGTTGATGCGGAAGTAGGCCTGGAGCGGATGGGATACCTTCACGCCCGGCGGCACGTAGATGAAGGAGCCGCCGGAGAACACCGCGCTGTTGAGGGCGGAGAACTTGTTGTCCCCGGTCGGGATCACCTTGCCGAACCACTTGCGGAAGATCTCGGGATGCTCGCGCAGCCCCTCGGTGGAGTTGACGAAGATGACGCCCTGCTTCGAGACGGCCTCCTTGATGTTGGAGTAGGCCGCCTCGCTGTCGAACTGGGCCTCGACGCCGGCGAGGAACTTGCGCTCCTGCTCCGGGATGCCGAGGCGCTCGAAGGTGCGCTTGATGTCGTCGGGCACCTCCTCCCAGGTGCGCTTGGGCTTCTGTCCGTTCGAGAGATAGTAGCGGATCTTGTCGAAATTGATGTTCTCGAGGTCCCGCGTCGCCCAGTGGGTGGGCAGCGGCTTGGCGAAGAAGGTCTTGAGCGCCTGCTGGCGGAAGTCGTGGATCCACGGCGCCTCCTTCTTGACCGAGCTGATGTAATCGACGGTGCGCGCGGTCAGGCCGGTGCCGGCATCGAAGTCGTGCTTTTCCTCGTACTTGAAGTTGCCGGCGGACTGGTCGATGCCGGCGACGGCGTTGCCGGTGGTCGCCTCGGTGGCTAGGGTGTCGGTGTCGGGCATGGGAGGTTGGGTTTAGGCGCGGGCCAGTTCCTGTTTCACCCAGTCGTAGCCCTTCGCCTCGAGTTCGAGGGCGATGGACTTGTCTCCGCTCTTGACGATGCGGCCGTCCCACATCACGTGGACGCGGTCCGGCACGATGTAGTCGAGCAGGCGCTGGTAGTGGGTGATGACCAGCACGCCGAGATTGGCCCCGCGGAGCTGGTTGACCCCGTCCGAGACGATCCGCAGCGCGTCGATGTCCAGGCCGGAATCGGTCTCGTCAAGCAGGGCGAACTTTGGCTCGAGCATCGCCATCTGCAGGATCTCGCAGCGCTTCTTCTCGCCGCCGGAGAAGCCCTCGTTGACCGCCCGGGAGGTGAACTTCCGATCGATCTTCAGCAGGTCCATCTTCTGGTAGAGGCGCTTGTAATAGGCCGTGGCGTCGAGTTCCTCGCCCTCGCCCATGTGGGCCTGGACGGCGGCGCGGAGGAAGTTGGCGATGCTCACCCCGGGGATTTCGCTCGGGTACTGAAAGGCGAGAAAGACGCCGGCCCGGGAACGTTCATCGGGCTCCATCGCGAGGATGGATTTCCCGTCGAGCAGGACGTCGCCCCCGGTGATCGTGTAGTCGGGGTGTCCGGCAATCGCCTTGGACAACGTCGACTTGCCCGTCCCGTTGGGACCCATCAGGGCGTGGACCTCGCCGGTGCCGATGGTCAGCGAAAAGCCCTTGATGATTTCCTTTTCACCGATGGAGACGTGGAGGTCTTTGATTTCTAGGGAAGACATTGCTGAAAGTAGGAAGGAGGAAGGAGGAAGGCGAAGGGCGGAAGGCGGAAGGCTTAGGGGGTGGGGGGGCGCGGCGGGAGGGCGCCGCGGAAGGTGATTTCGATGGAGGGTGGCGCCGCTCTTCTCATCGTGGAAGTGCGCGTGGGGGCGCAGGTTGGGGCAGTAACGGGTCGGACCGCGCTCGAAGTTGACCTGACGGACCAAGTTGCACTGCACCAACCGCTCCAGGCAGTTGTAGACGGTCGCAAGTGAGATCGTGGGCATCTCGGACTTCACCCGGGCGAACACCTCGTCGGCCGTGGGGTGGTCCCGTTTCTTTAGTAACACATCATAAACGACTTCCCGCTGCGGCGTGGAGCGTAATCCGCTGTCCGACAGCTTTTGGGCGGGAGCTTCTGGAGTGGCAGTCTCAGGCATAAAAGGATTGGGTCTCAGAAGCGTATTGGAATGGTTCTAAGTTTCAAGTGGTATTGGAACTATTCTAAGACAAAAGTAGCGCAGGCGTCTCGCCTGCAATCTCGACGACGGCAGGCGGGACGCCTGC
>Ga0302319_10011724_pt1 | contig 16605 bp, 11 predicted proteins | sample Bog_T0_2_FD_203319 | JGI IMG/M metagenome (GOLD analysis project Ga0302319, IMG submission 203319) | Peat permafrost microbial communities from Stordalen Mire near Abisko, Sweden - Bog_T0_2 | ecosystem: Environmental > Terrestrial > Soil > Wetlands > Peat | place: Sweden: Abisko, Stordalen Mire...
CCGCAACGTCACTTACTACGGCCTTTTCGTCGAGCACTTCCAGCAGGACCAGGTGCTCTGGAACGGCGAGAACGGCCGCACCTATTTCTTCCAGTGCGAGATGCCGTACGATCCGCCGACGCAGGAAGCGTGGACTCACGGCACGGTGAAGGGCTACCCGGGCTACAAGGTTGCCGACAACGTGAAGTCGCATGAGGCTTGGGGCCTCGGCATCTACTGCGTGTTCAACCACGACAATATTTACTCGGATAACGCGGTCGAGGCGCCGCAAAGTTCCGACGTGAAATTCCATCACGTGCTGAGCTTCCGCCTCTCCGGCGCGACCGAGCAGAGCGGCATCAATAGTGTCATCAACGGCCAGGGCAGCCCGGCCACGAAGCAGGCGACAAAGCAGATGGTGCTCGAGTATCCGCAGAACAATACCGCGGCGAATTAAACGGCGTGGGGCCCCTGCCCCCATGCCCGGAGGTTTGGCCGCCCAGAGAAGTTGATTGTCATGGCCTTTCCAATGCGATTTACTTTCCCCGGCATGGCCGAGGTGAACCAACAAGTGATAGCCAATCGGCTAAACATTTCTCGAACAACAGTTTCAAGGTGTTTCACCAATCATAAGGGGATCAACCCCAAAACCCGCGCCGAAGTTTTCTCGCTCGCGGCCAAGCTGGGTTACCAATATCTCCAGCCCCGCTCCACTCCGAAGAACGCGCCGAAGACGCGCTCGATCGGTGTCCTGATTTGCAGCGACGTTGAGGAGTACAACCGGCCCGACTACGAAAGCCCCGGTGTCGAGCTGCTGCCCGGCATCACCGAATTCGCGCAACTGCACAACTGGCATACGGAGGTCCATTTCGTTTCGCCGCAGGCCACCAGCATCTCGGACACGAGCTACGCAAACTTGGTCAGCTTCAAGAAGCGGCTCTGGTCCGGCCTGCTTCTGCTCTATCCTTTCGCGCCGCAGATCATCGGCGAACTGACCTCGCGTTTCCCGTGCGTCTCGCTCGTCGAGCAGTACAGCCGCGTGCCGATCGACTGCGTGGACGTCAACCACTACAAGGGCATCATTACGCTGATGGATCGCCTGCGGCAGCACGGCCACCAGCGCATCGGCTTTTTCAGCCGCAAATATGCAGTCGAGGCCGTTTGGGCCAATCGCCGCCTCAGTGCGTATGTGGAGAACCAGCTCCGGCTCGGCCTCCACTTTAACGAGCGCGACATCATCAATCTCGACATCACCACGCCCGCAAGCACGGCGGAAGGCTACGACCGCGCCGTGGCGCAGATGCGTGACGGCGTCACCGCGTGGGTTTGCGCGGCGGACCACCAGGCCTACGACTTGATCACCGCGCTCAAGGAACGCGGCTTCAGCGTGCCCCGCGATGTCTCCGTCACTGGCTTCGACGGCATCGCGCGGCCACCAGGAGCACCGGCGCTCGATACGGTACGGATTCCCTACTACGAAATCGGATTCGGCGCGAGCCGCCGTCTTTTCGACAAGCTGAACAAGCGTTTCGATGCGCCGCAGGAGATTTTGCTCGAGTGCCGCTTGCAGGAAGGGGAAACCATTGCCCCCAATCGTTCGGTTTCCAGAGCAAGCGTGCATTAATGTGCAAACTTTCTTGACTTAGGGCGGCTTTTCGGGCGACAGTGATTTCAATGAAATTGCTCGCCTCTCTTTCTCTCGCTTTCTCCCTTGTCCTCTGTGGCGGCCTCGCCCAAGCCCAGACCAATGCCGCTCCTGCTGCTGCGGCGGCTCCCTCGGGGTATGATTTCGGCGACTCCAAGTCGGTCACCCTGACCACCAAGGCGTGGCAGGCCCTCAACGGAAAAGATTACGCCGCAGTGGCCGCATACACCGACAAATGCATTACGCTCTACAAGGACACGGCGGTGCAACAGCAGGGCTCACTCAAGGAGGCGGCTGACAAGGATAGCGCCGCCACCTACTGGGCGCTGAACGACGTCGGCACCTGCTACTTCATTGCCGGCAAGGCGCTGGATGACAAGGGCGACAAAAAAGGCGCCATCGCCTCCTACAAATTCCTCGTCGATAAGCTGGCCTTCGCCCAGTGCTGGGATCCGAACGGCTGGTTCTGGAAGCCCGCCGACGCTGCGAAGAAGCGCCTGGCCGAGCTGCAGTTCGATTCCGCGCAGTAAGCTAATACCTACCATTCCTATGCTGCCACGCGTCGTCGCTCTCTCCAGCGCAACATTCGGCTGCGTGTCCGCGCCGAGCCTCCCGAAGAACTCTCGCGAGGAGAAGTTGCGCAAGCCGAAGAAACTCCGGCGGAAGCCTGCGCCGCCGCTCCAGCCAAGTAACTCTACCCAGCCTGGGTGCCTGTTTTCCTCCTACGTCGAGCCGATCCGCTTCGCTGGCGCAGCCTACGCAGTGTGCGACAGTCATGGGTTAAAGCAAGGCGTGTGGATTCCGTCGCGCGACTAAAGCAACGGTTCCGCTGCGTTTCTTCGCCTTCGGAAATTAACAATTTCTATTCGCCGATTCACAACCGCTCGTATGCACACTTGCGTGCATAAATGTGCAGTTCGTTCTTGACACAACCACCCTTTAAATCTAAATATAAGTCTTAGAGTTAAGTCCCATGCGCTTGGCGACATCCACCCCGTTCCGGAACTCGCAGACAAAGTTTGAAGCTGCGGCTTTAAATTCTGTTAAGATATGTTCCATATCTGTATGCTCTACAGTGGCCCACGAAGCTGAATTTCGTTTCTAGCAATTTCATTTTCGCGCCATGTTCACCATTTCGCCTTGCAACCTCAGTCCTGACCGGCGCATGAGTACCGCCTCGGCTGCGAACGCGCGCATTCGCGGTTTCTCCATGGTCGAGCTTCTTTGCGTCCTCGCCGTCATCAGCATCCTCACGTCGCTCGTCACTTTTTCCATGCTTGGGAACAAGAGTTCCCGCGATCTCGCCAACGCGGCCTACAACATTCAGGGCATGATCGAGCAGGCGCGCACTTACGCCATGGCCGAGAACACCTACACGTGGATCGGTTTCTTCGAGGAAAATCCCTCCACGCCCGGGACCGCCGGCGTCGGCCAGGTCGTCGTCTCCATCGTCGCCTCCGCCAACGGCATGAACCTCGCCACGGCGGCCAACGCGCCGCTGCTGCCCTCGGCCAATCTCATGCAGGTGTCGAAGCTCACGAAAATCGCCAGCGTGCACCTTGCTGCCGTTCCCACGTCTTCCGTGACAAGGCCGGCTCTCGCCACCGCCTCGCCCGCCGACACCTATCAACTCGGAACCACCGATTTTCCCAACCCCACTTCCAATTCGTGGTTCTTTGTTTTTCCCCTGGGCGCGTCCACCGGCTCGGCCCAGTACAAATTCACACAGATCATCCAGTTTAGTCCGCAAGGCGACGCGACCCGCATCGCCGACAATCCCACGACGCTGATGGAAATCGGCCTCCAGCCGGCGCACGGAAGCTCCACCGGCACGGGCAACGCCAATTTCGCCGTGCTTCAGGTCGCCGGCATCGGAGGACAGGTCATCACCTACCGCCCATGAAAACCCGCAAGCGCTCAATCGCCGCCTTCTCCCTCGTGGAGCTGTCGATTGCTCTTGGCGTGATCACGTTCTGTCTGTTGACGATCATCGGGCTGCTCGCCATCGGCATCAACTCCACGCACTCGTCGACCACGCAGACGGCGGCGACCAATCTTCTCACGGCAGTGACGTCGGACCTCGAGTCCGTCCCGAACATCACGCCGTCGTACAATTCCAGCTTCACCAGCGCCAAGGGCACCGTCGCGTCGCCCGGCGGTCTGCACGGCATCAACGGCTCACCCGTCTACAACCTATCAATTCCCGTAAACGGCGGCACTGGCACGCCGACGTTGACCACTTTGTACGTGGGGGAGAATGGCCTGACCAACACCACGGCTGCCGGGATGCTCTACCGGGTCAGCATCTGGATCACACCCGGCAATAACACCACCTATCCCACGCACCAGGAGACTTTCGCCCGCGTGCTCATCTCCTGGCCGGCCGTGTCCCCCTACACCAGCGCCCAAGGCTACGTCGAGAACGTCGTCGCGATCAACCGCAGTTGAAATGAAGCCCCTCTCTTCCAGCTCACGACACGCCGCGGGGTTCACCCTCGTCGAGATTCTCGTCTCGCTCGCGGTCCTCGGCCTGATGATGATCGGCGTCGCGCAAATTCTCAACGGTACGATGAGCACTGCCATTGGCGCCTACAAGCACATGGACGCCGACACGCAGGCGCGGACCGTTCTCGACCGCATGGCCTATGACATCGCCCACATCGTCAAACGGCCCGACGTCGATTACTACTTCCAGAAAAATCTCACTTCCGCCGGCTCTCCCAATTACGGCAACGACCAGATGGCCTTCTACAGCGAGTCCAGCGGCTACTACTCCAACGGTGTCACCAGCTCGACGGGCGGCGGCGATGTTTCCCTCGTCGGTTACATGATCGCCCCGATTCAAAACGGCGTCTACAACGCCACAGGCACGCTTGAGCTTTGCCGTCTCAGCAAGGGACTGGCCTGGAATGGCTACAACTCCAGCCTCGCGATGGTCTTCAATCCCCTGGCCAACATTCAATCCAGCGGGGTCACCAGTATCACCAGCAACAGCCTAACCTCCAATTGGCCCGGTATCGCCAACGGCACCGACACCAACTATCAAGTCATCGGCGACCAGATCTTCCGGCTCGAATACACGTTTCTCGTGCAAACATCTCCCTCGGGAGTAACAAGCACGGGCACGGGCACGCCCGTCGGCTACACCTCTGGCGGCTTTTACGATAAGCCTTGGTCGGCAACCACGACAACCAACACCCCCAACGCCATGAAAGACGTCACGGCCATCGTCGTCTCGATCGCCGTCCTCGACACCAAGAGCCGCGCGATGCTCGGCAGCAACGCGGCATCGTATCTCACTGCCGCCGCCAGCGCTCTTAACGACGACTCATGCCAATCTGCCGTGACGACCTACTCCTCCTCCGGGGCAAACACGACGGGCTACCTGCCCCTCGCCCTGTGGAAGACGAATCTTTTGGCTGCCGCGCACTTGGGATTGCCAAAGACAGTGTACGGCCAGGTGCGATTCTATCAGCGCTTCTGTTATCTCAATCACGTTCAGTGACCGAGGCTATGCCGATCGTTCCCATCTCGGAAAACCGGTGTCGTGTCGAAAGGGGTTCCGCACTGGTCATCGTCTTGTTCTTCGTCGTCCTGCTCAGCATCGTCACGATCGCGTTTTTATCGCGCTCCCTGATCGCGATCAAGGTCTCCGCCGGCAGCGCCGGTGAAACCAAGAGCCACATCCTGGCAACGAGTGCCAGCGACATCATCATCGGCGACTTCAGGCAGGAGATCATCGCGGGCTCCACCAACTTTGCCGGCGGCTCCAATCCAAATTCCGGAACCGCCGCCTTTCCCGTCTACACGCCGACCGCGAACACCACCGCGATTCCGTTCATGAACGGCGTCCCCATCGTCAGTTCGACCAACGCCATCCCCAACCTGATCAGCCGCAGCGTCAGTCCGGCCAACACCAGTGGTTCGGCCCCGTACGTCTCCTACGGTTCAAGTTATAACAGCACCTACCTGCCCATTAATCGCGCCGCCAACGATCCCACGGCTACGACCTACACGTCATCCAAGGTGAATTCGGCCACGGCTTCCCTCAACGGCCGCTACGTCAGCCCCGCGATGTGGAACGAGCACTTCCTCATCCCGCGCAACGCCCCGGGCAGCAGCACCGATCCTACTCCGGCGAGCAACTTCGTGCCGCCCGACTGGGTCGTCGTCACGCGCAGCGGGGCCAACTCCGTCACGTGGACATCCGGCACCGGCGGGCTCAACGACACCACACTGTCCAACAACAATTGCGCCATCGGCCGCTACGCTTTTGCCGTCTACAACGAAGGCGGCCTGCTCGACATGAACGCCGCGGGCTATCCTGCGGATCCCAACCCCACCACCACCACCACTCCTCCGTTTTATTCAGGAACACCCAACGGCCTGACTCCCAGCCAGAGCGGCCAGAAGATGGGCCTGCCCCTCGCCGATCTCACCCAACTAACCGTCGGCACCACCACCCTCACCCAAGCACAAGTCAACAACATCGTCGGCTGGCGCAACTACGCCTCCGCCGCGCCCCCATCTCCCGGCGGCACGTTCGGCAGCTTCACCTTCACCCAGGCCAATGCCTCCAACTGGCTGACCAATTTTGTCCAGGGCAACACCAATGGCTACATGCAAATCGTCCCCACCCCGGCCGGCGTCACCACTCCCCCGACCGACCAAGTCTTCCTCAGCCGCCAGCAACTCATCAGCGTCATCCAGTCCCTCAGCATCAACTCCGACTTCCTCCAATACATGGGCACCTTCAGCCGCGCGCTGGAACAACCCTCAACTGTGCCCGATCCCAACCGGCCCTTGATTCTCACCGGCGCAGTACCTGCCCAATCCAGCGCGGACAGCTATCTCGGAAATAACGACAATCAGGGTAAGGATACCGCCTTCAGCACTACCTCCATCAATCCTCCGTTTCTCTCCATCCGGGCCGCATCAGGTTTCACGCGCTGGAATGGCACGACTGCGGTCAACGGCGAACCGCTTGTGAAAACAAAGTTCGCGCTGAGCTGGCTGCGAATGGTCGCCTACAATGCGATTAACACGAGCCTTCCCTCGGGCTTCGCCGCGACCACTGCGGATCCCGATCCGATCAAAGATCGATTCGGCCTGAGCCGCACCAGCGCTTCCTCGCCTTGGACCTACAATCACGGCTTCACGAATGCCACAACGGGAGGGGTCGCCATCGGCACGTTGAGCCAAGTCGCGGCCGCCGGCAGGGAGCCCGATTTTGCCGAGTTGCTCAAGGCCGCCATCATCGCGGGTTCAGTGGGCAAGGGCGGCCCGAATTTTCACAGCACCGGCTACAACTATCAGTACATGCTCGATACGGTCAGCGATATCCAAATCCTGCAGATCATGGCCAATCTCATCGACCAGCAGGACACCGATAGTTATCCCACGGTCATTCAAATACTCGATCCCAGCATCGGCTCGGGCGACTATGCGACGGTCTACGGCGTCGAGGACCTGCCCTACTTTTATCGCTATCACCTTTTCTCCGTGGTGGACAAATTGCCCAGCCCCCTCCTAAACAAATCCCAGTCGGTGACGTTCCCGGCCATCCCGGCCGGCACAACTGAGACGGGCACCACGCCTTACGCCACGACATACCCCGCCGGTGCGACCGCCACTGGAAATTGGACGGTTTCCAATTCCACCGCAACGACCGTGAACTACTGCGCGCCGGGAAGCCTGGCCAGTCAGGGGGAAGTCACCTACCTCTATGTTCCCTCTCTCTGGAATCCTCACGATCCGAATACCACTGCGACAGAAACAACCGCCCTGCGTCCGCCGAAGTTCAGGATCTTTGCCGCTACGGTGGATCCGGTTGCACTTACGAATCCTTGGATACCCGTACTCGAAAGCCAATTTTCGGGCACGGCAGCCGTGGTTCCTCCCAATCCCAATCCAACGAATATCCAGGCCGTCTCAGGCTTTAGCACTGTTATTCCGGAAACGGATCCGAACAATTCCGCGACCTACTTTTGGCCAATGGCCAATAGTGGAAGCGGTAATGCCGCCGTGTCGTACACGGTTCCCGCAGGTGGCCAGGGGGCAGCCACCCCGGCCAACGTGACCCTGACTTTTTCCGATGCCAACGGAACACTATTTCGTGAACCGACGCTGCTCTGGAATACGAATCCCACTGGTTTGAATCTTTCGGGAGCGCATATTTCTGATGCATCCGGCACCGGCGGCATAAGCCCCCCGCAAACCTACTACGGAGTCATCGCGGGTCAGAGCCCCATCTCGACGCAGATCACACTGACCAGCACACCCGCGCAGCCGACGGACGGCACCTACATAGTCCAGGGCGCCGACGTCCTCGGAGGGACAACCGTCTATCCCGGCTTGAACTTGCGACAATACCTCCCCGGGGCAAATGGAACGAGTTTTCCGCAGATGACGTTCTTCCTCCAATACCAGGACCCCAACAACGCCAACAACTGGATCACCTACGATGTAAAGTATCCCGATTTGCACGGCATGAACGCGCCGACGCCGATCGTCAATACCGCCGACTTTCCTGCCTACTCTTATCTAAATCCGCTGCAAAACGGACGGTTTTCGGGAACCGCCGCGTGCATGGATCCGCGGTCAGCGCGCTGGGGCGTCGGAACGCAGATTCCCCTCGGCAATAACCCGGGCCAGGCACAGGCTGCGTATGCTCTTGAGCCGGTGGCCAACGCCAACTTTTTCGTCAACACCCAGACCGGGTATCAAAACATGCAGTCGAGCCTGTTCACGGTCTTCGAGTCCAACCGGTCGCGGGTTGACCCGGGCGACCAAGTTTACTACTCGAATCCCTGCATGACGACAGATCCCCAATATCCTCTTCCTTCCTCGATAGGTTTGAGGAACGTCCAGATGCGCTGGTTTGGCCCGGGCGAATATCGTGCGGGTAGCGGTGTGCCGAGCAGTCCGGTTGACTACGATGGCCTTTTCAGCCAGAACAATCCGGCGATTCAGTCTCCGACCCTGGCGCAGAACAATTCGACCACGCAGGAGCTCTACAACGAAGATCCCGATGGGGTGGCCCGGCCGGCCATGGGAGCCTATGCCAGCACGAACCTAGTCTCGGGCTCAACCGTCGGGCTGCCCTTGGCCACGGCCAACACCTTCAACAATAATGCCGTCGGCACGGCCACCTCACAAAGCCAAAGCCGGGCCCTCATTCTCAACCGTCCCTTTCGCAGCGTTGCCGAAATGAGTTATGCCTTCCGGGGCTCGCCCTGGAAGAATATAGATTTCTTCCATCCCGCCAGCGGTGACTCCGCCTTGCTTGATACCTTCTGCCTGACCGAACCTCCCCCCAGTGCCATGGTCGCCGGGAAGGTTGATTTAAATACGCGCCAGATTCCCGTCCTCCAGGCGATTGTCGGAGGCGCCTGCGTCGATGAAATTAATAATGCAGCCGCAACGCCCCCGAGCTACGCATTGCCCCCGCTCGCCGGTGGAAGTTCCACCAGCGAAGCGGCCGCTATCGCCACGACGCTGGAGCAAATCACCTCCGATACAACCCACGCCTGGCGCGGACCGCTCAAAAATATCAGCGGCTTGGTCGGGCGCTATGTGGCGAATCCTGGAACTACCAGCGATACCGATCTCTACACATACTCCCCCCCAGCCCTTGCGAGCGGAGGCTCTCTCCCCAGCGTCAGCTACGCCGGACTGAGCTCAGCGCTCGATTGCAGCGTATGGTTTGGCAATACGAGCGGCAATCATGTTTTTGCGAATGCTCCCACCGCCGGCGCCCAAACGTCATCTCCTCTGATCCAGCGCTTCCGCGAATCGGCCCTCCGACCCCTCGCCGCGGCCGGACAGGTTCGCGTCTGGAATCTCTTGATAGACGTGGTGGCCCAGACCGGGCACTACCCGAAAACGGCCACCGGCTTCGACCAATTCGTTGTTGATGGCCAGACCCATCTCTGGGTGCACGTCGCCCTTGATCGCTACAGCGGACAAGTCATCGACAAGCAAGTCGAGGTCGTCACCCAGTAGGTGGCCGAAAAATACCTTAATGAAAAATCGCTGCCTGATTCCTGTTCTGCCTCTCGTAATGCTTTTCTGCGCGAATCAGGCTGATGCCCAAACTGCCCCGAAACCAGTTGCTCCGGCGGGCCCACTCCCGGGTACGGCGCCTGATCCCTCGGCATGGGTGATCACACTCATGTATCCGCAGGATCGAGTGAAAGGCGGGGTCAAAGGCTTTACCGAAACTAGGACCAGGACGATTACGACCACGAAAACCGGAAAAATCATCCATGAAGAAATCGTGGGAGCCCAGGGAAGCAAATATGACAGTTGGCACGTCGGACGCAATGTCTACGACAAATGGACCGGCTCGCCTTCTTGGACTCAGGAGCCGGCAAATGCGGTGCATGCATCCGGAGAATTCCGTGGTTTGGATTGGCTTTCCAAGAACGACTACGTGGGCAGCCTGAACTATTCAGGCCACCACTGCCTCGTCTTCGTTCAGGACGCGCCGCCCACCCTAAACGTCGAGAGCTCCAGTTTCGAGATGGAGCAGTTGGATACGTTCCACAACGTTGCTTTCATCGATTCGGAATCGCGGCTACCCGTGGAGACCCGGACCTTTGGGACCTACAGTTCGTACCGTTTTACCGATGCCCCCACTGACAAGTTGACTCTGCCCGAGGACCTGGTCACCCAACTCAAGCACGACCAGGAAATACTCTCCCGGCTCAGTGGCCACTTTGCCCCCTGAGATCGTTGATACTGGCGACAGGCTTATCCTTCCCGCAATGGCCCGCGGACAGGACGGAACGCGAGCATTCACGTTTAGCCCACTTCCGTCGAACTCGCCCCAGACTCTTCCCGAGGCGCTCACGGCAGAGATCCAGGCGGGCAACGCGCTCCGGACGAGAAACAACGCCGCTCCTCAAAAGGAATACTAAGCGAGGTTTGCCCGCGGAAATCGACGGCAAACTTCGTGCCACGTTGCTGTTTCCCGCAACGGATTGCGTGACTCGGCGGCGATCGCAGCCTGCTCGATACGCAAACCCGCCTGCCCATCCGCGCCGCAAGGCTGATGGGCCCTGTCCGGGATGCAGCGGCGACGGATTCTCCTCGAGATTCTATTTCACCTAAAATTATTGGCTCCCGAGGAGAAATAGGCGGCGCTCTTTCCCTGCCGCCCGACATCAAGACCAGCAAAAAGGCCGCACGGTTATCGTGCGGCCTTTCAGGAAGGACTTGAAAACCAGGGTCGCTACTTAGCTCACGACCTGCGCGCGACGGCGGCGCAGGTGGAAGAAGAGAAACGCGACGCCCACGCCGAGGAGCGCGTAGGTCGAGGGTTCCGGCACGGTCACCTCTTGGACGGTGAACTGGAAGTTGGCTTCGCTGGGAGTGAAGGAGCCGGAGGGAGTGCCGAAGCTGCTGAGATTCGGCGAGCCGCCAAGATAGGAGGCGTTGCTCCAACCCGCAAAGCCCGGATCCAACACAAACGACGTGCTGCTAAAGACGCCGCCTCCGGCCACTGTTACTCCACTGGAGTCGTAGGTCGCCGCCCAATAGGCCGGTGCGGTGACGAGATAGGTACTGCCCGACGACAACGATAGAGTCGATGAAACGGGCACATAGCTGAAGGCACCCGTACTCGTGCCTTGTCCCGTGCTGGTGACCGATCCCAGGATGTCGCCCGTGGTGTAGAGCTGCGTCAGCACGCCGCCGGAACCGACCTGCCAAACGGTGACTTGCGGAGCATCCCCGCCGCCGAGCGAAAGGGCCGTGAAGCCCAACTGGGTGACGTTGATGTTCATATTAAGGGTGAACTCAATGCCGGAAAGCCCATAACTGCCCAGATCCGTTTCAGTGCCGGTCGAAGTATAGGCAACGGTGTCGGCGTGAATCACCGGCGACGCATAAGCCAACATTATTGCACAAGCAACGAGAGGGAGCCGAAGTAGGGGTGTTTTCATAAGGTGGGGAGGTTGAGAGTATTGTGCACAATTATGCACGACGTTGCAAGAAATATTATTGCATATCGAACTTGTAATGGAAGTCCTGAATCTTCCCTAACGATGCTCGCGATACAGCTCATGCGCAATACCAGCAAGTAACGTCGAATGAGAAGTCCTTGCACTCGACAAAGATTCATCGACTAAGTCGGTTTATTTCCTTTACGAAAATCGCCGTGTGCACAATAATGCACTCACTTGAACCACTCGAGCCTCCGCGAGTGAACGATTTTCACGACCGAAATATGAGCTTCCCAACCGACTTTACTTGGGGCGCAGCCGCCTCTGCCTATCAAATCGAGGGGGGGTGGGACCTCGGAGGAAAAGGCCCCTCTGTGTGGGACATGTTCGCTCATCAGCCGAACCGGATCTTTGGCCATCACACGGGCGACGTGGCTTGCGATCATTATCACGAATATGCGCAGGACGTCGGCCTGATGAAGAAGATGGGCCTCAAGGCCTATCGCCTTTCGCTTTCCTGGCCGCGCGTCATTCCGGATGGCGACGGCAAAGTCAACGAAGTCGGAATGTCCTTCTACGACCGGCTCGTCGACTCGCTGCTCGCCGCGGACATCGATCCGTGGATCACTCTCTTTCACTGGGACTATCCCTACGCACTTTTCCTGCGCGGCGGCTGGCTCAATCCCGAAAGCCCGAAGTGGTTCGCCGAGTACACGCAGCACATCGTCGACCGGCTCTCTGATCGCGTCACCAACTGGATCACGCTGAACGAACCGCAGTGCTACCTCGGCCTGGGTCACCTTACCGGCGAACACGCGCCGGGCCTGCGTCTCGGTCTGCCGGAAGCACTGCTGGCCGGGCATCACAGCCTCATGGCGCACGGGCTTTCCGTGCAGGTCATCCGCGCGCTCGCCAAGCGGCCGGCGCGCATCGGCTGGGCGCCGGTCACGGCCAGCTATTATCCGAAGACCAATTCCCTCGCCGACATCAACGCCGCGCGCATCATGCACAACTCGGTTTCCGAGCGCGATTTTTGGAACAACACCTGGTGGGGCGATCCGCCGCTTCTCGGCCATTATCCCGAGGAGGGCCTCCGCGCCTACGGCAAGGCCGTGCCGAAATTCCGCGCGAGTGATTTCGATACGATCAAGCAGCCGCTCGATTTCTACGGCTGCAACATCTACACCGGCGTGCCGGTCGAGGCCGGCGAGGACGGACGGCCGAAGCTGATCGAATTCCCGGCGGGTCATCCCAGTACGCACTTCCTGTGGAAGGTTGCGCCCGGCGGCATCTACTGGGGCCCGCGGTTTCTGCACGAGCGCTACAATCTCCCTATCGTCATCACTGAGAACGGGCTCTCCTGCCACGACTGGGTCACCGTCGACGGCCACGTACACGACGAGGCCCGCATCGATTTCCTCACGCGCTACCTGCGCGAACTGAACCGTGCCATCGGCGACGGCGTGCCGATCGAGGGCTACTTCCACTGGTCGCTGATGGACAACTTCGAGTGGTCTGAAGGCTACAAGCACCGCTTCGGCATGATCCACATCGATTTCGAAACGCGGAAGCGCACACTAAAAGAGTCGGCGCACTGGTTCACGGAAGTCATCCGCACCAATGGCGAGAGCCTCCTCGAGCCCACGCCGCAGGAAGTGGATTCCGCGGTGGAAGATCTCGTCGACGAAACCGCGTAAGGAGAAATCGCGCGGCCCGTTCGCCGCGCGAGGTTCGCTAGTTCTTCGCGAACAGAATCGTGCTCAGAATTGTCCCGCTCGCGCTGAACCGAAAGCGCAGCGTTTGCGTACCGGCGGGCAACGGGGCCGTGAGATCAACCGTCTGCACATCGCTGCCGTTCACGTCGACCGAGCCGATCACCTGGTTATTTTCCAGCGCCTCGATCTTGCCTGAGCCCATGCATTTCAGGCTCATCTTGTAAGTCCCGGCTTGATCGACCTGCACATTGTAGTCGAACGTCGCCCCCGGCGCGCTGGAAGTGACCAGAATGTCGTTGTGCGAATTGGCGAGGATGTCGCCCTGGTCCATCGCGAGATATCTGCCCGCGGAAAGCTTGCCCGGGATGCGATAGTAAATGTCCGCTTCATGCGGCGGCAGGTTCACGTAGGTCTCGCCCAGCGGCGTGAGCTTGCCCGGCTCCTTGTCGAGAATGCTGATCTTCGGATTCTCGCTCACGCGCTCCTTGAACCACGCGTAGCCCGCCACGTAAGGCGTGCGCTCGAGAAAATCGGTGGCTTGGATGAGGTACTCGCGCTCCTCGTTGTCATCCGACGCGTGCCACTCGGCGTACTCGGTCACCCAAACCGGGCAGTTGAATTCCTTGTGCATCTCTTGCACGGCCCACTTCATTTCGCCGAGGTTGCCATAGGTGTGCAGGCCAAGCCCGGGCGGCTTGACGTCGTTGCCGAGATAAAAATAGAACGCCTTCAGGAACGGCCCCATGAAGGTGTAGGTCTCCTGCTTGTTGTCGATGGGGTCCATCGCCGTGATGCTATCGCCGGCGGGTGATCCCAAGGCCATGTTAGGGCCGACGGCGGGCAACTGATACTTGTCGGCGATGTCCTTTACCTTTTTATAGAACGCGGCGGTCTTCTCGGGAGTGATGAAAGACTGGCCCTTGAGATTTGGCTCGTTGATGCACAGCACCACGCGCGGCTTCTTATCGGCGCTGGAGAGATAGTGATCAAGGCCGTCGAGCGATTCCTGGTTATCGCCCCAGGCCATCGGCAGGTACTCCATATGCGCATCCGACGGCGGAATGTCCTTCGTCTCGTAGTGCCAGTTGTAGTACCACGAAACGCCCGGTGCCAATGCGCGAAAATCGGCGTCATCGAGATGATTCTCGCAGATCCCGCGCTTCATGCTCGCGACCTTGTCGTCGCAATTCACGATGCGGAGGTTATCCGCCGCCGCGGCCCACGATGTCGCCACGGCAAGGGACACGGTCAAAATGAAAATGACGTTCTTCATGAGTAAGGATGAACCGCGCGGGATCGGGGCAAACTGATCCGCGCGATTCGAACTTAGCCTAGCATCGCGTGCCCGTTTGTCAGGACTTGCTGCGGCGGCGCTGCCAGAACAACAGTGCCGCGAGGCCACCGATCATCATCGCCCAAGTGCCGGGCTCCGGCACAACCACAACGTCGATGTCATCGACACCAGCGGACTGATACAGCACCAGGTAGGAACCGTTGGCGTAGTAACTCGAGTCAACCTGGCTGCCGAAGGCCAGTTGCAGGTTGTTGCCCGTGATCTTCGTTTCCGTGACGCTACCCAGCGTGGTCGTGGTACCGAGCGTCAGGCCGGTGTACTGGCCGGTCGAGCTTCCGGGCGTGATGCTGGTCGAGCCGGTGCCGGCGATCAAGGTGTACAGCGTGTTGGCTGCGACAATTGCCGGTTCGTTCTGCATGTCGAGGGTCAGCTTGACCGAGCCGGCGCTGTCCGTGCCGAAGGCGAGGTTCGTGGCGCCCAAGTTGAGTTGCGTGCTCGAAGTGCTTGTCGCATTGAGGTTGAAGGTCAGGTTGGTGTCGGCGATCACGCTCGTTCCCGTGCTGCCCTTCAGCGTCAAGACGCCCGTGGTGTTGGTGTCGGTCAGTGATGTCAGGCCCACGAGGACGTTGGCCCGCGCGCTGGTCGCCGTGCCGGTGCCCGCGATGTTGAAGCTCGTGCCCGAGCTCGTGCCGTTGCCGCCGATCGTCGCACCGGCCTTGACCGTGAACGTGGTCGTACCCGTGGCCGAGCCATTGGTGCCGTTCGCCAGGTAAACAGTAGGCGTATCCGAGCCGGTACCGACTGTCAGGCCTTGGAACGTGTTCGCCCCACCGAGCCGGTAGGTGCCCGCGCCGGTAAGCGCGAGGCTTTGCGCGCCGCTGATCGCGCCGGTCACCTTCAACGTGCTGTTCGAGGTGGCCGACCAAGACTGGTTGGCCCCGAGCACGAGCGCCGTCGAGATCGTTTCCGTGCCGGTGGAGATGCCTGTGCTGTCGGTGATGCCCGTGCCGCTGCCGGCGGCGATGGTGACCGTGCCGGTGCCGCTCAGCGTCGCACCCGAGCCGCTCGATGCGAAGGTCAGGCTGTTGATGCTGATGTTCGAATTGGCAACCGGCGTCAGGTTGCCCGGCGTCGGCGAGGTCGTGCCGATTGTCACGTCGCTGGTGGACGAGAGCCCGACCGTCTGCACCGTGCCGGTGGACGCACCGGTGTTGAAGTTGTGGTAGTCGGTGAAGTCGGTGCTCGTCGTTCCGGTGTAGAAGTATGTCGTCGGCGCCAGGTTGCTGGTCACCATCAGCTCGAGGCCGGAGGCGCCGCCGTTGACCAGCGAGAAGGCGTAGTTGCCGAGCGTCGCATCAGTCAGGCTGAAGTCGCTGAACTGCGTCCCCGTGATGGGACCGGTGATCAGCGAGTAGGTTCCGGCCGTCAGCGTCGGCGAGCCGCTCACGAAGCCGATCGTGATGGCCGACGTGCCGTTGATTGTGAGAGCGCCGAGGTTCGCGATCGAGTCGAGGTTGTTCGTCGCGCCGGCGCCGATGTCGAACGTCATGGCTGTGCTGCCGGTGCCCAGCGTCAGCGAACCGACCGTCAGCGTGCCGATGGTGCCGTCCGCGAGGTTGATCGCGCCGCCGCTGTTGATGGAAACCGCGCCGCTGATCGTGCCCGTGCCGCCGAGCGCGCCGCCCGTGTTGACCGTGACCGCGCTGCCCGCGACGAGACTGCCGTTGATGCGGAGCAAGCCGGCGTTGACCGTCGTCGAGCCGGTGTAGGTATTCGCCGCGGAGAAGGTCGTCGTGCCCGTACCGGCCTGAGTGACCGAGATCACGCTCGCGCCCGAGCCGTTGCTGATGCCATTCGTGCTTACGTTGACCGCGCCGACGTTGGCGAAGTTGACTGTGCCCGTGACCGCATTGGAGGCCGTGATACCGCCGGTGATGTTCAACGCGTCCGTGCCGGTGGTGGCGACTTGGGTGACCGCAAACGAATTGCCGGTGCCTGGCGTGTTGGTCAATGTAATCTGGCCGG
>Ga0302319_10011725_pt1 | contig 16604 bp, 13 predicted proteins | sample Bog_T0_2_FD_203319 | JGI IMG/M metagenome (GOLD analysis project Ga0302319, IMG submission 203319) | Peat permafrost microbial communities from Stordalen Mire near Abisko, Sweden - Bog_T0_2 | ecosystem: Environmental > Terrestrial > Soil > Wetlands > Peat | place: Sweden: Abisko, Stordalen Mire...
GCGAGCATGAACAGCGCGATCGCCCAATATTCGGGCCCCGCCTGGATCAACGCCGTCAGCACGGGCACGGCGGCGCAGACGATCAAGATCTTGACGAGGCGGCTGCTGCCGTAGTTGCGCCCGGGGATGCCGATCAGATAGGCCATCCAACCCGAAAAACTGGCGAGCCGCGCGAAGCTGTCGTGGGTTTCGGCGAAAGTTACGTAACACCACAGACCGAGCAGCAGCACGTGACACGACGCCCCGGTCACGTAGAGCGTTTCCCAGCGTTTCAGTTCGGCGTCGGACCGGACTTCCGCCGAGCGTCGCTGATAGAGCCGCATCCAATATAGCCGCACCGCTCCGACGAGGAGCAACCCGACGGCGATCAGCGCGATCTTTATCGAGCCCAATTCGAACGCCACGACGGCCGGAAGGCTCACGGCCGCGATCGTGCCCACGCCAAGCGAGCGCGCGTCGCCGAACATGGAGTCGACGGCCGCTCGATGGAATTCGGCGGGTAGTTCGGGGCTGGTATCTGCTTTCTCGAACATGAATTCCCGATTGTCGATCCTGCACGGAGTTAAGATCGCTCACCAAACCATGTTTCCCGAACATGAAGAAAGCGTTTTCAAGGATTTCAGTCACTTGGCCAAAATCGAGGCGCGCCGCGCCCCCGGAGTCACCTGGGCGGCGGTTAAGTCTCTAACATATTTGATCTTTCATTTTCTTGGCGTTTCCTGCTATGCGCGATTTGTCGTAAGGGAAGCGGTAACCGAATTGCGGAAAAAGCCATTGCGGGTCCCGCGCGTACCCCCGCGAAACAGAGCCGGCGCGATTCGTTTGCGCCGCTCCGTGGTCGAGATGCGGGCCTTGGCTACGATCGAAGCGATCAGCGCGACACTCCGCGCGCTCGCCGTCGCGACTTGGAACCCGCGCGGCGCCGCCAGCGGCAACGGCGCGCGTCGTCAACCCTTCCTCGTCAAGCTTGCACGCGGCGCCAGGCGGTGAGCGGCGCGTAGCGCGGAAACCGCTTGGCGTGATGTCTATCCATGCGGCCGAGCACGTCGCGCAGGAAGGCGACTCCCTCCACGAGGTGGGGCCCCTTGTTGAGCATCACGCATTCGGCCCCCTGCGCCGCTGCCGCGTCGGTCATTTCGGAGCGGCTCGCCACGCCTTCGCGAACGAATTGGTCGAGCACCTGCGTCGCCCAAACCACGGGCGTGCGCGCCGCCTCGCAGAGCCAGAGTATTTCCTCCTGCATCTCGGAAAGCCGGGCGAAGCCGATTTCCACGGCGAGATCGCCGCGCGCGATCATTACCGCCGTCGGATTGTGGGCGAGCGAGCTCAGGATCAGTTTCGGCAGGTTTCTGACCGCCAGCGGCGTCTCGATCTTCAGCACCAAGGCCAGCGGCGGCAGATCGCCTCGGCGCACGGCCAGATGGTCCTGGAGAAGTTCGATGTCCTCGACCCGCTGTACGAACGAATAGCCGACCATGTCGGCGTGGGCGGCGACGAAGTCGAGATCGCGAAAATCCTTGGTCGTCAGCGGAGGCAAGGTCAGTTCCGTCGTCGGGAAATTGAGCCCCTTGTCCGGCCTTAGCCGCACCCCTTTCGCGCGCGCCGCGAAGATCTCGATGGTAATCTCGTCGCCGGCGACGGCGACGACGCGCGCCGAGGCTTTGCCGTCGTCGATGAAAACCTCCGAGCCCACCTGCAACTGGGCGAGGATTTCCGGGAACGAGATCGTGAAGCGCGGCGTTTCGTCATGCGAACGGGGATCGAGCTTGCGCGTCATGATTGCCCGGTCGCCGAAGGTCAGCCGGCGCTTGGGCCCGGCGTCGACGCCGGTGACGCGGCATTTGGGTCCGGCGATGTCCATCAACACGCGGCACTCGACGCCGAGTTTTTTCTCGGCGGCGCGCACGTTGTCGATCATCGCCGCCCAGGCTTCGACTTCGTCGTGCGCGCAATTTATGCGCGCGCAATCCATGCCGGCCGCCATCAGGCTTTCGACGAGTTCCTCGTCGCTCGCCGCCCCGCTCGGCAGCGTGGCCAGAATACGCGAGCGCGGCGCGCCCTCGCGCGGTGGACCGAATACCTGGATCGTCTCGGCTTCGAGCTCCTGGGCGCCCGAGCGCGTCGTCCGCCGGGCAGGGTAGGGGCTCGGCTTCTCCGAACACAGACGCTGGAGCGTCGCGATCAACGCCTCCAGCGCCGGCATGACCGCCGCTTCGCTGCGTCCCAACGAGGAGAGACCGTAAGCGGCGAGCCGATATTGCAGATGGGTGATGTCGGAACCGCGCAACGCGACGTAATGGCTGAGGTTCGTGGCCCGGGCCTTGGCCGAGGGTTCGACCAAATGGGCGCCCCAGGATTCCCGCAGGGCGGCGCCCTCGCGTTTGACCTCGTCCCTGACTTCGACGACCTCGGCCAGGAGACGCCGCAGTTCGATGGCGTCGTCGAGTTCGGGCTCGCGCATAAAGGGCCTCCGTCGGATAGCGACTCAAAAAAACAGTCGCCACCGTCTGGCGCTTGTTCATGACACATTCTTGACGGGGATGATCGGCAATGCGGACGTCTTTGGGAAAGCCGCGAAAGAGGGGTGACAATCGCTTTGAAAACAACGAAGCTGCTTGGCAGCATAGAAACGGAATGTCTGGGGAAGATGACGCCACCGGGGGAAGCCTCTTCGCGACCGGATTCGCGGGCGCCGCTGATTGCCGTGGAAGGCGTGACGATTCGCTTCGGCGGCGTCGTGGCGCTCGACAACGTCAGTTTCTGCGTCGCGCCCGGCCAGATCTGCGGCCTAATTGGCCCCAACGGCGCGGGGAAGACCTCGCTGTTCAACTGCATCTCGCGCCTTTACACGCCCAACGCCGGATCGATCTTGTTCGAGGGCGTGAGGCTCGAGACCGTGCCGCGCCACGCCATCGCCTCGCTGGGCATCGCCCGCACGTTTCAGAATCTCGCATTGTTCTCGACGCTCAGCGTCCGCGAGAACGTGATGGTCGGCGTCCACACGCTGGCGCGCGGCGGATTCTTCGCCAATGGCTTGGCCCTTCCCTGGGCGCGGCGTGAGGAAAGGCGCATTGCCGAACGCGCCGACGAACTGATCGAGGAGTTCCGACTGGGCGCCGTCGCCCATCGGCTTGTCGGCGAATTGCCGTTCGGCGCCAGGAAGCGCGTCGAACTCGCCCGCGCCCTCGCCATCGAGCCGAAACTGCTGCTGCTCGACGAACCGGCGGCGGGCCTCAATCACCAGGAGGTTGAGGAGCTGGGCGCGGAAATCCAGGCGATCCGCGACCGGCGCGGGCTCGGCGTGCTGCTCGTCGAACACCACATGAATCTGGTGATGCGCATCTCCGATCAGGTCGTCGCCCTGGATTTCGGCAGGCTGATCGCCGATGGCGCGCCCGACGCCGTGCGCGTGAACCCGGAAGTCGTCAGGGCCTATCTCGGGAGCGCGGCGTGATCGAGCCTATACTTCGAGCGCGAGGTCTGCGAGCGTTTTACGGCGCCGCCGAGGCGCTGCATGGCCTGGATTTCCAGGTCGACGAAGGCGGCGTCACGGCGCTGCTCGGCGCCAATGGCGCGGGCAAGACGACGACTTTGCGCGCGATCTCGGCGGTCATCCGCACCGAAGGGGAATTGACGTTTCGCGGCCATCCGCTGACGCGCCGTTCCACCGAGGACGTTGCGCGGCTCGGCGTCGCCCATGTGCCGGACGGACGCGGCACGTTCACCGATCTCACGGTCGAGGAAAACCTGCGGCTGGGCGCCTACACACGCCGCGACAGGGTTGAAGCGCGGCGCGATTTTGAGCGCGTGTTCGGCTATTTCCCACGGCTTCAGGAACGCCTCTTCCAGCAGGCGGGCACCTTGTCGGGCGGTGAGCAGCAGATGCTGGCGATCTCCCGCGCCTTGTTGATGCGCCCAAGTCTGTTGTTGCTCGACGAGCCCTCGTTCGGCCTCGCGCCGCTGATCGTGGCCGAGATCTTTCGCATCCTCCGGGACATAAACCGCAACGAACGGGTCAGCATGTTGATCGTCGAGCAGAACGCCAATCTCGCGCTCGATCTCGCCGATCGCGCCTATCTGATCGAGACCGGCCAACTCGTGATCGGCGGGCGCGCCGAAGACATGAGGCGCGACGATTCGGTTCGCCGCGCCTATCTCGGCTATTGAGGAGGTCGGAGCTTGGCGCTGTTTCTCCACCAGCTCGCCTCCGGCCTTGCGCTCGGCGGCATATATGCGATCATGGCGCTTGCCCTGGTGATGATCTACCAGGCGACGCAACTGGTGAATTTCGCCCAGGGCGAGATGGCGATGTTCTCGACCTATCTCGCCTGGAAGATGATCGATTCGGGCTGGCCCTATTGGTTCGCGTTCGTCGCGACCCTGGCGATCTCCTTCGTCGGCGCGGTGGCGTTGGAGCGCGCGGTCGTCAGGCCTTTCGCCAAGGCGCCGATCCTGGCTTCGATCATCGTGTTCATCGGTCTCGCCTTCATCTTCAACGCCTGCGCCGGTTGGTTGTTCGGTTATTCCGTGCAGAGCCTGGACAGCCCGTTTCCCGGACGACCGTTGTTCGGCGTCGGCTATATTTCCGCCCACGAACTCGGCTCGATCTTCGTCAGCTTCGTCGTGCTGGCGCTCGTCTACGTGTTCTTCCGCTTCACGCCGCTGGGACTGGCGATGCGCGCGGCGGCGCAAAATCCGGCCTCGGCGCGGCTGGTCGGCATTCGCGTCGGCTGGATGCTGTCGATCGGCTGGGGGCTGGCGGCAGCGATCGGCGCGGTGGCGGGGATGATGGCGGCGCCGATCGTCTATCTCGACCCGAACATGATGGGCGGCGTGCTGCTCTACGCCTTCGCCGGGGCGGTGCTGGGCGGGGTCGACAATCCCTGGGGCGCGGCTTTCGGCGGCTTCCTCGTCGGCGGCCTCGAGAATCTGATGGGCGCTTATGTCGTCGGCGAGGAAGTCAAACTCTCGGTGGCGCTGGCGATCATCGTCGGCGTGTTGGTGGTCAAGCCGTCGGGCCTGTTCGGGCGCCGCATCGTGGCGAGGGTTTGATGGACGCTCGCTGGAATTTCTTCGCACGCCTCGGCTGGGTCGTGGCCCTGTTCCTCTCGATAGCGGCGCCGTTCGTGCTCGGCTCGTATCATCTCTATCAACTGACCCAGGTGCTGATCTACGCCATCGCGCTGATCGGCCTCAATCTGCTCACCGGCTACAATGGCCAGATATCCCTGGGGCACGGCGCCTTCTTCGCCATCGGCGGCTATGGCGTGGCGATCCTCACCACCAAGTTCGGCGTGCCCTATTGGGCGGCGATTCCGGCGGCCGGCGCGATCTGTTTCGGCGCGGGGTTCCTGTTCGGCTTTCCGGCGCTGAAATTCGGGGGCCTCTATCTCGCCCTGGCGACGTTCGCGCTCGCGGTCGCCGCGCCGCAGATGCTTTCTTACAAAGGCTTCGACGCCTGGACCGGCGGCGCGCAAGGGCTCCAACTCGGCAAGCTCAGGGCGCCGCCCTGGGCGCATGTCAGCGCCGATACGTGGACTTACTTGGTTGCGCTGATCGCGGCGCTTGCGCTGTTCGGCTTCGCCTTGAATCTGGTCGGCGGCCGGATCGGCCGGGCGCTCATCGCGATTCGCGATCACGCCATCGCGGCCGAGACGATGGGAATCGACGCGCCCCTTTACAAGACGACCGCGTTCGGCATCAGCGCCCTCTACGCCGGCGTCGCGGGGGGCTTGAGCGCGCTCGCCGTCGGCTTCGTCTCGCCGGAAAGTTTCACCCTGCCGCTTTCGCTCTCGTTCCTGGTCGGCATCGTCGTCGGCGGCCTGGCTTCGGTCGGCGGCGCCATCTTTGGCGCGTTCTTCATCGAGTATGTGCCCAATTACGCCGACATGCTCTCGGTGCAATTCGGCGAGAGCGCCAAGGCGCTGCCCGGAGCGATCTATGGCCTGCTGCTGATCGCCATGATGGCGGCGGCGCCTTCCGGAGTCATCGGGCTCATCAGAAAGATCGTCGCCCGTCTTTTCGGCGCCGAGCGAGCTTGAAAATCCTGCCTAGTCAATCCTAAGATCGATTCACGGGCGCACGTTTCAGAATCCGAAGCGCCGAAAAGGGAGAAACGCCATGAACACCCGACGTCAATTTCTGGCCTCCAGCGCCACCGCGGTCGCCGCGCTCGCCACGGGCGCCTTCCGCGCCCGCGCGGCGGATATGCCCGGGATCACCGACACGGAGATCAAGATCGGCCAGACCATGCCCTATAGCGGCCCGGCCTCGGCCTATGGCGTGATCGGCAAGACCGAAAGCGCCTATTTCAAGATGATCAACGAGGCCGGAGGCATCAACGGCCGCAAGATCAATCTCGTCAGCCTCGACGACAGCTACAGTCCGCCCAAGACCGTCGAACAGGTGCGCCGGCTGGCCGAGCAGGAAGGCGTCGCGTTCTTCTTCAATACGCTCGGCACGGCGCAGAACGCGTCCATCCGCCAATATCTCAACGACGCCAAGATTCCGCAGCTGTTCGTCGCCACCGGGGCCAGCCTGTTCGCCGATCCCGAGCACTTCCCTTGGACTGTCGGCTACAACCCGAGCTACCAGACAGAGGCGCGCATCTACGGCAAGCACATTCTGGCGACCAAGCCGAACGCCAAGGTCGCGATTCTCTATCAAAACGACGGGTTCGGAAAGGACTATCTGACCGGCCTCAAAGACGGGCTCGGGGCCGATCATGCGGGCATGATCGTCAAGGAAGCGAGCTACGAAACCTCGGAGCCCAGCGTCGACTCGCAAGTGGTGACGCTGCAAGGCAGCGGCGCCGACGTTCTCCTCATTGCGGCGACGCCGAAATTCGCCGCCCAGGCGATCCGCAAGTCCTATGATCTCGGCTGGGACGCGACGCGTTATCTGACCAATGTTTCGCAGTCGATAACCGCGGTCATGAAGGCCGCCGGCTTCGAGAAGTCGAAAGGCCTCATCACGGGCGCGTACGGCAAGGACGTCGGCGACCCCGCCTTCAAGGACGATGCGGGCGTCAAGGAATGGCAGGCGTTTTGCGACAAATATCTATCGCATACCGAATTCGGCGACCTCAACGCTTCATACGGCTACGGCGCCGCCGCGACGATGGCGCAGGTGTTGAAGCAATGCGGCGCCGATCTCAGTCGCGAAAACGTGCTCAAACAGGCGACCAACATTCAAAATCTCACCCTGCCGATGCTGCTGCCCGGCATCACCATCAACACTTCGCCGACCAATTACAGCCCGATCCGTCAGTTGAAGCTGGCGCAGTTCAATGGCGAAAGCTGGCAATTGTTCGGCGATCTCATCGCCGGCTGACGCGCCGGCCGCAGGATCGACCCCGATGATTTCGACGGCGCGCTCATGCGAGCGCGCCGCTTCCGTTGGCTTCGCGCGAAGCTCTGGCTCGGGTCTTTGTCGCGTCGCGGATGCCTAGCCGTTTCGATTCCGACGGCGGAGAGGCGGGCGCCGACAGCACGCTTTTGAGGTTTACGGGGGGCGAACGCGAAACCAGGAGGCGAGGCCTGCGGCCTCGCCTCGCTCGAAACGGTCACTGCAACAGCGTCGGCATGGAGCTGCTCGCCTGCGCACCATTCGTCGATCCGGGGATTACCCAGGTCGGATTGGGCGTCAGGTTCCAGTTCAAGGTGTCGAAGGTCGCGGTCAAGGCGACGACGGTGATCGCGGGTGTCGTTTCGTTGCTCGTCGAGTTGAACGTGACGTTACGTAACGGCAAATAGATCAGGCCCGAGAGGTGTTCGGCGACGCTGTCGTCGAATTCGAAGTTGGTGGTGTAGGTGTTGGCGTCGTTCTCGTACATCAGAATGCCGGCATAGGTTCCCGTCGTCGGCGCGATCAAGGTCAGATTCATGCCGGTGTTGAACTGGATGCCGGAGCTGTCGGCGAAGTAGAAGGTGACGCCCGAACCGCTCATCGTGCCGCCGTCGACGTTCCACCCGCCATTCTTGATGACATAGACGCCCGGCTGCAGCGTCACCGTCGGCGCGCTGTTGAAGTTGAACCAACCACAATAGACGCCGGGCGAAAGCGTCACCGAGCCGCCATTGTAATTGCCGCCGTTGGCCAGCGAGCCGGAGCAGGTTGTCGAAACGGGCGCCGGCAGTTGACCTTTGAACGGATTGGCCGGAACCGTGCAGCTCTTGACGAGGTTGGTCACCGCGCCGCCGTTCTGGAGGATGCTGGAGCTGGCGATGCAGGTTTCCGACGCGTTTATCGTGACGCCGGAATTGATCACCGCCGCGTTGCTCGAGGTGCTGGCGACGTCGATCTGGCAGTTCGGCGCCTGGATATTGGTGCCGCCGTTGGCCAGCATCGCCTGCGAGGAATTGCCCAGCAGCAGTATGCAAGCTGGGTTCGTGGGGGCCGCCGAGGCCGGAATGGCGGCGCCGGAGGCGACATCGAGGTTCATGGAACTTTGGCCTATGAAACCTGAAAACATCGTCGGCATCGCGTAGGTGGCGCTGCCAGCCAGCGTATTGCCGCTCCAACTGAACGCAGGCGTCGGGCCGGTCCACGACAAGTTGGCGTGGAACATGTTCTGCGCCGCGGTCGTCCCCGCCGCTTGTGTCGACGCAGCCGCGACCTTGACGCCCTCGAGCACCGCGGAATCCAAGGCCGCCTGCATTTTCACCTCTTCCGAGACGCCATGCGACAGGTCCAAGGCGACGCCGACGGCGATCAGGATCACCGGCGCGCCGAAGGCGAAAAGGGTCAGGATATTTCCGTCCTGATTTCGGCGGAAACGATTGAAGATTATTCTCATGGTGGCAATCATCGGCGTGATCCCCGTCGGCAGAACCGCTTGTGGCCGTTCTGCTCTGAATGGATTGAAGCGGGACTAGAAAATTTCCGCAAATTTTAGCGATCCAAACAGCCTGTAGGCTCCATAGCCCTTAGCGTTAACGATTGCTGAACATTTTGCCGCAGAGTGAATCTATTTTCAGATTGGAGAAGGCTTTTTCGATTGGGTTGATGTCGGGGCTGTAGGGCGACAGATATCTCGGCGTGGCTCCAGCCGCCTTGATGAAGTTCCTCGACCCGGGGTCCCATGCGGCTCGACTCTCTCGCGCCATTTCGCGGATGTGCCGGTCTCGTCGACGAACACGAGCCTCGAGGGATCGCGGTCGAGTTGGCCGTCGAACCAGTCCCGACGGCGCTTCAGGACGTCCGAGCGTTGCTGCTCCTCGGCATGCGCGGTTTTTTTTTGAACGTCATCTTGTGACGATCTAAAAAGCGCCAAAGCACGGATGTCGAGAAACGTTGGCCGCAATTGGCGATCAGGCGCTCCCGCATTCCAGGAGCGGGATGTCCGGCTGGCGGCCCATGAGGCCGAGCAAGCAATCATGAAGCGCCACTATGCAATCGCAACGACGATCCCCAGCCGTCGTCGGAGACAGGGACTTCTCGCCCGTGGCATGGAAGCGACAAACCCCGCCTATGGCGCTGGCGATGCCGACTCCGAAATGCTTGGCGCCGCGTTGCGGGACAAGCCCCCCTCGACCACAGAATCCGCCACGCGTTCGCGAAGTTCTTCGGAAAGCGCCATCGTCTCCGCTTCCTCGGCACGGCGATCCGCTTCAATCACAACGAAACGATTTAGGAATCCCCCGCGTTTCAATTCGCTCGGATGCCGCTCTCGTATGTGCATCGGGCTTGATCCGCCCGACGCGAAACCCTCTCCCGAAACGGGAGAGGGGTCGGGCGTTTGGCGGTGGGGCGAGGCCGAACGGGGCCGCGCCGCGATGGGGCCGGGAGTTTAGAGTGTCACTGCGACAAGGTCGCCGTCGATCCGCCCGAACTCGAGGGGCTGCCAATCGGCCAATTCGGGTTGGGCGTGAGGCTCCAATTCAGGACGTCGAAGGTCGCGCTCAAGGCGACGACGGCGATGCTGGGCGTGGTCTCGTTGCTCGTCGAGTTGAAGGTGATGTTGCGCAGCGGCAGGTAGATCAGACCCGAGAAGCTTTCGGCGATGCTGTCGTCGAAGATCAGGCTGGGCGTGTAGGTGTAGGTGCTGCTGTCGTTTTCATATATCAGAATGTTGGCGGTGGGTCCCGTGCTCGGCGGGCTCAAAATCAGACTCATGCCACCGTTGAACTGGATGGTCGAGACGTCGGCGAAGTAGAAAGTGACTCCCGACCCGGTCCAGTTGCCGCCGTCGACGTTCCAACCGCCGCCCGTTAGGATATAAACTCCGGGGTTGAGCGTCACGTTTGTCGAGCTGTTGAAATTCCACTGGCCGCAGTAGGTGCCTGGGTTCAGGGTGAGCGTGGCGCCCGAGGCGACGGTGTTCCCATAATTGTACCCACCCACGCACGCGCCCGGCGTCGGCTTGTACAGCGTCCCTTGAAACGGATTGGCGGGCGCCGTGCAACCCGTCTTGAGATTGTTGACCGAGCCGCCGTTCTGGAGGAGATTCGTGCCGGCGACACAGGTCTCGGCAAGGTTCAGGGTGCCCCCCGAATCGAAGGTCGCCGCGGGATTGGCGGTACTGTGGGTGGCGATTTGGCACTTCGGCCCTTGAACGTTGGTCCCCCCGTTAGCCAGTATGCCCTGCTCTGAAGTGCTCATTAGCAATATACAGACCGGGTAAGTCGTCGCGGGAATGGTTGCCGTGGCCGCGACGTCGAGGTTGATCGTGGCATGCCCAGTAAAGCCGCTGAACATCGTCGGCATCGAATAGGTGGCCGAGCCCAACATGGCAGTGGCGTTGAAACTGAAGCTCGGCGTCGGCCCCGTCCATGAGAGGTTGGCGGCGAAAATGTTCTGCGCCGCCGTTTTGGCCGCCGCCTGCGCCGCCGCATCGCCCAAGGCCCCTACGTCGGAAGCCTCGACCTTGGCGCCTTCCAGGACCGCGGAATCGAGTGCGGCCTGCATCTTGGCCTCCTCGGCAATGCCATGGGAGTAGTCGATCGCCCCGGCGGCGGCGATCAAGACGACAGGGGCGCCGAGGGCGAACAACATCGTGAAATTCCCGCCCTGATGGCCGCGAAGGCGCTTCCAGGCGTGGTGAAGTGACTGAAACATGGCGGTCAACCTTAATTCTGTACCATCCTGGCCCCCATTGTGATTAAGGCCGCTTGCGTAGCCGTTTGCGCGATTGCGAAAATTTGAGCGATCGGACAATTCCTTAAGAGCGCGTCGGGAAAAGGTTAACCTTCGCGGAAGCTATTGCTTGGCATGGCGTTATCGGAGGGCGACGCGGATTCCGGGCCGACGGGCGGCTTTTTTTAACCTCGTTGGCAAAGCCGGAACGTCATCGCGTGATTTGATCGAACGTTTCGCTCTGGAAAGTCGGTTTCCGGCTTGGCTGCGGCCTTGCGCCGGCTCTCCGGTCTCGTGGCTATCCTGTTGCGACACGTCAGGAAACGGCGAAACCTGGCTTGGATTCAGAGTGAGAATTGCGCGAATCCGTCTCAAGCCGTCGGAAAGCAAGAACTCGCGGTCAGCGTCGTGCCCGTGGACGTCAAGTTCAGGAATTGCGGCATAATCGACTGAAAGGTGTAAGTGAGCGAAACCTGCGAGAACCCGGCGACGCCGCCGCAGGTGGTTGAGGCGTTTACGGTGATGCCGCTCGAAGGTAACGTGAGGGACCATTTCAGCGCTTCGGTTTGGATGAAAGCGGTGGCGTTGGTGCAGCTTGTCGAGCCGAGTCCAACGCACCGCGCTCCCGCGATCGCCGTCTCCTGAAGACCTTCCTGCGCCCAGAACAATTGTCCGTATTCCATGACCGCGAACATGAGCATCAACAGGGGCCCGACGACGGCCGCGAATTCGACGGCGGTCGTCCCGCGTTGGCACTCGCGGAACGCTTGGAGCTTGGACATCAGTTTGTCTCCACCACGGCGCTCGTCGTGAACGTCTGCGAGGGCATGATGCCGCTCGCGCCGAACAACGAGGCATATTGCGAGGTGGCGACAATCGAGACGAATTTCCCGGCGATGCCGCCGCCCGCGCAGGTCGCTCCGCAAGTCATCGCGCTTCCCCAGACGATGTTCGCCCCAGAGCCGGTCGGGCAATAGCAACTGGCGTTGGCGGAGGTCCCGGTCATGGTCACCACGCCGCTGGTCAAGGTCGCGATCGGCCCGTTGTTGACGTTGATCGTCGCGTTCGCCCAATTGGACGCATGTCCATCGGCGACGATCAGCGCCAAGTTCTGCGCGAGGGTCGTCGCGTCCGGCGACCCGCTCGTCAACGCGACTTGTGATGCGTTGACGAGCGCGAAGTTCGCCGCCGCCGAAACCGCGCCATTCAGTGCGAACTTGTTGTACATGGCCATGCTGAGCTCGATCAGGCCGACGAGCAACAGCATATATATGGGGCCGACGAGAGCGAACTCGACCGCGGACGTCCCCGCTTCCTGGCGGCCGAATTGTTTGAGGGCCCGGGCTCGCAACCACATCTGACGGAGTCTCCTGATTTGAAGGAACGTTCAGGCGATTATTGGACGATCGTCACCGAGCTGCTGCTGCTCGCGACCGTGGTCGTGAAGCATTGCGAAGCCGTCGCCGCGGTGCCCCCGCTGAGGCTGATCTGCGAAGCGACGATCTGGAAGCACTGTCCCGACACGTTGCCGATGCTGGCGCCGCCGGTCACGGTCAGCGGTCCGTAGGGAAAGTACAACGCGCCGCCGAAGTCGGTCGCCGAGGCGCCTTCGTTGAACGATAGGCCCGCGCTATTCGAAGTCGAGGTTGGGCCGATCACCGCGAGGTTCTGATAGGTTCCGGAAGACGGAGCGACCAGGGAGATGTGGTTGAACCCGGCGCCGATGCAGAACGCGGTGCTGGCGCAGGTGCCGCTCGTCATTTCCGTTTTTCCCGCGATAGCGAGGGTCACGCCCGTGCCGGTGACGCCGACATTGGCGTTGGCGGCGGAGCACCACACGTCGCCGCCGCCGTTGGCGCCGAACCCGGCATAGCCGGTGATCGCGTATAGTCCCGATCCCAATGACAGGCCGCCCATGAAGTTGATGTTGCCATTGATGTCGTGGTTGGTCGCCGCCGGCAGGGTGGTGCACGACCCCCCGGTTTCCGTCATATTGCCGACGACCTGGAAAAGATCGCCGGCACCGGTGGCGTTGGCGAAAGTGTTAGTGCTGCCGCCGCCGAAGTTGAGGGCGTTGCCGTCATTGGCGGCGCCGATATTGTAGCTGTTGGTCGATCCCGATCCCAACGAGATCGTCTCGCCGCCGTTGTTGTAGATGCCGGCCACGATATTGAACGTGCTCGGGCCGCCGAAAGTCAGCAGAGTGCCGGTATTACAGATGCTGTAGTCCGCCACGCCGCTGCAGGCCGACGTCATCTTGCCGATGTTGTATGTTCCAGCGCCGAACGTCGTCGTGCTGCCTCCGCCGGTGATCACGCCCTGCGCGATGTTGAACGTCCCGGGGCCGAAGGTCAGCGCCGAACCGCTGTCGTTTACGGAGCCGCTGAAGTTATAAGTGGCGGAATTGTTGACGTTGAAGTTGACCGTGATGCCGCCGCCCAGGCTGAGACTGCCGAAATTGTATGTGCCGCCAGCCGGGCAGGTCACCGTCCAGGTCGGGCTGGAGAACGACGCCGTGCAACCGGCCGCCGACGCAACGGCGACGGAAGAATTTGACCAATCGAACGAAAGGCTCGTTCCCGTCGGCACCGTCGACATCGTCGGCCCGGTCAACGACTCGTCCGACACTGCGCGCGCCGCCACCGCGACGACGCCGGCGTTGCCCGCCAGCGGATCCGTGGTCAACGCCTTGATCGCCGTCGGGGAAATGCCGCCGGCGCAGCCGACGCTCGGCGCGGAGCTGCTGTCATATAGGACGGCTTCCGCGGTTATTGAGTCGCCGCAGGGGACCGTGATCGTATTGTTCGAGGCGACTCCGCAGGTCGGGGCGGATATCTTGGTGCCGCCGCTCAAGGTGATCCCGGTTCCGCTTTGGCTCAGCGCGAGCACGCAAGATCCCGCGGCGGCGGAGGCAGAGATCTGCGCGTAGGAAGTCGCGTCGATCGTCAACGCATTGCCAAAATTCAGCGCGGGCGCCAGCAGCAACGCGTCCGTCGTGGTGATCGTCACCTGCACGGCGGCGTCGGTGCTGGTTCGAGGCGATGAGGCGACGAGGGTCGCGGTCACGGCGCTTGCCGCGACGCCGTTGAGCGCGGCGACGTTTTTGGCGACCGACGTCATCGTGTCCTGCGAACTGGTCGAAGAATAGGCGACGGCCGCGGCGTAGGCCGCCTGGTCGGCGACCCGTTGGTTCTCCGTTCGGGTGAGAAGCCCGTGACCAAATTCTGCGGCGAGAGAAACGAAACCCAGCAGCACCGGGAGACCGAGCGCCGTCATGACGGCGACCGCGCCACGATTCGAGCGGGCGAAACTGTGCATCGAAATAAGTGAGATTTTCATGAGCGGACCCCCCTGGAAATGCCTGCCGAAAATTCCATCGGCGCTTCAGACGCCGTTAGACTGACGCCGCACGGCGCCGCAACGCTCTCGAGTGCGCTGGTGATGATGAAGCGCCGGCTCCGCTTTCGAGAGCAGCGTCGATGAAACGGCTCCAATCGGTTAAACATCTGTCAGAACTCCTTCGCAGCAACTGTATACGACCACCATGCTTTACGGTGCCTTACGTAGAGGTATCTGCGGCGGTAACAACTTTAATAATCAGCCATTCCACTCCGCTCGCCCGCTGGAAGAGTTAACACTGTTAGCGATGGGTGCGTTAAGTTTGTCGATACTGTTGAATACAGTTTTCGGGAACCATACCTTTGCTGCAGGCGCCTTTTGTTAACCTTGTTTGAAAGCACAAAATAAAGCCGCTTGCCTCGGCGGAAAGCGACGCGGACGCATTTGACGTGCGCGATTCGTGCCGGCTTCGTTTGTGTCCTGAGCCTATTTTCTCGTTTCTGGGCGCCTTCGGTTGCGTTGGGGCGGAAACTCGCTAAATCGGCGAAATCGGAGAAAATTGTCTGGAAAAGAGCGGAAAAATCGGATTCGATTCGGTCGTCGCCGATTCGTGCCGGTTTTGTTTACGCTCTCATCGTTCCGTCCCGACTTGGCGCCGTTCGCCTCGACAGGGCGCGATGCGGGGGCTAAAAAAATTCCATCGCGAAAGCGGCGATTCGCCTTGCGGTTTCTTTTCGTGGATGAAGCCACAACTCATGACGATGGCCCCCTCGATTGCTGCGGAACGAACCGATGAAGGCGTCGTGCTTCGCCTTTCCGGAGACTGGACTTTGCGCGCCGGCGCCGCGCTCGAGCGGGAGGCCGAGGCGATCGCCGCCGCCGGCGCCGGACTGGGGAAGGCATGGCTCGACGTTTCCGCCATCGGCGCGCTGGACACCGCGGGCGCCTTCATCATCGACCGTACGCGGCATGAACTTGGCGCCGGCGGCGTCGAGGCCCGCCTGAGAGGCGTCAAGAGCGCCCACGCCCCTCTGCTCGACGAAGCCCGCTACCGGGAAAACCAGACGTCGCCGCCGCGGCGGCCGTACTTACTGACGTCGCTGGTCGCCGACATCGGCGCCACCATCGTAGCCGCCATCCGGGATCTGTGGGCCGGGCTCGACTTTCTCGGCCGGGTGATCGCCGCCGCGGCGACCGCCATGCTATCTCTTTCCAAGTGGCGTGTGACGCCGCTGGTCTTTCACCTGGAGAGCTTCGGGCTGCGCGGGGCGCCGATCATCTTCATGATCAATTTTTTCGTCGGCGCGATCGTCGCCCAGCAGGGCATTCTCCAGCTCGCCCGTTTCGGCGCGACGGCGTTGACCGTGGAACTGGTCGGCATCCTGACGCTCCGTGAACTCGGCGTGCTGTTGACCTCGATCATGGTCGCCGGCCGCTCCGGTTCGGCGATCACCGCCGAGATCGGCGCGATGAAGATGCGCGAAGAGATCGACGCTTTGCGCGTCATGGCGGTCGATCCGCTGCAGGCGCTCGTGCTGCCCAGGCTCGGCGCGTTGGTCATCGCGCTGCCGATCCTGACCCTGCTCGGCGACGTTGCTTCGCTGTTCGGCGGCATGTGCGTCGCCTGGGTAGAAGGCGGCGTCAGCCCGGTGGCGTTTCTCGCCGGCCTGCAAGAGCCTTACATGCTGCAACGCTTCAGCGTCGGCCTGATCAAGGCGCCGTTCATGGCGCTGATCATCGGGCTCATCGGAGCGGCGGAAGGTTTTGCCGTCAAGGGTTCGGCCGAATCGCTCGGCAGCAAGGTCACCGCTTCGGTCGTTAAGTCGATATTCATGGTAATCGTGCTTGATGGCTGCTTCGCCATGTTCTTTGCCGCGGTGAACTATTGAGCCCGGCCGAAAGCCTTTCCTCCCCAAGTCAAAAGCCGGTCGAAATCGGGGTTCGTGGCCTCGAGGTCGGCTTTGGCGGCCAACTCGTGATGCGCGGGCTCGATCTCGATCTGTTGCGCGGCGAGGTTCTCGGCTTCGTCGGCGCTTCCGGCGCGGGCAAGTCCGTGCTGACCCGGACGATCCTCGGCCTGCTGCCGAAACGCGCCGGGACCATCACCGTCAAGGGCCGCGACATCGACGCGATGGACGTCGCGGAGCGCGAGGAAATCGAGCGACGCTGGGGCGTCCTGTTCCAGCAGG
>Ga0302319_10011728_pt1 | contig 16602 bp, 9 predicted proteins | sample Bog_T0_2_FD_203319 | JGI IMG/M metagenome (GOLD analysis project Ga0302319, IMG submission 203319) | Peat permafrost microbial communities from Stordalen Mire near Abisko, Sweden - Bog_T0_2 | ecosystem: Environmental > Terrestrial > Soil > Wetlands > Peat | place: Sweden: Abisko, Stordalen Mire...
CACTTCGCGCACGGAACTGGACATCCCTTCGAGAAGGTTGTTTACACCTGGCTGGGGAGCGGCGACGGCCATCTGAACTTCGTCAAGAAAGACGGCAGGTTCGCCGTGTTCAACGTCGATGCCGGATTCCTGCTAGATCCGCTTTCTTCCATCTGGCTGCTCTTCGTTACCGGCGTGGGTATGTTGATCCACATCTACTCCACCGGATACATGGCGCATGAAGGTGGCTACTACCGTTTCTTCGGATACCTCAACCTCTTCATGTTCGCGATGCTCATTCTCATTCTGGCGAATAACTACATGCTGTTATTTGTGGGATGGGAAGGTGTCGGCCTGTGCTCGTATTTGCTGATTGGATTTTATTTTCACCGGAAGTCGGCTTCGACTGCGGCCAACAAAGCATTCATAGTAAACCGCATTGGGGATGCAGGGTTCATTCTCGGCGCGCTCACTCTGGTCTGGTATCTGGGTTCGTTCCGCTTCATTGATGTCAACGCCGCGGCTCGTAGTGGACACTTCGCCATCGGCGATCCGATCCTCACCGCCGCCGCGTTGCTGCTGTTCGTTGGAGCCTGTGGCAAATCGGCGCAGCTTCCGCTTTACGTTTGGCTGCCCGATGCCATGGAGGGTCCAACGCCGGTGTCAGCCTTGATCCACGCGGCAACCATGGTGACGGCCGGTGTTTACATGGTCGCTCGGTCGAATGCGGTCTTTGTTCTGGCTCCCAAAGCAATGTTGGTTGTGGCCATAGTTGGTGCGACCACGGCCGTGTTTGCCGCGTCGATTGGGTTGGTCCAAAACGACATCAAGCGCGTGCTGGCCTACTCGACTGTCTCGCAACTCGGGTACATGTTCCTCGCGCTAGGTGTTGGCGCGTTTGCCGCGGGTGTCTTCCACGTCTTTACCCATGCATTTTTCAAAGCGCTGCTTTTCCTCGGTTCCGGCTCAGTGATTCATGCCATGAGCGGTGAGCAAGACATGCGCAACATGGGGGATCTCCGCAAGCGCATTCCGATTACGCATTGGACGATGTTGATCGCAACTCTGGCAATCGCGGGCATCTTTCCGTTCGCCGGATTCTTCTCGAAAGACGAAATCCTGTGGCAGACCTGGTCCTCCGAAGGTGGCGCCTATCGCATTCTTTGGTTCGTCGGCTACGGTACCGCGCTGATGACCGCGTTCTACATGTTCCGGCTGATGTATTTGACGTTCTACAGTCCATCGCGGATGAGCCACGAGGCTGAGCATCATGTGCATGAGTCGCCCAAGTCGATGACCATTCCGCTCGTGATTCTCGCGATCTGCTCGATCGGGGCGGGATGGCTGAGCTGGCCACACAGCCTCGGCGGATCGGCGCATTTCGAAAAGTTTCTTGAACCGGTATTCGCCCGCGAAGCCGTCGTTTTGCAGGAGGAAGGGAAGTCGGCGCAGTTAGCGGCGGGCGAGAAAGAAGCCGAGCATACAGACAAGACCGAGTATGCGCTGATGTTTTTGTCGCTGGCGGCGGCGGCCGTCGGATGGGGAATGGCACGCGCCTCTTACATGAAAGCGGGTAAGGATTACACCGAGCCGATCGCGGTCGAAGCTCCACCACTATACCGCTTGCTTTACAACAAATGGTTTGTCGACGAAGGTTACGACTACGTTTTCACGGGACGCCGAAAACTGGGCAGCGTCCGTCTTGGCGCGATGGGCGCGGGTGAAGCAGCTTCGTGGTTCGACGCCAAAATCATCGATGGCGTGGTGAACGATGTTGGTTGGGCCACCCGCGCGGTGTCGACGCTTTCGACCTGGTGGGATAAGTGGATCATCGACGGGCTGTGCGTCAATGGCCCTGCAATTCTCGCGCGGATGATTTCCTATCCCGCGCGCCTGTTCGAATGGGGACTGGTGCAGTGGTACGCGCTGGTCATGGTCGCCGGGCTCGTAGGGTTTGCGTTTTATTACGTGTGGAAATGAAATGGAGCTCTAGCTTTTGGCTCTTAGCTTTTAGCTAGAAGCCAAAGGTCAAGAGCTGGCAGCTAAGAGCTCTTATGCAGAATCACATACTATCGATCATTCTTTTCACGCCGCTCGTCGGCGCGTTTGTTCTCTTATTCGTGCCGAAGGAGAGCAAGGACGCGATCCGCTGGACGGCGAACATCTTCTCGCTGGGCGGATTCCTCATCTCGCTGCCGTTGGTTCCCATGTTCTGGGCGCAGCGTTTCGACGTGACCCCCTCGCACTTCAAGTTTCTCGAAGGCACGCCCAATAACTGGATCCCTTCGATTGGCGCCGGCTACAACCTAGGCATCGATGGCATCTCCTTTCTGCTGATCATGCTGACCACGCTACTCGGCTGGATTTCGATCCTTTCTTCATGGACCGCCATCGAGAATCGCGTCAAAGAATATTACGTCTGGTTTCTGGTGTTGCAGACCGGAATGCTCGGCGTCTTCATGGCGCTCGATTTTTTCCTCTTCTTCGTTTTCTGGGAAGCGATGCTCGTCCCGATGTATCTGCTGATTGGCATCTGGGGTGGCCCGCGCAAACTTTATGCGGCAATCAAATTCTTTCTGTACACGCTGCTTGGCTCGGTGCTGATGCTGCTCGGAATTTTGTATCTGTACTTCCATCATCACGCGCTGACAGGTGTTTTCACATTCAGCATTCCAGAACTTTATAAGACAGCGCCACTCATTCCGTTCAACATTGCGATCTGGCTATTCATCGCCTTTTTCATCGGATTCGCCATAAAAGTTCCGATGTTTCCGTTCCACACATGGCTGCCCGACGCGCACGTAGAAGCACCTACCGCCGGCTCCGTTATTCTGGCAGGCGTTTTGTTGAAGATGGGAACGTATGGCTTTGTGCGGTTCTCGCTGCCGTTCTTTCCCTCGGTCGTCTCGCATCCTAAAGTGCAAGGCTGGGTCATCGGACTGTCACTTGTCGGCATCATCTATGGTGCGCTGGTTTCGCTGATGCAGAAAGACATGAAGAAACTGGTGGCATACTCTTCCGTCAGCCACTTGGGTTTCTGCACACTGGGAATTTTCGCACTCAATTCGGCAGGACTGACCGGCTCGGTTCTTCAGCAGATCAATCACGGTATTTCGACCGGAGCTCTCTTCTTGATCGTGGGCATTTTGTATGAACGACGCCACACGCGCGAGATTGCCGAGTACGGCGGAATCTCGAATGTGATGCCGCTCTACGCAACCATCACCATGATCATGTTCCTCTCGTCGATGGGATTGCCTTTGCTGAACGGATTCGTTGGCGAGTTCACGATCTTGCAAGGCGCTTTCACGGCGAATTGGAGATGGGCTGCATGGGCGGCTCCCGGCGTTGTTCTCGCCGCAGCGTACTTGCTCTGGCTCTACCAGCGGGTCTTCTTCGGCACGGTCACAAATCCTAAGAACGAAAAACTGCAGGACCTGACGCCGCGCGAGATCCTTACCTTTGCGCCGTTGATCGTCATGGCGCTGTGGATCGGCCTTTATCCGAAGCCGTTCTTTCAAATCCTCGAACAGCCAGTGAATCAGATTGTGCAGACGATTCAGGATTCGAAAGCGAATCCGAATTTGCCGGTAAACGCCATGATTGCGACGCCACCGGAAATGACTTCGCAGACTACTGAAGCAATTGCTCCCAGAGTGTCGAGGGCTGCGCCCGGCGCTGGATCGAAAGCAATTGCGCCGAAAGTGGGTCGATAAGTGCGAGGCATTTCTCCCATCGAATACCGGTTGATGCTTCCGATGGCGGAACTCACTATTTTTGCGCTGGGTATTCTGTTAATCGACCTGATGATTCCGCGCGGATGGAAATGGATTAATGCAGTCGGCGCCTTTGTCGGAGTGCTGTTTGCGGCGGGATGCGTCTGGCAGATTCAGACTATGTCGCCGAGAGGCGCGATCGGCTTTTATAACTCGCTGCTTGTCGACCACTTCGCGCTCTACTTCTGGTATCTGTTTTTGGCAGGAGCCGGAATTACGATTATCGCCTCGGTGCGATACCTCGATATCGAAGACGAACATCACGGCGAATACTATGCCCTGTTGCTGCTTTCCGTCGTTGGCATGATGTGCATGGCGGCTGGAATCGACATTGTACTGATCTTTATCGGACTTGAACTGATGGCGATTTCCACCTACATCCTAGTGGGATTTTTACGCCGCGACAGGCGCTCGAACGAAGCGGCGCTGAAATATCTCCTGCTCGGCGCATTTTCGTCGGGGATCTTTGCCTACGGACTTTCTTTGTTTTATGGAATTGCCGGTAACACCAACCTGCGAGATATCGCGCGTGCCGTTTCAGCCCAGAATCCGCATAATCCCGTGATCGTCATAGCGCTGCTGACGACGATGGTCGGACTACTCTTCAAGATCGCCGCAGTGCCTTTCCATCAGTGGGCGCCGGACGCGTATGAAGGCGCTCCCACCTGCATCACCGGCTTCATGTCGGTCGCTGTGAAAGCGGCAGGTTGGGCGATGCTGCTGCGCATCCTGGTATTCGGATTATCGCCGCTGCGTTCTGTCTATACTCCCGTAATCATCTTTGTCGCGATTTCCACGATGACTTTCGGTAATTTCGCCGCGCTCACGCAGACGAATACGAAGCGCCTGCTAGCGTATTCCTCAATTGCGCACGTGGGCTACATGCTACTGGCATTCGTGGCCATGAGCACTTCGCCGATTGGAAGTGCGGCTTTCTACGATGGCTTCAAAGGGATCCTGATCTACTTGCTCGTCTATACTTTCATGAACCTCGGCGCTTTTGCGGTAATCACATCGCTGCGTCAACGCAACATTATCGGAGATGAGATCGATGATCTGGCCGGACTTTACAAGCGCGCTCCGGTAGAAGCGGCGCTGATGCTGCTGTTCCTGCTATCGCTGGCGGGAATTCCTCCAGCTGCGGGTTTTCTCGGGAAGTACTACATCTTTCTTAGTCTGATCGAAAGCCAACATTACTTACTAGCTTCGCTCGGAGTCGTCTACTCTCTCTTCGGACTTTATTACTACCTCAAAGTTGCGAACTCGATGTTGATGCGCGCTCCGATGGAAACCGAAAAACTCTTCGTTAGTGTCGGCATGCGTTTTGCGGTCGGCCTAGCGGCGCTGGCGACGATCGTGATTGGGATTTATCCCGAGCCTTTCATTCGCAGTGTGAATTGGTCGCTGAATATTGTGCAATCGCAGCATGTGGCGGCACTGGTCAAGTAGGTCAAGTTTCCCCGCTTCGGCTGAATTACAATTCCTTCGCATGGCTGATTCCCCACCTCCGGTTCCAAAGAAAAATTCTCCTGGCTCGCTCGCGCGTTATTCCGAGATCGGTTTCATTATTCCGGCTTCCGTATTAGTGGGCCTTTTTCTCGGCAAGTTGGCAGATCGCTGGCTCCATACGCAGTGGCTCTATCTGGTTGGATTGCTTGTGGGTGCGGTCTTGGGATTCTGGCAAATGATTCGAATGGCCATGGGCGCATTCAAAGATCAGAAGTAAAATTGCGGCTCGCAGCGAGGCATCTAAGCTGCCCGCGACGAACGACGCACGACTGATCGAGGATCAGATGGCCGGTGAATGAGCAGAGACGCCAGAGATGAATGACCCGTCTGAGCAAGAAGATGCATTGCGCACCCCGCGGGCAGCGGATGGCCAAGACTCTCCGCGCGATTCTGCTACGACATATGAGCGCATCGTTCCACGCCTGCTGCGCAACATAGTCGTGGTCGGCATTCTGTTGATCGGTCCAGTATTCTGGCTTTACCGCAGGGCAGGGTCGATTGGATTCGCTTTTGGAATGGCCGTTTCCTATGCGAATTTTCGCTCACTAACACGAGGCGTCGAAGGGCTGGCGGACCGTATTGTCAATCGCAGTAGCGCTGAAAAGGGCAGCCGAATCGTCCTCCGTTTTCTGGTGCGCTACGGGTTGGTGGGAGGGCTTGCCTATGCTATATTCAAGAGTTCTTTAGTGGCCTTTTACGGCTTTTTATGGGGGTTACTGGTGCCCGTGGCCGCCTTGATGATAGAGGCCGTTTGGGAAGGCTACAATGCATTCCGGCGACCGGATTAATTTTCACGACAAGGTCGGGTGAATTGAGGGCCGGTTCCCAGTCCTCAAATCTAATAATTATTAATTCTAAAAATGGAACAACTCGCTCTCACCGCATTCCTGAACCGTCTCTTCGGCCAGCCCGTGCTGGCGCTGCTCCATGCGCTGCACATACAGCCTGCGCACCCGTCCGCTCCGATCTCAAACAGCTTTGCGATGGAGTTGCTGGTTGCGGCTCTGATGATCCTGTTTTTCATTGCGGTGCGTTTGAAGCTCTCGGTTGAAGAGCCCGGCGGATTGCAGCACACGATGGAAGGTATCGATGGATTCTTCAACGAACTGGCGGCTGACACGATCCCGAATCATCCATCGAAGTACGTTTCTTATTTGACCGTGCTCGGCCTGTTTATTCTGATCTGTAATCTGATCGGCCTTGTTCCGGGCCTCGAATCACCGACGGCGGTGCCCATCGTCCCGCTGGGATGCGCGCTTTTTACCTGGTTTTATTATCACTACCACGGTGTACGAGAAAACGGTCCCTTCGGGTATCTGGCACATTTCATTGGACCGCAAGAAAAAGAAATCCCGCTGGTCATGCGGATTTTGCTGCCGATCTTGATGTTTCCCATCGAACTGTTCAGCCATTTGGCGCGCATCATGTCGCTGACAGTCCGTCTATTTGCGAACATGTTTGCGGGCGAAATGGTGACGCTGGTGTTTTTCTCGCTGATTCCTTTGGCGGTTCCGCTGCCATTTGAGGCGTTGCACATTGGAGTTTCGTTTATCCAGGCTTATATTTTTGTACTGTTGGCCGCAGCGTACCTCGGGGAGGCGACGGCACACGGGCACTAAGAAACTGCCAGGTCTCAAGCGTCAGGTTCCGGGAAAGTGCAATGTGACGAGTTTCCTGCGACCTGACACCTGGTACCTGACACCGCTTTCAGCGTGAGGGCGCCGGCCCCAAGAGCACGGCGTCAACCACCCACTGGAGGCAAATCATAGAAGGAGAGAAAATGCGGAAATTTGTGATGCTGATGTTTGTAATGTTGATTTTGTCGGTGATGGCCGTGCCGGCATTTGCTCAAGGCGGAGAGGTTGCTGCAAACGGAACGAACTGGGTAGCCCTCACTGCGGGATTCGCGATCGCGATTGCTGCCGGTCTGGCCGCTCAGGGTCAGGGCAAAGTGGCGTCGGCGGCGTGCGAAGCGTTGGGACGCAATCCAGCGGCGCGAGCGGGGATTCAGCTCGCGATGTTGCTTGGATTGGCCTTCATCGAGTCTCTCGTGCTGTTCACGTTCGTTATGATCTTCTTGAAAGTGAAGTAGCAACAGAAGTTTGGCAGGTCATTAAAAAGCCTCCGCGCAAGCAGAGGCTTTTTTTTTGAACTGAGTGGGGATAACCACTGAGAAGTGACAGCTGAGCTAAACCTTGCGTTCGCCATCCCAGTTCGCGGCGCGATTGTCCGGAACTTTTTGCAAGGCCTCCACCAGCACGCGACGCAAGCGGTAACGGCTGTCGAGATCCATGCTGACAAACTCGAAGCCGATTTCGTTGACGCGGGCCCGGCGCAGTAGGACTTCGCCGCGAATTTTCTTCACACCAAGAGAGATCTCGACGTGCGCTTCTGAGCCGACGCGGAGATTGTCGCTACGCGTGCCCATGCCGCCTCCAAGACTCATCTCGCGCATCAGGATATTCGATTTTCCCCATGAACTGGAAAGCGTCGCGGAAAGCGTACGCGGCAAGATGATCCGTTCATAGCGACGTTGCCGAACCCAGGGGCATCCCGGACCGGAATCGAGCGGCGCGATGGCCAGTTCGGCGGCCTCGAGTCCACTGTCGGTAAGCGCCTGCGTACCATAGCGCGGATCGATCTTGGATAGCGCCTGAATGGCCGCAATCCTCAACTCGCGGTGCTGGGTATAACCAAAAAGTTTCTTGTCTTCGACGATCGAACGCAAGACAGGGACGCCCTCGGGCTCGCGTAGACGGCCCAAGGATTCCACGGCTTTCAGTTGCACGAAAGGCGGGCGGTTCTGCGCTTCCCCTGCGGTTGCGAGTGCGATCAGCGCGGAGCTGGCGCTGCGGTCCTGGCTCATACCGATTTCGTCAATCGCCTCCGGCAAAATCAGGGAGTCGAGCAGTTCGAGCAATTCGACGAGAGTCCGTCCGCGGTCAGGGGCGGCACCGTAAGCAATCTGCCGGACGATGACATCCTGATAAAAGCGGTTGAACTCGTTCATGCGCGTCGGCAGCAGTTCGAGCAACGTAGAAACGGAAAGCCGGCTTAAGAGCCCGACCGTGGACGCGGCTTGCCGGGGCTGGCCCAAACGGATCATGTCGCGCAGGTCGTCGATGGCGGGTTGCCCCAGTTCGCCAACCAGTTCAATGATGCGATCGCACTCCACCCGTTTTTGCGCGCGGAAGAAGCGGTCGGCAAGGTGTTCCACAGAATGTCGCGGAAGCTGTTGCAGAACCTCGATCAGATCTTCGGACGCGGCATCGGCGTTGATCGCTTCCTCGATCATCTCCGGCAGCCGATTTTCGATGCCGACGCGCGAACGCAAGTCCTGTACCAGCGCGGGTTTTTGTTTCGCGACGCTATCGAGCGATATGCAAAGCTCTGCAATGGCTTTGAATTTTCGCCGGGTGCATGCTTCTTGTCCAAAGCGCGCAAAAGCGGCGGCCAGCAAGCTCTGAATCTCGGTGTCGGTTTCCTTTGCCAGTCTCTCGCCCATGATCGCCAGGGCATTGGGCATTACTTCTTCGGGAGCGTTCGCGTACAGATCGGCGAGTTGGGCCAGGCCCGTCGCGGTCTTGCGTCGTGGCTCGGCGTCTTTTGCGTCGACCCCGGTGCAATAGTTGGAAAGAATCTTGGCGGCAATCTCGTTGTCGTCACGCTCGAAGAGGATTTCGACAAACTGGCGAATATTACGCGGCGGGACACACGCGGCTTCACTCGTCAGCAACACGCTCTTCTTGCCCGCTTCCGGAATTTCGGCCCAGAACATTCGGTCGAGAATGTCGGCGTGGGATTCGACCAGAATGCCGGCCTTTGACATTTTGTCTTCCTGGACGCGCAGGATCTGGCGGAGGGTGTCCATCTGCCGGCTCATGTGCTCCATCATGTCGTGGACCGCGTTGACCTTCACCTCGCCCTTCGAGTAGCGATCGAGGGCAAATTTAATGGCCATGCTCTCGGCCGCCTTCATCAGCAGCGGAGTGTCATTCGTCTCGTTGTTATTGTTCTGCAGCGTCTGTGCGGCCAGACCTTCCAGCAATTGGGCGAGATTGACCTTTGCGCCTTCGGGAGCCTTGCCCAGCTCGACTGCCAGATTTTCTTTCGAGCTGTTCGGGTCTTGCATCGCCTGACCAAAATGGGTTAGCAGGCGAATGGTCTGGATGACCTCTTCTTCCTGCAAGGCGACCACACCACCGGTCCAGGCGGTCAATGGTCCGGGTGCGCCAGTTCCTCCTGCCGCAGTAACGCCGCCAGGAATGGGAATTGAGGGAACACTGCCGAGAGGTGCGCCGCCGGGCACGCTGGCGCCGCCCGCGCTCGCTCCCTGTGCAGCGGCAATAAGTTGCAGAAGCTTCTGCGGATCATTCAACCACTGCTTGAATTCTGGCCCGAGCGCCTGCGCCGCAAGTTGTGCGGCCATCGAATATTCGCCGGTAGTAGGATCGGCCGCGACAAACTTCACTTCATTGATGCGGATCGACGAGTCCTTGTTGTCTCCAAGGGTCTCTTTCAGCTGTTTGGCGAAATCCTGCGCTTTGGATCCGCCCATTGCAAAAGCGCGCACGAGGCGGGTAAAGTCGTCGAGCGTCACCTTGCTCGAGAACATGATGCTGGAGAGTCCCGCAGCCGTCAGCAATTGGGCAAAGCTGCGCTCGGCCTGGCCTACTTCGAGCGGAATGCCATCGAGTAACAAGCGGTTGTCGGAGACGCCAAGCAGGAAACCGGTGTCCCCGGTCTTCGGCAGTGCCTGCTGAAGTTCGTTCCATGCTGTCTGAAACTGGCCTTCCGTGCGCTTGTGGGTGACTCCATAAAGCCGAGTGTACTTAATGAGAATGTTCAGGCTATGGAGAAAAGACCGAGCGGATGCGCTCCGGCTGGCATCGGTGCTGACAACGTTAGCGATAACAGCCTCCTGTAGGGAATGGACCGCTCGGAAACAAGACTATGCGGGAAAGTGACCTATTGCACGATTACGGAGGTAATTGGACTAGCCGTAGGGCGGTCCCTCGGGCACACGATGGGATGTGTACTCTTGGTGCGAGCGCGCTACACTGGTGGCGCGACCGCAGATCAGGAACGCGTTGAATGAAAATCCGTGTGCTTTTCTTTGGAGTACTGAGAGAGTTGACTGGACGGGATGCAGAGACGATCGATCTGCCGGACGGTGGCGTGGTGCGCGACCTGCTTCGGCACTATGCAGGCCAGACTCCACGGCTGGAGAAGATATTGCCATCCCTTGCGGTAGCGGTGAACCAAGAGTACTCAGCAGCGGACCGCTTGCTGAGCGAAGGGGATGAAGTAGGACTGTTACCGCCCGTAAGCGGCGGATCGGGCGCGAGCGGCGAAGAATTCGACGAGCGTCGTGAGGACGTTGCGGACGACGTACGGATCGTCCGCGACCCGATTGACGCTGATGCCATCGTCGCTGGTTTGAAACATCCGCAAGACGGCGCTGTGGTGGTTTTCGATGGGGTGGTGCGCAACAACACGCGAGGGCGGCGCACGCTCTATCTCGTGTATGAAGCCTATGAAGCAATGGCGCTGAAGCAGATGCAGGCTTTGGCTGCGGAGGCGCGAACTCGTTTCGGTGTGCGAGCGGCGCCCATTGTGCATCGTTTGGGACGGCTGGAAATTGGAGAGACGAGCGTGTTGATCGTAGTGGCTTCCGCCCATCGGGGCGCTGCCTTTGACGCTTGTCGCTGGATCATCGATAGCTTGAAAAAGACGGTCCCCATCTGGAAAAAGGAGTACTTCGAAGACGGCGCCGTGTGGGCAGAGGGCGAGCCCTTTCCGGAAGTAATTCGGCAATCCGGAGTTACGACCGGAGAAAAGCGCGCATCATAATGAATAACTCCTAAGATGATTGAAAACCGAATGCAGCGAACGCCGGGGTTCGTATCGATCGCGGACGGCGATGCGCGGAGAAACGATCCGTTGCCAAACGTGGCGCCGGCCAAGAGGAAAGGTTTGTCCTCGAACTCTAAAGCTCCTGCCCCCACGTGGCGGGGGTACGCGCTGGCGATATGCTTCGCGCTTTTGTGCTCGGCCGTGCATTTGCGTGCACAAGACTCCGGTACCACTCTTAAGGTCGACGTTAAACTCGTCAATGTATTTGTCACCGTGACCGACCCGAACGGTGCGCCTGTCGCCAACCTGCAAAAGGATAATTTTGTTCTAAAAGAAGATGGCAACGAGCAGAAGATCGCGATTTTCAGTAAAGAGTCGGCGCTACCGCTTTCGATTGTTCTGGGAGTCGACACCAGCCTGAGCACCCGAAAAGATCTGCCGCTGGAACTCATTTCGGCACGCAAGTTTGCGCACACCATTGTTCGTCCCCAAGACGGGCTGGCGGTTTATAAGTTCAGCGAAGAAGTGAGCCAGATGGTTCCATTCACGTCCGACTTGAAAAAAATTGATGCTGGAATCGACCGGGTACGCAATGGCTCGGCGACCGCTCTTTATGACGCCATCTATCTTGGATCCCAGGCCCTCAGTCGGCGCCAGGGAAGAAAAGTGATGGTCGTGATTACGGACGGGGGCGACACGATGAGCCAAGTGAACTACAGAGATGCATTGCGCGCCGCCCAGGAAGCGGAAGCCATCATCTACAGCATCATCATCGTCCCCATCGAAGCCAGCGCGGGACGAGATACCGGGGGCGAGCACGCATTGATTCAGATCTCCTCCGACACGGGCGGCAAGTATTATTACGCGACCTCGATGGCGCAGTTGGATTCAGCGTTCCAGAAAATTAGCGATGAATTGCGAACGCAATATCTTCTTGCTTATTATCCGTTGCCGCGCTATTCGCCTTCAGATTTTCGCCAACTGCGTGTCGAACTGACAAATGCGCCGGCGGGAGGCCCGTTTCAATCGCACTATCGCGCGGGATACTACACGCACAAGGGTTCATTCTGAGACGGCCGCGATCGGAGTCCAGCTCGTTTGGGGGTAGGCGAGCCGGAGAAAAGGCATACATCGCCCCGGCGAAGTCAACGCATCTAGTAAACTATTCTATTCGATTTTCAGTGATTAGCCAGTTCAGCGGACACTAAGACCCTTAGACGCGGAATCGCTGCCAGGTTCTACTCGAGGTTCTGCTCCCAGGAGAATGCTTTGTTTGATTGTTGTGGCTCGCATCTTTGTCGATTTCTGCTTCGTCGGTCCCTGCCCATTTCGTTGGCGCTTCTCCTAGCCTGTTGCATGCTCGCGGCCTTTCCGAGTTCACTGCAGGGGCAGGATTTGACTTCGGAGAATCCGACTGCAGGCACGATTCAAGGGACGGTGCGCGATGATGTTGGCGCTCCAGTCGACGCAGCGCGCGTGTTCTACAGTTCCTCTGCCGCCGACACACGGGGAGTTACGCGCACCGGCAAAGATGGAACCTACGTCACGGAAGCGTTGCCAGCGGGCGTATATGTAGTCCGCGTCGAGGGCAAAGACATGCTACCGGTGGAGGTCAACGTCACCGTTGCCGTGGGCGCTGCAGCCACCGCCGATTTCAAATTGGAATGGATCAATCCCGGCCCTCTACATTTGAGCAGCAGCTTTAGCGGCGATGCTCCCGATGTACTACCCATCGATGGACGCAACTATCTCAACCCAGGCAAGCTTGATCCGGGGGTACAAGCGGTGGATGGACGAGTTTACGACCCGGGCAAGAGCGGATTTCAATCGCTCTCAATCAACAGTCAACTGGGTCGCACAACTCGCTACGACATGGACGAAGTGGAAGTGATGGACGAGACCAAAGGCGCGGTTGAGTTCAACCTGCCGGCTGAGGCGGTCCGCGAAGTGATCGTTTCGCGCTCGACTCCCGAATTGTTTCAGTCGTTGAACGGAACTGGCGCCGTGCGCATCACCACGCGCTCCGGTGGAGACAATTGGCACGGCAATCTTTTCGGAAATCTGCGCGATGGCGCCGTCGGACTGGCCGGATTTCCATCCGGGGACAATAGTTACAGCCGCCAGCAGTACGGATTCGGAGCGGGCGGTTCGGTGATTCAAGAGAAAGCCTTTCTCTACATTGGAGGCGAACGCACCAAGCAAGATGGATCGTTGCCCATCCAACTGGGATTTCCGTGTCTCGCCGCCAGCCCGAACCCCTTGTGCGGATCAAGCACCAGCGACCAACTGACCAGTGCCTATTTTCGGGAAAACATGTTGACGGCGCGCCTGGACTACAACTTCAGCGACGATATGAAGGGATTCGTCCGCCTCAGTTACGACAACGCGAACGATATCGGGCCGTCGAACAGTGAATCCAATTTTCGCAACCAGTTCAACATTCCGGCGGCAGTCGTCGGTTTGGACTGGAACCACGGACGATTTGTCCAAAGTGCGCGTTTCGGCTACCAGAAGATGGTCGATGCCGTGAATCCAGCGCTGAGCGATTCATTGATTCTTCCTGGTGCGCCCTTCCACGTGCAACTCGGATCGTTCGCCATGGGTCCGAGCACGGCAGGACCTCGCCAGACCATTCAGCGCGATCTTTTCGGGCGTTACGATAGCAGCACGGTTTATAAGGTCTATCACACCATCCGTTTTGGCGGCGCGGTCCACCGTATTGCTCAGGGAGACTACTACGCTCCCGGCAACGACGGGCCCTCCGTGACAAGTTCGAACGGCCTCGACGTGATTAACGCCATCAATGGCAACCCGCTCCTGGCTGGAGGTGCGGAGAATCCGCTCAATTATCCGGTGGGAACTCTTACCATCTTTAATGGGCTTGGAGGTTTCAGCGAGAACTCCGCCTTCAACCGCTCAACCGGCGGTCACGCTGACACGCGCCTCGAAGGCTATGTTGGCGACACCTTCAACGTGTTGCCCAACTTAAATGTCAGCTTTGGAGTCAACTACGTGCGCGATACGGGACGTACGGACAGCGACATCGCGTCTGCGCCTTGTTCTGCCATCAATACGTCGATCGTGACCACGCCGATCTGCAGCAGCGGCTTGATTCTCGATCAGTTTGGTTTGATTCCGAACAATCTCTTGAACGCACACCAAGACTTGGGTCAGAGCATTACGCAGCCATCTTTTAATTTTGCGCCGCAGGCTGGTGTCGCCTGGGATCCCGGACACAATGGCAAGACTGTGATCCGCGCCAGTGGCGGATTGTTCTACGACAATTTTCTGCTGCAAAATGCCTATCAGGATCGTGTAAATCGGCTGTCGAATGGACAGTACAATCGCAGTCTCACGCTTTGTCCAACAGGCTCCGTTCTCTTTCCGGACGGCAGCGAAGTGAGCTCGGTAGACGGACTCGACATCGCTACACAGATTTGCGGCGCTCCGCTGGGCAGCGTTTCAACTGCGATACAAGATCTGCAAGCGCAATTTCTTGCCGCACAATCCGGCGTGCCCGCTGGCGCGCCAAACGTATATTCGCTGACTAACAGCGTGGCCAATTTCGGAGGCTTGCTCGCTCCCGGTTTCAAGACACCGCGCGTGGTGCACATGTCCGCCGGAATCCAGCACCAGCTTGGGGAGCATGGGGTGTTTTCCGCCGACTACATCCGCGAGATCGGAACCCAATTTCCGCTCGGAATTGACACCAACCACGTTGGGGATGCTGGATTTCTTACCGATGGGGATAATACCAACCCGCTGCTGAATACCTACGCATCGGAACTCTCTGCGATTAATTCAACCCTTGCTGCCAAATCGGCCTCAAGGGCGTGTCCCCAAGCGACGTTTGCGGGAGCGGGTCCTGGCCCCGGCGCTTCGCAAGCTTCTGTAAACTGCTATCTCTCTTCCGTGCCGGGCGCCAGCATCACCGATTTCGCTCGCCAGGGCTTGGACTCTTCGAACGCGTTTTGCGGACCGTTTCCCTGCTCGGTGTTAGGTAAACAGCAGGCTTCTTTTGGCGGCATCAATCCTCTGGTGGGATCGAACATCATGTACTTTCCGAGCGGACGCTCTCTCTACCAAGGCGTTCATCTCGCCTACAAGACCAGCATCGCCAATCCGTCGAAGCGCGTTGGACGGCTCGATATCGCCATCGCCTATGCCTTCTCCCGTTATCGCAGTAATATAGCGGAGCCGAACGGCAGCGGTGGCGACTACTCCATCTTGAATGTCGCGGAAGATTATAACCGGCCTCACCTTGGTCATTTCGGAGTCGCTGGACTCGATCGCACCCATCAACTGACGTTCACGCCGACCGCGCAGCTTTCGCACGGACTGCATGTCTCGATGACGGCGCATCTGGGCTCGCCGCTTCCATTGAGTGCGTACATTCCGCAGCAGGACGGCGGCGGAGTCGCTGGAGAAATCTTCCACAGCGATCTTACGGGGGACGGCACCGTTGGAGATCTTTTGCCAGGATTTCTCGGAAGCACGGGCAAATACAACACTACCAAGTTGACCAAGGCGGTCGACTACTATAACAGCAACTTCGCAGGCAAACTAACTCCCGCAGGTTCGGCCCTGGTGAACAGCGGATTGTTTACCGGCCAGCAGCTGATTTCCTTAGGAGCCTACTCACCACTGATTCAGTCGGCCCAGGGCCAGGCTCTTCCCGGTCATTATGCCGAGCAGACTTGGCTCAAGACGATGGATATTCGCTTTACTCGCCCTTTCCAGGTCGGCGAGCGGATCAGCGTCGAACCCAATGTTTCCGTGTTTAACGTGTTCAACTGGGCGAATTTTGGCGGCCCCGGCAGCCAACTCAGCGGCGTGCTCAACGGAGCGCCGGGCACGTCACTCAACAACGCCAGTTCCGCGGGATACTGCGGCGCATCGACGCCTCTGTGCTCATCCCGTCTCGACCGAGTTCTCCCGGGCTCGGGCACGTTTGCGAATGGCGCACCGCGACAGATGGAGTTTGGCGTTCGCGTCATTTTCTAAACACGGCTTCAACAAAGACAGTTCGGCGGGCATCGTAAAAACTTATAAGAGCGATTAGGAAATTGTTGGCGTGGCTGAGATGCGAAGCCCGCAGTTCACTTCTGCATACGCGGTCAGGAACGCCGCTTCAGTTGATTCTCCGGTCATTCTCCGGTCATTCTCTTTCGCGTTGTACATTAGTTTTGCTTTAACATCGCAAAGTTTTTATCTTTCCAAGATTTTTTTCAAAGCTTACGTCCAATTGCCTTGACTTAATCTTGATATGCGCTAAGCTCTCCGTGTCGATGATAGTCCATACATTTCTTTAACATGTGCGGGCTACATTGGGCTCGGGTTGTGCAACCTTCGAAACTTGTACCAAAACTTCCAGGAGGAACTTCCTTTGAAACTGAAAAGCTTGTTAGTTATCACTCTCTTCGTTGTGGCATGTAGCTTCGCCTCGGCGCAAAGCTTTGGCTTCGCGTCCGCGGGTGGCGGC
>Ga0302319_10011730_pt1 | contig 16599 bp, 15 predicted proteins | sample Bog_T0_2_FD_203319 | JGI IMG/M metagenome (GOLD analysis project Ga0302319, IMG submission 203319) | Peat permafrost microbial communities from Stordalen Mire near Abisko, Sweden - Bog_T0_2 | ecosystem: Environmental > Terrestrial > Soil > Wetlands > Peat | place: Sweden: Abisko, Stordalen Mire...
ACGGATGATCCGGCGAACACTGGAATGCAATGTCCAACGCCAGCTCAATTCCCTTGTCCGCCGCGCTCGTCAGCAGGCTTCGAAAATCCTCCAGAGTCCCCAGTTGCGAATGGATAGCAGTGTGCCCGCCCTCTTTCGCGCCAATCGCCCATGGGCTCCCCGCATCGTCCAGCTCCGCCGTCGTTGAGTTGTTCTTGCCCTTCCGAAAACTCTGCCCGATCGGATGAATGGGCGGCAGATAAAGAACGTCGAACCCCAGCCGCGCCACATAGTCGAGACGCGCTTCACAATCCTTGAACGTCCCATGCCGCCCGGGCTCCGCCGCCGTCGATCGCGGAAACATCTCGTACCAGGCCGAGTAGCGCGCTTTTTCGCGATCCACCGTCACCCGCAGTTCGCGCTCGTAACGCGTCTCCATGGCTGGGTCCAGATACTCCGCCATCTTCGCGGCCAGGGCCGGATCAAGCGCCGCCGCCTGCGCCGCCACAAGATCGTCCGTGCCTCGCAGCGCAACCGCCCAGCGCCACAGCTCCTCCGCATCGTTGCGACCGGTCCGCACCGCAGCCTCTTCCACCAACTGCGCCCCGTTCAGCAAATCGACGCGGATATCCTGGCCGGCGGCAATGCGCTTTTCCAGATCACCACGCCATGTGTCGAAGTGGTCGATCCATCCAGCAACGGTATAGAGGTACTCGCCTTCTCGCGCGACCGGGAAAGCCGCACGCCAGCGGTCGTTGCCCAGCAGCACCATCGCCACAGCCGTCCACTCCGCACTGTCCTGAAAACGAAACAACAGACGCGCGGCCACGTGATCGTGACCATCGGCAAACAGGTCTGCCTCCACGTCTACGGTGTCGCCAATGATGCGCTTAATGGCATAACGTCCCGCGTCGATCTCCGGCTCGACGCTTTCGATGACGACGCGCTTCCGTCCATCCGCGGGTTTTTGCATGGCTCCGATTGGCTCTCCGGCTGGCTGGAAGTGCGGGTGCCCACCGCGCGCGTGAAGATTCGCAATTCCCGCACGCGCGTCAGTTACGGAATTATACGAACAACGAAACGGAATTTCCGCTTATGTGATTCGCTGCCGGAAAGGACAGTTGCCGCGCAATCTCGCCGCAGCTCTCAGTTGTCCGGCAGGATATTGGATTCTTCCGTCGCCCGCAGTCGCACCAGGCGATCAATCGTGTACGGAGCCCGCTGCGTGGCCGTGTGATAATGCCGCACCTGCAGCTCCCCGAGCAACCCGATCGCCAGCAGCTGCGTTCCCGCCAGTATCATGACTGCGGCAATCACGAACAGAGGCCCGTGCTGCTCCATCACATGCTGATGCGTGACAATCTTCAGCGCCAGCAACAATAGGGACAGTCCGCTGCCACCCAGAATCCCCAGCGCCCCCAGCCCCCCAAAGAAATGCAGTGGGCGCGTCATGTACTTCAGCAGGAACCGGATCGTCATCAGGTCAAAGAAAACCCGGAAAGTCCGCCCAATCCCGTAATGCGACTGCCCCCGCAGCCGATTCACATTCGTGATCGGCACCTCGCAAATGCTGGCCCCGTACCACGATGCAAGCGCGGGGATGAACCGGTGCATCTCGCCGTACAGCGGGATATTGTGGATCACCTCGCGCCGATACGCCTTATACGTCGTTCCGAAGTCGTGAATGTCCACGCCCGACAGCTTCGCCATCAGCCAGTTCGCGCACCGCGACGGAATCCGCCGCATCACAAAATTATCGATCCGCTCCTTGCGCCATCCGCTGACGACGTCGTAACCCTCTTCCAGCTTTTCGAGGAAAACCGGTATCTCGCCCGGATCGTGCTGCAGATCGCCGTCCATCGCCAGGATAAATTCGCCCTCGGCGTGATCGAACCCCGCCGCCAGCGCGGACGTCTGCCCGAAATTCCGCCGCAGCTTCACCACCAGCACCCGGCTGTCGACCGCGGCTATCTCCTCCAGCAACCGGCAGGTGCGGTCGTTCGACCCGTCATCCACAAAGACCAGCTCAAACGGATCGCCGACACGCTCCATCACGTCCTTCAGACGGTCGTAGAGCACGGTAACGTTATCTTCTTCGTTGTGGAAAGGGACGACGATCGAGTACTTGGGCATCAACCCCAATTATAAACTTCAGTCGCCGCCAAAACGCGACCCCGGCCGCTCTCTTTATTTGAGAACTTAACAATGCGCCGCGTGGCTTCCATTTGCCGTCGCTACCCCGGGGCCGCCCGTCCGCGCTCCGGTTACGCCGCCAGAATCTCCACCGCCGCTCGCGCCGCCACCTCGCACGCTGAACGATCGACATCCCGGTGGGTTACAAAGCGAATCCCGTGCCGCCCCACGCTGCTCGCCAGAATTCCCCGCTCCTTCAGCTTCGCCAAAAACGCGTCGCCCTTCCCATCCTTCAGCCTGAAGATGACGATATTCGTCCGCACCGCCTCCAGATCGATCTCCACCTGCGGCGACTCCGCCAGCCTCTCGGCAATCAAGCGCGCGTTGGCGTGGTCCTCATGCAGCCGCTTCGGTCCTTCTTCGAGCGCAATCAATCCAGCCGCCGCCAGAATTCCCGCCTGGCGCATCCCACCGCCGAGACCTTTCCGAATCAGCCGCGCGCGATCCATTTGCCCATAAGACCCCACCAGCATCGAGCCCACCGGCGCGCCCAGGCCCTTCGACAAGCAAAACATTACCGTTGCGAACCCGCGCGTCAGCTCGCGCACACCCACACCCAGCGCCACCGCCGCATTAAAGATGCGCGCTCCATCCAGGTGAACCGGCAGGCCGCGCTCCCGCGCTCCCGCCCAAATCTCCTCCGTCACCGCCAGCGGCGTCACCGTTCCGCCTGCCATGTTGTGCGTATTCTCATGCGCGATCAGCCCGGTCTGCGCCCGGTGGTAGTGCTTGCCCGTGATATGCGGCTCGATCTCGCGCCACGTCAGAATTCCGCGCTCCGCCGGAAGAGTCCGCAGCTGGCAGCCCGAAAACGACGCCGCCATCGCCATCTCCCACTCCACAATGTGCGACCGCGCCTCGCAGATCACTTCCTGCCCATGCTGGGTGAGCAGCCGGATCGCCGTCTGATTCCCCATCGTCCCACTCGGCAGGAATAGCCCCGCTTCCCGCCCAAAAATCTCCGCCGCTCGCGCTTCCAGGCGATTGATCGTGGGATCCTCGCCGTACACATCGTCCCCCACTTCGGCCGCGGCCATTGCCGCCCGCATCGCCGGTGTCGGCCTAGTCACCGTATCGCTGCGCAGGTCGATCGTGCTCACAGCCGCAGCCGCACCGACCGCCCCTTCCGAAACAACAGCGGTATTCGAGGACATGGACTTCCTTTCTGCTGCTCGGAATTTCGATGATGGGCTACGCGAGCGCCGGCTCCGCCAGGAACCGCGCAAAGACTTCGTTCGACAGCAGCCGCCCTCGCGCCGTCAGCGCTACCCGATCCCCGTCCACAAGGCTGACCAGCCCCTCATCTTCCAGTTCGCCAACCGTCGAGAGAAACTCCCGAACCACCGGCGCCGAAAAGTCCTGCCGCAGCGCCGCCAGGCTCACCCCATCGTTCAGCCGCAGCCCGAGGAACCACGCCTCTTCCAGCTCCTCTTCACGATCCAACCGGTGCGGCTCGCTCCAGCCCGGCCCCTTCAAATAGGAGTCGAAATCGTCCGTCGTCCCAAACCGCAGCGCCGCCCCCGCATGGGTCCGCACCATCGAGTGCGCGTCGAGTCCGAACCCCAGATACGGCTGCCGCCGCCAGTATTTCAGATTGTGCCGCGACTCCGAGCCCATCCGCGCAAAGTTCGAAATTTCATACTGCGCCAGCCCATGCCCTGCCAGAAGTGCGATCGCCTCCCTATACAGGTCCGCGACCATATCATCCGCCGGAACCTCTTTCGCCCGGTAACGGCCGCCGTGTGCCTGCAGTTCCCGCCCCAAACGCGATTCGTCATCCACCTCCAGCATATAAATGCTGGCATGATCGACTCCGGAATCCACCAACACTCCCAGCGACTCATACCAGGAATCCAGTGTCTGCCCCGGCAATCCGGCAATCAGATCTACGCTGATATCTTCGATCCCGGCACAACGCACCCGCCGGATGTCCTCCAGCGCGATCGCACGCGTGTGCATGCGGCCGATGGCCCTGGCTTCGCTGTCCACAAACGACTGCACCCCGAAGCTCACGCGTGTCACGCCGCATTCCACCAGCGCATCCAGTACTGCCGGCTCCAGTTGATCCGGCGCGCACTCCACCGTGATCTCCGCAGTCGGCAGCACCGCAAACTCTCGCCGCACGCTCGCCAACAAACGCCGCATCAACGCCGGCGACAGCAACGACGGCGTCCCACCTCCCAGATAAATGCTGTCGGCCGCTTCAGGCATTACTGCCCGCCAATGATTCATCCGTTGGCGCACCGAGCCGAGGTCCTCCTCGATTCGTGCGATGTAGTGCTCCTGGGCGCTCGCCGGAAATACCCCCGACGCAAAATTACAAAATGTGCATTTGGCGCGGCAGAAAGGAACAGACAGATAAAGCCCGGTCATTTCCATATACCTCTATTTTCCCACCAACCCCGCATCTCGCCTATGCGTTGTCGAATCAGCCATCTTGACAACGCCCATGACCTGTGCATCCTTCGCCGCAACAATTTCGCCGCAACAATTTCGCCGCGTTTGCGTTCATTCCCTGCAAGAGACATCCGGTGCAAGAGGCCGGAAAAGAGGTTCAAACTTCGAGAGCAGTTCGAAGCGAACCCGAGGAGGTCTCGTATGAAAAGCATTGTCCGCGCACTTGCTCTGACCGGTGTTCTTTCCCTCGGCGCCGCTGGCGCCCAGGCCCAGACGAGAGTCTTCGTCGGCTTTCGCACCCCGATCGTTGCCGCTATTCCACCCTGCCCGGGTGATGGCTATATCTGGACAGCCGGCTATTACGACGGCCCGGTCTTCGTTCCCGGCCGCTGGATCTATCGCGGATTCGATCGCGACGGCTTCCGCGCCCGCGGCGACTGGGATCGCGGCTACTATCGCGCCTATGACCGCGATCGCGACTTTCACCGCAACTACGACCGCCATGACCGCGACGGCTTCCGCGACCATGATCGCCGGTAAGCCAAAAAGATGAGGGCCGCGTCCCCAAAAACCGGCCTATGCGCACCCGTCGAAGCTCCCCGCTTCCGGGTGCGTTGCCTTCTCGGCCCACGGTGACATTACCTTGACTGCGCCTCTTCGCTAATCGCCTTTCGCTAATTGCCTTTCGCTAAGCGTCCTCCGGCCCGTTCGCGCAGATGGAACAACGTTCCCGCTCTCTGCGTATTCACTGAGCGAACCCCGGAGGCGTCTATGGCCGGTCTCATCGGCGTCGGAATCTACTTCCTGCCTTCCCTCATCGCGGCTGCCCGCCACACCCACAACTCCACCGGCATCTTCCTGCTCAATCTGTTCCTCGGCTGGACCGGCATCGGCTGGATCATCGCCCTCCTCCTTGCCATCTGCTCCAGCCCCACCTGCTACCACCCGTATTGGCACTACCCTCCCCCTCCACGCCGCTGGTATTAACCTTCAGGCTGAGCGAAGCCAGCCCGGAGCGGAGGGCTTTTGTTTTTCTATTCCCTGTTCCCTACTGCCTATTGCCTGCTCTTCCCGAATCACAGCAACATTTTCCGGCGTCTAACGTTAGTATCGGTAGCAAGCTTTCCGTCCCACCCACAAGGAACACGGAAGGCGCGTCAGATCCGGAAAACAGAACCTCAAGGCGGTCTGACAGGAGGTACCATCATGCGCATACTGCGCTACGTTTTCTTCCTCGGTTTGCTGGCCGCTCCCCTCGCACTGGCGAAGCCGGCGCAGGCCCAGGTCGCTGTCGGCATCGGCATCGGCCCCGAGGTCGGTTATCCGGCTCCCTATGTCGTCGACGGCCCGCCCGTTTGCGAATGGGGCTACTACTCCTATTACCCTTATTCCTGCGCCCCCTACGGCTACTGGGGTCCTGACTGGTTCTATGGCGGCGTCTTCATTGGCGCTGGCCCATGGTTCCACGGCTGGTACGGTCGTCCATGGGGCTACGGCTACGGTCGCATCGGCTACGGCTACGGCGGATTCGGTTATCGCGGCGGCTACGGCTATCGTGGCGGTTACGGCGTCGGCTATCGCGGAGGCTACGCAGGCGGATACCGCGGTGGCGTCGGCGTTGGAGGCTACCACGGCTACGCGGGTGGATACCGCGGCGGCTACTCCGGCGGATTTCGTGGTGGCGCCTCGGCAGGCGGCGGCTTCCATGGCGGCGCGGCAGGCGGTGGCTTCCATGGCGGCGGCGGTGGCCACGCTGGTGGCGGCGGTCGCCGCTAATGCGGTTCCCTGATTCCGGTTTCCTCTTGATTCCGGTTTCTTGATCTCGGCCTGCTCCCACTGGCCTGGATCGAAAGAAGGCTCGCTCCCCGGAGCGGGCCTTCGTGCTTTGCTTTCTATTCCCTGTTCCCTATTCCCTGCTGCCTGTTGCCTGTTGCCTACTGCCTGTTGCCTGCTTTTCTATTCCCTGTTGCCTGCCTTCAAAACGTCTCCTTCCGAAAATCCCCCCTCGCCAGCGCCATCGCCATCCCCGCAATCCGTTCCGCCGCGTCCGGATGCGCCAGCGTTCGCGCACTTTCCGCCATCTCCCGTAGCTTTTCCGGCGCCACCAGCAAATCGCTGACTGTCCCCAGTAGTTGCTCCGGCGTCAGATCCGCCTCCAGCAACACCCGCGCCGCGCCCACCTCCGCCATCACCTCGGCATTCCGCCGCTGATGATCGTCAGCCGCCTGCGGGAACGGAATCAGCACCGCCGGCTTCCCTGCCGCCGCCAGCTCCGCCACCGTCGACGCCCCACTCCGCGCCAGCACCAGGTCCGCCGCTGCAAACCGCCGCGGCATGTCATCCAGAAACGCCGCTACCTGCCACCGCTCTGCCGGAGCTCCGCTCGCCTGATACGCGGCCAGCGTCGATTCCGCATGGCGCGCCCCAGCCTGGTGCAGAATCGTCAGCCCCGGAACCGTCGCCAGCAGTTGCCCCGCAATCTCCGGCATCATCGTGTTCAGCACCCGCGCTCCCTGGCTGCCGCCGAACACCAGCAGATGCGGAACCGCTCCCGCCGGCCGCGCCGCCAGATGGAAAAACTCCGCCCGCACCGGAATCCCCGTGATGTGCGCGTTGTGAAAATACCGCGCCGCCGGCTCGAAGTTCACCGCCGCCGCCTTCACCCGCGTGCCCACCAGCCGGTTCGCCATCCCCGGCACCGCATTCGGTTCGAACGCCAGCGTCGGAATCCCGCGCAGAATCGCCGCGCCCATTACCGGCCCCGACGCATATCCGCCCACCCCAATCACAACATCAGGACGAAACTCCCTCAGCAGGCCAAAACACTGCAGCAACCCCGCCGGCAAATCCACCAGCGTCTGCAGCCTTGTCGCCAGCGACACATGGTTCAGCTGCCCCACCTTGATCAGTTGCAGCCGGTAGCCGGCCTGCGGCACCAGCCGCGACTCCAGCCCCCGCGCCGTCCCCACAAACAAAATCTCGGCCCCATGCCGCGCCTTCAGCTCATCGGCAATCGCCAGCGCGGGGATAATGTGGCCCCCTGTCCCCCCACCCGCAATCAGAATGCGTGGATTGTTTTGCATCGCTACGTCATTTTATGGCCCGCATGGCCCCACCATCTTCGCTGGACATCTTCTTTTCCCTTAGCTAATCTGTACTTAGCTAACAACAGCGTTATGGCGATCAGCACCATCCACGAAGCCAAGACCAATCTTTCCCGGCTCATCGAGCGGGCCGAGCGTGGCGAGGAAATTCTCATTGCGCGCGGCAAGCAGCCCGTCGTTCGCCTGACCCCGATCAGGAAGCCCGGCAAGAAAAGGAAGCTCGGAATATTCAAAGGCGAATTCGAGGTTGGCCCCGAGTTTTTCGAGCCGTTGCCGCCGGACGAACTCGATGCCTGGGAGCAGTGATTGCGCGTCCTGCTCGATACGCACGCCCTGCTGTGGGCTGGAACCGCTCCCGAAAAACTATCGGCCCGGGCGCGATCACTGCTCGAGACCTTCTCCACTGAAGTATTGGTCAGCGCCGCCTCTGCGTGGGAAATCGCAACGAAGGTCCGCATCGGCAAACTTCCCCAGGCAGCGGCCTTCTCATCGGAAATGCCGAGGCGCGTTGAGATGCTCGGCTTTCACCCGCTGGCCGTGACCATGGAACATGCCCTGCGCGCTGGGCAGTTGCCGGGAACCCACAAGGACCCGTTCGACCGCCTGCTGATCGCGCAGGCGCAGGCGGAGAATCTCGTCCTCATCAGCAACGAGCGGGTTTTCGACGCTTACGGCATCCGCCGCATCTGGTAGGGGTATTCCCTATTGCCTGTTCTCTATTGCCTGTTCCCTATTGCCTACTCCCTATTGCCTAATCCCTATTGCCTGCTTTTCAGTCCACTTCTTTCGTGACGTTCAGCAGCACGCCCACCAGCGCCAGCATGATGAACAATGACGTCCCGCCATACGACACGAACGGCAGCGTTATCCCCTTGGTCGGCACCAGCGCCAGCACCACGCTGACATTGAAGAAGGCCTGGATGAGAATCGTCGCCGTGATCCCGAACGCCAGGAACCGCGCAAACGGATCAGTCGACAATACTGCCGCCCGCATCCCGCGCCATCCGATGAAAACGAACAACCCCACCACGATCAGCGCGCCGATAAGCCCCAGCTCCTCAGAGATGTTCGCAAAGATGTAATCCGTATGCGGCTCCGGCAGATAAAACAGCTTCTGCCGCCCATCCATAAAGCCCACCCCGCGCACCCCGCCCGAACCCACCGCAATCAGCGACTGGATAATGTGGAAGCCCTTGCCCAGCGGGTCCGACTCAGGATTCAGAAACGCCAGCATCCGGTCCCGCCTCCACTTCACATAAAACAGCATGAAGTAGAGCACCGGCGCCGCGCCCAGCGCCCCGTAGCCCAGATACTTAAGATTCATCCCCGCCAGCCACAGCATCAGCGCCGTAACGCCCGCGCACACCAGCGCCGTCCCCAGGTCCGGCTCTTTCAAAATCAGCGCGATGAAAATCACACTCGGCAGCGCTGCCGGCAGCAGCGTTCCCCGCAGGTCGTCCATCGCATGCATCCGGCCCTGCAGCCACCACGCCAGAAACAGCACCAGCGCTGGCTTCGCGATCTCCGACGGCTGAAACGACAGAATGCCGAAGCGAATCCAGCGATGGGTGTTGTGCGAGTCGTGCATCAGAAACGCCGCCAGCAGACAAATAATCGTCACGCCCACCACGGGAAACACCACCGTCGGCCGGTTGTATTTGCGATAGGGCACCTGCATCAGCAGCGTCATCATCCCCAGCCCGAACGCCGCCCACAGCGCCTGCCGCAACACAAACGTATACGGCGAACCATACCGCACCTGGGCCATCACCGCCGACGCGCTGAAGACCATCGCCAGCCCAATCACCACCAGCACCAGTGTGGCTCCATACAACCACGTATCGACGCCTACCCGTTTCGCCATAAACTCCGCTTCTCTTCGCCTAAGGAACCTCAGAAAAAGCTGCTGAAAGGAATCTCAGATGAAGCCGCTGTCTTGAAGGGCAGTTTCACAGCCCAGGTTGAACTCACCCCACCCCACCAACTCGCTCAACCCAACAACCCACCCAACCCCACCAACTCGCTCAACCCAACCCAACTCACCCCACCCCACCAACTCGCTCAACCCAGCACCCCACCCAACCCCACCAGCTCGCTCAACCCACCCACCAACCAACCCAACCCAACAGCCCACCCAACCTTGTCACGGCCAGGTTCACCCCATAGCAAGAAGCAAACTCTCTTGCCACCCGATCGTCAAAAGCTTCAGCCCCGTGTTTTAGCCGAAGGTCATACTCCTCGGCCCATTCTGGAAATACGCCCCTTCCCACAACCTCTTCACTTCCTGCCGAAAGATTCCCGAGAAGTGCTTTAGCCCCTGAGGTTGGCACGACCGCCTGATCGAGTTTCCCCAAAAGCTGTGCCCTGGAACCGCTCAAGTTCTAAGCTGTCAGCGCCGCCAATCCCCGCCGTGAAAGAACAATTTCCTTGAACATCCGGCCTCGCTGCTCGTAATTCTCAAACTGATCGAAGCTCGAACACGCCGGCGCCAGCAGCACAATCTCTCCCGGCTGCGCTGCCGCACTCGCCCTCGCAATCGCCGCCTCCAGCGTGCCCGCGCTCACCACCGGTACGGCGCCCTCAATGTGCGTGTGAATCTTCTCCGCCGCCGCCCCGATCGTGTACACCGTCTTCACCCGTTCCGCGAGCAGTGCCCGCATTTGCCGATAGTCCGAATTCTTGTCCTTGCCCCCCAGAATCAAATGAATCCCGCCCGGAAACGCCGCGATCGCCTTCATCGATGCATCCACATTCGTGGCCTTCGAGTCGTTGTAGTAGTCCACGCCGTTGATCTTCGCCACAAATTCCAGCCGATGCTCGACCGCATGGAAATTCACCACCGCCCCGCGAATCGCCTCCGCCTCCACGCCTGCCAGCCGCGCCGCGCATACCGCCGCCAGCACGTTCTCCACGTTGTGCGCGCCCTTCAGCGGAATCTCGTCCACCTTCACCACCGGCTCCGGCGCCGCCTGCTCCGTCGCGCGATACATAATCACACCCTCGTGGACGAACGCTCCCTGCCGCACCACGCGCGTCCGGCTGAACCAGAACACCCGCGACTTCGCCCGCACCGCAACCTTCGATGCCGCATCATCGTCGGCGTTCAGCACCAGCGCATCCTCGGCGGTCTGCTGTGCGAAAATCTTCTCCTTCGCCGCGACATAATTCTCAAACGTCCCATGCCGATCCAGGTGGTCCGGCGTGATGTTCAGAATCACCGCAATCTGCGGATGAAACTCGTACGTCGTCTCCAGCTGAAAACTCGAAACCTCCAGCACCGACCAGCCATCGTCGCGCGAACTCTCCACCATCGCGATCACCGGCACGCCAATATTCCCGCCCACCTGCACCGGCAGCTTCCCTGCCTCGAGGATTTCCCCACACAGCGTGGTCGTTGTCGTCTTGCCGTTCGAGCCGGTAATCGCCAGCACCTTGCCGCGCAGATAATGCGCCGCCAGCTCCAGCTCCCCGATGATCGGCAGCCCGAATTTTCGCACCTGCGTCAGCTCCGGCGTATCCACCGGAACCCCTGGGCTCACGACAATCAGATCCTGCCGCCGGAACGTCAGCAGCCCGTGCCCGCCGGCCTCGACCGCGATCCCTTCATCGATCAGCGCCGGAATCTCCTTCGCCAACGCCTCGGCGCTGCGCACATCCGACACCGTCACCTGCGCGCCGCGACGCCGCAAAAACAACGCCGCCGCCAGCCCCGACTTTCCCAGCCCGACGACCAGTACCTTTTTCCCTTTGATTTCCATCGAAACTCACAGTCGCCGGCATGGGCGTTTCTTCCGAAATGCTTTAACGCTCCGGGCTCATTGTCCCACGCGGCTCCACCCTTTATCGCAGCTTCAGCGTTGTGAGTGCAAAGAGTGCAAACACCAGCGCCAGGATCCAGAACCGCGCGATCACCTTCGACTCCGACCACCCCATCAATTCGAAGTGATGGTGCAGCGGCGCCATCCGGAAAATCCGCTTCCCTCCGCGCAGCTTAAAGCTGCCCACCTGCAGAATCACCGACACCGCCTCGATCACAAATACGCCCCCGATAAACGGCAGCAGCAGCTCCTGCTTGATCACCACCGCCACCGTGGCAATCGCCCCACCCAGCGCGAGCGACCCGACATCGCCCATGAAAATCTCCGCCGGATGCGCGTTGTACCAGAGGAACCCGATGCTCGCCCCCGTCATCGCCCCGCAGAAAACCGTCACCTCGCTCACCATCGGCATCCGCTGCAGCTCCAGATAGTCCGCGAAGATCACGTGCCCGCTCACATACGTCAGCACCGTCAGCGCGCCCGCCGCAATAATGGTGCAGCCGATCGCCAGCCCATCCAGCCCGTCCGTCAGATTCACCGCGTTGCTCGAGAACACGATCACCAGCATCACGAAAACGATGAACGGCAGAAACGCCAGCACTCCCAGGTGCGGAATATGTAGCAGCGCCGGAATATCCAGCCGCGGGCGCAGAAACTTCGCAAACGGCACCATCAGCCGCGTTGAGTAGCTGCCCTCGAGATCCATCAGCACCAGCACCAGCGCCACCGCCGCCGCCACCAGAAACTGGTACGCTATCTTCGCCCGCGCCGTCAGCCCCAGGTTCCGCCGGTGGATCACCTTGATGTAGTCATCGGCGAATCCGATCGCCCCAAACGCCGCCGTCGAAAACATCACGATCCATATAAAAGGATTCGACAAATCCGCCCACAACAGCGTCGGCAGCAGGATCGCGATGCAGATCAGCACCCCACCCATCGTCGGCGTGCCCGCCTTTTTCTGGTGCGCCTTCGGCCCCTCTTCGCGGATGTACTGCCCGATCTGAAACTCGCGCAGCTTCTCGATCACAAACGGTCCGATGATCAGCGTGATCAGCAGCGCCGTCAGCGAAGCGAACGCGGTACGAAATGTCAGGTACCGGAAGATTCGGAATGGACTGAAGTAGAGATACAGCTTCCGGTAAAGCAGCCAATAGAGCAAAACTACCCTCGCGTTTCTCCAGGTGGGTTCCCGCTATCTTATCGCGCCCGGCAATGTGGAACCGGCCGAGTCCACAGCCTGTACGATCTCTACCGCGCGCTCCAGCCTTACCCCCCGCGAACCCTTCACCAGCACCACATCCTGCGGCCGCAGATGCGCCGACAGCCATCGTCCCGCATCCTCCGGCGTCTCCATAAACTCAGCCTGAGCCCCGCTCGCCCGCGCCGCTTCGACGATCTGCTTGGCGTTTCCGCGCACCCCGATCACCACCTCGATCCCCGCCCGCGCCGCTGCCTCGCCGCATGTCCGATGCAAAGCCTCCGCCTCCGGCCCCAGCTCCAGCATCTCCCCCGCGACCAGGATGTGCCGCGCCCCCGGCGTCCGCACCAGCGTCCCGATCATGGACTGCAGCGCCTCGGGATTCGAATTGTATGCATCATTAATGATGGTGGCCCCCCGCAACCGCAGCACCTGGCCGCGCTTGTCCTCCGGTTGCAGCTTTTCGAGCGCCGCACAGCACTCCGCCAGCGGAATCCCCGCTTCGACCCCCACCGCAATCGCCGCCAGCGCGTTCGATGCATTGTGCTCGCCCGGCAGCCGCAGAACTAGTTCACGCCTCTGCTCCCCGGCCCGCACCTGCATCCTCACTCCCTCCGCGCCCAGCGACTCCACGCTCTCCACGTGCGGATCGCCGCACGGACCGCGCCCGAAGTACACCGCCTTCCCCTCAAAATCGCGCCCGAACTGCGACACATACACATCGTCGCAGTTCAGAAAAGCCACCCCATTCCGCGGCAACGAAGCAATCAGCTCATACTTCGCCCGCGCCACACCCGCCACGCCATCGGAGAAAAACTCCGCATGCGCGTGACCCACATTCGTTACCACGCCCCACTCCGGCGCGGCTATCCGGCACAGCGCTGTAATCTCCCCCGCCGCCGACATCCCCATCTCGATCACCGCAATCTCGTCTTCGGGTTCGAGCCGTAAAAGCTGGAGCGGCAGGCCGTATCCATTATTGAGATTGCCCTGCGACTTCAGCACCCTGAACCGGCTCGCCAGGACCGCCGCAATCGCCTCCTTGGTCGTCGTCTTCCCCGCCGATCCGGTGATCCCGACCACGCGCTTCCCCCAGTGCCGACGCACCGCCGCCGCCAGCCGTTGCAGCGCTGCCAGCGGATCATCCACCGCCAGCAGCGGATGTTGTCGCGCACCCTCTGGCAATCCCGCGGCCCCCTCGCGATGAACCACCGCCGCGCACGCCCCCCGCTGCAGTGCCGTCGCCACAAACTCGTGTCCGTCAAACCGCTCGCCGCGAATCGCGAAGAACAAATCTCCCGCCCGCACCGTGCGCGAATCAATGGAGTAGCCAGTGGCCGCAACGGCCCCGCAGTCGCCCAGGATATCCGCCGCCGACCACCGCGCGATTTGCTCCAGCGTCAGCTTCATGCCCGCGTCCCCACCAGGTCTCGAATCGCCGCCGCCGCAACCTCTGCATCGTCGAATGGAATTGTCTTGTCCCGCAGCACCTGCTCCTTCTCGTGCCCCTTCCCCGCGAGCAGCACAATATCCCCGGGCTGCGCCTCTTCCATCGCCAGGCGAATCGCCCGCGCCCGGTCCGGCTCGACGACAAACTTCGTTCCCGTCGCCAACAACCCCGGCAGCGCATCCTGCATAATCGCCTCAGGATCCTCGCTACGTGGATTGTCCGAAGTCAGCACCACAAAGTCGCTCCCCTCGCCCGCCGCACGCCCCATCTTCGGACGCTTCGCCTTGTCCCGATCCCCCCCGCACCCAAACAGCGTGATGACACGCCCCCGCTTGTCGACAAACTCCCGCCCCAACGCCGTCAAATTCCGCAGCGCATCGTCCGTGTGCGCATAATCCACCACCACCGCAAACGGCTGCCCCGCATCCACTGTCTGGAAACGCCCCGGCACAAACGCCAACGCCGCCGCGCCTTCTGCAATTTCCTCCAGACTCAACCCCCGCGCATACGCAGCCCCTGCCGCCGCCAGCAGGTTGTAGAGATTCACCCGCCCCGTCAGCCGCGTCCGCACCTCCACCGCGCCCGTTGGCGCGACCAGCCGGAACGACATTCCCGACGCGCCCATCTCCGCGTGCTCGCCCACAAAATCACCCGCGCGCAATCCATAAGAAAAAACCTCGGCTCCCCGCTCCCGCGCAATCACCGCCAGCACCGCGCCATACGAGTCATCGATATTGACCACCGCCACCCGCGGCGGCGCGCCCAGCTCTCCATCGAACAACGCCCGCTTCGCCGCAAAGTAGTTCTCCATCGTCCCGTGATAATCCAGGTGATCCTGCGTCAGGTTCGTGAACATCGCCACGTCGAACGGCAATCCGTACACCCGCCCCTGCGCAAGCGCATGCGACGAAACCTCCATCACCGCCTCGGTCGCGCCCCCATCCACGCCTTCCCGCAGCAGCTCCAGCAGGTCGCGCGACTCGGGCGTTGTATGCGGCGCCGGCCGCACCGCCCCCGCCACGTGATTCTCAATCGTCCCCACCAGCACCGTCTTCCGCCTCACCGCGTTCAGCATCGCATCCAACAAAAACGCCGTCGTCGTCTTGCCGTTCGTCCCCGTCACCCCGCTCAGCTTGAGTTGCTTTTCTGGCCGCCCGAAGAAATTCGCCGCGACCACCGCCATCGCGCGGCGTCCGCTGCCCGCGGGAACCTCCGCGACCGCAATCTCCGGAAAACGCCGCGCCGTATCGCCAAAGGCCCCTGCCGAATCCGTCACCACCGCCACCGCGCCCTGCTCGATCGCCTTACTGATGTAACGATTCCCATCCGTCGTGCCGCCCTGCATCGCCAGAAACAGCGAGCCCGCCTGCACCTTCCGCGAGTCGTACTCCACTCCCCGAATCACGGGTCCGTCCCCCGCGTTGGGCCCAGCGCGCCTCACCACAACGGCCCCGCTCAGCAGCTCTTCAAAGCGCATATCAAGCTGATTGTAGCCGCCCGCTTTCCCGCGCCGCAGCGGCCAACGGCCTGCATTTCTGCTTTCCCCGCAACTGAATCCAGCGCGGATCAGCCTGCGACGCAAGCCGCAATCCCGATCTTTGCCCCTGCCGGTCGCTGGCGCGCACGCGCCTTACGGCTGGTGAATGGCGGCCATCGGCTCGACGCGCATCGCCCGCACCGCGGGCAGCAGCGAAGCGGCCCCTGCCACTACCGCCAGCAGCAGCGTGACCAGAGCGATGGTCAGGGGGTCGGCCGGGCTCACCCCATAAAGCTGTGCGCTGATGATGCGCGTCAGCACCAGCGTCAGAACGATGCCGAGAACGATGCCGAGTCCGGCCAGCCGCAGGCCCTGCCGCAGGATCAGCCACAGCACATCCCGGCGCTCCGCCCCCAGCGCCATCCGGATGCCGATTTCGTGCGTGCGCAGCTGCGTGCGGTAAGCAAGCACTCCGTAGATGCCAGAAGCGGCCAGAACCAGCGCCAGCAGTGCAAACGCCGAGGCGAAGGTTGACTCCATGATCGCGAACGTGCTGGCCGCCTGCGTGCTCTCACGCAACGACCGCACGTCGTACACCAGCCACTGAGGGTTGATCTCGTGAATCGCCTCCACCACCATGGGCGCGGCTGCCTCCGGATCGCCGCCTGTGCGCACCTGCAGGATGGTCTCAGGATCGCTCGCCTGCAGGATCGAGTCATAGATCATCGGCTCTGGCTTTTCTCCGAAGCGCAAATGAGCGGAGTTCTTCGCCACTCCCACGACCGTGTACAGCGTGTTCCACATGCGAAGTCTGCGGCCCAGCGGATCCTTCTCGGGCCAGTAACGCGCCGCCGCCGTCTGGTCCACGATCATGACCGGTGGCGCCTTGGCATCGTCCGCGTCGGTGAATGCCCGGCCCTCGACCAGCGGAATCCCCAGGGTTGCAAACTACCCCGCGGACACATCCGCGCGGAGCACCTCGC
>Ga0302319_10011731_pt1 | contig 16598 bp, 10 predicted proteins | sample Bog_T0_2_FD_203319 | JGI IMG/M metagenome (GOLD analysis project Ga0302319, IMG submission 203319) | Peat permafrost microbial communities from Stordalen Mire near Abisko, Sweden - Bog_T0_2 | ecosystem: Environmental > Terrestrial > Soil > Wetlands > Peat | place: Sweden: Abisko, Stordalen Mire...
GGGGATTTCTGCGAATGCGCAGAGGCCGAGCCCTTCACAAAGAATCGACGGTACAGTGGCCCCTGCGGATGATGACGAGAACCGCGAGCGGATTGCGCGCGACATGGCCAAGAAGGCCAACCAGGACCGGCAGGCATTGCTTAAGGCTGATACCGACAAACTGGTCAAGCTGGCGGGCGAGCTGAAAGATTATGTAGATAAGTCGAATGAGAATGTTCTGTCACTCGAAGTGCTGAAGAAGGCGGAAGAAATCGAGAAGCTGGCGCGTAGTGTGAAGGACAAAATGAAAGGGCCGAACTAGGGAAGATTGAGCGATTTGGCGATCGGGCCATCGGGTGATTGAAAAGCGGTAGTCGAGATATTCGGTAAGGCCCGGCAAAGCGCTTTATTGCGGGTAAGGTGAAACGCCATCCGGGCTACCCGGATGGCGTTTATTCTTGGAGGAGCTTTGAGTTACTCCGCGCCCCCGCTGCGGATCCTCATGCCGTAGAACGAACGGTATACGAAGAAGAAGGAGACGATGAAAAATGCTAACGCGAGGACGTTGGTGATGGTCGCCCCTTGGTCACGAGTAAGAGTCACAGCCAGTTCGACCGCCAGCAGTCCGAAGAGTGTGGTGAACTTGATGACCGGGTTGAGCGCGACCGACGAAGTGTCCTTGAAGGGGTCGCCGACGGTGTCACAGATGACGGTGGCATCGTGCAGCGGAGTTCCCTTCTGCTTCATTTCGACTTCGACGACTTTCTTGGCATTGTCCCAGGCGGCGCCGGCGTTGGCCATGAAGATGGCCTGGTAAAGGCCGAAGACGGCGATGGAGATGAGGTAGCCGATGAAGAAGAACGGCTCCACGAAGGCGAAAGCCAGGGTGCCGAAGAATACCGCGATGAAGATGTTCAACATGCCCTTCTGCGCATATTTTGTGCAGATGGCAACCACCTTCTTGCTGTCGGCGACGGAGGCTTTCTCCACGCCTTCGAGCTTGATGTTGGCCTTGATGAACTCGACGGCGCGGTACGCTCCGGTGGTTACGGCCTGAGTGGATGCGCCAGTGAACCAATAGATCATGGCGCCGCCAGTGATCAAGCCAAGGAAGAACGGAGCGTGCAGCAGCGAGAGCTTGTTGACGTTTTCGGTGAGGCCATTGGTGAGGGCCATGATGATGGAGAAGATCATGGTGGTGGCGCCGACCACGGCGGTTCCGATGAGGACCGGCTTGGCGGTGGCTTTGAAGGTGTTGCCCGCGCCGTCATTGGCTTCGAGCAGATGTTTGGCGCGCTCGAAATTGACTGACATGTTGAAGTCCTTCTTAAGTTCGGCTTCAACGTTAGGCACCTGCTCAATCAGAGAGAGTTCGTAGACGGATTGAGCGTTGTCCGTGACCGGGCCGTAGGAATCGACGGCGATGGTGACGGGACCCATGCCGAGGAAGCCGAAGGCGACTAGTCCGAAGGCAAAGACAGCTGGTGCCAGCATGGTTGCGGCCAAAGCCAAGCCCATGGTGCTGAAGTAATAAGCGATGGACATCAGCAGGACCATGGACAGCCCGAGATAGTAGCCGGAGAAGTTGCCCGCGACGAAGCCGGAGAGAATGCCGAGCGATGCGCCGCCTTCTTCGGCGGAAATGACAACTTCTTTCACGTGCCGCGACTCGACGGACGTGAATACTTTCACCAGCTCTGGAATGACCGCGCCGGCAAGAGTTCCGCAGGAGATGATAACGGCAAGCTTCCACCACTGGGAGGTATCGCCGCCGATCTCGGGAATGATGTAGAAAGAAACCAGAAAGGTGAGGGCGATGGAGACGAGCGAAGTGAGCCAGACCAGTGTGGTGAGAGGCGTTTCGAAATTCATGTCATCGGCATTGCCGAAGCGGGCTTTGGCGATGGCAGCGTTGAGGAAGTAGGAAATGGCGCTGGCCACCAGCATCATGACGCGCATGACGAAGATCCAGACCAAGAGCTGCACCTGCACGTCGGTGTTCTTCACACCGAGGAGGATGAAGGTGATGAGGGCGACGCCAGTGACGCCGTAGGTTTCGAAGCCGTCGGCGGAGGGTCCGACCGAGTCGCCAGCATTGTCGCCGGTGCAATCGGCGATTACGCCGGGGTTACGGGCGTCGTCTTCTTTGATCTTGAAAACGATCTTCATCAAGTCAGAGCCGATGTCGGCAATCTTGGTGAAGATGCCGCCGGCGATACGCAGAGCCGCCGCGCCCAGGGACTCGCCGATGGCGAATCCGATGAAGCAGGGGCCGGCGTAGTCGCCGGGAACGAAGAGCAGAATAATGAGCATGATGAGCAGTTCGACGCTGATCAGCATCATGCCGATGCTCATGCCAGATTCGAGCGGAATCTGATAAACAGGAAATGGTTTGCCGGGCAAAGAAGCGAAGGCGGTGCGCGAGTTGGCGAAGGTGTTCACGCGAATGCCGAACCAGGCTACGCCATAGCTGCCGCCGATCCCGACCAGACTGAACCCCAGAATGATGGCGACGCGCATGGCTTCCATGTGTTGGAGGACGCCAAAATAAAGCAGAATGATGACGGCAATGAAGGCCCACAGCAGAAGGATGAACCGGCCTTGCGTGACCAGGTAGGTCTTGCAGGTCTCGTAGATGAGTTCGGAGATTTCGCGCATGGAACGATGCACGGGCAGATTCTTGAGGCGCATGTAAATGACCATGCCGAAGCCGAGCCCGAAGATGCAAAACAGGATGCCGATGAGAAGCAGGCGATGGCCGTCGATGGCGCCATTCAGAAAGCTGACCGAGGAAAGATCAGGAAGTTTCAGAGAGGCTTCGCCGCCGGCGGCTTCGCCGGCAGGTTGAGCCAGGGCGGTGGCAGCGCCGAAGGTAAGCAGCGTGGCCACGGCCAGAGTCTGTTTCAAGAAATTTTTTCTTATGGAACCAATCATAAAAACAGTTGCCAAACGGCATCGTTGGAACGTAGCCGGGGCGAGCCAGGTGCGCATAATGAGTCCTCCAAATAAGTCACTGTTAGGAATAGACGAACGTGTTTAGGGGTCGCCTTCCAGGGAAACATCCCGGGATCGAGCCGTGCAGTTCACGAGGAACTCGGTATCCGGAATTCCGAACACGCTTCCACCGCAAGACCTAAACGGAGTGTTGGAGCTTGGCCGCGTCGGAGTTCGCCTCGGTTGGCCGGAGAAATCCAGATTCCACTCCGGACAACCTTACGCAAAACGGGCATTTATAACATGTTGCAACGACAGGGTCAATCGTGGGCGCGGAACGGGAGTGGCAGACGATATCTGCCAGCCGAGACAGGCGCATAATGCCCGCGTTCCGTCAGAGAGGATCGCGCTGACCAGTGGCTGAAGCGCATGAGTTTTCGGAGTCTGCCATCGCGGCTAGTGTGCACGTTCTTGCGACTATCCGAACCGGCGTGCTCGGATCGGTATCAGATTGCCATCAGAGCGATCACCGCCGCCTGGAGGTTGAAGGTCTCTGAAAAGCCTTGCGCAGCGCTGCATTGACCGCTGTAGTACTTTCTTCTCCGTTGCATTACTTCCGTAACCGTCATACACTCTGCCGACGGTTTTGCGCTCGCAAAATCGGTTTGTTGTTCTTGCAGAGAAAACCCAGAGGAGGAATATAGTGAAAACAACGCTTTGTGCAGTCGCGTTAGTGGTAGCGCTCAGCCTCTCAGCGGTTGCGGCGAATACCCAGAAGCCCGTAATGGCGAATCATCTTGCGGGTAACCCAAACGCAGAGATTCCGCAAGCTGTTAGCAGTCCCACCGCTACTCCGCCATCTCTATGCAAACCGTGCCTGTTCTACGGTGGAGATCTCAACCCTTCCGATCCCAACGCTGCGGGCATGTCGGATGAGAATACCCTTCTCATCGTCGGCGGCGGCAGTACTTACGGTGCGGTAGAAATTCCCACCGGAGTAACGGCGCAAGTCTTCGGTATTATCGTCAACGTTCAAGCCGATGCAGCTTTTGATCCGCAGACGGCCACCTACGACATCCGGACTGGAGTTGTGGATGGAAACGGCGGAACCAGCATCGCTTCCGGCTCGGGCACGACGATCGTGCAAGCGACCGGGCGAAACTTTCTGGGTCTGAACGAGTACACCATTGCTGTATCGTGGTCCACACCGATAACGCTTCCCTCGGGAGAATATTGGTTTAACCTCACCCCTCAATGCCTCAACACGTTGGATGGCAGTTGCAATGTTTTCCGGCAGTTTGTATCCAACACCACGCAGCTCACGAACAACATCCACGGCGCCTGGCAACCCACACACGAGATGTTCTTGAACTCGACTTACTTCGGGTTGACCTTTACGAACTGGTGCGATTCAGTCATCGGTTTCAACCGCCTGCAGTGCGACGCCCTGTCGTTTGGGTTACGCGGAACCGACTAGCGAACTGATTGCAAGCGGGTCTAAAGATCGCACCGAGCGGTTCCAGCGAGTTCGCAGAACCGTTCATCCTGAAGAAGACAGCGAAAAAATCGAAGAGGAGGAATCGAGTGAAAACCACGCTTTTCGCAGCAACCTTAGTAATGGCTCTTACTCTCTCAGCGGCAGCCGCCACGAACAAGCCGCCGGTGTCGCAACATCTGGCTGGCAGTGCCGAAAATGGACCTATGTTTACCGGCAAAGGCATTCCCCCAGCACTGTGCGACCCATGCGTGTTCTATGGTGGCGACCTCAACACAAGTGTCCCCAATGCAGCGGGGATGTCGGATGAAAACACTCTTTTCATCCCCGGCAGTTCCACCTACGGCAATCTCACTGTTGTCGGAGGTGTCACAGTCACGGTCACAGGAATCTTGTTTAACGTCCAGGCAGACGCGAACTTCGATCCTCTGACCGCCAGCTATGACGTCAGAACCGGCGTTTCGGAGGGCGAAGGTGGAACCAGCATCGCTTCTGGAACGGCCAACACCCAGGTGGCGGCGACGGGCCGCAACTTCCTCGGCCTGAATGAATACACCGTGGCAGTGCAGCTGTCTACGCCGCTGGTACTCGGCGAAGGAGCGTACTGGTTTAACCTCACCCCGACCTGCACCAACGGAGCGGTCGATGGCAGCTGCAGTGCTGGAAGGTTTTTTGTCTCCAACACAACCCAACGCACCAACTCCGTAAACGGCGGGGACCAGGCGCTCGGACAGATGTACCTGAACTCGAGTTTCTTCGGGTTCAGCTGGGCCAACTGGTGTGATTCGTCCCTGGGATTCAACGTGAGACAATGCGCCGACTTGTCCTTCGGCCTCATGGGGACGACCAATTAACTAGCAGCCGAGAATAGCTTGCAACACGAACAGGAGAGAAGCCGGGAACTCCCGGCTTCTCTTTTTTTGTTTTTGTTTATCTCTTCTTACGCCGAAACAAGGGCCTCGCTCTAAGACCAGTAAGTCCGGTCCAGGGACCGGTACTGGATGGCCTCGGCAATGTGCTTGGGTTCGATGGGAGCGGTCTCTTCGATGTCGGCAATGGTTCGCGCGACTTTCAGGATGCGGTCATGAGCGCGGGCGCTGAGTCCCTGCTGGGTCATGGCGCGCTCGAGCAGGCGCTCGCAGTCGGCAGAAAGCTCGCAGAAGGCGCGGATGTGGCGGGATGACATCTGGGCGTTGCAATAAATCTTTTCTCGGGAAGATGCGAAGCGGTCGAGTTGCTTTTGCCGGGTGCGTATGACGCGCTCGCGAATCTTCGCCGAACTCTCCGGTTCGGTGGTCGAACGCATCTCCTTGTAGTTCACCGCCGGCACGTCGATGTGAATGTCGATGCGATCCATCAGGGGTCCGGAGATCTTCGAAATGTAGCGCTGGATCATGGGGGTGGTGCACTGGCACTCGCGGGTGCGATCGTTGCGGAAGCCGCAGGGGCAGGGATTCATCGCCGCGGCCAGCATGAAACGCGCGGGAAAGGTGAGAGCCATGGCGGCGCGGGCGATGGTGACCGAGCCGTCTTCGAGCGGCTGGCGCAAGACTTCGAGGACGTTACGGGGAAACTCCGGAAGCTCGTCGAGGAACAGCAGGCCGTTGTGGGAGAGCGAGACTTCTCCGGGTCACGGTATGACGCCTCCGCCAATCAGTCCAGCGTCAGAGATGGTGTGATGAGGTGAGCGATAGGGCCGCTTGCCTACGAGGCCGCTGCCGGGATCGAGCACTCCGGCCACGCTGTGAATCTTGGTGGTCTCGAGCGCCTCTTCAAAAGTCAGCGGTGGCAGGATGGTGGGCATGCGCTTGGCCAGCATGGTTTTGCCCGAACCCGGCGGCCCGATCATCAGGATGTTATGGCCTCCGGCGCAGGAGATCTCGATGGCGCGTTTCGCAGTTTGCTGGCCTCGAACATCTTTGAAATCGACCAGAAATTCCTGCGATTCGCGCAGCAGCGCGTCGCCATCGGCCTTCAGCGGGACAATTCCGTTGCCCGAGTTCACGAAGTGGATTACATCCAGCAGCGAACGCACGGGATAAACATCGACTCCGCCGACCATGGCGGCTTCGCGGGCGTTGGCTTCGGGAACGACCAGGCGCGAAATCTTTCTGCCACGAGCCTCGAGGGCAATGGGCAGCGTGCCGCGAATGCCGCGAACCCCGCCGTCGAGCGACAACTCTCCCACTAACAGGCAGTCGGATATCTCTTTCTTGGTGAGACCGCCGTAGGCGCCGACGATTCCCAGCGCCATGGGCAAGTCGAATCCGGAACCTTCCTTCTTGATATCGGCGGGGGCGAGGTTAATGGTGATGTGCGTGGGCGGAATGTCATAGCCGCAGTTCTTCAGCGCGGCGCGCACCCGGTCGCGGCTCTCTCGCACCGCGGCGTCCGGCAAGCCGACGGTGTGAAAGTGGTCCTGGTCGGTCTTGATGCCGGAGCAATCCACTTCCACCTGAATGATATTGGCGTCGATGCCATAGACCGCGGCGCTGAGGGTCTTGTAGAGCATGGGTGCTCCGGGCGAGACATTTACGTGCCGCCATCGGCACACCAAGGCCTGATTCCGGAATGTAGCTAGGTTACGCGTGCGGCTTGGCGCGCGCTGTGATAGATGTCACGGGGTGAGGCTGTGGATATGTGTAATGGGAAGCTTATGAGAAACTCTCGAAGCAGGTGGTACGAAGTCGTTCAGTGTGCACTCTGGTCTCGCTGCGCCAGAAATCTATCCTGGCATGCTTTGGCGGAGGACAGCAGTTCGTTGAATTCGGAAGTTCCGCGGAGCTTCACCAGCAGTGGGTCGGTTTGCAGGGCGGTGTAGGCGCAGTAGTTTTGTTCAACGGCTTTTCGCAGCAGGCGTAGAGCGGCATCTTTCTGGCCGCAGTATGCGAGCAGGGCTCCGACGGAATAGCGGGGCTCGACATCGACTCCGGCCAGGGCGAAGGCTTCCACTTTCTTAGCAGCGGCGTCGCATTGGGGCGAGTGCTGAGGATCCACGCAGGCTTGAATCAAATCGCGGCCCATTAACGGAGAGCTCGATGCGCCGCGAACCGCTTGGCGCGCTTCGGCGAGTTTGCCCTGGCCCAGAAGAATCGTGCCGTTTTGCATAGCGGCATACTCCGAACCGGCATCGAGGCGCACAAACTCCATGGCCCGCTGGGGATCGCCGAGTTGCACAAAGACGCCGGAGCAGGACCGGATCTGATAGTTGCCGTGATCCAGCGCCCGCGCGGAGCCGCACTCGCGCCCCGATTCATCCAGCAATCCCGCATAGCGCAGAACGTAGGACAAAGCGAAGTGGGCCATGGTGTTGGTGGGATGGCGCTGCACCGAGGCTGACGCTTCCGCATAGGCATGCGCAGTGTCACCGCGATCGGTTTGTAGAGTAATCAGATAGCTGGCGGCGGAAATCAAATCCGGATCGAGCGCCAGGGCGCGTTCCAGGGCGGAGTTGGCCCGCTTGAGTGCTGCTTCGCCGCCGTCGCCGTAGGCGCTGTTGTAGTAATAGCGGATTCCGAGAGCATCCCAGGCAGGGGCGTAGGCGGGATCAATTCCCACGGCACGTTCCAGCATCGCGATCGCATCCTTGTTGGGAGCGACATCATGGGGAACGGCGATGCTGCGCAAATACAAGTCGTAAGCTTCTTCGCTCTTGGGGCGAGTGCCGGCCTCGCCAGAGGCCGAGAATCCTCCCAGCACGGGGACCAGGCTTTGCCGCACTCGGGACGTGATCTGTTCCCGCATTGCAATCTTGTCGGACGCTGCAACATTGATGGTATCTCGCCAAACGCTGCGGTTATTGGCGAGGTCCACCGCTTCCAGAGTGATCTCCAGCTGATTCCCTTCCGTGAGGTAGTGCCCGGTAATGATGGAGGTCACACCCATCTCGCGGCCCGCCTGTTGCAAGTCCAGGTTAGGTCCGTTGTACTTGCTGGTGGTGGCAAAGGGACGGATGGAAAACGACGGCACATAGCTCAAGGCAGTCGCAATTTCATCGGGCAAGGCGAGTTGTAGGAAATCAGTGGCCTTATCGGAGCCGACATTCTGGAAGGGCAGGACGGCAATGGCCTTTGCGCTTACAGAGTCCATGGGGGAGACGGCGATATGCCGCGACTGCCAGAAGAAGATGGCCACCACGATTGCGGCGATGATGGCAACCGCGCCGGCAGTGGGCCAGGGGCGCCATTTCTTGCGGGCATCGGTCGCAGGCTCAAGGACGGCCGCGGACTTGCCGGAGTCTGTGTCCCGTTTCAGGCGTTGCAGGTCGGCACGCATCTCCGCCGCGCTCTGATAGCGGAGGTTGCGGTCTTTCTCCAGGGCTTTGTGGATGATCCGTTCCAGTTCGGCGGGCATGTCGGGATTCAACCGAAACGCGGACGTGGGTGCTGCGTCGAGAATAGCCTTGAAGATGACCGCGGAACTCTCGCCGCGGAACGGCGGAATGCGCGTGGCCATCTCGTAGAGCACGGCGCCGAAAGAGAACAAGTCGCTGCGGCCGTCGATTTCTTTCGCGCGCGCTTGCTCGGGAGACATGTAAGCCGCAGTACCGAGGGTAGAGCCATGGCTGGTGAGATGCCGATCGTCAATCGTCGCCGTCAGACCATGCGTCGATGCACTCTGGCTGGAGGAGTTGGTCGTAGGCGAGAGCTTCGCCACGCCGAAGTCTAGAATCTTGGCGTGATCCCGCTTGGTGACGAAGATGTTGGCGGGCTTGATATCGCGATGAACAATGCCAGCGGAGTGAGCGGCGTCGAGCGCATCGGCTATCTCGATGGAGAGTGACAACAGGGCTTCGGTTTCCAAAGGCGGCCCGGCGATCAGATGCTTCAGGGTTATGCCATCGAGAAACTCCATGGCGATGAAAGCCTTCCCCTCCTGCTCCCCAATGTCGTAAATCGTACAGATGTTGGGATGGTTCAGGGCGGAGGCGGCTTGAGCTTCGCGTTGAAAGCGCGCGAGTGCCTGGGGATCGCGGGCAACGTCATCGGGCAGGAACTTGAGGGCTACGAAGCGGTGCAGGCGCGTGTCCTCAGCCTTGTACACGATCCCCATGCCGCCGCCGCCCAGCTTCTCCACAATGCGGTAGTGCGAGATGATTTGGCCGATCAACGAAACAAGTCCGCCCCTTGCCGATCATACTAGGGGGCAAAGCTGCGGCAAGTCAACGCCTCGGCAGGGGAGGTAGTGGCGCAGTTTGATTGTCATTCCGAAACAAGCGTTCTTTGCGCCGTGAGAGCCTGCCCTGAGCTTGTCGAAGGGAATCTGGGCGAGCCGCGCGAATCCACGGAGCCTGCCCGAGAGAGCGCAAGCGACTGAAGGGCGCGTTTGGCTCGCTTCCTTATCAAACAGCACCACTACCTAAGGGAGATGTTTGAGTTCTCTAATCCGTCTCTATCGATTCGTGGCAACCGGCTTGCAAGCTTTAGCGCATTCCCCTTAGAGGGGTTGCGCGATCCTGTTGCCGTGTGAGAAAGCTGAGCGAGACAGATTGAACCAAACCAAGCTGATTCGCCCCGAATACGCGGAGAATTTTCGCTGCATTGGGTCTGCCTGCGAAGACACTTGCTGCAAAGGCTGGGCCGTCCCCATCGACCAGGCGGCCTACGAAAAGTACCGGAATCTTCCTGCCAGCCCGTTGCGAAACCTGATCCAGATTAGCTGCCTCATCACGCCGAAGGGGACCGTCTGTACCGATGGCTCCGGGCAAGCCGTCCCCGGACCAGCGGCCTTCGCCAAGATACGCATGACGGCCTCCAACCAGTGTCCGCTGCTCTCCGAGGATAACCTCTGCCGGATCCAGACCGAGTATGGCGCGACCTTCCTCTCGCACACCTGTGCCACCTATCCGCGCATTGTTCACACGATTGGCGGTATCGAGGAGAAGTCGCTTGCGCTTTCGTGTCCGGAGGCCGCACGTTTAGTCCTTCTCGACCCAGGCCTGCTCAGTTCGGCCCGGCCCATTGCCAGTCATGGACTGCCGACGGATTCGGTTTTCCACCATCTCCCTGGAAATGATACGGCCGGGTACACCGGTTCCCTGCGCTCGTGGTTCTGGCCCATCCGGGAATCCGTGCTGGGCTTGGTGAGGAATCGTACTTACCCGCTTTGGCAGCGGCTGTTTCTGCTCGGCATTTTGTGCCGACGGCTTGATTCCATAGCCCAAGGCGAACTCGAACTTCCCCCGCTCGCATGTCTCCGCGACTTTGAAGCCTCGATCGCCTCCGGCACCCTGCGGACTGCCATGGAAGCCATGGAAACCCTTCCCGCGGACTGCGCTCTGCAGTTGGATGTTGTGCTGCGGCTGGCTGGGATGGTACTGCAGTATTCCAGCGTCCATCCTCGCTTTATGGAATGTGTGGAGGCTTTCAAAGCCGGCATCGGCAACGGGCCGGGCACTACGTTGGAATCCCTCTGTGTCCACTACGCCCGGGCACACGATCGATTCTACGCACCGTTTTTTGACCGGCATCCACACATCCTCGAAAACTATCTGATCAATACCATCGTGCGCTGCCAGTTCCCTTTGCGAGAAGCGCCGCAGGCCGGCGCATCGCCTTCCATGGCCCGGGAATACGCTCTGCTGACGGCGCAGTTCGCCTTGATGAAGGGATTGCTGATTGGCGTGTCTGGCTGTCACCGCGAGGCGTTTTCCGCGGACCACGTGGTGCACACCGTGCAAGCCGCCTCCAGACACTTCGAGCATCACCCCGATTTCCTCACCCAGGCCCACACTTTGCTCGTGGAAAGCCACATGGACGGCGTGCGGGGCCTCGCCATCCTGCTCAGGAACGCAGAGGCGACCGCGTCCGGCGCATCATCGGGCGATGTACGCGAGCCATTTCCGCAGGCGAAGGCTTCTTGAGCGGACAGTCTTCCCAAGATTGTGTCTTTGGAGTCCCACATTTGGCGCAACCGGCCTTTACTCAGACTGAGAACGGCCGGTTCGAAGTGCAATCGCGATGACCCGACAGTTCGCCTTCGGTCAGTGGTTCGAGGGGCAAGAGGACTTGCCATTTCTGCTTGCTTTCCGCCAAAGCTACACGACGGAACCAGAGTGCACAGCATCGGATCTGCTTTGGAAACAACCAATTGCGTGGTTGATGCGAGGGCCACCTGCATGCAACGGTGGAGTGAGTGTGCTTTTCCTTTTTCCGGTTCCCTGAAAGAGCTGTTTGATCACAGGCGTCATCGGGTCGTGGGTTGCGTCTTAGGTATGTCGGGCAACCGGGAGCCGGCCCCAGCTTGTAACCACCCAGAGGAGATATGGCTATGGACTCCGCCGCCGTATTGTGCATTGACGACATTCCGCAAGCTTTGGAACTTCGCAAAGCGACTCTAGAATCTCATGGGTATAGCGTCAGGATCGCGTCGAGCGGCTTTAGTGCGATGAAGTTGTTGGACGAGGAATCGGTAGCCGCGGTTCTACTGGAGTACAAACAGGAAGGCATGGATGCGGAAGCCGTAGCCTGCCACATCAAGCAACGGTTTCCCAGTCTGCCGATCATCCTGCTTTCGGCGTACTCCGAGATCCCAGAGCGCATTTTGTGGTTGGTGGATGAGTACGTGATGAGGAGCGAACTGCCCGAAGGGCTGGTGCGGATCATCGAACGAGCAATCCACCCGTGCAGGCTCGCACCACGTTCTAGCGAACGGTATCTGCGTGGCGAAGCAGTAGCATAGTCCTTTAACTCACGAACCGGTGTCGATGAGTGAAATCGCGAATTTCCGACAATAATCCTCGATAGTCCGCTCCACGCTATGGCGGCACTGTTCGGGTTGGTTCCGAGACTGACTTCGCTAGTGTTCTGCGGGTTCGCACTGAACCCTCAGCCCGTCTTATGCCTGCCGGAGGCTTATCCTTCGCAGTCTCGTAGCCAGTCTCCGCACGACTCTCCGGTCTAACTCCAAGTTTAGCGGCCGTCTGGATATCAAGCTGCCCTGTGATAGGCAGATTCTCAGTCTTCTGATACGCGCGAATACGTGCTCGGGTCCGCAGCCCGAAGACGCCATCGACTTCACCAGGGTAGTGTCCTTTATCGCGTAAAGCTTCCTGCATCTTCCTGACGTCGTTTGAATGTCCGAGCTCGGGCACTTCTTGGCTGAGCTGGGTTCCCGAGACGATCGACGTCCGGCGAGGCCCCGAGATCCCTGTTGTCAGCAATATTAAGACAATCCCAGCAGACGCGGCTTTGCCGGCAAAAAACATTCTCATCCTCTATTCGCACACCGGCACATCGTCGCTCATTTGCTCCAGCGATACTGTGCAGAATGGCTCATCTTCCGAGCCATCAGACAGAATCCCCCGTCAATCCGGGCTTTCCGTGATTTGGAACCAGCCAAGAAAGCACATGGAGGACTGTGTCGCGGATCATCCGGATCGTCCGCGTGATGCAGCTGCTAGGCCATTGCTGTCAGAAGCCAGTCAATGCGTGCATCGGCCAGAGGTACCAGATTCTCCAACAACCACGGTTGTTCCGCCCCCTGCGTATAATTACGATGGTTTGAGTGGTTGAAGGTTTCGTCGCTCCACGAAGGCGAGACCAGGTAACTTCCCCATGACAGAGGCTTCTCCCGGTACTCCTCGACGCTTGCGTCCTCCGCAGAATCTGGAGCGCGAAGAATCTCAGCTTTGGCGATGGATTCTTTTATTCATGGTTTTGCTGGCCGCGGGCTTTGCCTACCTCGCCTGGGAGCGCCTGGAAAGTTTGCCGTACCACTTAGGTCCGGTGGCGTTGGGAGTGCTGGTCTTGTCCGTGCTTCTCGCCGTCTACGCCTATGGCCGGCGGCGGGAAGTTGTCCAGCTCAAGATGTTGCTCCAGGATCTGCAGGAACATGTCGGCGCGGCTCCCTCCGAAGAGCAACTCGATCAGCTGAGCGAGGTGATTGCGCGCTCTCAGCGCAGCTTCAAAGAGCTCATTGACTCCTTCGAAGATGCCGCTTGCGCCGTATCTCTGGACGGCACATTGCGCACAGTCAACAAGAGTGTCAGCGAACTGCTGAATCTTCCTTATACCGCCATTGTAGGACAGAAATTCTTCGACTTCCTCGAGGAACCGACCCGCGGCGGTGTGGAAGCCGGACTGGTGCGTTTTGTGGAAAAGAGACACTGGGCCGGCACCGTGCGGGTACGCTTCAAGAACAACTCCCGGCCACTCTTCTTCGATTGTGTGCTCAACGCGATTGTCAAAGGTGGTGAGGTGGTTGGCGTCAGCGTGCTGGGACGGGATGTGACCGGGCAGCACGAGAAAGAACTCCGGTTCACCGAACTCTTCGAGACTCTACAGGAAGGCGCTTACTTCAGCTCGCCGGAGGGCAGGCTGCTCGACGCTAATCCCGCGCTGGTAAACATTCTCGGCTATGCAACGAAAGATGAGTTGCTCCGTCTTGAGCCCAAAGATCTGAACGTCGATCCCGCAGAAGAGCCGGTGCTTGGCCGGGCTCCTGACGATCGCGGCGGCGTGCGGGCGCGCGAGATCACGTTGCGGAAGAAAGATGGGACAGCGGCGGTGTTTCTGGAATCCTCCCGCGCCGTCTGGGATGCCGCGGGCAAGTTGATTCGTTATCAGGGCACGCTCGTCGACGTCACGCAAAGGCGCAAACTGGAGCGGCAACTGCTGCAACAGGAAGAATTCCGCAGACGATTGCTGGAAAGCTTTCCCGATCTTATTGTCGTGGTCGATCTCGAGGAGAAGTACACCTTCGTGAGCGCCCGGGTGCGCGACCTGCTGGGTTACCAGCCTGAGGAGCTTTTGGGCAAGAAGATATCGGAAACCGAAGGTTACTCCCCGGAACTGGTCGCTCTCTACCACGAAGTCGCTTCCAGCAAGAAGATTTTCGGATCCGCGGAATATGGCACCCGGCACCGCGATGGAAGCGGACGCACGATGCGCGCCTCCGCTAGCCAGTTCTCCGATGCCGATTCCAAGCTGGCGGGCGTGATCATTTCCGTTCATGACATCACGATGGAAAAGAAATTCGAGCAGCAAATCGTACAGAGCGAACGTTTGGCTGCCATGGGCGCGATGATCGGCGGAGTGGCCCACGAACTCAACAATCCCCTCACCAGCATTCTGGGAGTGAGCGAACTTCTGCAAGACAGTCAAACCACCGATGCGGCGCAGAAGCAAATTGCGATCTTGCAGCAGCAAGCCCGCCGCGCCGCCGAGATTGTTCACAACCTGACGTATTTCTCGCGTCCTCCCTCGCCCGGCCAGACCCGGGTCAATCTCGCGGAGGTGGTCGAGCGCACGCTCAACCTGCACGCTTACTCGCTTCGCAAGAACAATATTACGGTGGACTTCCTGCGCGAGCCCGGGTTGCCCTACGTGGAAGGCGACCCGCACCAACTGATGCAGGTCTTTCTGAACTTGATATTGAATGCCGAGCAGGCCATTCGCGAGGCCCGCGACCGTGGGACTTTACGCATCCGCCTGGGAACGACCGGGACATCTGTTTGGGCGAGCTTTTTGGACGATGGTCCGGGGATTCCGCAAGACATTCTGGGTAGCGTCTTCGATCCCTTTTACACGACGAAGCGGCCGGGGCGAGGAACCGGCCTCGGCCTCAGTATCTGCAAGTCGGTCATGAAGGAACACAACGGCACCATCGAAGCCGCCAACGCTCCGGGAGGCGGAGCAGTATTCACCGCGACGCTGCCTGCGGCCCCTTCCAGCTAACGGCCGTTAGTCTCTCTCCACCGCCATGGCAACCGCGTTGCCTCCGCCCAGACAGAGCGCGGCGATCCCACGCTTGGCGTTGCGGCGAGCCATCTCATAAATCAAAGTTACCAGCACGCGGGCACCGCTGGCTCCAATGGGATGCCCAATGGCAACTGCGCCACCATTCACGTTGACCTTCCCAGGATCGAGTCCAAGCTCCCGCATCACCCCCAGCGCCTGCACCGAGAAGGCTTCATTCAGTTCGTACAGATCGACGTCTTCGTTTTTCCAGCCGGTCTTCTCCCAGATCGTTCGCACCGCGTCCACGGGAGCCATCATCACCCATTGGGGCTCGACGCCGCTGGTAGCCTGCGCCACAATCCGCACCATGGGCTGCGCTCCAAGTTCCTTGGCTCGCCGGGCACTCGTCACCACTACTGCCGCGGCTCCATCGTTCACTCCCGGAGCGTTGCCGGCAGTCACGGTTCCGTCTTTCTTGAAAGCAGGCTTCAACGAGCGAAGCACCTCGATGGTCGTATCCTCACGCGGGCTCTCGTCTTTTTCGAAGAACACCGGAGCCGCGCCTTTCTTCTTCGTGGGGATTTCTACCGGCACGATCTGCGACTTGAACCGGCACTCCTTTATCGCGGCTACCGCCTTGCGGTGTGAGTGAACGGCGAACTCGTCCTGCTCTTCGCGCGTGATGCCGTACTTCTCCGCCACGTTCTCGCCGGTGATGCCCATGTGATAGTCGTTGTAAATATCCCACAGTCCGTCATGCACCATCGAATCGATCACCTGACCGTTTCCCAAGCGATATCCTTTGCGCGCCTGAGGCAGCAGATAGGGAGCGTTGGTCATCGATTCCATGCCGCCCGCCACCACGATGGAACTGTTTCCGGTCTGCACCGCTTGCGCTGCGAGAGCCACTGCTTTCAATCCGGAGCCACAAACCTTGTTGATTGTCATGGCACCTGTTGCCGGCGACAATCCGCCGAAGATTGCCGCTTGTCGCGCCGGATTTTGTCCCAGCCCGGCAGGGAGTACATTGCCCATGATGCATTCGTCGACTTTATCGGAGGACAAGCCAGCGCGCTTCACTGCTTCGCGCACCACGACTGCGCCCAGCTGCGGAGCGCTCAAATCGGTGAGACTGCCCAGAAATTTTCCCACTGCCGTACGACAACCGGAAATGATGACAACATCATCGAAAGCCGCCATTGATCATGCTCCCGCGAAGATTTCGCAACTGCCATTATAGATGCAGCGGCGCGCGAAAGTGAGGAACGTCGGCAAAGCAGCTCGCCGCCGAAGGCTCTTCCGCACACGAGTCGTTGAGACAAGCACGGTGATCGCCGCTGCCTTTTTGTCCCTCGCCATTGCACGCTTGCGATGCGTTTTGATCGCGCGACCTGGAGATTTTTCGCTTCACTCCTGTCTCGCAGTGACTTTGGTACACCAACGCAAGCTACACCACATGCATTTTTTTCTTGACTTCATTTTTCATTAACTCTATACACTCAATTAGTTGC
>Ga0302319_10011733_pt1 | contig 16597 bp, 13 predicted proteins | sample Bog_T0_2_FD_203319 | JGI IMG/M metagenome (GOLD analysis project Ga0302319, IMG submission 203319) | Peat permafrost microbial communities from Stordalen Mire near Abisko, Sweden - Bog_T0_2 | ecosystem: Environmental > Terrestrial > Soil > Wetlands > Peat | place: Sweden: Abisko, Stordalen Mire...
GATGAAGACGCCGGAGATTTTCTTCCGCAACAACACCGCCGCAACCCTTTCCCTTCTTGAGGCGATGCTCGCCTGCGGACCGCGCCGGCTGGTTTTTTCGTCCACGGCCGCGGTATACGGTGAGCCAGAAGTTGTTCCGATTCAAGAAGATGCAAAGCTGCTGCCCACCAACGCCTACGGCGAATCGAAACTGCTGGTGGAGCAGATGCTGGCCTGGTTGAACAGGATTCACGGCTTCAGATACGCCTCGCTGCGCTACTTCAACGTGGCCGGGGCGCCGGTAAACGGAGCTGGAGAAATTGTCCGCGGCGAAGCTCACGAGCCGGAGTCGCACCTGATTCCGCTGGTGCTCGATGTCGCCCTTGGCAGGCGTGCTTCCATCAAGATTTTTGGCGACGATTACCCCACGGCGGACGGAACATGCATCCGCGATTACATTCACGTCTCCGATCTGGCCGATGCCCATTTGCTGGCGCTCGATGCGCTCAAAACCGGTTCAGACACCTCCCATCAAAGTAACGTCCACTTTCAGCCGCTCATCTACAACCTTGGTAACGGCAAAGGCTTCAGCGTGCTCGAAGTGGTTGAGTCGGCCCGCCGCGTCACCGGGCATCCCATTCCTGTGGAGGTTTGCCCGCGCCGCGCCGGCGACCCCGCGGTCCTGGTCGCCAGCTCTGAGAAGGCCATGCGTGAACTGGGATGGAAGCCGCGGTATACCCAGCTCGACGATATTCTTCGTACCGCGTGGGTCTGGCACCAGAAGCGCTACACAAAGTAAATTCAGAGTTGCGCGTCGGCCCGCGCTCGACGCTCCGCAAAATAATCTCTTCGGCCCTGCATCCAACCTTGTGTGCGGGGCCTCAAATAAGATGAAAGCGCGGCTCGATTGCGAAGGACTTCCCCTATGGCGACCGAAAACCCGAAAGGCTTTCTTCGCGCGTTTCTTGACTTCTTTATCCTGTTCAGCGGCATCTCCACGGCATCTAATTTAGCTCGCACTCAAGGCCGCCCGCTGCTCACGCGCGGCCTGTTTTTGTTTCGCTCAGGGCGCAAACGCGGGGCCTGAAACTAAGGCCAAATTTCCCGCTTGGTAGAATCGAATCTATGCCGCTTACCCGCCAACAGGCTCTTGACTCCTTTCACTCGCCCGACCTGATCGGTCTCGGCTTTGAGGCCGATGCCGTGCGCCGCCGGCTGCATCCTGAAGGCGTGGTCACCTACATCATCGATCGCAACATCAACTACACCAACTACTGCACGGAGTACTGCACCTTCTGTGCCTTCTATCGTCCACTGCCCAGGAACGGCCAGAAGGCGGACGACGGCTACATCCTCGACTTTGAAAAGATCTACGAGAAGATTGCCGAGACCGAGGAGATGGGCGGCACCGGCGTGCTCATGCAGGGCGGCATTCATCCCGACTTGAAGATCGACTGGTTTGAGCGGCTGTTTACCGGCATCAAGCAGCGCTTTCCGCGGATATGGCTGCATTGCCTGTCGGCGTCAGAGGTGCTGGCCATCGCGGAGTACTCCAACCTGAACCTGCGCGACACGATTGCGCGTTTGCGCGACGCGGGCCTTGACTCAATTCCCGGTGGCGGCGCGGAGATTCTCGACGACGAAGTGCGGCATCGCATTGCGCGGCTCAAGTGCAATACCGAAGACTGGGTGAGCGTGCATCGCACCGCGCATCAGCTTGGAATGCGCACCACCGCTACCATGATGTTCGGCGTGGGAGAGACCTTCGAGCAGCGCATCAACCACTTTGAAGTGGTGCGGCGGCTGCAAGAGGAGACCGGCGGCTTTACCGCGTTTATCCCATGGAGCTTTCAGCCGAAGAACACGGCGCTCGGCGGACGAGGCTGGGACGAAGCCACCAGTGTGGAGTACCTGAAGGTGCTGGCCATCGCACGGCTCTACCTTGACAACATTGAGAATGTGCAGGCGAGCTGGGTTACGCAGGGGCTGAAGGTTTTGGAGATTGGCCTTCACTTTGGCGGCAACGATGTGGGCTCGGTAATGCTCGAAGAGAATGTGGTGAAGGCCGCGGGCACGTCGAACTGCACCACAGAAGAAGAGCTGCGGCGCATTATTCGCGATGCCGGCTTCAAGCCCGTTCAGCGCGACACGCTCTACCGCACCATGTTTCTGAACTGAGCAAACGTTCATCGACCGTCTGAAATTTCTTCCCATGACCAAAGCTCGCTCACGAGCATGCCGCAGAGGCCACTGCGGCGTTTGCCAAGCGTGAAGCCTGCGTGCGCGAGTGCGGTGCGGTGGCTGGGCAGCGAGCGCACGGTGAGCCCCGTGAGCAGACCGAAGGCCCAGTAAAGCGCGCGCACAATCGGGCCGGCGATCCAACGGCCGAACCGTCCGGTTGGAATCGCGAACTCCGAGACAACCCACAGCGCGCCGGGGGAAACAGAGGCGCGAAGCTTTGCGGCCAGTGCCTCCACTTCTTCGGTCGTAAGGCAATCGAGAAAAAAGTGAGTGACGATCAGGTCGTAAGGCGGATTGGCTGGCTGCCAGAGTCGCGCATCGGCCTTGTACGTGCGGAGGCGCGCGGCGTGTGAGTCTGCGCGGCGCGCCAGTTGCGCGAGCATCGCCGGGCTTGCATCCACGGCGTCCAGGTGAACATGCTGATTGGCGGCGAGAAGGCGCGCGGTAAAGCGTCCATCGCCGTCACCCAGAATGAGCGCGCGCCGGCTTGCTCCAAGCTCATCGAGAAATGCATAGCGGCAGCGTCCGAGCCAGGGTCCAAAGGTTGCAAACTCCATCCAGCGATAAAGGCCGGCCAGCCGGTCGAAGGACGGCGGCGTCGACAGCATTGTTTTTCCTATCACCGTGCAAGTCTCGCCGCAAAAGGAACAAGCGCGATCGGAGTCAGCAGCACAAGATCGGCAGCGGCGCGCAGCACCACCGGGCCCAGGCGCGCGCGCAATCGGTCGAGCAGTGCAAGCAGAAGCGCGGCAGCAGCTCCGCAGCCGACGAGCGCGGCGCATCGCTGCTGTTGAACCGAGAGTGCAACTGCAAGCACAATACCCGCCGCACCAAGCAGCACAGCCGGCAGTGCGACGCTGCGCGCAGTCGCGGCTGCCAAGCCCCGTTCCCAGCGGTCGATGGTGAAACAGTTGAGCCACGCTAGCAGCGCGAAGAAAACCGCAGGGACCAGCGCAAGCCAGATCGCCGCCGGAGTCGGAAACGCAGTGCGCGACCACGTGGGTAACAAGCATCCGGCGGTGAAGAGCATGCCGACGAGAAACTCCTTGGGCAGTAGCGGAGTTTTGCGGCCCGTGTGGACGCCGGCGAAATAGACCAGCGACGCGGCCGCCAGCAGCGAGTCATGTTCGCGCACAGCGGCGGGCGCTGCCGCAAAAAAGATGCACGCAGCGGCAAACGCACCGGCAAACGCCATGGGCGCAAACAAGCGGCGGTGACGCCAATGAAACAGATGCCGCTCGCGCAACCGATCAAGACGCGCGGCTCGCAATTCCGCCTTGGCGTCGAGCAGCCGGTCGGCGACATAGACTGACCAGACGGCCAACGCAATGAGAACTGGAACCCAGAGTGGAAGCCGGACGCCAGCCGCCCAGGCAAACGCCTCTGACCAGCTCACCGCGACAGTGGGAGCGTCAAGGCTGGCCAAGTGCCACCAGCGCAACGGGGCAAGTGCTGCGGGGCCGGCGATGAAGGCTGGTGCAATGACGCGTTCGCAGGCGGCAGCGCATGGCATGTGCTCGCGGATTTGGGCAAGGGGAAGCGGCACTTACTCGATTCTATCGGTCCGCGCGGTCGCGCAATCTGGTCGAAAAAGAAACCCATCGTGGATGCGGACCTGCCCACGGCAACGGCATCTAATCATAGTGTCTAGGGGTTCGGTGCGGCGGGCGGGGTGATTGCTGGCCCAGCCTGGTTTCGCAGGAGAGGATGTCTCATGAAGGTTTCAGGTAGGGCGGCGTTCGTTGCAGCCGGCGTGCTTTGTTTAGCAGCAGGCGTGTTCGCGCAGAGTACCGGGCAGGCAGTGGTGACAGTGTTACCCAAAGTGGATGGGCAGACCTCGTCGAGCGTGATGCAGGGCGACCTGGCAGTAAAGGTGAACGGCAAGAGTGCCAAGGTGACGGCGTGGGCTCCTTACGCTTCGCCGAATAACCAGGTGGAGCTGGTGATTCTGATCGACGGCGCGTCGCGCACAAGCCTGGGACGACAGATGGGCGACATTGAGGAGTTTGTGAAGGGCCTGCCGCCGAACGTGAAGGCCGCGATTGCGTACATGGAGAACGGAGCCGCGCGGTTTGCCGGCCCGCTCACCACCGATCACGCGCAGATTCTCGCCAATCTGCATATCACAGGCGGAGCGCAGGGCGTTGAAGCAAGCCCCTACTTCTGTCTTTCCGATCTGGCGAAGAAGTGGCCGGGGCAAAACTCGCAGGCTCGGCGCGAAGTGGTGATGGTGACCGACGGCGTTGACAGCTACAACAGGCAATACGATCCCAACGATCCGTATGTGCAGGCCGCGATCACCGACGCCGCGCGCGCAAGGCTGGTGGTCTACGCAATCTACTGGAAGAGCCAGGGCCTGGCGGACCAGACGGAATACGCGGACAACACGGGACAGAATCTGCTGGCGCTGGTGACGCATGCGACGGGGGGCAAGAACTTTTGGATAGGAACGGGAGATCCGGTTTCGTTTGCGCCTTACTTCGAGGAACTGGAGCGGCGATTGAAAAACCAATACGAACTGGGATTCATAGCGCCGGCGGTGGGAAAGCCGCAGGTGGAAAGCATGAAGCTCTCACTGCACGCACCGGGAACGGAGATCGACGCGCCGAGTCAGGTGTATGTGACGCCGGGGCAGAGTGCGGCGCGGTAGCGGGCGAGCAAGTCAGCGGGTCAGCGAGCCAGCGAGTTAGCCGTTCAGCTCGTCAAGCAGATACTTGCGCCGGCCCAGCATTGGTTCTGCGGTCGGTTCAGTCGGCGGTGTTTTGTTTTTCATGCGCGTGCGCGGATGGTTTTGCTTTAGCCGCGGCCTGCATACGCTCGGGAATGGCGTCCAGGTCGGTCTTGCCTTCGGCCAGTTTGATGAGAAAGTCCTGGGCTGAAAACGCGGGAGCGTCTTTGAAGGCTTTGATAGCGCGCTTGTACGAGCCATCGGACTGCTGCAAGCGGGCCTTTACCGTATCGGCCAGATATGCGGGCAGAATCTCGTCGTGAATGCGTTCGCGCGCCGCTGGGTCGCGGACCGGAAAGATGACTTCGCAGCGCTCGAACAGGTTGCGCGGCATCCAGTCGGCTGAGCCAAGATAGAACTCGTCGTTGCCCCCGTTGGCAAAGTGGTAGATGCGCGAGTGCTCAAGAAAGCGGCCCACGATCGAACGCACACGGATTCTCTCCGACAATCCCTTCACGCCGGGGCGCAAGATGGAAAGGCCGCGGACGATCAGGTCGACTTCGACGCCCGCCTGCGAGGCCTGGTAGAGCGCTTCGATCACCGATGGCTCGAGCAGAGCATTCATCTTGGCCACGATGTGCGCGGGCCTGCCTGCCTGTGCGTGCTCCTGCTCGCGGCGGATGAGTCGAAGGAAGCTTTCGGCCATTGTCAGCGGCGCAACAAGCAGCGGGCTGTAGTCATCGATCTCGGCATGAGCGGTCAGGTAGTTGAAGACCATGTGCACGCGCTCGGTAATCTGCGGATCGCAGGTAAGCAGGCTCAGGTCGGTGTAAAAGCGCGCGGTCACCGGGTTGTAATTGCCGGTGCCCAGATGGCAGTAGCGGCGGGTCACGCCGTCTTCGTCGCGGCGGACGAGCATCGACAGCTTGCAGTGAGTCTTGAGGCCCACAACGCCGTGAAACACCTGCACGCCCGCATCTTCCATGCTGCGCGCCCAGCGAATGTTCGAGGCTTCGTCGAAGCGCGCCATCAGCTCCACCACCACTGTGGCTTCCTTGGTGGCCGCCGCGCTAATCAGCGCCTTGAACATGGGCGAGTCTTCGCTGGTGCGGTAGAGCGTTTGCTTCATGGTCACGACGGCGGGGTCTTCCGCGCCCTGCTCAACAAAATCGACTACCGGCTCGTAGGAGTCGTAGGGGTGGTGCAGCAGGATGTCGTGCAGCCGCATCTCCTCAAAGATGGATGTGGACTTGCGGCCGAGCACCAGCGGGCGCGGAGTAAAGGGCTGGAACTTGAGATCGGACCGTCGGATATCGCCATAGAGGAACATCAGCCTCGACAGGTTGAGTGGACCGTCGCTGCGGAAGACCTGGCTTTCTTCCAGTTCGAAGTTCACGCGCAGGCGCTCGACAATCTCAGGATCGGCGTTGGCCTGGATTTCAAGGCGGACGGCATCGCCCTTGCGGCGGTTGTGCAGCTCTACGCGGATGGTTTCAAGCAGCGAACGCGCCTCTTCCTCTTCAAAGTAGAGGTTGGAGTTGCGCGTGACGCGGAACGATGCGTGCGCCAGCACCTCGTAGCCGCGATACATGCCGGCCAGTTGCTGGGCGATCAGATCTTGCAAGAGCAGGTAGTGGTATTTGCCCTCGGCTGTGGGAAGGCGCACAAAGCGCGGCAAAGCGCGCGGCACTGTGACCACGCCAAGCACCTGCGGGCCGGAGCTGCGCCGCTTGGCGCGCAGCAGCAGCGCCAGGCACAGAGCCTTGTTGAGGACGCGCGGAAACGGATGTGCCGGGTCAATCGAGATCGGCGTCAGCAGCGGGTCCACTTCGCGCTGAAAGTAGTCCTTCGCAAATGCCTTGGCGTCTTCGTCGAGATCTTTCCAACCCAGCAGATGAATGCCATGGTGGCGCAGCTCCGGCAGCAGCAGCCGGTTCCAGCACTCGTACTGGGCCGCGACAAAGGCATGAATGTCCGCAGTCAGCACGGAGAGAGACTCGTCTGGACGCAGGCCGTCGAAACCCTGTTCGCGATAGCCGTCCTCAATGCGCTGCATCAGGCCGGCCTGCCGGATTTCGATGTACTCATCGAGATTGGAGCCGGTGATGGCGAGAAACTTGACGCGCTCAAGCAGGGGATTTGTGGCGTCCTCGGCTTCCTCCAGCACGCGCAGGTTGAACTGCATCCAGGAGTGGTCTCGTCCGTTGAAGAGTTTGTGCTTCTGCATGGTTTTGGTCATGGATGCGAACGGGCGTCGTGTTGGAAGTCTATCGCCTTTGGGCCACGTTTGACAGGTGGACGCCTTATTTTCAAGGAGAAAACTAGAAGAGAGTGTGTTTGATAACAGCTTGTAGAATTTGATGTTAATGGAGTGTGAATCGGCTGAATGGTAACCGGCCACGATGTCTTGAAACCTTTGGCGAGCCATCGACAGCGCCGCGCGTTGCACAGGAAAGATTTCGGGCGCGCAAAATATCAAGCCGCGGCGCGCGTCAAAGGATGTAGGAGCATCCAAAAGATTTGAGGAGATGCCTGGTACGGAAATATTCAGCAGGTCTGGGCTTGACTGAAAGCGAAAGCAAGGCGAAGATGGAAGCAGAGAACGGCCGTTTCGCTGGCGGGGTTCCGCGCGCCGGAAGTGGTCAATACCGGACTGAATCCACGAGTCGTAACCTGCATCATAAAGGTTACATGAACACCTGAGGGGCCTTGTGGCCCACGCTTGCGGTGTTTCCTTCGCCAGAGTTCGCGCCCGTCGCGCCAAAACGCACCAGCGTCGAGGCGGCGCTCAGGTTAAGAACGGAACGCCTGGCGGCAAACCATCGTATTTAACTTTGAACCACCCGCTTTTTTGAGTCCCCCCGAGGAGAGCGATATGATCGACGATTGCAATTGCGTCCGCACCAGCTTGATTCCACCGCAACCCATGCCGGAAGGCGCGCAGGAGTTCTCCTATCGAGTCCATGGACTATTGGACAACAAGGCGAAAGACGAGGCCACGGTGAAGCAGGCGCTGGACGGAATGGAGTACATGCTGGATGCGATTGCGGCACGGCTCTACAATCTGGCGTCGATGTTGGTAGGCGAAGGCGAAGCCAGCGCGCAACTGGTTGAGACCGCGGTGGTGACGGCCGATGTTTCTGGCTGTAATGACGCGAATGTGGCGCGCATGAGCAGCCGCAGGGCCCTGGTTATGGCTGCTCTCGAACTGATTTCAATGCGCGACCCGCGCAGTCTGGCCGCGCCGGAGGCGAGCGATTCCATGGCAGGTTGCATCGAGGACGACGACAATCCGGAATCGTTGGGCGTAACCAAGCTCGAGTTTGAGCGCATGATGGCCGGTCCTGGACGCAGCCGGGTGCGGGCCTGGCTTGAAAGGCTGCCCACCGATGTGCGGACCGTTTTTGTGTTGCGTGCGGTTGCCGGCTTTAGCGCGGACGAGACGGCACTGCTGCTTGCGAAGCACGGAGGGCCGCTGTCCGCCGGTTGGACCGCAGATTCCGTGCGCGTAACCTTCCGTTTGGGGCTGTGCTCGCTGGCCACGCAACTTTTCAAAGCCACAGTTCGGCAATAAGACGCGGTGGTGCGGGTCTGCGGATCTGCACCACGGCCCCACATCGAGCAAGGCAGAGCAAGTTTCGTTCAAAGGCCGGTCCTGAACCGCAAGGGCCGACGACCTTTTCAATCGAATTCCTGAAGTGACCTCTCCGGCTGGCTCCACGGGTCTCCCCTCCACGCCAGCCCAAGTTGCGGCCGTCACAATAAATCCATCGATCCATCCGATACAATCCAACTTTAGAACCTTGGTGCTCCCCGACCGCATCCATTAGGGAGACAACTTTATTCACAGAAGCCATTTGGTAGTGAGTTGAGAAAAGTGATCTCGTCAAAGCCTTCAATCAGGTATACGGCGCGTTTATGCGCTTTTGCTGGACTGCTCGGGCTGGCTGCCCTGGCCGCCGCAGGAGTCCATGCGCAGTCGCCACTGGTTCCGAACCAGACGACGCCGACCGCGGGCAGTTTTCAGGGAAGCGTTCCCTCGGGTCAGGCCACGGGGCAAACTCTGGAGCTGTCGCTCGACGACGCTATCCAGATGGGCTTGAAAAACAATCTGGGCGTGATTTTGAGCGGAACGCAGACGGCAGCGGCGCGCGGGCAGCGGCTGGATGAACTGCAGGCGCTGCTGCCGGAAGCGGACTTCAAGGCGCAGGAGACCGTTGCGGAAACTGACCTGCCGGCCCAGGGCCTGCGCATTGCGGGTTTTCCCACGATCATCGGGCCGTTCGGGTTTACTGATTTGCGCGCCTCGCTGGGTTGGTCGCTGGTGAATGTGAACTCGCTGCGCAGCTATCTTGCGGCCAAGCACAACTTTGCGGCAGCCACTCTTTCCGCGCAGGACGCGCAGGATCTTGTTGTGCTGACCGTGGGCAACGCCTACCTGCTGGCGCTGGCCGATGAGACTGAAGTCAGCAGTGTGCAGGCGCAGGTGGCCACGTCAAAGGTTTCGCTCGATCAGGCGGTTTCAAATCATCAGGCGGGAACGGCTCCTGAACTGGACGAGCTGCGGGCGCGCGTCGACTACCAGTCGCTGCAGCAGCAGTTGATTGTGGCCGAGAACGCGATCGAGAAAGACAAGCTGGCGCTGGCGCGCACTATCGGCCTGCCGCTGGGGCAAAGCTTTACGCTCGCTGAGAAGGCTCCCTATGCGGCCTTCGACCAGATCGATGTGGACAAGGCAATTGCCGAGGCCCATGCCAATCGCAAAGATCTTGCCGCCATGGTGGAGCAGACCATGGCAGCCCAGGAGCAGCGCAAGGCGGCTACGGCAGAGCGGTTTCCCACTCTCCGCTTCGACGGCGATTACGGCGATATCGGCGTGAACGTCAAGCACTCGCACGGCACTGAAGACGCCACCGGAACCCTCAGTGTGCCGTTGTTCAAGGAGTTCGGCTTGCGCGGAGACGCCGAGATGGCGCAGTCGCAGCTTGACACCGTGCAGGCGCAGTTGAGCGACAAAGGCGCGCAGGTCGAGGCCGATGTGCGCGACGCGCTGCTGGATATCGAGTCGTCGCAAAAGCAGGTTGAAGTGGCGCAGTCGAGCCGGGAGCTGGCGAGCGAAGAGTTGAAAGAAGCGCAGGAGCGCTATGCCAACGGAGTGAGCGATAACCTGGGCGTGAGTCAGGCGCAGCAGTCGGTAGCGCAGGCTGACGACCAGTATGTGGCCAGCCTTTATCGGCACAACGTGGCCAAACTGAGCCTGGCGCGCGCGCTGGGCGAGGGCAGCAAGTACAAGATCTATCTGGGAGGGAAGTAAACGTGGCGGATTCTAGTCCAACACCGGAACCGAAGCAGCCGATTCAGGAGACCGAGATCGTGCAGCCGCAGACTCGGCGCCGTGGCATTGTGATTGCCGTGATTGTGGTGGTTGCGCTGGTGGCCGTCGGGCTCTGGTGGCGCTCCACCTTCAGCGAAGACACCGACGACGCGCAGGTCAACGGACACCTCATCCAGGTCAGCTCGCGCATTGCCGGCCAGGTGATCAAGGTTGACGTTGCAGAGAACCAGGTGGTCAAGGCTGGCGACACCATCGCCGAGCTTGACCCCAGCGACTATCAGGTAGCCGTAGAGAATGCCGAAGCGGCGCTGGCAAGCGCCAAAGCCAATGCGGCCGCGGCCAGTGTGAACGTGCCCATCGTTGCGGTGAACACCGGCAGCAACCTGTCTTCAGCCAACGCCGATGTAACCGGGGCGCACGCCAGCGTGGAGCAGGCCGAGTCGCAGTTGAACTCAGCCAAGGCGCGCGTAGCCCAGGCCGAGGCCAACAACGTCAAGGCGCAGGCCGACCTGGAGCGTTACAAGCCGCTGGTCGAAAAGGACGTGATCAGCAAGCAGCAGTTTGACGCGGCAGTGGCCGCGGCCGACGCCGCGAAGGCCGCTGTGGCCGATGCTCACGCCGGCCAGCAGGCCGCGGCCGATGGCGTGCGCGTAGCCCATGAGAAGGAATCGCAGTCGCAGGCGCTGCAGAAATACGCCCAGACCGGACCGCAGCAAGTGGCCGCTCAAAGCGCAAGGGCCAAGCAAGCCGAGGCCCAGGTGCAGCAGGCGCAGGCGCAGCTCGACCAGGCCAAGCTGAACCTGAGCTACACCAAGATTGTTGCTCCGGCAGCCGGCATCATCACGCGCAAGAGCGTTGAGATCGACCAGAACGTGGCGGCCGGGCAGAACCTGCTCACGCTCGTCTCGCTTGACGATCTGTGGGTGACGGCAAACTTCAAGGAGACGCAGTTGAAGCACATGTCCGCCGGACAGTCGGTGAAGATTCACGTCGACTCCACCGGCAAGGACTATGACGGCAAGGTGACGCAAATTGGTGGAGCGACCGGCTCGGTGCTGTCGCTGTTTCCCCCCGAGAATGCCACCGGAAACTACGTGAAGGTGGTGCAGCGCATCCCCGTCCGCGTCGATTTCACCGATCTTGCCAATCAAGATCCCAACCACGAGTTGCGGCCCGGACTATCGGTTGAACCGACCGTGCGCGTCAAGTAGCTCGCAATGATTGATTCACTCAAGCCCCCGGTCATCCAGGCCGGGGGCTTTTTGATTTTTCCGGTGTCCTTTCTCTAAAACTCATCACAAAAATGAGACTGTCATTCTGAACGAACGGGGCCCCGAACGCTTTTCAGTTAGGGGGTGGTGAGTGAAGAATCTGCGGCTGTTTTTCGCGCATCTCACACGAAATTTTTGAAACAGGACACCGTTTTGCATGACATTGACCGCGTTGCGAACAGCCCGCGCGCCAGGTCGGCGCGAAAACGTTTAAAGTGGAAGCAGAGCAGCCATGAAAGATTCCATCCACGTCTCGAAAGAGAATTATTTGAAGGCCGTTCTTGAGGCCGAGGCCGAAGGCCACCAGGTCATCCCGGCGATGCTGGCGCATTGGCTTGAGGTTTCAGCCCCGGCGGTTACCATGGCGCTCAAGCGGCTCAAGCGCGACGGCCTGGTCGCCGTGGGCGAGGACGGGATTGTGCGGCTCACGCCGGAAGGGCGCGAGACAGCCTACCGGACGGCGCTGCGGCATCATCTGATTGAGCGGATGCTGAGCGAAGTCTTCGGCATGGAGTGGCACGAGATTCACGAAGAGGCAGAGCGGCTGGAGCATGCCGTTTCGCCGGTCTTCGAGGCCAAGCTGAAAGAGAAGCTGGGTGAGGGAGGCGCATGCCCCCACGGCAACGCCGTGCTGCCTGAGAATCCAGCGGAGCGGAAACGGCGCGGCGAAGTTCCACTGGCAGAGGCCGCCGAGGGCCATCGCTACACCGTCGCCAGCCTGCAGGAACGGGACCCGAAGCTGCTGTTATTTCTTCATCAGGCTGGAGTTGGACCCGGCGAGAGAGTCCTTGTGGTGAAACAGAACTACGATCAAACCGTTTTAATTGAGCTATCTACGGGGAATTGCATTCTCGGCAGACCGGCCGCGGAAGCGGTCTGGCTAAAGCCGGAAAGAGAGCGGGATGCGACTACGGTTCCAAACCACGAGCTAGGGCTTATCGGGGCGAAATAAAGGTAAAACTAAAATTGTAATTTTAATTATCTAAATTTATTAACCATGATTAATAAGACTGTGGCATACTTCACTCAATGGGCTGCAACTGCCCGTTCTCCTTCTCCATGGCTACAGAACAGCAAACACTCGTCGAGCCTTCTGCTCCCTCTTTACCTGAGGTGAATGGACAGGTGCGCCTGTCCGTTTCGGCGATTGGCTGGCGGCGGCTGCTCGGATTTCTGGGGCCGGGATTTCTCATCTCTGTTGGATACATGGACCCCGGCAACTGGGCCACCGATATTGCCGGCGGATCGCGGTTTGGCTACACGCTGCTGTTTGTCATCATGGCGTCGAACCTGATTGCGATTCTGCTGCAGAGCCTGAGCCTGAAGCTGGGCGTGGCCACTGAGCGCGATTTGGCCCAGCTCTGCCACGAGGCCTACGGCCGCAAGGTGAGCTTTGCGCTGTGGATAGGCGCTGAGATTGCGATCGCCGCCTGCGACCTGGCCGAGGTGATCGGCTCGGCGATAGCGCTGAATCTTCTGTTTCATATTCCGCTGATTTGGGGCGTGATGATTACCGGGCTCGACGTGCTGCTGATTCTGCTTTTGCAGCGCTGGGGATTCCGCTACATTGAGGCGCTGGTGATGGCGCTGATCGGCACCATCATCGCCATGTTCGGCGTGCAGTTGTTCTTGTCCAAGCCGGAGTTCTGGCCGGTGCTGCGCAACCTGTTCGTCCCTTCTCCGCAAATCGTCTTGAACCCCGATATGCTCTATATCGCCATTGGCATCCTGGGCGCTACGGTCATGCCGCACAATCTCTACCTGCACTCGTCCATCGTGCAAAGCCGCAACTACGCGCGCACCCCCAAAGGCAAGCGCGAAGCCATCTTCATGGGCAACGTTGACTCCGCGCTTGCGCTCACGGTGGCGCTGTTTGTGAATGCGGCAATTCTGATTGTGGCCGCGGCAGTCTTTCACAGCCGCGGACTTTTCCAGGTGGGCGCCATTGAGGATGCCTACAAGCTGCTGAGCCCGCTGCTGGGCGCTGCCGGAGCCAGCACGCTGTTTGCCGTGGCATTGCTGGCCAGCGGCCAAAACTCCTCCATCACCGGCACGCTTGCCGGCCAGGTGGTCATGGAGGGCTTCATCCACATCAAGCTCGCGCCCTGGAAGCGGCGCATGATCACGCGCGGCCTGGCTATCTTCCCCACCATTCTTGTCGTTGCCTTCGCCGGCGAACAGGGAACCGAAAAGCTGCTCATCCTGAGCCAGGTGATCTTGTCGCTGCAACTCAGCTTTGCCGTGGTCCCGCTGGTGCTGTTCACGGGCAGCCGCAAGCGCATGGGCGAGTTTGTGAACGGCCCCTGGCTCAACCGCCTCGCGTGGTTCACGGCGGCGCTCATCGCCGGGCTGAATGGCTGGCTGCTGGTCGAAACCTTCATGGGGAAGTGAAAGAGCAGCTTTCAGCCTTCAGCTATCAGCCATCAGCTTCGGACATTTTGCATCCCAGCCTGAATCAAGAAGTCTAACGAGCGATTCAAGCACGAGGTCATCGTCTCATTGCGAATTGCCAAGGACTGCGAGCGCAGCTGCGGGCATTGAACTGAAAGCTGACAGCTGAGAGCTGAAAGCTAGCTTGTAGCAGCTAGAAGCTGCAGTCTGTCGTACCATAAACACGATGCAAGTTCTATCCGCCGCCGAGATGCAGGCCTGCGATCGCGCCACCACCGAGCGGTTCGGTGTGGCGTCGATCGACTTGATGCGTGCCGCCGCCGCCGCCGTCGTCAGGTTTGCGCGCGCCGAGTTCAGTGCGGCGCGCCGCGTCACGGTGCTCTGCGGAAAAGGCAACAACGGCGGCGACGGAATGATGGCGGCGTGGCTGCTTGCCGATGCGGGGCTCGATGTAACTACGGTGCTGCTGGGCTCTCCCGATGGCTTGAAGGGCGATGCCGCGGTTGCGTGGCGGGAGCTGACCGAACCTGGGCGCGGAACGATCCACGTGGTGACAGCGGCCGGCGAACTGGCCCGGCTCAAGGATGCGCTCACGGCCGACCTGATTGTGGACGCCGTGGTTGGCACTGGCTTCAAGCCTCCGCTCAAAGGCCTTGCTCTCGCAGCGCTTGAGTGGCTCAGAACCAGCCGCGCGCCAATGCTTTCAGTGGATCTTCCCTCCGGCTGGCCAGCCGATGAAACCAGCGCCAGCGTGAATGCGCCCGTGTATCCCTCTGACGCGGTGGTTACCTTTACAGCCCCCAAGCCGGCTCATGTCTTTGGGCAGTTGACGCGCGGCTGGAACCAGCCGGTAGTGGTTGCGCCCATCGGATCGCCGCCGCAGGCCATCGTTTCCACGCAGAAACTGTCGTGGGCGGGTTCGGCCTTAGCGTTAGCGCTCACGCCGCGCGCGGCGGACTCAAACAAGGGCCGCTTTGGCCACGTTCTCGTTGTCGGCGGCACGTTTGGCGCGGCTGGCGGCAAGGCCGGCGCGCCGTCCATGTCCGCGCTGGCGGCGTTGCGCGTGGGCGCGGGATTGGTCACAGCCGCGGTCCCAGCTTCAGCCATGGGCGCGGTGGGCGCTATCGCTCCCGAGTTGATGACGTGGGGCCTTGAGACCAACGCGGCAGGTTCAATCTCCGATGAAAATCTAGCGCCTGAGAGAGTAGCGGCGCTCATCGCCGGCAAGACTGTGCTGGCCATCGGGCCGGGCCTGGGGCAAGCGCCGGAGACGGTAAAGTTTGTCAGCGGATTTCTAGCAGCAACTAAAATTCCTGCGGTGGTGGATGCGGATGCGCTCAACATTCTTGCGGCCAAGCCGGTGCTGCTGGCCAAGCTGGCCAGGGGACGAACGCTGGTGTTGACGCCGCATCCCGGCGAGATGGCGCGGCTCACGGGACTGACGATTGCCGAGGTGCAGGCCAACCGGCTCAACACGGCGCGGGAATTTGCTCAGCGGCTGGGCGTCACGCTCGTGCTCAAGGGCGCGCGCACGCTCATCGCCCATCCCGACGGCCGCGTTGCGGTGAACACCACCGGCAATCCGGGAATGGCGAAGGGCGGCAGCGGCGACGTGCTGACAGGACTGATCGCCGGCTTGTTGGCGCAGCATTCCGATGACCCGGCTCGGGCCGTCGAGGCGGCGGTGTATCTGCATGGGCTGGCGGCGGATATGGCCGTGCGCGCCGCGGACGAGCACACGCTGCTGGCAACCGATTCGCTCGCGTTTCTTGCGCGGGCTTTTCAATCCAGCCGGCGACACTTTCGCGAGATGGGTGCGAACGGATATGTTTGGTTACAAGGGGCACCGCGAGCGGCGGGCTCAACACGGGCAACAGATCCTGATGAGGGAATGGAATGAGCGAAGCCGTAGGCAACATCCACGAATTTACGACCGCGAGCGGTGCGGACACGATTGAAGTGGGACGCAAACTGGCGCGCCTGCTGGCCCCTCCGCAGTTTCTGCTGCTGCGCGGCGATCTGGGAACTGGAAAGACAACGCTGGTGAAGGGAATTGCCGAAGCGCTGGACGCGGCGGAGGCCGACGAGGTCACCAGTCCCACCTTCACGCTGATGCACGAGTACGACGGCACGCGCGAGGGCAAGCCGGTAAAGCTGTATCACCTGGATGTGTACCGGCTCGAAGGCGAGCGCCAACTTGAAACGCTGGGCCTGGACGAGTTGATGACTCCCGATGCGCTCATCCTTGTGGAATGGGGCGACAAGTTCAAGAGCATTCGCAAGCGCGCCACCGGCGAGATCGCGATCACGTCGACCGGCGGAGATGCGCGAAAAATTACCGTCACGCTGAAGGAGTAGAGCGCCGGTAGGTCAGATCATTTGCGCCGGGTATTGAATCCTATGAAATTGCGACGGCTTCCCAAAGTAGAACTGCACCTGCATCTGGATTGCTCCCTGAGTTACAAAGTTGTTGCGCGTCTGGCTCCGGCAGTTAGCCGCGAAGAATACCTGCGCGACTACGTTGCCCCGGCGCGCTGCGCCAACCTGGTCGACTTTCTCCTTCGCGCTCCCAAGGGCTTCAAGCTGATGCAGAGCGAAGACGCGCTGCGCGTGGTGACTGAGGATCTGTTTGAGCAACTTGTGGACGACGGCGTAATCTATGCGGAGATCCGCTTTGCCCCGCTGCTGCATACAGAACAGGGATTGACTGCG
>Ga0302319_10011735_pt1 | contig 16595 bp, 10 predicted proteins | sample Bog_T0_2_FD_203319 | JGI IMG/M metagenome (GOLD analysis project Ga0302319, IMG submission 203319) | Peat permafrost microbial communities from Stordalen Mire near Abisko, Sweden - Bog_T0_2 | ecosystem: Environmental > Terrestrial > Soil > Wetlands > Peat | place: Sweden: Abisko, Stordalen Mire...
CAGTTTGAGCACGGCAGCACCAGCAACAATGTCGGCTCGACGTCGCTGCCTTCGCAAGCGACCGGAGATACCATCTCGGAACATTCCATTCAGATGGACGATACGCAGATCATCACCGACCGCATTGTGAATGAGACGCGGTTTCAATATCGCCTGGCCCCGACGGTCGCGACTTCAGTAAGCACCACGCCGAGGGTTGGCGTCAGCGGTTTCTTCACCGGTGGCGGAAGCAGCGCCCAGTCATCCTCCGACCGCTCCTCGCACATCGAGCTGCAAAACATCACGACCATGACCCATGGAACGCAAGCCATCAAGTTCGGCACGTGGCTGCGCGATAACCGCGACGCCAGCACCTCCAGCAGCGGTTTCAACGGCAGCTTCACGTTTGCCGACCTGAACGACTACACGGGCGCTTTGAACAATTTCTACACTCCTGGAACATGCCTTACGGGCGGACCGGTGACGAGCGAATGCGGCAAAACCAACCTGCCTGAAACGGTGAGCCTCACCACCGGCAACACAAAATATCGGGCCAACGTCTTCGATGCCGCGGTGTTCTTCCAGGACGACTGGAAGGTGAACAAGTTCCTCACCCTTTCCGGCGGCCTGCGCTGGGAATCGCAGAATCACATCGCCGACCATAGCGATTTTGCGCCGCGCTTCGCCTTCGCCTATGCGCTCGACGGCCACAAGAAAGGCACCGTACAAAAGACCGTCGTCCGCGGAGGCTTCGGCTTCTTCTACGATCGCTTCGGGGTGGGCAGCCTGATGGGTCTGGAACAGAATCACGTCAGCAACTCGCCCAGCCAACAGCAATACGTCATTACGAATCCCACCTGCTTCAACCCCAACAGCATCACGTTAGCCACTTTGACGGCATGCAATGGCGGCGCGGCCCCCACGCTCGCGTCCCAGCAATTCGACCAACTATTGCCGAGCTACCACTCGCCCTATAACGAGCAATTGGGGCTCAGCCTCGAGCGGCAGCTTACCAAGGTGTCGACACTCACGCTGACCTACCTGCACAGCTACGGCGTGCACCAGTCGGCGACGCGCGACTCGAATCCCTACCAGAATGTGCCTGGGACTTTCAACTATGGTCCCAACATCGGCACGGGACAGCGCCAGAACACAGCGTTTGGACCCATCGACGAAATCTATCCCGAAGCCGTCTTCAAGCAGAACCAGCTGATTGCGAACGTCAACGCCCGCCTCACGCCCAACTTCAGTGTCACGGGTTTTTACACTCTCAACTTCGCCAATGGCGATACCGGCACGGCATCGAACTCGTACAACCTGAAGCAGGATTACGGACGCGCCGGCTTCGTGAGGCGCAATATGGTGTTCCTCTTTGCCAACTACTCCGGCAAGTGGGGCGTCTCCTACAATCCGTTTCTGGTCTTCCAGTCCGGCCGGCCCTTCAACATTACGACCAACAACAATCTGACCGGGGACTATTTCTTCAACAACAGGCCATCTCTCGCGGCCAGTTCGTCCTCCTGCACCGGGAACGCGCAGTACGCACTGACCTCGTTCGGCTGCCTGGACACGATCCCGCAATCCGGAGAGGCGCTGCTGGCTCCTAACCTCGCCACCGGCCCCTCCTCGGTTACATTCAATCTGCGAGTCAGCCGCTCCTGGGGAATTGGCCCCAAGGTTGAAGCGCCGGCGGGTGCGGGTGGTCAACGCGGTCAAGGCGGCCCGGGCGGTGGTGGTGGCTTTGGCGGCGGCGGCTTCGGCGGCGGACCTGGTGGCGGTGGTGGCGGTGGCGGCCGTGGAGGTGGTGGCGGCGGCGGCGGTGGTGGCTTTGGGGGCGGCGGTGGTGGCCGCGGCGGAATGTCGAACACTGGCCGCAAGTACTCTTTGACCTTCAGCGCGCAGGCCTTGAATCTGTTCAACGACATCAACTACGGAACCCCGAGCGGAAGCGTGGTGCCGACCCTGATTACCGGATCCAACGTCTACGGCCCCGGAAGCCGATTCGATAAGTCCACCAGCCTCGCGAGCGGAATGTTTGCGTCGCCCACCAGCTCCGCGTCGCGCCGCATCTTTATCATGGCGGCCTTCTCGTTCTAGAGGCAGGGAGCAGGGAGTAGCCAATAGGGAGTAGCCAATAGGGAGTAGCCAAGCTTCTTGAAGGAAGAAGCGTGTTTCTACTCCCTACTGACTACTCCCTGTCTTTCTAGTCCCTGTTTTTCTACTTCCTGCTTGTACAGTGCCTCCCACCAATCGGCCGCTGCATCCATGCTGAACTGACCTACGATTCGCTCGCGCGCCGCTGCTCCCAGCAGGGCGCGTTCTTCCCTGCTCCGCCGAACTACGGCTTGCATGGCCTGGGCGAGCGCTTCCGCGTCCTTTGCCGGCACGGTTGTGCCCGCATCTCCCACCAACTCGCATACGCCGCCCACGTCCGTTGCGACCACGGGCTTTTCCATCGCCATGGCCTCGCCCACGACAAGCGGCATGCCTTCCCACGCCGATCCCAGAACAAACCCATCGGCGGCATCGAGCAGAGCCGGCATGTCGCGGCGAAGCCCAAGCCAGCGCACGTGCTCGCGCATGCCCGGCTCCCCGACAATCCCAATGGAGTGGCTCATCTTTCCGTTGGCGGAGGCGACTGCCTGCGCGTCCACTTGAGCTCCGGCAATCCATAGCTCGGCATCGGGCGCGTCCTTGCGGGCTTGCTGGAATGCGCGGAGGAGATTGGGAAAGTCTTTCGCCGGAGTAATGCGCCCCGCACTTAGCCATACGAAGGAGGAAGCAGCTCTCATGGCGGCGCGGGTCGCCGTACGGCGCGCAGCATCGGGCGCAAACTCCCGCGTGTCGATTCCGTTGGTGCGCACAAGACACTTTTGCTTCGGAATCGCCTTGAGGCGAATAAACCTGTCAGCCGCAGCCTGGCTCACGGCAACGGTGCGCTGGCTCCATCCGTCTGTGAGCCGATACGCCAGCATGCGCATCCAGCCGCCTTCATACACGTTGTGCACGGTTGACACGACGACAGAACGCGGAGCACCAATCTGGAGCAGGCGCGCCAGCAGATTCGCATGAAAACTGTGACTGTGCACCACGTCGGGCTGGAAGTCGCGCAGAAAACGCCGCCCGCGCCTGAAACCCGATCCAACGCTGACTGGATTCAACTTGCGAATGTCCAGGCGGAAGACCGGAAGCGTAGTCGGCCACTCCTGGGGCAGATGCGGCATCAGCGCAAGCAGCGCCACTTCATGGCCGCGCCTGGCCATTCGCTCCGCGACGACCAGGGCTTGCTTCTCTGCTCCACCTACGCCGAGCGAGGTGAGAACGGTGACGATGCGCATCGAGCCTAAACCTTGAAGAAAAGTTGAGTGCATCGATCATAGCGCTTCCGCGGCGGAGTGTTTTTGCCACGAGTTCCGGGCCGGCCCTGCCAAGCGGCCCTGGCGCAGCAGCGATGGGCCGGATTGCTTCCCTCTGGAAGGACGTCCGCCCGCGTCCCGCTGTCTGCCGCACGACGCATCCAGTCCTCTGAATAAGCTACTTTTTTTTCAAAAGAATCCTTGCGAATTTTTGTCACTTGCGCGGTACAATTCCCCCGAGGAGAACTATGGCCGGAGACATGCAAATTACGTGCAGCGATTGCGGGCAGGATTTTACCTTCACCGCTGCTGATCAGACGTTCTTTCAGGAACGTGGTTACTCGACCCCAAAGCGTTGCAAGCCTTGCAGACAGGCGAAGAAAAACGAGCAAGGAGGGGGAGGGGGATCCGGCTACCGTTCGGCTCCTTCACAGGGAACTCCTGTGATTTGTTCTGGTTGCGGTCAGCCCACTACCGTCCCATTTGAACCGCGCGGCGATCGGCCGGTCTACTGCCGCGATTGCTACACGGCGCGCAAGGGAAGCGGCGGCGGCTCCCGAGGACGCGACCGCTAAAAGGCAATTGCCCGGCTCGGGAGGGCTCTTCCGCAGCCGGGCCACAGCACCCGGCATTCGCAGGGCAAGGCTAGGCGGCGGTCGAGGGTTGGCCGTGCATCGCGCATGGCCTCTGCCAAGAGTCAACGTTTGCCTTTTTCCCTGACCGGCACCCACCCTTACTAACATTGGCATCTTCGCAGGAATTACCCCCTCATGCCGGCACGGACTCGCCGATCCGCCTGGATATATCGGTAGTGGGTCAGTTTGAAAATGCCGCAACCCAGGGGCTAAAGCCCCCTCGCTTTTTACTGCGTTTTCGGCACGACTGAAGTCGCGCCCTTTCGCGACGAATTCAAACTGACCCACTACCGATATATAGCCAAGATAGACAGCGATGGCTCCGCCCGATAAACTAACGCTCACGGACCCCTCCCCGAAAAGGATGTTTCCCAAACGCATGGCCTCCCAACTCTCGTTTACGGGGTTCGCTTGGAAGAATCTCTGGCGCAGGCGGCTCAGAACATTGTTGACGCTGGTCGGAATCACCATGGGTATCGGCGCCTTTGTGGCCCTGGTGGGGTTCTCGCGCGCCTTCGAGCACGAATGGATGCGCCTGTATACGAGTTCCGGCATCGACATCGCAGTCGTCCAGACCAACTTTCTCGCCAGTTCGATCGATGAATCCCTCGCCACCAGGATCAGCACTGTTCCCAATGTCGCCCAGGTTGCGCCCATGATCTTCAATCTCATGGATCTGACGCCGGAAGTGAATGCTCTGGTTTATGGCTGGCGCGCCGATACCTTCGAGTTCGATTCGCTCACTTTCCTGTCGGGCGGCCGCTTTCATGATGGAAAGCCTGAAATCATCCTGGGCGATCTGCTCGCCAGCAACCTCAACAAGAAGCCCGGCGATATCGTTCCCATCCAGGGCACAAACTTTACCGTGGCGGGCATCTTCCATGGAGGCTCCGCGCTCGAAGCCGGTTCCGTTATCATGCCGCTCGATCAGATGCAGACGATTGCCGGCATGGAAGGCAAAGTGACCGCGTTCCATGTCAAACTTCGCCCCGGGCCCGCCGGCGAATCCTACGACCAGTACGTCAAGAGCGCGTCAGCAGCGATTGAAGCTGCTTTGCCCGGCACGCGCGCCTATCCCGCGGCAGAGCGCGCCGCCAACAACCAGATTGTGGTTCTGGCTCACTCCGTAGCCTGGGGCACGTCGGCTATCGCCCTGCTCATCGGCATCCTCGGCATCGCCAACACCATGGCCATGTCGGTCTTTGAACGGACTCGCGAGATCGGTATTCTGCGCGCCCTGGGCTGGAAGGGGCGCCACGTGATCTTGCTCATACTTTCTGAAGCAACAGCGCTGGGATTTGCCGGCGGATTGCTTGGTATCGGCGTGGGTTGGGGCGCATTGCGTCTGCTCTCCACATTGCCGCAAACCGCCAGCGTAGTTTCGGCATCGGTATCGCCGATCCATCTGCTGGAGTCCCTTCTCATCGCCATTGCCTCCGGCTTGCTTGCCGGAGCGTATCCCGCCTGGCGCGGCGCCCGGCTTTCGCCGGTGGAGGCCTTGCGCTATGAGTAGCTCCCTCGCCGCCAGTAGTCCCATGATCGAAGCGCGCGGGCTCGTGAAGAGCTACGACGAAGGCCGTGTAGAGGCCTTGCGCGGCGTCGACGTAAAGATTGACGCGGGAGAATATGTCGCCATCAGCGGCCCGAGCGGCAGCGGCAAATCCACGCTTCTTCATCTGCTGGGCGGCCTCGACACAGCCACGCAAGGTGAGGTCTTCTACAAGGGATCTGAACTGGGCAAGGCCGTCGATCTCGATTCCTACCGCTCGCGGCAGGTGGGGTTCATCTTCCAGGCTTTTTATCTGTTGCCCACTCTCCGCGCCGTGGAAAACGTGCAGGTGGCCATGCTGGCGGTGCATGAAAATGCCAATCATCGCGCTGACCGCGCCGCGACTCTGCTGGAAGAGATGGGTCTCAAACATAGGATGGGCCATTTCCCGAACCAGCTCTCCGCGGGCGAGCGGCAACGCGTAGCCATCGCGCGCGCGTTGGCCAACAGTCCCGCCGTTCTGCTGGCCGACGAGCCCACGGGCAACCTCGACAGCGCGAATTCGGCGCACATCATGGAGATACTGCAGAGAATTCGCGAGCAGCGCGGCATGACCATGATCATCGTGACGCATGAAAACGACATTGCGGACGCGGCGCCGCGGCACATTCGCATTCGCGATGGCAGGATCGAATTATGACGCGAGTCACGAGGGCGCTGCGGACCGTGTCGATCGCCTTGCTGGCGCCGCTTTTATGCGCGCAGACAGCGAATTTGAACGATCTGCTGGCGGCGATGCGCAAACGGATTGAGACGGCCGATTTTCGCGTTACCGGGCATCTGGTCTGGGTGCAGCCGAGCGGCGTGCGACTCAGTTATCCCATCACGATCAAGGCGCATTGGTTTCCCGGCGTGTTGCGCGAGGTTGTAGAGATGGGCACCGCATCCAAAGCATCGGTGAACGCGCCTCCCGGTGGCCGCCTCGTGACCCATGCGCTTCTTGAAATGCGTCCCAACGGCCAAAGCTCCATCTCGATCGCGCATCCCGGAGACACGTCCCCCACGGTTTTGCCCGTTGAAAAATGGCGCGACGGCCCGCTCGGCCCCGAATTCAGCTACGAAGATCTTCTCGAGCAGCAATATTTCTGGGCCGGTCAAGCTTCCGAGGGCAAGGCCAAATTCGGCGCGCGCGATTGCATCATCGTGAAAAGCACGCCCGGCCCTGGCGACCATAGCCACTATGCGCAGGTGAAAACCTGGCTCGATCCCAGTATTGGGTTCCCTGTTTACGTTGAGAAGACCGTGAAGGAGTCCGGCGCGGTGAAGGAGTTCACCTACTACGGCATCCGCCACGAAGAAGGCGTCTGGTCGGCGCACCAGGTCGAAGTGAAGATGCACGGCCAATCCGGTTCCACGCTGCTCATTCTCGACCGCGGCAGCGCCAAAGCAAATCTCACGCTGGCGGATTTCAATCCCGCACAACTCACGAAGTTCTAGGTGCATGATGCACGTCATTTTTTGGATTCTCGCGTTGATTGCGTTGCTCGTTCTCGCAGGAACCGTGTATCAGCACTTCGGAAGCCGTCGCGATCGCCGCATTCACACCGATTGCGGCCGCACGGTGACGGTCGGTCGCGGCTGCAGCCTCTACCTATTCGAGGAGGGCCGCGGCGAGCCAACGATTCTCTTCGAGGCCGGCATCGGGGCCACACATCTTAACTGGCGCGGCATCCAGGACCCCATTGCAGCGGTTGCGCACACCGTCGCTTACGATCGCGCCGGCCTGGGCTGGAGCAGCCATTGCCGCACGCCGCGCACTCCCGGCAACATTGCCGCGGAATTGCACCAAATGCTCGAGATCGCGGGACTGCAGCCGCCTTACGTTCTGGTTGGGCATTCCTTCGGCGGACTGGTGATGCGCCGCTTCGCGCTGCTCTATCCCGAAGAAGTAAATGGCGTGGTGCTTGTCGATCCCATGCGCTGCGAGGAGTGGCCTCCTCTCAACCCCAATCGGCAATCGCAGCTCGATCTGGGCAATCGCCTCATCCGTTTCACGCTGCCGGTGGTGCGCTGCGGCCTGGCGCGCCTGCTGGTCACATCACTCTTCCGCCGCTCCGGCAATCTTTCTGAGCACATTGCCGGCGCCGCAGGCGCGCATCCGCGTCACGTGCTGGGCCGCATCAAGACTGAAGTGCGAAAGATGCCGCGCAAGGTATGGCCCGCAGTCGCGGCGCACTGGTCGCGGCCGGGCTTTTACGCCGGGTTGCGCAGTCACATCGGTTCCATTCCTGCCACCGTGAAGGAAATGCACGTGGCCGAGCCCATCCGGGGCATCCCTGTCACAGTGCTTACGCCGGGAAAGGCGCGTCCGCTCTCGCAGGATCAACTCGACCAAATCGGTGATTCGGTTCAGCAGATCATTGCTTCGAAGAGCGAGCATTGGATTCATCTCGACGAGCCCGATCTCGTGATCAACGCCATTCGCGCCATGATTGGCGCGCCGCCGATTGCGTTTCCCGTGGAGCACGAACCCACGAGGGCCTTCGCGGCCGAGCCTGCGCTTTCTGAAGCCGCTGCGCTGCTCCCGCTTCCCCGTTCCGCACGCTGAAGCTATCTTCGCTATCCTGTAAACAGCTTCCCTTATTCATCGAAGGGTCAGTTGAGGGTTTCCATGGAAGTGAAGGTATCGCACATCAACGGCGTCAGGTTTGCCATTCAGGCACGGTCGCATGTCATTCTGTCCGACCAGCCCATCGAAAACGGCGGAGAAGACACTGGCATGACGCCGCCGGAGTTTCTGCTGGCATCGCTCGGTTCCTGCGCAGCGTATTATGCCGTCGATTATCTAAAGAAGCAAAAGCTCGCACAAAACGGCGTGGAAGTCTCCGTGACCGCTGAGAAATTCCTTAAGCCGGCGCGAATGGACAAGTTCCGCATTCAAGTGATGAGCCCTGTGCCGCTCACACCGGAACACAGCGATGGAATGGTCCGCGCCATCGAACGATGCCTTGTACACAACACCTTCCTGTCGTCTCCAGAGATCAAAATCGAGCTGACCAGCGTCGTCGCGCAGTAGTCTTCCCTGCTGCCGTTCTATGCGCGCGGGCTCGGCCGCGCAAAATGCCGCGTGGTAGACTGACTTCATGTCAGGATCGTTCGCCGATCATCTTCCCTGCCGGCGTGCTCCTCTCGCGTTCGCGCTTTGCCTGCTGGCATTCCTCTTCGCGATCGAAGCCAAGACCGCGGTGTATGGGCCTGAAAATGGCCCGGGAAGCGAAGTCCGCGCGGCAAAGGCTCTGCCCGCCGTCACGCCTAAGCTGCTCAAGCAGCGCATTCAATCGCCCGAACCCCTGCTTTCCTCCACAGCCGTCGCTCTGTCGCTCCCGTCAGCTGTAACTCTTCAAGCGGCTCATCTCTCACAGAGCAGTTGGGCTTTGCGTAATCCTCTGCACTTCCTTTCGGCCGCATTTCTCTCCCCTTCGCATTTTTTCCGCCCTCCGCCGGCTCTCTAATCCCCGCTCCAAAGAATCTTAAGGACGCCGTAGCCTCACTGTGAGTTGAGCCTCTTTCTGGCCACACTCGCGGCGAGCCGGACTCGCGCGTTCCACTGCTTCTACCCCTGTTGACTTCGTGCCCCGTGACGCAATGCGGGCGCAGCGAATCAGGAGCATATTCGAAATGATCAGACGACTCTTTCTTTTCATGGCTGCCGCAGTGGCCGTGTGTATCACTTGCTGCCATTCAGGCGGTTCCGGCAGCGCGGCAGGCGCTTCTGCCGTGCCATCGGCGCGTGTTGCCGTGGCGCAGCGCGGCGACATTGCCCATGCGCTCACGCTTGCCGGTCAGTTCCAGCCCTATCAGGTGGTCGACGTGCATCCCAAAGTGAGCGGCTACATGAAGCGCATCAACGTCGACATCGGCGACATCGTGCACCAGGGCGAAACCCTGGCGGTGCTGGAAGTTCCCGAGCTCAAAGCGCAGCTCGAGCAGTCCGGATTCCAGCTCAAGCAAAGCCAGGAAGAGATTGCGCGCGCCGAGCAGGAGATCAAGCGCGCCGAAGCGCTCAATTCCGCGCTTCATGCCGGGTCGCAGCGCCTGCAGCAGGCGGCAGCCACGCGGCCCGGCCTCATCGCGCAACAGGAACTCGACGATGCGCAGGCCAAGGACCTCAGTTCGCAGGCGCAGATCGACTCCGCCAAAGCCGACATGGCCGCGGCTCAACAACACGCCGAGGCGGCTCGCGCGGAAAACGAACGCGTGCAGGCGCTGGAGAATTACACCACCGTCACTGCTCCCATCGCCGGTGTCGTGATCTGGCGCTATGCCGACACCGGGGCTCTCATTCAGGGCGGCACCAATTCCAACGACCAGGCCCTCCCCATCGTTCGCTTGTCGCAGAGCAGTTTGCTCCGCCTGCGCGTGCCCGTTCCGGAAGACGATGTGCAGTACGTTCACGAAGGCGACACACTGCAAGTCCGCGTCGATGCCATCAACCGCTCTTTCTCAGGAAAGATCGTGCGCTTTACGCGCGACGTGAACTTTGAAACCCGCAGCATGGAAACGGAAGTGGACATGGAGAACAACGATCTCTCCATCGCGCCGGGCATGTATGCCAACACCGCTCTGCAAATGGCGCACGCCGAGAACGTAGTAACGATTCCGGTTGAAGCCCTGGTCCTGAATGCGCGCAATCAGCACACGGTCTACGTTCTCGACGGCAGCAACCGCATCCAGATTCGCGAGGTTCAAGTGGGCCTTGAGGGCTCCAAGCTGGCGCAAATCACGAGCGGCCTCAACCCCGGCGATCGCGTCGTCATCGGCGGCCAGGACAAGTACCAGGAGGGCGAACAGGTTAACCCGCTCCTCACAACTGAACCGTCCTCAGAAACCGTGCAGGAATCCGGCGGCATGATCGACATGAAGGCCACTTCGAACAGCGGAGGCACCGAATAATGCCTAAATTCGCCCTCAAGTTTCCTTTCTTCATCATCATGCTGTGCCTGATGGTGGCGCTGATCGGAGTGGTAAGCGTCGTGCAGATGCCGGTGGACCTGTTCCCCGACATCGATATGCCCGTGGTGGTTGTGGCCACGTTCTACAGCGGCATGCCGCCGCAGCAGATCGAAGCCGACATCACCAATACCTTCGAGCGCTTCTTCACTCTCGCTGCCAACGTGGATCACAGCGAGTCGCGCTCGCTGACCGGCGTCAGCCTGATCAAGATTTATTTCAAGCCCGGCACAGATCCCAATGCCGCGCTCAGCAACGTTGCCAATCTCGCCATGGCCGACCTGCGCCGTCTGCCGCCCGGCACATTGCCTCCGGTTGTGCTGGGCCTTACGGCTTCAACGCAACCTGTTTGCCTGATCACGCTCAAAGGCGAGGGACTGAATGAGACGCAACTGAAAGATCTCGCGCAGTTCCAGGTGCGCAACCAGATCTCGAGCGTACAAGGCGCTTCGGTTCCGCAACCCTACGGCGGCACGTACCGCCAGATCCAGATCTACGTCGACCCGCTCAAGTTGGAAGCGCACAACCTGAGCCTGAACGATGTGGTCACGGCAGTGAACAACTCCAACCTGACTCTGCCCGCCGGCGACGTGCGCATCGGTTCCAAAGACTACAACATCTACGCCAATAGCCAGTTCCCAGGGGCGGAGGCCATGAACGAGATGCCTCTTAAATCCGTGGGAAACGGGTCGGTTCTTGTCGCCGATATTGGACACGCGGTGGATGCGGGCGCGCTGCAGTACAACATTGTCCGTATCGACGGCCAGCGCTCTGTCTACGTGCCGGTTTTCAAACAAGCAGGCAACAGCAATACCATCACCATCGTCAACGGAATGAAGCAGGCCATCAAGCATCTCGTTGACATTCCCCAATCGCTCAAAACTGCCGTAGTCTTCGACCAGTCGATCTTCGTCAAGCTTGCCATCGGCAATGTTTCGCGCGAGGCCCTGATCGGCCTGGTGCTCACCGGGATTATGATTCTCATCTTCCTGGGCAGCCCGCGCGCCACAGTGGCCGTGCTGCTGGCGGTTCCGCTCTCCATGCTGGTCTGTTTGCTCATCTCCCACTTGATGGGCGACTCCATCAACACCATGCTCCTCGGCGGACTGGCCCTGGTCTTCTCGCGCCTCATCGATAACGGCGTCATCGTACTCGAGAACATCTTCCGCTTCATGGAAGCGGGCATGCCCCCGCAGGAGGCTGCGGAGAAAGGCGGAACGGAGGTCGCCATGGCCGTACTGGCAGCCACCTTCACCACCGCGATCGTGTTCTTTCCCATAGCCTTCTTTTCTGGAATCAGCAAGTACATCTTTACCCCGCTCGCACTCGCCGTGGCGCTCTCCATCTTTGCCTCGTACTTTTTCGCCATGACCGTGGTGCCACTCTTCTGCGCCAAATACATCCGCCTCGATCCTGAGGGCGAGGCAGACGAAGGCGACATCGACGCCGTGGAGGGGCGCAAGCCATCGTTTTTCAAGCGATTTCTCGTCCTCTTCAACAGCCACTTTCATCGGCTCCTCGATCGCTACGAGAAACTTGCCTTCCGCGTACTCGAACGCCCGGCGATGACCACTGCGGTCATTCTCGGCGGCCTGGCGGTGATTCTTCTCGGACTGTTTCCTTTCCTCGGCCGCGCTTACTTTCCGCGCACCGATCCCGGTCAGTTCGTCATCAACGTGCGCATGCCCAGCGGCACGCGCCTCGAAGTGAGCGACCAATACGTGGCGCGCGTGGAAGACGTCATCCGCAGTGTGGTCCGGCCCAAAGATCTCGACATGATCGTCTCCAACATCGGCGTCTTTCCCGATCTCTCCGCCATCTTCACATCCAACGCATCCATGGACACGGCCTTCGTACAAACCAGCCTCAAGGAAGGTCACAGCACCGGCAGCTACGAATACATGCGCCGCGTGCAGCAGAAACTCTCCGAGGAGATGCCGGAGCTATCCACGTACTTTCAGGCCGGCGGCCTGGTCGACGGCGTCATCAACCAGGGATTGCCCGCGCCGATCGACATCCAGGTGGGATCGAATGATATGGAAGGCGCCTTCACCATTGCGCAGAGCCTCGCCGCCCAGATCCGCAGCATGCCCAACGTGAGCAGCGTCTTCATCCCGCAGAACCTCGACTTTCCCGGTATCCAGTTGAACATCGATCGTGAGAGGGCCAGCCTCATCGGGCTCACTACCAAGGACGTGGTCGATAACGTCATCACGGCGATGACTTCCGATGGGCAGGTTGCGCCGAGTTATTGGATTGACCCAAAGAGCGGCAATAACTACATGGTCACCGTGCAGTATTCGAACCGCTTCCTGAACAACATGTCCATGGAAGATTTCCGGAGTATTCCTTTGCGCGGCGAACGGCCCGCAGGCTATGGCCCCGACGAGGAGGGCCGCGCGGCCTCGGCCATGCCGCAGAATCTCGAAAGCGGCGGCCACACCAGTGGCTACACTCCGCTCAGTTCCGTGGCCGACATTCAAATGATCAATACACCCACCGAGGTGGATCACTACCAGATTCGCCGCGTGATCGACATTTATGTCGCCACCAAAACCGAGGCGCTGCAGGGTGTGGGCGCGCGCATCGACAAGCTGCTGGCCTCCACCAAAACCGACCGCAACACAACCATCAAGGTGCGCGGCGCCGTCGAGAACATGAACCAGGCCTTCAAGGACTTCGGTCTGGGGCTCATCATCGCTATCCTTATGGTCTACCTGATCCTGATGGCGCAGTTCCGCTCCTTCGTCGATCCCTTCATCATTCTCATGGCCATACCGCCGGGACTCGCCGGCGTGGTTCTGATTCTGCTCGTCACCGGCAGCACGCTCAACATCATGTCGCTGATGGGCGTGATCATGATGACCGGCATCGTAGTCTCGAACAGCATTCTCATCGTGGAGTTTGCCGGCATCCTGCACGGGCAGGGCCAGCCGCTGCTTGAAGCTGTGGTGCACTCCTGCAAGATTCGCCTGCGCCCCATCCTGATGACCTCGCTGGCCACGCTGTTGGGCATGATTCCCATGGCCATCGGGCTTGAAGCCGGCAGCGAGCAGTACGCTCCTCTGGCTCGCGCCATCATCGGCGGACTCGCTGCTTCAGTCGCCGTCACCGTGTTCCTCGTTCCCGCCGTATATCTGCTGATCCACGACCGGCGCAGTGCAAACACCGCTTTCGCGGAGGGTATGGACAATGAATAAGTTGATTCGCGCGGCGTTTCTCGCGGCCGTCTGCGCCGCTCTTTTCTCCGCAGTGTTTCCGGCTCGACCGATGGACGCGCAGGCACAGCAAATCCAACTCCCCGATGCGCCGACTGTGCACCTGATTGCCGCTCTGCAGTCGGGCTCCGCGCCACAGGCAGCGACGCCCGGCGCGACGCAAAGCTCAACGTCATCCGCTGGCCCGTTTCTCACGCTCGCGCAAGCGGAGCAGATGGCAATTCGCAACAATCCCAACATCACGGTGGCGCGGTTGCTGGCTCTGGCCCAGGCGCAGGTGACGCGCGAAGTGCGCGCGGCCGAGTTCCCCGCCGCCACCGGCAATCTCACCGCCGTGGATGCGCACGAGAACAGCCGCATCACTGCTGGAATGCTCAACAATCCCTCCGTTTACAACCGCGCCGCGGGCGGACTCACAGTGAGCCAATTGATCACCGATTTCGGGCGGACGCGCAACCTCGTCTTGAGCGCGCAATCCAATTCCCGAGCGCAACTTGAAAGCGAGCGCGCGACGGAACTCGACATCACGCTCACCGTCGATCAGGCGTTTTACCAGGCGCTCACGGCACAGGCGGTGCTCAAGGTGGCGCAGCAGACCGTCACCCAGCGCCAGGCAACTGGCGATCAGGTCTCCGCGCTCACCAAGGCCAAGATTCGCTCCGATCTCGACCTGAGCTTTGCCAACGTGCAACTCTCGCAAGCCAAGCTGCTGTTGCTCGACGCGGAAAATAATACGCAGTCGGCGATGGCGGCGCTCAATAATGTCCTCGGCTCCGAGCAGGATCGGCAATACACGCTCGTCGACGAGACCAACAACCATCCTGCGCCCGCGCCGGATGACGCCGAGGCCCTTGTCCAGAGCGCCTTTCAGGCTCGGCCCGATCTCGCCGCCCTCACAGACAAATCCGTCGCCGCCCGCCAGTTCAGCATTGCGCAACGCGACTTGATGCTACCCACCCTATCGGCCTTGAGCGCCGTGGGCGGAACGCCGGTGCGCGCCGATCAGATTGAATCCTCGTGGTACGGCGCCGCTGGCGGCAATATCAGCATTCCCGTTTTCAACGGCTTTCTCTTTAGCGCCGAAGCGAAGGAAGCGAAGTTGCGCGCGCAGGCGGCGCAGGAAGACGTGCGCAACCTGCGCGACACCATCGCGCGCGACGTGCGCACGGCAGTCCTCAACGCGCAAACCGCCTATCAGCGTATTGCCGTAACGCAGCAACTGCTCGACCAGGCCAACTTTGCGCTTGACCTGGCCACGGCGCGTTACAAGATCGGCCTGAGCGGCATTGTCGATCTCACCCAGGCGCAGCTCAACCAGACGCAAGCCGAGATCGAAAACACCAACGCACGCTATGCGTACCAGACCGCGCTGGCACTGGTACGGTATGAAATTGGACAGTGAAAAAGCGGGGAACAGCGTGTAGCCAATAGGGATTGGCAATTGGCTATTCCCTGCCTCTACGAGATGCGCACGCTCTTCCCGCGCGTAAGCACGGCGGCCTTGCGCCGATCCTTTGAGGCGTGGTCGATCTTGCGCCAGAAGGCGATGAAATAATCCACTGCCGAAATCGCGGCGACCAGGGCAGCAAAATAGATGGCCGCAATCGCGTACCACTTTACCGGAATCGCAATCAGGCCGATCTGCCAGTGGTCCCAGCGGTGCGCCAGGATGGCGGAGACCACGGCGACGATCTGCACCACCGTCTTCAGCTTGCCCAATTCGCTGGCCGAGACCGTGAAACCTTCAGACGCCGCGATCGAGCGCAGTCCCGAAATAAGAAATTCGCGGCCGATGATCACGACCACGATCCAAACCTTCACCACTTCGGGATTGTAGGCCACCAGCGCGACAAACGCGGCCGTCACCATGATCTTGTCGGCGATCGTGTCGAGCAGTATGCCCATGGTTGTGATCTGGCCGCGCTTGCGTGCAAGATAGCCGTCCAGACCGTCGGTAATCGAGGCCAGCACGAACAGAATTGACGCAGCGATCTCCTGCTCGCCGTTTGAACCCTGCCACGGAAAGTGCGGCGAGAGAATCCACAGGAAGAGCGGGATCATGACGATCCGCGTCATGGTGATGGAATTAGGTAAATTCATCCGGTCGGCGCCGCGCTTTCTTATCTCTGGTGGCGTGACATTATTATTGCACCGGAAGCGGCCCGCCGGCACTGAGCATCAATAAGCAAATGGCGGCGGAAGCCACGCTTCCCCCGCCACGATTGCCCCTGTTGCTCGTTGCCCTATGCGTAGAATCCGCGCTGCTTGATGGTGAAGGCCACACGATCAATCGCCAGCATATACGCTGCAATGCGATTGTTCACGCCGTGAGCCTCGGCATAGCGCACCACATCGTCGAAGCTGTCGCGCAGAATGGTCTCAAGTTGGTCATTCACCTGGGCCTCTTTCCAGAAATAGCCCTGGCGATCCTGCACCCACTCAAAGTAACTGGCCGTGACGCCGCCGGCGTTGGCCAGAATGTCGGGCACGATGAAGATGCGCTTCTCCGCCAGGATCTCGTCGGCCACGGCGGTAGTGGGCCCGTTGGCGCCCTCCACCACGATCTTCGCCTTGATCTTGTCGGCATTGCGGCTGGTGATGACGTTCTCCGTCGCCGCCGGGATCAGGATCTCGCAGTCGACCAGCAGCAGTTCCTCACTGGGCATGGCTTCGGCGCCGCGGAAACCGAGAATCGTGTTGTTCCGGTACTTGTACTCGAGCAACTGGTGAATGTCGATACCGGAAGGGTTGAAGAGGCCGCCGTCGCGCTCGGCAATGCCGATGATCGAATAGCCTCGCTCCTGCATCAGTCGCGCCGCGTTCGACCCCACGTTGCCGAATCCCTGAATCACCACCCGGCAGCCTTCAACCGGCATATTCAGATAGCGCAGGCTCTCGTCGCACACCA
>Ga0302319_10011736_pt1 | contig 16594 bp, 9 predicted proteins | sample Bog_T0_2_FD_203319 | JGI IMG/M metagenome (GOLD analysis project Ga0302319, IMG submission 203319) | Peat permafrost microbial communities from Stordalen Mire near Abisko, Sweden - Bog_T0_2 | ecosystem: Environmental > Terrestrial > Soil > Wetlands > Peat | place: Sweden: Abisko, Stordalen Mire...
GGCGAGGATGCGTATCCGGAAGGGTATGTGCCGCATCCGCATGAATCTTTGAAGGTGGTGCATGCCGAGGTGTCCGCGCGGTATTTCGAATCCCTCCATATACCCATTCTGGAAGGACGCGAGTTTACACCGGATGACGATGAAAAGGCCCCGAGGGTACTTATCGTGGATCAGACCGCGGCGAGGCGCTACTGGCCAGGGCAGGATCCGCTGGGAAAGAAGCTCAGGGTGTGGGGCAGGCTTTTCACGGTAGTCGGCGTTGTGAGGAATTCAACACATACATTCGTAAATGAGTCACGGGAGCCTATGGTGTATATGAGCTTTTTCCAGGCGGGGTACGAAACGATGGTGCAGGTGGAGACCGAGGGAAAGCCGGTCGACCTTGCGCCGGCGGTGGAAAACGCCATCCACGAAATCGATACACGGCTGCCGGTTTTCGATGTGCGTCCCATGCGAGAGAGTACCCAGATGGCGAGGAGTTTCGCTGTCATCGAGAGCGCCCTGGCGGGAATCTTCGCGCTGATCGGGCTGGTTCTTGCAGTAACGGGGATCTACGGAGTCGTTGCCTATCGAACCCAAATGCGAACTCACGAGATCGGAATACGAATGGCGTTAGGTGCTTCACGTGTGGACGTGCTGCGGCTCGTGCTGTTGCAGGGATTGTGGCTCACGGGCATTGGGCTGGCACTGGGATTGGCGTTTGCGTTGGGACTGACACGCATTATCGCCCGGCTGTTGTACGGAATCGGCGCCAACGATCCAGTCACCGTCGTATCCGTCGTTATGCTCCTGGGAGCAATGTCATTGCTGGCATGCTACCTTCCCGCACATCGAGCGATGCGCCGCAACCCTGTGACTGCGATTCGCGAACTGTAAACCGCAGCTCGGACTCGACGCGAATTGCGCGAATTCGGCGTGTGCGCGGCGCTCCAATTGATTGGCGAGAAAGGTAACCGGATTCCACCGGTCCCAAACCAATCTCCGCGAGGTTGATCTTCGTTGTGCGTTGACGTGAACCGATCAACGCGCTCATTGAGCGGCACGGGAGTGCCACTCCTTCTTCGCCAGAGCCCCACTCGAGTGAACAACCGGCTACCGAGAGAAGTGGATTTGAAAGCTGAGCACAGTCGGAAACCATGTGGACGCGTCGCCGACCGTACGCCCAAGTGGAAGGTTCACCCACCACTAGAAATCGGTGAACCCTTCGGAGTTTGCCGGGATTAATTCCTCTTTGCAGGTCATCCCTCGCAACTCGAATGAGAGCTTGGCCTGGGTGGGAGAGAACTCCCGCGCCAGGTCATCCCGGCGTTCACCCGTAGTACTGAAACCCCTTCCAGAAATCCGGCCACGGCACGCGAATGTTGCGGCAAACATAAAGCTCATTGCGGTCGCCGATGGCCTGGTTGACGATCCCGTACGGGTTTGAAAGTTGAGCGGCCGCTTGACACGAGGCAAAAATCTTTTCCACTTCTTCCCGCTTGAAGCCAACAGCAATCACGGTTTGCGGCGGAGGGGTCCCATATCCGCGCAGCCAGTTGGAGTTCATGCCGCTGATCGCCTCGGGCAACCCATGAGCGCGTCCATAGAGATTCACAGCTCCGGCCTCGCCCTCGTCTGCTGCCAGCACTCCAACCCCGGAGCGATCTTTCACGGGCAGTGAATCGCGCACCTGCGCGACGGTGGCAACAAGCTCGGGCCAGCCAACTTGCATGCTGAAACTCTGGTTGTGCGCGGTCGCGTCGGCCAAGCGCCACCATGCCGATTGGATCGGAGCAATGGGAAGCGTTAGCGCGAACACGGCCAGTGCGCCAATGACGAGCGAATTCCGCGTAATTCTCTTAATTACGTGCCGCGCACGCTGGCTTCTGCCTACAAGCCAGCTTTGGCCCCATACCGTCCCAGCCGCCATCAACATCGGGTATGCCGGCGCGATATAGTATTCGCGCCCCCTTGCAACCACAAACAGGATCAGCGTAATCACATACATCCAGCCGAGCATGCGGAAGGGCTTGCCGGCTGGAGTCGCGAACAGGAACCACAGTCCGGCACACCATATAGGCACTGTCGCCGTGTTGGTCGTATTCCAGAACTGGCTGGGAATGAAGTAGTCGGTCATTCCCCGCGACACGTCGCGCGCGTGAATGCTCTTCATCCACGCGAGCGCCACAAAATGATGCTGGGTTTGCCACACGATCACTGGCAGGGCCATGACCAGCGCAACGCCCACGCCGCACCAGAACCAACCCGAGCGAAAGTAACGGCGGTTCGGCGTCAGCAGCATTCCGCCCAGCAGGCCCACTGCAAAAAACACGATAGTGTACTTCGTCAGCAGCCCCAGTCCCATGCCCGCGCCGATTGCGATCCACCATCGCGCATCTTCCGTCTCGAGAAGCCGGGCGGTAGCCCACGCCACCAAGACCCACCACAGAACATCGAACGACACGTAAGACAAGAACGAGCCCGCAAAGCAAATCGGGCCCGCGATGCCCGCAGCCACCGCGGCCACCAGCATCGATCGCCGTCCTCCGCCCATTGCGCGGGCAATGAGGCCGGCGAGCACGCTTACCAGTCCAACCGCGACTGCCGGCAAAAGGCGGTATCCCACGAGATTGGTTCCGAACGCAACCAGTTCCACACGCGCCAGCCACGCCGTCAGCGGAGCGTACACCACATAACACCAGTCCAGGTGCATCGCGTTGCTGTAGCTCAACAACTCATCGCGGTGGAAGCCGTATCTGCCGCTGAACGCGACGTGGATCGCCGTGAAAGCCAATCCAGTCAGCCACAGGGCTGCTCTGCCGTCCCCGTGAACCTGACTCGTGTGGGTCGAATCGCGCATAACAGCTCCAATTGTCGCAGGGTATTTGCGCAAATAATTAAAGCTTGTCAGATGACAACCAGCGCTCAAGTCGATCGGCGTATGTGCGGCTCGATCGATGCTCCGAGCCATCCGACAGCTTTACCTTGAATTCGCGATTCTCGAGGGATCGCAGTTCGAGTATGCGTTTGGACTGCACAATTCGGGAGCGGTGTATGCGCAGAAACTTTGCAGGGTCCAGCCTCTGCTCGAGAGAAGCCATCGTCTCGCGTAACATAAAAGAACGACCGTTGACGTGGAGTTCAACATAGTCACCAGCAGCCCCAATCCATTCAACATCCTCCGCCATGACGATTTGAATGCGGGATCCAGCTTGCACCGTAAACCGGGATGCGAATCCGTCCGAGGCGCGGTCCAGCATTTTCATAACCCGCTGTGTCATGTCGGTCTTTAACGTGGACTCGACCAGATCACGAGCTCGACTTACTGCTGCGGCGAAGCGTGTGTCGTCCACCGGCTTCAACAGGTAATGCAGCGCATGAACATCGAATGCCTGCAAGACATGTTGCTCATACGCAGTTAGAAAAATGACAGCAGGCAGGCTCTCCCTTGGCAATGCACGCAGAACCTCAAACCCGTCCATCCCCGGCATCTGGATGTCGAGGAATACAACATCGGGAGATTGTTGCAATATCTTCTTCACGGCGGACGGCCCGTCTCCGCATTCGCCAACTATCTCGACATCCCTGAATTTACGCAACCTGAGAACGACGCCGCGGCGCGCCAAGGGCTCGTCGTCGACGATCAGAGCCCGCATGGGGAAGCCTCCTGCAGGATCCGAGCCCTGCGTAGCGGCAATTCCAACACGACTTCGCAACCGCCCGCTTCAGGCCACACAAGCGAGAATTCAAAATCCGTACCATAAAGTGTTGTCAGACGCTCCACCGTGTTTCCGAGACCGATTCCATCTCCATTCATTTTCTGCATGCCCTCAACACGTTGTCCGGAGTTCCCGATCACAATTCGCAACCTATCGGCATGGAGGGCGCTCTTGATCGCGATCCACCCACCTTCGATTAATGGCGCTACTCCGTAGCGCACCGCGTTCTCAACGAGCGGCTGCAGCAACATGCTCGGCACCAGCGCATCCCGCGTTTCCCATGGAGCATCCATTTCGATTCTTAGCCGGTCACCGAGCCTTGTTTGTTCGATCGCCAGATACCCTTCGGTAAAGGCCAACTCCTGGGAAAGCGTCACCTCGGACGTGACTTCGGAATCCAGGCTTGTGCGCAGAAGATCGCCGATCTGCGCCAGCATCCGTGTGGCAGCAGGCGCATTTCCATCCAGAACGAGGGTGGAGACGGCATTGAGCGAGTTGAACAGGAAGTGTGGATTCAACTGATAGCGAAGTGCAAGCAGGCGCGCCTCTCTGACCTCAGATTCGGCGCGAAGCAACTGCTCCTTCTCCTCACCCGATTTCTGCCATTGCTTGATGCTGAAGTACAAGCTACACCAGATGAAAAGAATGAAAAAAGACCACGCCCAAACTGCAACCACAGCGTGCCAGGGCACATGATAGAAAATCTGCAAAATGAGGCAGGCTGCGCAGGCTACGGGAATGGATGTGACCATCGCCGCCGCCGCTGCTTTCAATTCAAAAGCGATCCAGGACTGCGATTGTCGTAGCAAACGACGGCAAAATGGACGAAGGGCAAAACTTCCCAAGAACATCAGGACGATAGGCACCGTCTCTTCTCTGATGTACACACGCTTCGTCAAGAAATTATGAATGGATTCCAAAAGGTCGAAAAGATAAAAGCAGCACCATCCAATGATCTGGATTTGCCAGAAAGACCGCAAATTCAGGACGTTCTCTCGATTCATAACTCGCATTTTAGCTTAAATAGCGACTCGGCATTTTACGGTATGGCGCACAAATCCTTCGGCTCAACGCATTTCTCAATCGTCAGGCAGATTTGGGCCCGACATCTCAACTTTGTTGAGCTACGGTCTCAATACGGTTTTGAGTGAGTTCAGTCAGCTCGCCACAACGGACTTAGCCACGGCGTGTCGGCCTCTACGAAGTTGACGGTCGGCTAACTTTCAGAGGATATGTTTGACTGCATTCTGGGTTGCGGAATGGGGGTCAAGCAGACTCCATTGTTGACTTATAAGCTCCTTGAATCAATCGGCGGCCTATCGTGAAAGCCGACGGATGTAAATGAATGCAATAAGCCGGCGGAACCAGCGTAGCGTCAGATGCCTTCATGGAGAACCAGATGAGCAAAAATGGATTCGCCGCTTTCACCGTTTTAATCGTTCTAAGTTCTGTCTCAGGAGTATTGCGGCACGGGCGGGCGCAGGATGCCAAACCTCAATATCCCAGCATGGCGCCGCTTGACCAATATTTGATGTCGGGTCGGAATGCCGAGATAGCCCTTGCGCAGAGCGCGGCACCCTTATCGATATCAAGCGATGCAACGGTGCTCGTCTTCGGAAAAAGTGGCTACGAGATCGCGGTTTCAGGGAAGAATGGATTCACCTGCCTGGTTGAACGCTCGTGGATGAATCCATTTGATAGTCCGGAGTTCTGGAATCCGAAAATGCGTGGGCCAATTTGTTATAACCCAGCTGCGGTGCGGACGATTCTTCCGTACACGGTTAATAGAACGAAGCTGGTGTTGAACGGATCATCGAAGGCACATATCCGTGAAAACATAAGGGCCGCGGCCGCCAAGAACGAACTTCCGGTGCCCGAAGCCGGCGCTATGTCTTACATGATGTCGAAGGCGGGAAACCTTGGTGATGACGTCGGACACTGGCATCCGCACCTCATGTTTCATGTTCCCAAGAGTGATGAAGCGAGTTGGGGAGCTGACCTGGAAGGGTCACCAGTACTGTTCAACGACCAATATCGCGACGTTCCGGAGCCGGAAACCATTTTCATGGTACCCGTTTCTCATTGGTCAGACGGAACCGCTGTTTCACATTAGACATTCGACTGAGTCCCCGGAGATGGTGCTGCCGAATGCAATGGCAGTTTTCGCATTCGAGGGACGGAATCGATAACAGAAAACTTATCGGAGGCGAACAATGCGCAATCACTCATCATCAGGTTCGGTCATTTCAAATCCACGGTTTGAACAAGCAACGCGAGATGTCGCGTTGTGTTATTTCGTTTGGCGCTCTAAACATGTTCCACCGGCAACAGGGCTTCGCAACCTGCTGTTCGTTGGCAAGATCCTATTTTGATTTCACTCACCTCAACCAGGAAAAGGCTTTAGCCGGCCCTGCTCAACCCCGAGGGTTTCCAGTTCAGATCAATTTTGGAGGAGTTTTATGACGCTGTTCAGGTTCAATTCTCTGCTATCCCGTGTGGCTGCCTTTCCGGGTCAGCCGTGGAGTTGTTTCAAGCCCCACACATTGCTTGTGTTATTCGCCTTTGTCGCCTTTTCCGTTTGCGGCATTGTGAGTTCTGCGCAGGTTGAAACCGGGCAGATCGCCGGCACGGTGGTGGATCAAACCGGTGCCGCAGTGCCTGACGCAATCATCGCCATCAGGAATCTTAGTACCAATACGGTGCGTCACACGGTCTCTTCGTCGACCGGCGCGTACCAGGTCCTCGGCCTTGAGCCATCCATTTATCAGGTAACGGTGAGTTCCAACAGTTTCAAAACTTTTGTTGGCAAGGTCGAAGTGACCGTTGGCGGCCATGTGAGCCTCAACGCCGAGCTCTCTGTGAGCGAAACCACCACTGAGGTGCAAGTGGTAGGCGAGGGCGGCGCGCAAGTCAACACTCAGACCCAGGAGATGTCGCAGGTCGTCGATTCTCAGCAGCTCGCCAGCCTTCCCAGCCTCACTCGCAACCCCTACGATTTCGTTGCTCTCGCCGGAAACGTCTCGGCTGGCGATAACAGTAACAACAGCGGCACCACCGCGACCGATGCAGGGGGTAGCGGTCAGAACCAAACGAGCCGTGGCGTCGGTTACTCCATCAACGGTCAGCGCGAATCCGGCACGGAAATCCTCCTCGACGGCGTGGAGAACGTCTCCATATTCAGCCAGAACATTGGCGAAGACGTTCCGGTCGACTCAGTACAGGAGTTCAACGTCATCACCAGCAACTATTCGGCTGAGTACGGGCGCGCGTCCGGCGGCGTGATTAACGTGACGACGAGAGCCGGCACCAACAGCTACCACGGATCCGCCTGGGAGTTCAATCGTCTCTCCGCTTACACGGCAAATACCTACGGCAACGACGCGGCCAATTCGGCGTTCCTCGCGAGTGGATTACCAGGGTCTATTCCGGACCCGAAAGGCATTTATACTCGCAACCAATTCGGATACGCAGCCGGCGGCCCCATCAAGAGAGACAAGCTCTTTATCTCCGAGAGCACGGAATGGACGCGGGTGCGCAGCGCCGCCACCGAGAGCGAGGAAGTTTTCGATCCCGCCTTCATCGCATTGATGCCGTCGAACATTCAGGCCTATTACAAGACCTATGGCCAGACGACGCTTCCGTCGGCAGGAACGGCCTCTACGGTTGGCCAGGTTGCGGGCACAGGCGCAAGCTTCGGCTTAGTCAACAACACCACAGCGATCCCCTCGACGACGCCGATGTTCGACACCGTCAACTTCACGGCCCCATTCGACGCCGGTGGCGGCATTCCTGGAAATACCTACGATCTGGTCGGCCGCGTGGACTTTAACCCCACGGGCAAAACCCAGATGTTCTTTCGCGGAGGCCGCGAAGCTTCCATCCAGCTGCCCGGCTCCAACAGCTACAGTGCCTATCCCCAGTACAACACCGGCACCACTTTCCTGAACCAGAGCTATCTCTACAGCGTCTTCCACACCTTCACGCCCAGCGTATTCCTTTCGCTGAAGGCGAGCTTTACGCGTTTTAACGAAAACAACTCTTTCGACCAATCGCTCGTTGAAACTCCAAACCTGATGTTTGTCTCGCCCTTTGACCCGGTTGATGGCGTTCTCATTCAGATGCCCGGTCTGGAAAACTTTAGCGAGCCGGGCGTGGGCGGCCTTCCGTCCGGGGGGCCGCAGAACACCATCCAGCTCGAGCCCGATCTCTCCTGGACCCAAGGCAAACATTCGATGCGCTTCGGGTTCCTCGAGACATATATTCAATTGAATTACGCCTCCGGCGCTTATCTTCAGGCCATCGAACAACTCGGCACTACATTCCAGAACAGCCTGGACGACATGATGAACACCGCTGGGAACCCCGGGGGCGCCCCGCTAGTCCAGTTCGAGACGCGAATCGACCCCCAGGGCAAGCTTCCGTGCGCGTTCGATCAGTCGTATACAGACGGCAACTTTGGCACCCTTACTCCTTCCCAGGAGAGCCCTTCATGCGCAATTCAGACACCTGCCAACATCGCAGCCGATGCGCGCAGCTACCGCTACAAGGATTGGTCCGGGTACGGAGAGGACAGCTACAAGGTAATGCCGCGGTTGACCATTAATGCGGGTCTGCGCTACGAGCACTACGGCGTGCAACACAACAACAACCCAGCTCTCGACTCAAACTTTTACTTCGGCTCGGGCAGTGGCCTCGAAGCGCAGACCCGGAGCGGACAAGTCCAAATTGCCGATAAGAGTGCGGCGGGCGGCTTCTGGAAGTCACGCTGGGGAACCTTTGCACCTCGCGTCGGCTTTGCCTACGACCTCTTTGGCAATGGCCGTGACAGTATTCGCGGCGGATACGGCATCAGCTACGAGCGCAACTTTGGCAATATAACCTATAACGCCAGTTTCAATCCTCCGGCGAGCGCGGTGCCCAGCGTTGCCTGTGCTGCTGAAAGTGCAAGCTGCGTCGCCACGGTAACCAATCAGGATCTCGGCCCACTGGGCGAATCCATCGGGCCGCAATACCTACCTCCGGTGGAACTTCGCCACCTCGATCAAAACATTGAAGTCGCACAAACCCAGTTCTGGAGCCTCGCCGTTGAACACCAACTCGCTCCCGGAGCATTAGTCGAGATTGCTTACATCGGCGCAAAGGGAGGCCATCTTTACGATCTTGCCAATGTGAACCAGCAAGGCGCCGGCCAGGTTTATCTCGGCGATGCAAATGCCATCGGCGCAAGCTGCGTTGGCTCCGGCCTTTACAACATCAACACATTTAATCAGCTCACTGCCGAAGGGGACACCAATGCCCAAACTGACGCCTCGGAGTGCCTCACCCGCCCCAACGCGCAATATACCAACATGAACATGCGCGGCAGCGGGGCGAGTAGCGCCTATGATGGCCTCAACATCAGGATGCAGCTGCAGAACCTTCATCACACAGGTCTGAGTCTGACAGGAAATTACACCTGGTCACACGCTCTGGACGAGCTGAGCTCCACCTTTGGCGACAGCCTGCAGGGCGGTTCCGGTTATATCGGTTCGCTCGGTTATACCTCTCTGGCCAATCATCATCTCGATTGGGGCAGCGCCGATTACGATATTCGCCAGCGCCTGGTCATAGCCCCCATCTGGCAGACACCGTGGTTTAAGCAGGGAAGCGGAATTGAGCATCAGGCTCTGGGCGGATGGATGCTTTCAGGCATTTACACGGCGCGCGGAGGAGCTCCGTTTTCGGTCTTCGACAACGGCGAGGACGAGACTTTGTACACTGTGCCGCGCCTGGAACCGGCAACGCCCTTCTATTCCGAGGCGGTCAGCAAGCATCCGAAGGGAACTGGGAGTCCCAATAACTTCAATGGATTGGATATTCCGCTTCCCAAGAGTTCTGTTCCCTACAGCAGTACTCTAGGTATCTCAGATTTCGGGCCGTTCCCAAGCGACATGATGCAGCGCAACTCGATCCGCGGTCCGGGCGCATGGAATGTCGACGCGTCGCTCCACAAGACCTTCCGAGTGACGGAGCGAGTGGGATTGGAGTTCGCCGCTGACGGTATCGATGTCCTGAATCACCACAATTTCTACGTGAACACCTCAAACCTAGCCTACGGCAGCGCTCCGGCTAAACCGCTCTTTGTTCAAGAGCTAAAAGGTGGACTCGGCACCACAGCTACCGGCGGCAACCACGACGAACGCCGTTTCGGTCAGTTCTCGCTTCGCGCAACCTTCTAACCATTTGGCAAGCGGCGCAGACTGGGGCCGTGGGTGGGTGTCATCAACGCCGTTCTGGATGAAGACGAACGTGTGCCGCCGAAGCAGCGGCACACGCCCAGGCGGGAAACCGACTCCGTGTGTGCGATCGGAGAAGAACGGCTTCGCAGGTGCTGGTGCTTTCCTGTAACTGCGGGAATCAGGGAGAATCGACGATGACGAGGACTGCAACGTCGCGCCGGAACCTGCTCTGTGCAGGGGCCTGCGCATTGACTGGAGCGGTGAGCTTTCCTGGGTTGGCAAGTGCCAGCGCATCGGGAGAGCAGGATTTAAAGAACGAGGAGATCATCCGTAGTTGGTACGCGGCATGGATAAATAAGGACTTGGTCACGTTCAATAAGTTGCTCGCCGACAACTTCACCTTCTCGAGCGCGGCAGGCGACGACCATATCAGCAAGAGTACCTTCAAAACGCAATGCTGGGATACACAGGTTGAATTCATCGACCATATTGACCTGGAGCGGATCACCACCAGCGCGGACGATGCGTTTGTGAAGTATCTTGGTCACACCAAAAACGGCAAATCGTTCCGGAACGTGGAATATTTCAGCATCAAGAACGGCAAGTTTGAATCACTGGAGTGTTATTTCGGCGCACAATCCAACTTTCCATCTGCAGTGAGCAGTGGGCAGAGTTGAACACATTGACTGTCTGATTTTTTGAGCCAGATAGCTTGTTGGAGTAGCGCTCGGAGCATTTCACTGAGGAACTCACGAGAGGCGCGTGTCCGAAACTTCACACTAGAGGATGAGGCCACTAACCTTCGTGAAATCAGCGATCTATTTGAACCGTGGTTTGCGTTCATGGCCCTTCATGTCGGAATAGTGAAAATTAATATCATGGGAGCAACGGTTTGACGTTTGATGTTAGATCCCAAGTAAATTGCTTCTTTCGGGAGCTTCGTTATAACGACCATTACAGAGTGTTTTTGCGGAGGCATACGAAGAACTCAAGTCGAGTCGCAAGGAAGGAAAGAAGCGCGGAGCGATGACTTCGTCGTTCCCACCGGCGCGTGGTCGGATGGAACTCCGGACCAAATGTAAGGAGGGCCACTTGAGTTCAGCCTCGGAATCATTGGGTGACGCAAGAGCATGATGAAAACTGGATTCGAGAAAACGAAGAGGACATTCGGGCTGTGCGGGAGGCTTCTTCTGACCTCGTTGGTTTCACTCCCCGCAATTGCGCCGGGACAAACGCAACCGCCGGCGAAGCCGGAACCTGCGTCAATCCGGCCGTTCAAAATGCATGTTCCCGACCGTGTTCTAATTGATCTTCACCGCCGGTTGGCGGAAGCGAACTGGCCCGATCAGCTTCCGGGCACGACCTGGGAGTACGGCGCCGACATCAAGAAGGTTCGGGAACTCGCGGACTATTGGCAGAACGGCTACGACTGGCGTGCGCAAGAAGCCATGATCAATCAGTTCGACCAGTTCACAACGGAAATTGATGGACAGCAGATTTATTTTATTCATCAGCGCTCTCCCCGCTCCGACGCCACCCCGTTGATGCTGATTCACGGATGGCCTGGCTCGATCTTGGACTTTGAGAAGCTGATTGGGCCGCTCACCGATCCCAAGAACAAAAACAGCCCGGCATTTGACGTTATCATTCCTTCGCTTCCTGGCTTTGGATATTCCGGACCCACCACAACCCGTGGTTGGGACCCGCAGCGCATGGCGAGGGCTTTAGTTGTTCTGATGGATCGCCTGGGCTATACCAAGTACGGCATCCAGGGTGGTGACTGGGGTTCGCCAATAGCGCAAGACATGGCTTACCAAGCGCCCACGCACGTTATCGGGTTGCATCTGAACCAGATTTTCGTGCCACCGCCGAACCAGGAAGCCGTTGCGAAAATGAGCGATGTTGAGCGGAGACGGTATTCCTACTTTGACCGGGAAGAGAGCAGTTTCTTTTTCCTCCAGGCGAGTGAACCGCAGACTCTTGCCTACGCCCTTACTGACTCCCCAGTGGGATGGCTAGCCTGGATGATTGGCAAATTTCAACTGCTTACGGACAACAACGGCGATTTTCTTTCGGCTGTGGATCGCGACACATTTTTAGCAGATGTTACGCTCTATTGGGCGACCGGCACGATCGGCTCCGCCATGCGAATTTATCGTGAGAACCGGCTCACCAAAGAGGAAATGGGGCTGACGCCACACTTGGAGACTGCTGTGGGTTATGCGGATTTTCCGAAGGAGGTGGCTGTCCCGCCGTTTAGCTGGATTACTCAAAAATACAACATAGTACAAAAAACTGGCATGCCGAAGGGCGGACACTTCGCGGCGTTGGAGCAGCCAGATCTCCTGGTTTTCGATATACGAAAGTTCTTTGCAAAGATTGATCAAAAGTAATCCGAAGTTGTAACCCGATACGAATACCGTGCGAGACAAATTGGCCGTCTAACCTCGGTGCCAAACCATATGTCTCCAAGGAATCTCAGATCGTTTCTGTAGGTGCGGGTATCGTGTACTTCTTGCCGCAACTGACTCGAACAAGTGCACGCCGCCACTGCGATCCACACGTTGCGATAGAAATGAACCACGCAGCGATGCCACTTGGTCTTGGGGAAGAAGTCCGCCAGTTCCCGTAAAGCACCTTCAGCAGTTTTTCACGCCCCACCACACGTGCCGGCAGGGCACACTCGGCGCGATAGAATGGGCTCTGTGTAATCCATGCCCGTTTCAATTGCGAGGAGTCACTGCGGCCGTCTGGTCGCCCGACGGGTATACCACATCGAGAGCTTCCTCGGTTTTGTCCACCTCGCTATGCCTGCTCATCTTCGTCAGACACTTATGAGATGGACTCGAATGCATTGCGTAGCAACTTGACTCCGAAGCGCATCCATGTTGATTTCTGGGAGTCAGGAACTTATCGCACTATAACTTCCCAAAGGAGGCATTTGAGGCGGGTACCGTGTGGAGAATGTATCTGCGGCCTGACGTTGTGCCTCCATCGAACTGCGCGGTCTGCGGAAACGGTGCGCAAGAATCGATTTCAAACTTTGACGACTCCGGACGAGAATTATCGAGAGAATCTGCAATCAGAACTCTCACCGGCGAAGCTCCGCTGACTTACACACGTCTCCCATGTTTTGAAATGAGCAGACAATTCCTAAGTTCGAAGGTTTCGAGAGTACCAACGGAGACCGCAAGGCGTGATGTGGGATTCATCGTGTAGCGGCATCAGAATCGTGAATTCGTCCTTCACCAAGCTACCGCTGACGAATCGGCGTCTTTGCCTTGAACATAGCAATGCGATTGTCCAATGTTGCAGCCAAATCAGTATCTCCTTGCTGAGCTGCAAGGATGGCTGCACTTTGTTCCAACTCAATTGCCTTTTCGAACGCGCCTGATTCTGCGTAAGCAGCCGCGAGCGTGCCTAAAAGGGCGGGATCGTGTGCAGCGGTGAGACGCACAGCACGTTCGGCCAAAGAGATCGCTTCGGTTCCGTTGCGAAGTGCTGGGTCAGAAGATGTTGCCAGAACCCACGCTGCCTCGTTCAACAACTGGAGATTGTCAGGTTCTTTCTTGAGCGCCTGCCGCCACTGTGCCAGTCCCGCACTCGCCTGCCCCTTCATTGCCAGCGTCATGCCCAGATAGGAGCGCGCCGCCACCATATCAGGCGAAATCTGCAGCGCCTGCTCGAATTGCGGGATTGCTTCGTCAATCTGCCCTCTCTCGGCCAATGCAGCCCCGAGATCATTGTGCAGGGCCGCCGATCCCGGACCGAGCTTCAACGCATTCTTCAAATGCGGAATCGCATTGTTCACATCATCCTTCGACAGCAGCGCATGCCCGAGGTTGTTCTCTGCGTCTGCAAAAGACGGGTCCAACTCGACCGCATGGCCGAAGTTCGCGATTGCTTCGTCCAACTTGCCTTGCCTGGCCATTGCGGCACCAAGATTATTGTAGGCATCTGCGTATTTGGGATCGGTCTCGATCGCGCGGCGATACTCGCTGGCGGCCTCGTCGAGGTGGTTCTCACTTGCAAGCGCAAAACCGAGATAGTTGTGCGCTTCCGAGTAATCAGGATTGATCGTCAGCGCCTGCTGAAACTGCTCAATGGCCTCGGAAAGGTGGTCTTGCTCCGTCAACGCTCGTCCCATGTTGGTGTGCGCTTCAACATAGCCAGGATTGCCCTCGATCGCCAGCCTGTAATGTTCGATCGCCTCGTTAGGATGACCATCGCTTGCAAGCACGAACGCCAGATTGTTTTGAGCCTCGGGGTAATTCGGTTTGGCTGCGATTGCTTTCCGAAATTCGGCAATCGCACTGTCCGTTTTACCAGCGTGCTCCAGCGTCTGCCCAAAATTGTTCATCGCGTGCGCATCGCCGGGACTCATCGCCAACGCTTTCGTCCACTCCGGAATGGCCGCGGCATACTGGCCTTTCCTGGCCAGATCTTCCGCTACGTCAAACTGCTTGTAGAAGTCCACTGCCGGCGTCTCGATGTGGTCGATTCCGGTTGCGGCCATATTCACAAACTCTGGAATATTCACGGCTCTGTTTGCTGCCGTCGAGTTCTCGATCAAAATCGCCGGCGTGTCGTTTCCTTCGGCATCAATGTGCGTCAAAAACATCTGCGTATAGGGCGACCTGCTCTTGGATGAAAACACAAGCCAGCGGCCGTTCGGGCTGAAGCTGTGCCATGAGTTCATCAGCGGCGTATTGCAGGTCATGCGCCGCGCAACTCCGCCGGCGACCGGAACAATATACAGCTTGCCGTCGGGACGCATCAGCTGTCCGTTGCGCGCTTCGACAAAAACGAGCCACTTGCCGTCGGGCGAGATCTTCGGGAAGCTGTTGCTCATCCCGTTGTGCGATGCGCCTTCAATCGGTTCCGCGTTGCCCCCTTTGCCGCTGTTGAACGGGACGCGGTAGAGGTCGTACTGAATCTGCACTTCCAGCGGATCGTTGGCGTAAGCGGCCATTTTGCCGTCTTCGCGGTACGGGTCTTTCGCTTCCGCCCGCGAAAACACTAGGTACTTCCCGTCCGGGCTCCACACTGCATTTGACTGGATATAGCGCGGATCGTCGGCACCCGGCAACGGTTGCAGCTTTTTTGTAGCACGGTCATACCACGCCAGAATGCCCCGAGTGGGATAAAACACCTGCAGGAAACGATAGTCCTTGAAGTTGGACACGTAATAAAATTGCGAGCTCTTCGTGTCCGGTGGCCGGATCGTCGTCAAAACGTACCGCCCATCCGGTGACACCTGCGACATGAATCCTACGCGAAGCTGGCTCCCTTGTTCGCCGCGGAAAGAGGACCAGGAAACCATATCCTCAGTGTGAATCGTCATCGTCTTCGCCACCGGCGCCAGTGCGTATAATCCCTTGTCATTCTGCGGCCCGTCCATGTCCAGGCCGAGCGTCTTCCCATTCGCTGCGAAAGAGTGGCAATTGGCGCAGGTATGCAGGTCGGTCATCACCACATGGCTGCCGGCGTTTGCCACATTGCGCATGCGCCAAGCAATTAGCGGTATTGCGCTTGTTGCAAGCGGCTTGATGAATCCCTTCTCCGTCTCTGAAGGCATAAGCGGCACGTCGCGATAAAAAATCGGCGCATTTACTGGGTCGCCGGAGACATGCATCTGCATCACCCCTTGTGACACGGGATCGCGCAGGTTCCCGCCCTCGTAACCGCGGATCGTAATTGTAACGGTGCCTGTTCCCGCCTGCTTCTTGATCGCGGCCCAGGTTGGGCCGTCAGGCTTCCATGTGTGCGCGTCGGCCTGTTCCGGCGTCAGTTCAGGCAGTTTGTTCGTATTGGAGATGCACCGGGGATCGATCTCCCCGATCTGCATCCGGTCGCCTTTCGATTCCACGTGGATCCCCGCCGATCCATCCGCGAACGACACGTCGATCTGCCAGGTTGCTGCGTTCGTCGCCTTGTCGCGCCACATGAATGTTGGAGCCGCCATGTCGGGGGGGAACACCGACTCGTTGAGCGGATAGTCGATTGCGATGCGGTTAGAGTCGTCCTTCGCCGAGACCACAGAGCGGCCCCAGCCCACGAAAAGGACTCCGCCAAGCAGAAATGCACTTGCAAGGAGAGGCGCAAGCCCCCACACACAGATGCGACTCGCCACTATGTCGGCGTCGCCATTGCGCGATTTTCCGTTGAGCGGTAGTTGCAGCAACTTCTCGCGCGCAAGTTCCGGTTCCATCACCAATGCTCCAGGCCTTGAAATATCCGCAACCCCAGACCGCATCGAGCTGGTCGTTCCTGGCGCCGTAACGTTTTGAGCATCGTCGAGCGCTCTCTATTGCCAAATCTCCGAAGAATCGACGTGAGCTACGGAGTCACTTGCAGGTTGTCAAACTGAGTATGATCCCACTCCGTGCCCAGGCCAAACATTCCATGAGTGTGCGCGGTGGTCTCGATCGTTGCGAGAATCTTGCCGTCGAGTGACGCCGTCACCCGCGTCCCCAGGAACGTCAATTCCAACCGATGCCACCGACTTCCGTCAAGTACAACCGATCCAGACGCCAGCGTCGCGACCGGCTGTTTGTAAGCTGCGGAGAGGAGCTCCCAGGCGCCATCTGAGCTCACACGCAACACGTAACCGCTTGGCCAGCGCGCCTTACCGTCTTGGAATACATCCGAGGAATCGATGCGCCCCATCACCGCCGC
>Ga0302319_10011741_pt1 | contig 16589 bp, 16 predicted proteins | sample Bog_T0_2_FD_203319 | JGI IMG/M metagenome (GOLD analysis project Ga0302319, IMG submission 203319) | Peat permafrost microbial communities from Stordalen Mire near Abisko, Sweden - Bog_T0_2 | ecosystem: Environmental > Terrestrial > Soil > Wetlands > Peat | place: Sweden: Abisko, Stordalen Mire...
GTGTCGCCGGCGGCGATCGAACGCGGCCGCCAGGCCGGCTTCCACGACTACGTCGCCAAGTTCGACCGTCCAGGGCTGATCGCGGCCCTGAAGGAACAGACCGCCGAGAACAGCCGGGCGGCATGAAGGATGCAGACATGACCAACAAGAGCGAAACGACCGATGGGACAATGGCCGAATATGTCACGGCCATGATCGGCAGTCAGCTGTTCGGCCTGCCAATCTCGCAGGTCCAGGATGTGTTCATGCCGGAGCGGTTGACCCGGGTGCCGCTGTCCCAGAGCGAGATCGCCGGCGTGCTCAATCTGCGCGGCCGCATCGTCACGGTGATCGACATGCGCGCCCGCCTCGGCATGCCCAAGAACGATGACGGCAAGCCGCCGATGGCCATCGGCGTCGATCTGCGCGGCGAATCCTATGGCCTTTTGATCGATCAGATCGGCGAGGTGCTCAAGCTGCCCGATGACGGTTGCGAGGACAATCCCGTCAACCTCGATCCCCGCATGGCCAAGCTCGCCGGCGGCGTGCATCGCCTCGACGGTCAGCTGATGGTCGTTCTCGACGTCGATCGCGTGCTCGACATCGGAACCTGACATGTTCGCGGCCTGGCAGAGAACTGCGAAAGCCGCAGCGACCTTAATTGCAATTAAACGTCCCTTTCGGGATCTGAGAAACAGAGGCTGAAATGAGAACATGTCTGGTGGTGGACGACTCGAGCGTCATCCGGAAAGTCGCAAGGCGGATCTTGGAAGGCTTGAATTTCCAGATCATCGAGGCCGAGGATGGCGAGAAGGCGTTGGAGGCCTGTAGGCGCGGATTGCCCGACGCCATCCTGCTCGACTGGAACATGCCGATCATGGACGGTTACGAATTCCTTGGCAATCTGCGCCGCATGCCCGGCGGCGAAATCCCCAAGGTGGTGTTCTGCACCACCGAAAATGACGTCGCGCATATCGCGCGCGCGCTGCACGCCGGAGCCAATGAATATATCATGAAGCCGTTCGACAAGGATATCGTCACGGCCAAATTCCAGGAGGTCGGCCTGGTTTGATCGGCCAGTCCTGCTTGTTCGAACCGGCGGCTGAACGGCCATCGGCGTTGGTATTCCTTCCGTGCCGCTTCAGCCCGACCTGGTGAAATATGACTGTTGTACTGGCAAGTTCCTCGACCTCTACCCCGGCGCGGCAAGAGCCATTGCGGGTGATGGTGGTCGACGACTCCGTCGTGATCAGAGGATTGATTTCCCGCTGGATCGCCGCCGAGCCAGATATGGTTGTCGCAGCGACACTGCGCACCGGCCTTGAAGCCGTCAATCAGATCGATCGCGTCAACCCCGACGTGGCGGTGCTCGATATCGAAATGCCCGAGCTCGACGGCATCGCCGCACTGCCGCAGCTGCTGGCCAAGAAACGCAACCTCGTCGTTATCATGGCATCGACCTTGACCCGTCGCAACGCCGAGATCAGCTTCAAGGCGCTGGCGCTCGGCGCAGCCGACTACATCCCGAAGCCCGAGAGCACGCGCGAGAGCGCGGCCGCGGAAACCTTTCGCCACGATCTGATGCAGAAGATTCGCCATCTCGGCGCCAAGGTGCGCCGCGCGGCGCCGCCGCCGCGGTCCCCGCCGCTGGTGCCGGCTCCCAGCCGGCCGGCCGAAGCAGCGCTGCGGCCGCAGGCGGTGCCGGTCGCGCAGCCGCAGCCACAACGCCGCGCCTTCGGGACGCTGCCGCCGCGCGTGCTTCTGATCGGCTCCTCGACCGGTGGGCCGCAGGCGCTGATGACGCTGGTCGCCGAGCTTGGTGCGGTGATCGATCGTGTTCCGGTCCTCATCACGCAGCATATGCCGCCGACCTTCACAACCATTCTCGCCGAGCATCTGGCGCGCGCCAGCCGTCGTCCGGCTCATGAAGCCGTCGATGGCGAGAGCGTCAAGGCGGGCCGCATCTATCTGGCACCGGGCGGTCGACACATGCGGATTGCTCGCCGCGGCGGCGATACCGTGATCGCCCTCGACGACGGCGCGCCGATCAATTTCTGCAAGCCCGCGGTCGATCCGTTGTTCAGTTCTGCGATCGAAATCTGGCAGGGCGGCATCATGGCGGTCGTGCTCACCGGCATGGGTTCGGATGGCATGCGTGGCGGCAAGGAGATCGTCGCCGCCGGCGGCAGCGTGATCGCCCAGGACGAGGCCTCGAGCGTGGTGTGGGGAATGCCGGGAGCGGCCGCCAATGCCGGTATTTGCGCGGCTGTGCTGCCGCTTCTCCAGATCGCGCCGAAACTGGTGAGGCTGTTCGGGGGAGATCGTTCGTGAAGCCTGCGGACTATGAGTACCTGCGTAAGTTCCTGAAACAGCGATCCGGCCTCGACCTTTCTTCCGACAAGCAATATCTGGTTGAAAGCAGATTGATCCCGCTGGCGCGCCGCAACGGCCTGGCCGGAATTGCGGAACTGGTCGGCAGTCTAAGGGGCGGATCGGACCCGCTGGACAAAGAGGTGGTCGAGGCGATGACCACCAACGAGACGTTTTTTTTCCGGGACAAGGCGCCGTTCGATCATCTGTCGGAAACCATTTTCCCGGCGCTGGTCAAGGCGCGCGCCGACCGCCGTGCCCTGCGAATCTGGTGCGCGGCCTCCTCGACCGGACAGGAACCATACTCGATCGCCATGGTCGCCAAGGAGTTTCCCGGACTGTCGGGATGGCGGGTCGAGATTGTCGCGACCGATCTGTCACAAGCGGTGCTGGAAAAATCAAGGTCTGGCCTGTTCAGTCAGTTCGAGGTGCAGCGCGGCCTGCCTATTCAGATGCTGGTCAAGTATTTCACGCCGGCCGGCGAGCTATGGCAGCTCAACGCCGATATTCGCGCCATGGTGCAGCACCGGCAACTCAATCTCCTGCAGGATTTCGCCTCGCTGGGCATGTTCGATGTGATTTTCTGCCGTAACGTGCTGATCTATTTCAGCCAGGAGACCAAGGCCTTGATCTTCAACCGGCTCGCCCAGATGATCGAACCCGACGGTGTGCTGGTGCTGGGTGCCGCCGAGTCCGCGGTCGGAATATCCGATGCCTTCCGGCCTTACCCGGACAAGCGCTGGCTCTACCGTCCGGAAGTTGTCCGGCCGGTGCAGAAGCCGGCAACTGCCGCGTTGAAATTGATCGCCGCGGCGCGCTAACCGGAAGTTGCGGCCTATCGGATGACGTGCGGCAGGAACCGCGAGCTATTGCCGGTGATCAGGTGGTCGTCCTCGCGGATCGACAGACCGCAGGCGGTGCGATCAATCAGCCAGCTTCCGACCACCGGATATTGGTTCGAAAAATTAGGCAGCGGCGCCAGCGCTTGGCGAATATAACCTTCGGCGCCGTACGGCCCGTCGACTTCCGCAACCATGACGCCGTCGCGGACCAGGGCCACATTGGCGCCTTCGCGCGAAAAAAGCGGCTTGCGGACGAACGAGTCGCCGAGCCGCGCCGCGTCCGGATCTTCCTCGAAATAGGCGGGCAACAGATTGGGATGTCCGGGAAACAGCTCCCACAGCAATGGCAGCACGCCCTTGTTGGAAAGGATAGCCTTCCATGGCGGCTCGATCCAACGCGTCGGCGCCTTTGCGAGCTGCCCGCCAAAGGCGTCTTGGAACATCCACTCCCAGGGATAGAGCTTGAAGGCGAGTTCGATGGCGCGGTTGTCGAGGTCTACGAAGCAGCCGTCATCGCGCCAGCCAATATCTTCGATGTCGATCGACGTGGTGACGAGACGAGCCTGCCGGGCGGTATCCTCGAGATAGGCCAGCGTCACCGCGTCCTCGATATCCGAGGTGCTGCCGGCGAGATGCAGCGGTCTTCCGCCGCCAAGTCTGCTCCACGCCGCAATCAGACGATCGTGGATGGAGTTGAACTGGTCGGCAGCGGCAATCATGCGCCGCTCGACCGTCTGTTCGAGCCAGGTCCATTGGAAAACCGCGGCCTCGAAAATCGAGGTCGGGGTGTCCGCGTTAAATTCAAGCAGTTTCGCGGGCCCACGACCGTCATAGCTGAGATCGAGGCGGCCATAGAGGCTTGCGTCCTCGCGGTGCCAGCTGGCCGAGATCAGCGGCCAAAACGCTTCCGGTATCCGCAAGCGGCGCAGCATGCGTTCGTCGTCGATCACGCGCGCGACCAGTTCGCGGCACATGGCATCGATCTCTGCCGTCGGCGCCTCAATGGCGCGCTCAATCTCGTCCAGCGTGAATGAATAATAGGCCCGCTCGTCCCAGTAACGCTGGCCCTCGATGGTATGGAAAGTGAACCCGGCGGTCTCAGCGGTCAGGCGCCAGTCGTCGCGCTCGGGACAGCCAAGGCGCTGCATGCGGGCTGCTAGCCGCCGCCGTGGGCGTGAAACTGGCGCGGCGCGGCGCCGAAGCCGCCATAGGTCACCTGGCAATTCTCGGCCACCCGCCTGTCAGGCCCGCGCGTCGGGATCGGGATCAGGCCCGGCGTGCAGCGCGGCGGCCGCACCAGACCCATTGACACCGCGCCAATGGCCGAGCCACCCATCATGGTCAGGACGACACGGCGGGAACGTTTCATGGTCGTCCTCTAGATGCAAAGCATACAAAATACAGCGACAGGATGATTGTCCTGGTCCTGAGCCAATCGCGAATACCCTTTAGGGATGTTACGGCAAAACCCCGGAGCGTCAACTGCATCAACAATTTCGAAGTCCGAATCAACCTGCCGAGACCTTATCCTCCTGGGATGAGGTCTGCGGCTGCTGTCATCGATTGATTGGCAGGAAATCGCGGAGTTAGCTCCGCGGTGCGAGGCGCTGGGCGTTGGCGGCCACGTGCCTGCGATAAAACGCAATCACACGCGCTGAACTCTCCCCCCGCATCAGCATCGCCCCAGCTTCGAACGCAGCGTCGATTTTCTCGTCCACCATCAGCCGCGTTTCCGCCACCGCGTCGACGCCTCCGGTGGCGATTTTCCTGAGACGGATGTCGATCACGTTATTGGATTCGACGGCCAGCATCATCGCCGGGTACCACGGGTAAAAGAACATTTGAGACTCCTCACAGCGAAACGCTGCACCTTCCAACGGGCGCGCGGGGCAATGGTTCAGGCACAATCGGCCGCTTTGCCGCGAACACGAAAAGGTGTCCCCGAACCGTTGGCATCGCTGTCGCCCAACGGATCCGACGGGCGCGAGGCTGCCGTAAATTAAAACCCCGCCGGGGGCGGGGTTTCAGTCGGGCGGTGCGAGCGGTACACGCTCGCCAGCCGATCTTGATCAGGCCGGGATGCGGTCTTCGGCCTCATGCGGCTCGCGCAGCACATAGCCGCGTCCCCACACGGTCTCGATGAAGTTGCGACCCTCGGAGGCGTTGGCGAGCTTCTTGCGGAGCTTGCAGATGAAGACGTCGATGATCTTCAGTTCGGGCTCGTCCATGCCGCCATAGAGGTGGTTCAGGAACATTTCCTTGGTCAGGGTGGTGCCCTTGCGAAGGCTAAGCAGTTCCAGCATCTGGTATTCCTTGCCCGTCAGATGCACGCGCTGGCCGCCGACCTCGACAGTCTTGGTGTCCAGATTAACCACGAGATCGCCGGTCTGGATCACCGATTGAGCGTGGCCCTTGGAGCGGCGCACGATCGCATGGATGCGTGCGACCAGTTCGTCCTTGTGGAACGGTTTGGTCATATAGTCGTCGGCGCCGACGCCGAGGCCCTTGACCTTGTCCTCGATGCCAGCAAGGCCGGAGAGGATCAGGATCGGGGTTTTGATCTTGGATACCCGAAGCTGCTTGAGCACATCGTAGCCGGACATGTCCGGCAGATTGAGATCGAGCAGGATAATGTCGTAGTCGTAGAGTTTGCCGAGGTCGACGCCTTCTTCTCCGAGGTCAGTCGTGTAGACGTTGAAGCTCTCGGATTTAAGCATCAATTCGATCGACTGCGCGACGGCGCTGTCATCTTCTATCAGCAATACGCGCATGCCAGTCCCCTATAGTCGCCACTCCGGGCGTCAGGTCGGCCGCACTTGCGGCACACAAAACGCCTTTGACAAACTGATTCGGATCCTGACCTCATATGGTTAACAAAATCTGATTCCGGTCCGCAAGCATTAACAGTGCAATTTCTTACGAATCGCACTAAGGTGTTACGGAGAAGCAGCTTTTCGAAACCGCAATCGTTCAAGTTCCACATTAAGAGGCAGGCCTAACCGACTCTCGCGATTCGCCCTTCCTTCTGAAGGTCGAATGCAACTCAGTCCCCAAAGACATTGTGGTAATGATTAATGATGCGAGTAAACGCCAAGTTAAGATGGGACCGTAAACAGGCGGGAATTTAAGGTTTTCTCAATGAAGGCGCTGGCCGAGCAGATCAACGACATCGATGGCGTCAACATCTATGGGCGGGTGGTCGGCGTGCGCGGACTGATGGTCGAGATCGCTGGCCCCATTCACGCCATGTCGGTCGGCGCCCGTATCGTGATCGAAACCAGTGGCAGCCGCTTGATCCCGTGCGAAGTGATTGGATTTACCGGCGACAACGCGGTGGTGATGCCATTCGCCGGCCTGGAGGGGGTCCGGCGCGGTTGCCGCGCCGTGATCACCAACGCCGCCAGCCAGGTTCGGCCTTCGCGGGCCTGGCTCGGCCGAGTCTTGAACGCCATGGCGGAACCGATCGACGGCAAGGGCCCGCTGCCGCAGGGTCCGTCTCCGGTTCCCTATCGCAACGCACCGCCGCCGGCGCATTCGCGCAAGCGCGTTGGAACTCCGCTGGATCTCGGAGTGCGGGCACTGAACACCTTCCTGACCTGCTGCCGCGGCCAGCGGCTCGGGATTTTTGCCGGCTCCGGTGTCGGCAAGTCGGTGCTGTTATCGATGCTGGCGCGCAATGTCGATGCCGGGATTGCGGTGATCGGTCTGGTCGGCGAACGCGGTCGCGAGGTGCAGGAGTTCCTGCAGGACGACCTCGGCGACACGGGCTTGGCGCGCTCGGTCGTTGTGGTGGCGACCTCCGACGAACCGGCGCTGATGCGCCGCCAGGCGGCCTACCTGACGTTGGCCATCGCCGAATATTTTCGCGATGAAAACCAGGACGTGCTGTGCCTGATGGATTCGGTCACCCGCTTTGCGATGGCCCAGCGCGAAATCGGGCTGTCGGCGGGCGAGCCGCCAACCGCCAAGGGCTACACGCCGACCGTGTTCACCGAACTGCCGAAATTATTGGAGCGCGCTGGCCCGGGCATCGGCGCCGGCACCATCACCGGCATCTTCACGGTGCTGGTGGATGGCGACGACCATAACGAACCGATCGCGGATGCGGTTCGCGGCATCCTCGATGGCCATATCGTCATGGAACGGTCGATCGCCGAGCGCGGCAGGTTTCCGGCGATCAATATTCTCAAATCGGTGTCCCGCACCATGCCGAAATCCGCCGATCCAGCCTTTTTACCGGTTATCACCAGAGGGCGACAGCTGATGGCAACCTATGCCGATATGGAGGAATTGATCCGCCTCGGGGCCTACCGTGCGGGTTCGAGTCCAGAAGTCGACGAGGCGATCCGGCTGCATGAACCGCTTGAGGGCTTTCTCCGCCAGGCCAAGGACGAGGTCACCGGCTTGACCGAGGGCTATCGGCAACTTGACCGGATTCTGAGGTATTTGGAAACGGAAAGCTAACTTTGTCCCGCCATGATCCCCGCTGCACATTTCGTTAGGTCGGTGTACCCCTCTGGGGATACCGGCTTCGTCCCACGTTAAGATTGGGACTTCTGGGGGAGTATGAGTCGATGAAGTCACGTGAAACCCTGATCCGGCTGAAGAAGTTTCAGGTCGACGAAAAGCGCCGAAGGGTGGTGCAGATCGAAGGCATGATTGCCGATTTCCAGCGCATGTCGGTCGACCTGGAACGCGAGATTCAGAGCGAGCAGGAGCGTGCCGGGATCAACGACCCCTCGCATTTCGCCTATCCGACCTATGCCAAGGCGGCGATTCAGCGGCGGGAAAACCTTACCCGCTCCGCTGACGAACTGCGTATTCAGCTCGAAGACGCCAAGAGCGCGCTGAACGAGGCGTTCGAGGAGCTCAAAAAAGTTGAATTGTTGGATGAGCGGGATCAGGCGCGCGAGCGTGCCGAGGAAAGCGCCCGGGAGCAGGCCGATCTCGATAGTATCGGCCTGATGCGCTCCCGGATCGGGGCCATCGCCTAAGATTTTCCCTGGCTCAACGGCTGAGCGTGGTGCAAACCCGGACCGCAAGGCCCGGGTTTTTCTATGTCCACAGTCGTCGTCCGCGGCGACCCGCCGCGACGTGGTAGACCGCTTTGGCGCAGTCTATGATAGAGCTCGGGGGCGGGTATTGCGGTTTGCTACAGCCATGGGGAGTGGCGATTTTGGGGACGCTGAATGCTGACGCCAGCTGAGTTGGTCTGGCTGATCGCCGCCGTCGCGAAAGGCGACCAGGCCGCGTTCGAGCGCCTGTACGCCGCGACGCGGGCGAAACTCTTTGGCGTGGTGCTGCGTATCTTGCGCCGACAGGATCTGGCGGAGGAAGTCATCCAGGAAACGTATGTCAAGATCTGGAACAGTGCCGGACAGTTCAATCCCGGCCTGTCTTCACCGATCACCTGGATGGCGTCGATCGCGCGCAACCGGGCCATCGACGTGGTGCGCAAGAAAAGCGAAGCCTCGATCGAAGACGAACCCGCGGCCATGGAAGTGGCGGCCGACAGCCCGGATCCGCTGGCGCGGCGGGAGATGACTGAGGAATTGAAGCGGTTGCTGGAATGCGTCGGGCGATTGGAGCCCGATCGGCAGAAGCTCGTGCTGCTGGCCTACTACAATGGCTGGAGCCGTGAGCATCTTGCGGCTCAGTTCGAGACGCCGGTGAATACGATCAAGACATGGCTGCGCCGCAGCCTGATGGATATCCGGGAATGTCTTGGGCTTTAGGAGATGTGGGCTTTAGGAAAGTTGGGGTTTAGAAAATTCTTGGGCGCTAAATGATGGAAATCATGGCTTACAGCGAAGACCAGATCGCGCTTGCCGCGGAATACGCCCTCGGCACCCTCGACGCCGAGGAGCGGGCGGAGGTCGAAACCATGATGTCCACCGACCCGAGCTTCGCGGCGATGGTTCAGGCGTGGGAATTCAGGCTGGGTGTCCTTAACCAGATGGTTGGATCGGTTGAGCCCAGGCCCGAGGTCTGGGACAAGATCCGGAGCGCGGTGGGGCTATCTGAACAACCGCTGGCGCAGCCACAGGCGCCGCCCGTGCCGCCGCAGGACGCGCCGATACAGGCGGTCGCGGCGGAGATCGCGGTCGCGCCCGCGGCACCGCTGCCTGAAGGCGCCTCCCAGGTGATTCGGCTGTCCGCCCGCGCCAGGCGCTGGCGCAATGTGGCGACGATCACCAGCGCGGTTGCGGCCGTTCTGGTCGCGATGATCGGGGCCGAGGTCTATCGGCCTGAACTGTTGCCCGATCCGCTTCGGCCAAAGGCTCGAACCCGGGTCGTCGAGGTCAAGAGTTCGCCGGCTGCGCCGGTGCCCGCCGCGCAGTATGTCGCCATTTTGCAGCGGGATGGGGGAGCGCCAGCCTTCATTCTGACGGTTGACGGGGCCACCAAGCACTTCACGGTGCGCAAGGTCGGGGCGTCTGCCGAGCCCGGCAAGAGCTTCGAGCTATGGCTGATCTCGGATAAGCTGCCTCGACCGCGCTCGCTCGGCGTGGTCGGCGCCGCCGACTTCACCGAGCGTCCAGTCCTTTCAGCCTACGATTCCGATATTATCAACAACGCGACCTACGCGGTGACGGTCGAGCAGGCCGGCGGCTCGCCGGATGGCAACCCGCATTCGGCGCCGGTCTTCGCCGGCAAGCTGATCGAGGCCGTGCCGCCGCCGGCCACCTCGCCAACCCGTTGAAGTCGCCATTCGTCCGACGAGTCGCTGCTCCGGTCGCGTGGATCGCCGCTGCAGCCTGGCCTCCTTGCGGTCGACCAAAAAAGAAAACGCCCGTGGGGGCGGGCGTTTTCAATGGTCCAACTTGGGGGTAGTTGGGGTCTTCTACTATCCACGCGGGCGCTTTGGGGGGCTGATAAAGCGGCCACGTGAATTCGGGAAAATCATCAGCGCACAACCATGGCGTTTGAACTGGAGACGGTGACGGGCTTACCGGCTTTGACGACGCGCGCGGTCTGGGTGTAATCATCTGAGGTGCTGCGTGCCGAGATGCCAAATCCGGCAACTGCAATACCTGCGACCAGAGCGATCACCACAATCTTAAGATGGGTCGATCGATCGGCACTATAAATCGAATGGTTCATCGCAGCCTCCTGCCGCCATGCTGTCCGTTGCGGACCTGAGAAGCATCCGCCGGCCCGTTCAACATCTCACCGCTAATAAACGTAAGATTGCGACATTTGGTTCAAAAGAGGCGATCACAAGGCGGTGAAAAGACTTGAACGGCCGCGACCGCAGTTATCGCCAGAACTCGGCCCAGCACAAAAATGTCAATCATTATAAATATTTACTTGATCCAAAAGGAGCCTGTCGCTGCAGCCGCTGACAACTTCCGATCTGACAAAATGGTTAAAATCATTTGCCTGTGGCAAAAAAGCCCGACGGGCTTGCCTCGATTTGTGGCTTCCTTATCAGATGCTGCCGACCGTCTTCAGCCGCGCGCGGGGGTGAATCTCCGCCTGCGACAGGACTGTGGTCTGCTGCCTGAAGCGCTCGACCAGCGAACGCACAAACGGCCGGATCGCGGCCGAGGTCACCAGCACCGGCGCTTCGCCCTCGCGGGCCGCCTGTTCGAAACGGTCGCGAACCACGGTCATGAATTCGGACAGCTTGGACGGCTGCATGGCGAGGCTGCGCTCTTCGCCCTGGCCGATCAGCGATTCGGCAAAGGCCTGCTCCCATTTCGCCGACAGCGCGATCAGCGGCAGATAGCCATTGCCGGAGGTATTCTGAGCGCAGATCTGCCGCGCCAGCCGGGCGCGAACGTGTTCGACGATGGTGGCCGGGTTGCGCGAAAACGCCAGCGCATCGGCGATGCCTTCGAGAATGGTCGAGAGATCGCGAATCGAGATCCGCTCGGCGAGCAGCAGCTGCAGCACGCGCTGGATGCCCGAAATGGTGACCTGGCCCGGCACGATGTCCTTGATCAGTTCGCCTTGTTCCTTGGGCAAATCCTTCAGCAACTTTTGTACCTCGCCATACGACAGCAGGTCCGACATGTTGGTCTTGAGCAATTCGGTCAGGTGGGTCGAGAGCACGGTCGCGGCGTCCACCACGGTGTAGCCCTTCAGCGAAGCTTCCTCCTTGAGCGCGGCATCGACCCATGTCGCGGGCAGCCCGAAAGTTGGTTCGGTGGTATGAATACCGGGGACCGCAACCTGATTGCCAGCGGGGTCCATGACCATGAACTGGTTGGGCCAGATCCGGCCGGTGCCGGCATCGACTTCCTTGACCTTGATGACGTAGGTATTGGCTTCCAGCTGCACATTGTCGAGAATGCGCACCGCTGGCATCACAAAACCCATTTCGATCGCGAGCGAGCGGCGCAGCGCCTTGATCTGCTCCGTGAGGCGATCGGTGCCATCGGGGCCGTTGACCAGCGGCAGTAGCGCATAGCCAAGCTCGATCTTCAGATCGTCGATCTTCAGCGCCGTCGAGATCGGCTCTTCCGCCGCGGCCTTTGTCGCGGCAGGAGCCGAGGAGGCAGCTTCCGTCGCCTTGGTGGTGCGATTGCGCCGGCCCGCCGAGATCGCCAGATAGGCCGCTCCGCCGCCCAGCGCGAGGAATGGAAGCATCGGAATTCCCGGCAGTATCGCCAGCACCAGCATCACTCCGGCCGACATCCCGAGCGCCTGCGGATAGCCGGAAAGCTGCTTCATCAAGGCCTTGTCGGCGGCGCCGCTGACGCCCGCCTTGGACACCAACAGACCCGCCGCGGTCGAGACGATCAGCGCCGGCACCTGCGTCACCAGGCCGTCGCCGACGGTTAGAAGTGTATAGCTGCGCGCGGCTTCACCAAAGCTGAGGCTTTGCTGCGCGACGCCGATGATGATGCCGCCGATGATGTTGATGAACACCACCAGCAGGCCGGCGACCGCGTCGCCGCGGACGAATTTCGACGCGCCGTCCATGGCGCCGAAGAAGCCGCTTTCGTCTTCCAGCGCCTTGCGGCGTTCTTTCGCGATCTTCTCGTCGATCAGGCCCGCGGAGAGGTCGGCGTCGATCGCCATCTGCTTACCCGGCATGGCGTCGAGGTGGAAGCGCGCCGCGACCTCCGCGATGCGCCCCGAACCCTTGGTAATAACCACGAAATTAACGATAACCAGAATGGCGAAGACGATAATTCCGATCACGAAATTACCGCCCATGACGAAATTGCCAAACGCCTCGATGACGTGGCCGGCCGCGGCGGTGCCTTCATGGCCGTGCGACAGGATCAGCCGCGTCGATGCGAGGTTGAGCGACAGCCGCAGCATGGTCGAAATCAAAAGAATGGTCGGGAACGCGGAGAATTCCAGGGGCGCCTGGATGAACAGCGATGTCATCAGGATCAGGATCGACAACGTGATCGAAATCGCCAGGAACAGGTCGAGCACGACCGACGGCAGCGGCAGGATCAGCACCACCAGAATGGTGAGAATGCCGAAGGCGAGGGCGAGATCGCCGCGCTTCAGGAGGGTGATCAGTTCACTGATGCTGGGGATTTTGCTGGGCGCTTCTGCACCCTGATCTGCCGCGACATCGACCATGGTTGCTGCTTCCCCCCGCGAAGACCGGTCGCGGGTGCCAAACGCCTGCGCGGCGACCGCAGGGCCGCCGCTTCGAAGATGAGGCACCGCACTGGCGTCCACGAGGAACTCCCCGTCTTACGCGTTCGACGACACTCGACTCCACCCGGCAATTTTTGCCCGGTTTATGGTTAGGAAAGGGTTAACGGGGCGCCCTCGGCGGGGGGCGGATCGGGCCGCAAGCGACGCGGGGTGTGTCGCGGGTTTGCAACCTCTCCCCGCTTGCGACCGCAAGCGGGGAGAGGTTTACGACGCGCCGTATTTGGAACCTCCAGCCCGCCTTGCCCCTCAGACCGATTGGCCGGCCTTGAGCAGAATGCAGCCGCTGATCTTGAGGCTGCCATCGGGCTCCTGCTCCAGCGTGTAGAGCGCTTCCCACGGCAGGCCGTCGGCGTCGATGATATGAACCCGCTGCGCGATCTTGCCTTCTTCGGCCTTTGCTTCGCCGAATTCGAAGCTCTTGTGACGATATACCGGGGCATATTGGTTGCGGACCATCGCAAGGAACCCGTCGGCCTGCGGGAACATGCCTTGGATACCCGGTGCCGCAAAGGAATAGGCCGTTGTGGCATCGTCGCGCCCAAAGGCGTCGGCTTGTGAACGGATGACGTTCTGTGCGGCGGTCACATCGTCCGCGGCGTGGACGGGGGCAGCCAAGCCGATCAGCAGGGCGACCAGAAGGGCGATCATGCGCATGTGGCAGCTCCGTATTTGCTCGTTGTTGGCCTGGGCTGGCGCCGCCCATGCAATATTGGGGCCTCTATATGGCGGCCGAACGGTGGCGGACCGGCGCCGGAGCGGCCCCGTGCTCTCTGGTTCCGGCACCCGAGCAGAGGTAAGGCGCATCGAGCGAATACTTAAAGCATTTGTAAAGGCTAATTTCCTAAAGTGACGGCCGGCTGAAGAGGACCACTCCGCAGCTATGTCGGGCCAGAAAAGTCTGATCTTTCAATTCGTAGGGTTGAGATCAGAAAGATGCATGTTTCTGCGCCTAGGGCCCGCCTGGTTGCGGCCGCGCTGAGTTGCGTGGTCTTCGCCGCGCCGACCGTCAGCCATGCCCAGCTTGCCGCGCCCAGTCAACTGACGCCGCAAAACCTTCGCCCGGATCCCAGTGCTCGCAATCAGGGGATTGTGTTGCCCGGGACGTCGGCCGCGGCGGTACCGGCTGGCGCCGCCAACCTCAGCGTCCTGATCGATCAGGTCCAGGTGGACGGCGCCTTCGCCGAGCTTGCGCCGGAGACCGAAGCCTGGCTCCGGGAAATCCGCGGCCGGCGGATCAGCGTCGCCGATCTCTATGCCGACGCGGCGGCGCTGGAACGGATCTACACCGAAGCCGGATATCCTCTGGTCAGGGTGACTCTTCCGCCGCAGCAACTCGTCGATCATGGCAGGCTCGTGGTTCGGGTCGTGGATGGCTTCATTGAAGCCATCGACATCAGCGGCCTGCCGGAACGCGTGCTCGAGGTGGTGACGGCGAGGACCGAGGCGATCCTGCGCCGCGGTCACGTCACGCTGGTCGAGATTGAGCGTGCGCTCCTGATTGCGGGCGATGTTTCAGGCCTCAAGCTGAAAAGCACCTTGATGCGCGGCAGCCGCGAGGGCGGGGTCAGGCTGCTGCTCGAAGGCGAGCACCTGCTTGTGACGGGTTCGCTTGGCGCCGACGACCGGCTGTCGAAGTCGCTCGGCATCTGGCAGCTGCGCGGCTCTGTCGCGCTCAACAGTGCCTTCGGCGCCGGTGAACAGATTTACGCGACGATGGGTCTCGGCGCCGATATCACCGCCGCTACCCAAGGTTCATCGCCGCTTGCAGTCTATGGCGGTGGCGTGGTGCTTCCGATCGGCGTCGACGGCATCACCGTCAACCCGGAATATACCCATTCGACGACGCGAACCCAGCAATCCCCGGGCGTACCGGCGTCGCTGGGAAGCTTCGATCGGTTCGCCCTGCGGTTGCGCGATCCGCTGATCCTGACCCGCAAAACCTCGCTCTATCTGAATTTTTCGCTTGAAGCGGTGACGCAGCAGGTCACGGCACCGGCTTTCGGCGTGACGCTCAACAGCGATCGCTACGTGGTGTTGCGGGCCGGCCCGGATTCCACCCTGACACTGCCATGGGGCGAGGGCCTGCAGCTCGGGGCCAATCTGTCTCAGGGCCTGGGCGGTCGAACCGCAACTGATGCGGCAACGTCCAACATACCCTTGTCGCGGCTCGGCGCCGGCCCGGATTTTACCAAGCTGACGGTGAATACGCGGCTATCCCAGCCGCTACCCGGGGAGCTGCGCCTCGATCTGATCGGTGCCGGGCAGGATTCATTCGGCCAGCCGATGCTACGCTCCGAGCAGATCGCGCTCGATGGATCCGATGCGGTATCGGCCTTCGCCGCCGGCAGTTTCACCGCCGATCAGGGGGTGACCGCGCGCGGCGAACTGGTGCGGCCGTTTCCGGTCAGCATCAATGCTACCGGCGCGACGGTGTCGCCTTATCTGTTCGGTTCGCTCGGACGCGGCTGGCTACTCGACGCCACCAGCGTCGAGCAATCGGTCATCAATGCCAGTGCCTTCGGCGTAGGTATTCGCGGCAATGTCGATGCCAAGGACGGCCTGCCCGCGGCCAGCCTCGCGATCGAACTGGCGCGCGGCTACACCGATGTCCCCGGCCTCCGGCAGGGCTGGCGCATCAACGTCAATGCATCGGCGGTGTTCTGATGCAACAGCCCGGACGAGGGCGGCCCGACGCTTCGCATCGCCCGACCGCGACGGCGCTGCACTTGATCGCGTGGACTGGGACGGCATTATTCTCACCCGCGGTGGCGCTGGCGCAGACCGTGCTGCCGCAGGGCGGCAGCGTTGTATCGGGTCAGGCCAGGATCAATGCCGCTTCGTCCAATGCGCTGACCATCAACCAGAACTCATCCAGGGCCATCATCGATTGGAACAGCTTTTCGGTCGGCTCCGGCGGCAGCGTCAGCTTCGTTCAGCCGAACGCATCTTCAGCCATTCTCAATCGCGTCACCGGATCGACTTCCTCCATCATCGCCGGCGCGATCACCGGCAATGGGCAGGTGTTCCTGGTCAACCCCAACGGCATCGCCATTACGCCTTCCGGCACGGTGCAGGTCGGTGGCGGGTTTGTGGCCTCGACGCTCGACATCAGCGATGCCAATTTCAATGCGGGAAATCTGACATTCGCAGGCACCGGCGCCTCGGCTTCAGTCAGCAATGCCGGCACCATCTCCGGCTCGCCCGGCGGTTTTGTCGGCCTGATCGGCGGCACGGTGTCGAATTCAGGCACGATCCGGGTGCCGCTGGGCAAGGTCGGGTTGGGGTCGGGCGAGCAGGCGACACTTGATCCGACCGGCGATGGCTTCCTGCAGATCGCAGTGCCGACCGGCACCGTGGCCGCCGATGGCCGCGCCTTGGTCGATGTGGCCGGGCGGGTCACGGCCGCCGGCGGCAGCATCGAAATCAGGGCTGCGACCGCGCAACAGGCGGCGCGCAACGCCGTCAATGTCACAGGCACGCTGTCGGCGCGATCGGTTTCCGGCCGCACCGGCAGCATCGTGCTCGGAGGCGGCGATGGCGGCACCGTCGTCGTTTCCGGAAAGCTTGCGGCGACCGCCGGCAGGCAGGCGGCGGGCGGCTCGATCGCCGTGACCGGCGGCAACATCGCGCTGCGCGGCGCAGTCGTCGATGTCTCCGGCGGCACGGGCGGCGGCAGCATCGCGATCGGCGGCGGCCCGCATGGCTCCGGGCCGCTGCCGCATGCCGCGACCACCAGCATCGACAGCGCCAGCACCCTCAAGGCCGACG
>Ga0302319_10011742_pt1 | contig 16589 bp, 17 predicted proteins | sample Bog_T0_2_FD_203319 | JGI IMG/M metagenome (GOLD analysis project Ga0302319, IMG submission 203319) | Peat permafrost microbial communities from Stordalen Mire near Abisko, Sweden - Bog_T0_2 | ecosystem: Environmental > Terrestrial > Soil > Wetlands > Peat | place: Sweden: Abisko, Stordalen Mire...
TTCGGCGCCCACCGCGAAAGCCTACCCCGCAAAACTAAGGATCCCGTCGCTTACGCACGCTGCCTGGCTATCCCGCACTCAGGAAAAGGAACTTTGCCCCAGAATTTTGCGCCGGAAAGTAGCTAGGTTGGCGCTGCGGGTGCCCGCCGTATGGAAAGCTCTTTGAGGCACTGTTGAGCCAGAAACTGATTCGCGTAGGAAGCGCCGTTTCCCCCTGGCTTGTCCGACGAAGCCGCCGCCCGTCCGGAGTCGCTGGCGTGAGTTCCAATTTGCCCTACACAGAGTCACCGAAGCCATAGCGCCGGCCGTCGGCCTTGCTGACACCTTGGCTCACTGGAACGATATCGCAGCGGCCTTGGGAGAACGGAACCGAAAACGGAAACCGCAATTGTCCAAGTTGAGGCCTCGGTCATGACAATAACCGCCGTCGATTCAACTTCGCTTCGCACCATTGGCTACGACGCCGAGCGCCAACCTCTTCCGGTTGAGTTCCACAATCGCTCCATCTACCAATACTTTGAGGTGCCTGCCACCGTATATCGGGAACTGATGCAGGCACCCTCCAAGGGCGCTTACTTCAATCGATCCATTCGTCCGAGTTTCGATTTTGTCTTAGTAAAAGCCGCTTCCTTATCTTAGCGCTTATGAGGTGAAACGTCCCCCTTAATTGGAATAGAAAAGGCCGAAGCTGGAGATGGCGGGGCAGGCGGCGCTGGCGGTGATTTTGAGACGCACGCGCTGAGATGCGACGGGCTGTTCCGAACGCAAGATGCGGCAAGAACCCATGCTGGTGCCGACGCCGAATTGCGTCCAAGCGCCGTTTTGCCAATATTCGACGGCAAAGCCGCTCACGCGCTGGCCGAGGGCTATGGCTTCGCGAACGCGGACCAAGTTGAATGAGACCGCTTGCGGCAATTCGAAGACAACTTCAGCTTGAGTGACGTTGTCCTCGGTGGCCCAATAGCCGGCTGCATTGTTGGCGATGAGTTGGTCTGGGTCGAATGTTTTATCGCGGCCGCGGACGTTGGAAGCGGTGACGCGCGCGCCGGAGGCGAGGTTCGCCGCGAAGGTGGCTTGCATGATACGTCCGAAGCCGCGCAGGCTCTCGGCGTCGGTTTCATAGATGAGACCGCGGCGGTCAGGCGGAATGTTTAGCAAGAAGCTGGCGCCGCGGCCGGTGGATTCGCAATAGAGATCGAAAAGCTGCTTGGGCGTTTTGACTTTATCGTTTTCGGCGGGATGCCAAAACCAGCCGGGGCGAATGGAGACATCGCATTCGGCGGGCAGCCAGAACTTGCCGTTGCGGGTGCCGACGGTGGACTCTTTTTCGCGGACGTCGCCTGGGACGGCTGGGCCGCCGTTGGTGGCGACGGGAGAATAAGTTGCCCAGCAGGTTTCGCCGGCGATGCCTTTTTCGTTGCCGACCCAGCGGATATCGGGACCGACGTCACTGAAGATGACGGCGCCGGGCTGGAGCTGACGAGCGAGGGCCCAGGTGTTGGGCCAATCATAATAGTGGGCTTTATCGATGGTGCGAGTTTCGCGCGCGCCGCCATAGAAGCCGCTGCCGCCGTTGGCGCCATCGTGCCAGATTTCGAAGATGGGACGGTAGCCAGTGAGAAGCTCGCGCAGTTGGAGGCGGTAGATATCGATATAGGCGGCGGTGCCGTAAGCGGCGTTGTTGCGGTCCCAGGGAGAGAGATAGACGCCGAATTTGAGTCCGGCTTGGGCGGCGGCGTCAGAGAGTTCGCGGACGATGTCGCCGTTGCCGTTTTTGTAAGGGCTGTGGCGGATGGAGTGTTCGGTGGTTTTAGTGGGCCAGAGGCAGAAGCCGTCGTGATGCTTGCAGGTTAGGATGACGCCTTTGCTGCCGGCATCCTTGAGGACGGAACAAATGGCGGCGGGATCGAAGTCAGTGGGATTGAAGATGGCGGGATCTTCATCGCCCTCGCCCCATTCCTTGTCGGTGAACGTGTTGACGGTGAAGTGCAGGAAATTATAGAAGCCGAGTTCGCTCCAGCGCAGTTGGGGTAAGGATGGAAGCACGCCGTAAGGCGCGGGCGGAAGCGCGGAACGGCCGAAGGACAAGCTAGAGGCAGTCAAGCCGGCGAGGAAAGAGCGGCGCGAAGGGGACATGTTTCAAGGTTAAAGGAAGGCCGGTCAAGCGGAGTATGCGACGTTGCCGCCGACGACGGTGCGGACGATTTCGATGTCCTTGATTTTTTCTTGATCGATTGTGTGGAGGTCGGCGGAGAGAACGACGAAGTCGGCTAGCTTGCCGGGTGAGATGGAGCCCTTGATGGATTCTTCGTGGGAGTTATAAGCGCCGTTGAGGGTGTTGATTCTCAGGGCTTCGTCGACAGTGACGCGCTGGCTTGCGCCCCAGGTCTCGCCGTTCCAGCCGGTACGGGTGACCATGCCCTGAATGCCCATGCGCGGGTCGAAGGGGCCGGGATTGAAATCGGAGCCGGCAGCGGCGTAGATGCCGGCGTCAAGGAAGGTGCGAAACGCCATGCAGCGCTGCATGAGATCCTGACCGTAAAAATGGAACTTGTCGGGGTTGTAATACGCGTAAGAAGTGAACACGGCGGGCACTGCGCCGAGGGCTTTGATGCGGCGCACGAGGCCGTCGTCGATTAAGGTGCAGTGGGTGATTTTGGGGCGGGCGTCGGCGCGGGGAAAAAGTTTTTGGGCGCGCTCGACGGCGGTGAGCATGCGGTCGATGGCGACATCGCCATTGGCGTGGCAATTGATTTGAATGCCGGCGCGATGGACGCGCTCGACCCAGGCGTTCAACACCTCTTGAGATTCGGTGAGATTGCCCTGGTAAGGCGGAGAGATGCCGATATAGGGGCGGCTGATGGCCATGGTGCGTTCGGAGAAGGAGCCGTCGATGGTGTGTTCGGAGGTTGCGCCCAGGCGCAGCCATTCGTCGCCGAAGCCGGAGGTTAAGCCGCTGGTAATCATGGCGTCGAGGGTTTTGCCGGCGACTTCATAGCTGACGCGGTGGCGGAGATCGCCGCGGGCGCGCACTTGCTGGAGGGCGAGAAGATCGCCGCCTTCGTGATGGACGCTGGTCAAACCGTAGCGGACGAACTGTTTGGAAATGAAAGTGAGGCCGTCGCGGGCGCGTTCGAGACGCTGGGCTTCGGTGAAGGTGGGACGATTCCCTGTCCTTTCGAAGACGGCGCGGGCGCGGTCGGTTACGCGGCCGTTGAGTGCGCCGTTGGCATCCTTGTCAAAAGTGCCACCGGGCGGATTGGCGGTAAGCTTGTTGACGTCGGCGAGTTGGAGCGCTTTGCTGTTGTAGAAGGAAGTATGGCCGCCGCGATGGTGGACGGCGACGGGATGGTCTTTTGAGACCTGATCGAGATCGTGGACGTTGATGAGGCGTTGATCCTTGACTTTGGTGTCGTCGTAAAAGAAGCCTTCGACCCAGGTTCCGGGCGGCGTCTTCGCGGCTCTGGCGCGCAGCTTTTCAATGATGCTGTCAATGCTGACAAACTCAACCACGTAAGGATTGCCGACGAGCACGTCATAGAGCAAGGTTTCGCCGGGCGCGTGGTTGTGGCAATCGATGAAGCCGGGAACGATGGTCATTTGCTGGGCGTCGTAGGTTTGGGTGGACTTCCCAATGAGCGCTTTGATTTCCGCGGTGCTGCCGATGGCGACGAAGCGGCCGGCTTTGACGGCGAAGGCCTCTGCTTGGGAAAGGTTGGGGTCGACGGTGTAGACTTTGGCGTTGAAGACGACGAGATCGACATCGGTTTGGATTTCGGCGGCGTTGTCGGGAGTTTGCGCAGGGGCGGCGGGGAGGCCAGCGAAACCGAGGGCGGCGGCAGTGAGAAATTTTCGGCGGTTAAGGGCGTGATTGGGCATGGTTTTGGAATGTTCAAACAAGGATGCCCTAAATGGGAGGCGGGTGTCAAACGACCTCGGTTTGTTCTACAATCGAGTTATGGCGATCCCGGCTGCCACGCGCCCGTCATTGTTCGGCTCCGACTAGCTGTCTCGTTCTGAGCGGCCACTCCTTGTTTGCCTGCGGTTTTCCTTCAACAGATCCAGAGGTGTATATGTCTACGCTGATTGCCCCCAATCCGCTATTGCCGAATTTGATTACGGCCTTGCCTGGCCCGAAAGCGCAAGAGATTATCGCGCGCGACCATGCGGTGGTTTCGCCGAGCTATACCAGAGGTTATCCGCTTGTCATTAAGCGCGGCGAAGGCGCGGTAGTGGACGATGTGGATGGCAACCGCTTTCTGGATTTTGCGGCGGGCATTGCGGTGGTGGCAACGGGGCATTCGCATCCGCGCGTAGTGGCCGCGGTGCAAAAGCAGGCGGCGGAGTTCCTGCACATGTCGGGCACCGATTTCTATTACGAAAACATGGTGCAACTGGCGGAGAAACTGGCGGCGCTGACTCCAGGCGGCGTGGCGCGGCGCGTGTATTTCGGCAACTCCGGCACCGAAGCCGTGGAAGCGGCAATCAAGCTGGCGCGTTATGCGACCGGGCGCGACAAATTTATTGCGTTTCTTGGCAGTTTTCATGGGCGCACGATGGGCGCGCTTTCGCTTACGGGCAGCAAGGTGACACAACGGCGAGGCTTCCATCCACCGCTGCCGGTGCATCATATTCCCTACGCCAACTGCTACCGCTGCGCGTATGGCAAGCAGCCAGCCACGTGTCATGTGGAGTGCGTCAAGGTGCTGGAAGACACGCTGTTCAAAACAATCTTGCCTGCTGAAGAAGTGGCCGGGATCGTGGTGGAACCGATTCAAGGCGAAGGCGGCTATCTGGTTCCACCCGCTAAGTTTCACGAAGAATTGCGGCGCGTGGCGGATAAACATGGCATCCTGCTGATTCACGACGAGGTGCAAAGCGGCATGGGGCGCACCGGCAAAATGTTCGCGTCGGAACATTTCGGCGTATCGCCTGATATTGTGACGATTGCGAAGGGCATCGCGAGCGGCATGCCGTTGGCGGCGACTGTGGCACGAGCGGATGTTATGACTTGGCCGCCAGGGGCGCACGCTTCGACGTTTGGCGGAAATCCGGTATCGATAGCGGCGGCGCTGACGACGATTGAATTGCTCGAAGAAGAATTGGTGGAGAATGCCGCGCGGATCGGCAGTTACATGCTGGACCGGATGAGCGCTTGGCCGAAGCAGTTCGAAATCGTGGGCGAAGTGCGCGGACGAGGACTCATGATCGGCATCGAGTTGATTCGCGATAAGGCGACAAGGGAACGGGCGCCTGAATTGCGGGATAAGGTAGAGCAATTTGCCTTCGAGCGCGGCTTGCTGGTGTTGGGCGCCGGTCCGAATGCCATTCGCCTTTGCCCGCCGCTGGTGATCAACAAAGACCAAGCCGACTTTGCGATGGATACGCTGGAGGAGTGTTTCCGGCTGCTCGCATAAACTGGTTCGAGTGTCAGGTTTAGTACTCGATGTAGGCTGCGGAATCAATAAATTCCCGGGGGCGATAGGGCTGGATAGCAATCCGCATACCAAGGCGGATGTGATTGCCAATCTGGATCAATTTCCTTTGCCGTTCCGCGATTGTTCGTTCGGCGGAATTCGCGCTATTCACGTGATTGAGCATGTGGCCGACGTGATCCGCACGATGGAGGAATTTCACCGGCTGCTCGAGCCGGGTGGGCAGGTGCTGATTGTGACGCCGCACTATACGGATTTCAGTTCGTTCTGCGACCCGACGCACCGCTGGCATCTGAACAGTTTTTCGCTGCGCTATTTCGGGCCGGACGACGCGGGCTTCGGCTATTACACGAAAGCACGTTTTCGTGAGATTTCAACGCGCGTGAAGTTACTTGCTTTATGGAGATATCTGGGGTTTGAATTCCTGGTGAACGGGAGCCGCTGGTTCCGGCGATTTTGGGAATTCTACCTTTGCTATGTCATCCGGGGCAAGGTGATTGAATGGCAGTTGGAAGCGCTAAAAAATGCGGTTGGGCGTTGAGGCCCAGCCAGTTGGTATGGAAGCTGAGCGATAAAGCCAGACAGGCAAGAGAGAGCAGAACGCTGCAGGCCGATGCGGCGTTAGGGAGGCGCGGCGAAGATGTGGCGCACCGCTATCTGCAAAGGGCGGGCTATGCGGTGGTGGCGCGCAACTACCGGGCGGGGAGCGATTCGGAGATCGATATCGTCGCGAGGAAAAAAGATGTGGTGGTTTTTGTCGAGGTGAAAGCGCGCGGATCTGCCGAGTACGGTGCGCCGGAGCGGGCGATTGACGAAAAGAAGCATAAGAATATTGTGCGCGGCGCGCGCGCTTATGCTACACGCGGGGGGATCGATTGGAATCAGGTGCGGTTCGATGTGATCTCGGTAGTATTTAGCGATCCGCCTTCGATTTTGCATCAGCAGGATGCTTTCTTTCCGAGCCGGACGATTTAGACTGGAGGCATGAGCCAGATTCCAGCCGAGGATCGAGATCCGGTGGTGGAGGCGTATAAGAAGGACATCGACCGGACGCTTATTCGCGAAAACCTGAAACTCAGCGTAGAGGATCGGTTTCGTAAAGCCATGGCTCTGATGCACTTTGCGGAGGAGATGCGGCGGGCGGGACGCGAGGCGCGCTTGCGGAAGCAATGACCGACTTCGCCGCATTGCTCCGAACGAGCTATCGCACCGGGGGCTTGGGCGCGAAGCGTAGCGCGAGCAGCCCCAGCGTGTCGTCTTTCTCGAACTCACTCATCCGCACAGCATTTCGCCTAAGCAGTTCTTCAATGACGCGGAGCGGATGATCGCATTGCTTCAGGTGGACGATTTTGGGAGGCCAGCCTAAGCGTTCCGCTAATGCAACGAAATCGGCATCGGTTGCAATGATTGCGAACTCATTTGCCTTGGCCCAATTCCATATATCGATGTCGTCCGCCCGCTTGAGTCCGAGGTCGCGTACATGGGTCAAGCCGGGGAAAAGCTCGTTCAGTCGATTTATCAAACGCGGCGAAAGGTTCTCGTTGAGCAAGTAGTTCACTCGCGGTTCGCTTGACGTCCGGTCTCAGCCGCGTACTGGTAGACGGCCGGAAAATCGGCTTTCTCTAAATCTGGATGATCATTGAGGATTTCGTCTTCGGTCATACCGGATCCGAGCCAGCCGAGTACGTCCCAGACTGTGATTCGCAGTCCGCGGATGCAGGGCTTGCCGCCCCGCTTACCTTCCTCGACTGTGATCCTAGTAATGACGGTTGCCATTTACGGCCTTCGCTCTTAGTATGGCACTTCCGGCGACTTTAACAATTGGAGGAGGCTCCCGTTTTTACAGGAGCCTCTTCCGTTTCAGACCTAGCGACTAGAACGTAAACCGCCCGACCAGCTGCACGTTTCTGGGTTGGGTGACGGTACCGTTCCAGTTGCCGAACTTGGAGCCGCTTGAGGGGTCGTTGTTAAACGGGATGCAATCGCCGAACGCCTGACCATCGCAGGTAAAGTAATGGTTGTTGAACACGTTGAAGGTTTCAGCGCTCACTTCGAAATTCATCCGTTCCTTGATAGTGAATTTCCGTTTAATGGAAATATTGGTGTCGCGATAAGGCGAACCGCGAACTGAGCTTACGCGAGGGCCGGTTCCGAGATAGTTGCCGTTGGCGAACAGCGACGAAGATTCGAAAGCGGATTCATTGAAGGCTGGTTTGTTCACATCAAAGCCGCTCCAGGATTGCAGCAATACGCTCTGTCCCGATAGAATGCCGGGTATACACTGCGCATCGAATTGGTTCGGCACGCCGCACACGGTGGAGTCGCGGAAATAAAGCGGCATCCCGGACGTGAGCTTGATGGTGGAAGACAGCGTCCAACCGCCGACTAAGGCCGAAACGACACCACCTTTGTCGAGGAAACGTTTGCCCTTGCCGAAAGGAAGGTCATAGACCGCCATTAAGGAGAAGGTGTTTGGAATGTCGTCCGGGGAAAGAGACGTATTGCGGCTTCCCTGGAAGGGACTGATCACACCACCGATGGCGCCATAACCCGCGGTGGCTTGCGTAGTAGAAGAAGCGTCCGTCGTGAGGTGAGCGTAAGTGTAATTTGCTCCCAGGTAGAAACCACCGGAAAATTGCTTTTCCACACTGGCCTGGAAAGAATTGTACAAAGACGTGCCTTCGTTTTCGTTGGTACCGGTGAGCGAACCGCAATATTGCGGAAACTGCACCAGCGCCTGCGCCACGGTGGGCTTGCAGGTTCCCACCGAGTCCAAACTGCTTACCCAATTGGCGTAGGGAACATTTACGCCGTCAAGGCTCGTTTGCCCTGGTGCGAATACCGAATTCAGGGCTGTGCTTCCCAAAGTCCCGAGAAGATTGGGATTGAGCACATTCAGCGGCTGCAACTGGGAGGGCAGATGGGTGCCTTTGTTGCCCACATACTTGATTTTGGCAACCGCGCTGCTCCCAAGTTGGCGCTCCAGCGTGAGATTCCATTGCTGGGTATAGGACAAATGATTGGCCGCGGTGGGCCGGTATTGCGGACCGCCCGTGCCGTTGTCGGCGGTGGAACTGATATTTGGCGCCGTGCTGTAGGCCGGGAAGCCTTTATCCAAATAGAACGAAGGCACGAAGCCGCTGTTCGAATCGCCGAAGTTCAGTTGAGGATTGAACCCGTCGAGATTCATCCCGCCGCCCCAGCCGGGGTAGAACGCCTGCGTATAGAACATGCCGTAGCCCGCGCGCAGCACGGTCTTGTCGGCGATTTTGTAAGCTCCGCCGATACGCGGAGCGAAGGCGCCGTTAAATGGCTTTTCCGGATAGCGTGCGCCGTAGCTGGCGGAACCCCAGGTGTTGCCCGCATACGCCAAACTGCCCGGCAAATCGCCCGCGCCAGGATTCGGTGCGAAGCTCAAAAATGCTAAGCGATTGCTGGTCTCGAAGGTGGGTGAAAATCTGTCCCAACGTAGGCCATAGTTCACCGTTAGCTTTGGGGAAAGCTTCCACGTGTCGCCGATGTGCAAGGAATACGCGCGTTGTTCTGCGCCGTATTTCGCGACGTTATGTACGCTCAAGCTGCCGCTATCCACGGCGCCAATTAACAGGCTGGCAAAAGGATCGCCGCTCGCGATGCCCGGTAGTCCGGTAGATTTATCGGAGAAGTTAACAGAGCCGGATTCACCGCCCGCCCCGCGGAACACCTGCTGCAAGTGGCGGAACTCACCACCAAACTTAATGGTATGCGCGCCGGTCACCCAGGTCACCAGTTCGTTGGCGATGTGCGACGGGCGAGTCGTTTTGTTGAGGGTTCCAAGGCCATTGTTGTTGCCCCAGCCGGCAAAATTATCACCGCTGGGACCGCTAAATCCTGCCGCCGGAGACGCGTTGTAGGCGACCGCGTTCGGAATCTTTGGCAGTTCGTTGGGATTCTGTCCGGTGACCGAGCCGTATCCTTCGTTCCGATTCACGTAGCCATACGCGAAGTGGCTCAACAAATGGGGATTAATGGTGTGATCCCAATTCAGCCGGCTGACCCAGGCGTCTTCAGGGTTAGCTGGGCTGGACGTGCAGAGTTGCACCGGCAAAGCACATTGCTCATTTGGCTGCGTCTGCTGACGCCAGATAGTGGCGAAGACGTGATCGCTTTCCCCCCAATAATGGTCGATCTTGTACAAGAAGTGGTTCACATTCGACAAAATTCCGTCGGAGACGGGATTCGACAAGTAGTTGTTGTACGGACCGGCGGAGGAAGGAGTTGGTAGATACTTCATCCACAGCATCGCGAGCGGGCTTTGCTCCGAGGTTGGGATGATGTTCCCGGGGTACTGAGTCCGGCTGATCACACCATTCGTGATTATCTCCGTGGTGGGATCGTAAAGCGGCACGCCTAGATCCGAGAAGTTGCCGTTCCGCTCCTGTGCTGAAGGAATGGAGATCACCGGACGAACGGTGCCGCCCAAACTCCGCAAATACTCTTCATCGTGGAAGAAATAAGTTTTGTGTTTGGAGCCCCAGATGAAGGGCAGGAACGGGAGTTTCACGGGGCCGCCGATAGCGCCGCCATATTCGTTTTCGTTGTCTTTGGGGCGTTGGTCGCCGGGGCCGCGCTGGTTGGTAAACTGCAGCGCGTTAAAGTCTTTGTTGCGCAAGTATTCGAACAGCGATCCGTGGAAGGTGTCGGTGCCGCTCTTGGTGGTGACAATAATTTCACCGCCGGTGGTGGTGCCGTATTCAGGCTCATAGCTCGATGTCAGCACGCGCACCTCCTGAGCCATATCGGGCGTGGTCGGAAAGTCGAAGAACGAAACCATACCGCTTTGAGACATGGTGCCTTCCTGCATGCTCACCCCATCCATGACCGCTTCATCGCCCATTTTCAGGCCCCCGTTGATGCGTGCATTGAACGCTTGCGGGCTCGTGCCGGTGTTCACTCCCGGCAGAAAGGTAATGAACTGCACCGCATTACGCGGCGTACCTGCGGCCACCAATAGCGGTAATTGGTTCACTACCGAAGGCGGCACACCTTCCTGCTGCGCGCCGTTGTCGTAATTGAGCTGCGCGGCGTCGGCGACCACCTCCACTTTCGTCGAGGCATCGCCCACTTCCATATTCACCGGAATCTGCGCGGACTGATTCGCCAGCAACTGAATATTGCGCTGGACATAAGTACGGAAGCCTTTGGCCGTGACGCTCAGATCGTAGGAGCCGGGCAGCAGATTCGGAAAAGCGAAGCGCCCGTCGTTATCGGTTTGCAAAGACGAACTCAGCGACCGTTCGGCGGCCGACAAAGTAACAGTGGCCTGCGGGATGGTGGCGCCGGTCTTATCGGTGACTTGGCCTTCCAGGCTGGCGTTTTGGCTTTGCCCAAACCCGAATGCTGAACAAAGCAATAAAAGAGTGGTAACTCGAACGGTACTGCAACTTGGCATTTAACTTTCTCTCCCCTTGGAAATTCATTCCTAACAATGGCTGACATCATATAACACTGCACTTTTGAGTGCAGTATATTTCTAGTAGCGATGGCCCGGAACTTTAAGCTCTATTTACTTTGCGCCCTTTGTTTGCCTGCGCAAAACGATAGGCGAGCAGTTAGGGCGATTCAAGATTTTTTGCAGGCCGGTAATATTTCGGAAGCGTCGCGCTTGTTGGTTGACGAGATAGCGAAACACCCAAAGGACGGCGGCCTGTTAAACCTACGCGGGGTGATCCATGCACAGAGCCACGAACTGGCGGCGGCGCGGAGCGATTTTGCCGCAGCGGTGCGTTTGGATCCGAACCTCACTCCGGCCTGGCAGAACTTGGGGCGCGCTTGCGGGCAACTGAATGAGACTGAGTGCGCGTTGAAGGCCTGGCAGCGCGTGATAAGCGGCAAGCCGAACGACGCGGAGGGACTGAGTTCGCTTTTGCAGATCTATAGCGAGCAAGGAAAATTTGCGGAGGCGAAACTTTTGGCCGTGCGTCTCGCGAAACAGAGCGAATTCTCGGAAGCGGATTTGAACGCACTGTATGGGCAATTAGATTCGCCAAGAGCGGCCGCTGTGCTAGCGGCGGTGATCGAAGGTTTGGATGCGCGTAGCGGCGTTGGGCAGGGCAGCCTGCAGCGTCTCGCTATCGCTTACGAGCAATTGCAACGACCGGTCGAGGCCCGCAAAACGCTGGAACGCGTTGCGCTGCTAGACCCGACGAATACCGCCCACTTATTGGAGCTGGCGCGTTTAGCGGAGGAGAGCAAAGATCACGCCGGAGCGCTGGGCTACTTGGCGCATGCCCGCGACCTTTCGCCGGACAACGCGCGCATCCATTTCCTGTTCGGCTTGATCGCCGGAGAAATGGATCTGCCGATGGAAGCGAAGCAATCCCTCGCGAAGGCGCTGGCGATTGAGCCGAATAATCCGGACTATAGCTACGCGATGGGTTCGGTGACTCTGGAAACGCGTGATGCCGCGTCGGCGGCTGATTACTTTAGGAATTTTGTGAACTCAAAACCGGCCGATGCGCGAGGGCATTTCGCGCTGGGCGTGGCGCTGTTTGCCGCGGGCGATTACGACAACGCCAAAAGGGAGATGCAGACGGCACGTCAAAGCGCACAAGCGGCACCGGGAGCGGACTATTATCTGGGCCGTATTGCCCGTTTGCAAGGCGACTTAATGGAGGCTGCGCAGGACTTGCACGAGGCGCTGAACCTGCGCCCCAAGTTTTCAGAGCCGCATACCGAATTGGCGCGTATCGCCCTATTACAAGGTGACCTGGCGGGGGCGCACAGTGAATTGGATCTGGCGCTGAAACTGACACCGGAAAATTTTCAGGCCAATGAACAACTCTTCGTGTTGTATAAGCGCATGCACGATCCGCGCGCGGCGGCGCAAGCCGAGCGGCTCAAAAGACTCGATGAAGAACGCTCGCGGCGGGCGGATCTGATGCTAAGAACGCTGGAGATGAGGCCTTAGGCGATGGCTGTGCTGCGGAGCGCTGTCATCTTGCTGTTGGCAAGCCTGCTTCTGCGGGCACAAGGCGACGATATTTATCAGCGGCTGAAAGCGTTGCTCGGGGATGAGGCGGCGGTACAGCTCAGGGCGAAGAATTTTGCCGGCATTCAGGAAGAGTTGGCGGCTATCAAGCCGGCTAGCGAACAGCAGCGGGCTGAAGTTTTGGCGCTGAGCGGCGCTGTGTCTTTTCTGGCCGGCGACATGACGCGTGCGGTGGCAGACTTTCAGGCGGCTGAAAAGATCCGACCCGCCGAAGACGCCGATCGTTTTACACTCGCCATGGCCTTGCTGAAAACAGGTGGTGAGGCGGAAGCACGCGGGGTATTAAAAAGTTTGGCTGCCGCTCATCCCACCAGCGCAATCTATTGGTATTGGCTCGGGCGCATCGACTATTTTCAACGGCGGTATAGCGAGGCAGTGGAGAATCTCGAAAAAGCCGTTGACCTGGATCCCAAGGCGGCGCGCGCTTGGGACAGTTTGGGATTAGCGTGTGATATGCAAGGCCATATGGATGATGCGCGCAAATTCTTTGAGAAGGCTGTTCCTCTCAATCGCGAGCAAGCGCAGCCTTCGCCGTGGCCGCCGCACAATCTCGGCTACCTGCTGCTGCGCATGAACGATCCTGGGGGTGCAGAGGAAGCATTGCGAGAATCGCTGCGCTACGACTCAAAGCTGGCACGGACACATTACTATTTAGCTCGCGTGCTGGAGAAAGAAGAACGGGCGAACGATGCGATAGCTGAATATCAGCTCGCGATCGCGGGCGATGCCACATCCGCCGATGCCTGCTATTCGCTCGGCCTGCTGTACCGCAAACTGCATCACGAAGCCGAGGCGTACGCCATGTTTGCGGAGTATCGCAAAAGAAAAAATACCGGCATGACAGGAGGGCCAGTAGATGCCGATCCGGTACATTGACGGCATGGAGACTCGACCGGTCGAAGATGCATGGATTGGGGATGCGGTGCTCACGCTCTATGCCCGTCTTAAAATTTTGCGCGAAGAGGGCAAAGTGGATGGCGAGAAATGCAAGCGATTAACTTCGAACCAGTTCTTGGGAAGCTTCGGCGAGCCAACCAAAGTGGAAGCGCAAGTGGGACGCGTTTACGCTAAGCATGGATTGGAAGCGGCGTTCCAGTGGATTGACCAGCAACTTCTTCCTTTGTTTGAGAAACAGGAAGCTAACCGCTTGCGCAAGCGAGGATGATGCGGATGATCCAGGTTCAGCACAATCCGTGCGCGGTTTGGCACCAGCTTTTCGAGCGAGCCTGCCCGCCAGCATCTTGAACTCTCTCGCCGACCTAGTGCCTAGTTGCATAAATGAGAGTACTTAGATTTGGGGGCCGATGGGAGCACAACCGCCTTCTTCCATTCGAACGGTGCGGCTTTTTCGTTGTAGACCTTCACAAGATCGTCGATGGCTTTACGGAGTTGTTGGGGCGAGGTAAAACTGGCGCCTCGAATGGCCTGTCGACTGAGGATGCTGAACCAGCATTCCACTTGATTGAGCCACGACGAATAGGTTGGGATGAAATGGAAACGCACCCTGGGGTGGCGCTTCAACCAACTGTCGTCTTTGGGCTTGTGGTATTAAGGTTATCGAGCACTACATGAATTTCCCGGTCCGGGTGGGCCGCCACGATCTCGTTCATGAAGTCCAAGAACTCGCGGCGGCGATGGCGCGGATAGTGTGCCGTTTTCACCAACCCGGTCGTGATCTCCAAGGCGGCGAACAGCGTTGTCGTGCCGTGCCGTTTGTATCCGTGGCTAAAGCTGTTGACGGCCTTACCATCGGGTAGCCGCAAATAGCCTTGCGCCCTCTCCAGAGCTTGAATGGACGGCTTCGCGTCCACCGACAATACCAGCGCATTCTGCGGAGGATTGAGGTACAGACCCACCACATCGGCAGCCTTGGGGCCAAATTCTGGATCGGTACTCATGCACCAACTCCTGCGCCGCTGCAAGCAGATGTCATGGCGGCAGAATGCGCCATACTTGATGCCGACTGATGTCCGGCAAGGCTTCGGCCAGACGATTCCCATTCCATTGCGAGTAGCCTTTCGGCGGCGCCTGATCGAGCAGACCCAGGATCTTCTTTTCAGTGGCTTTATTGTAACGGGCAGGCTTGCCCGACCGCGCGGCGTCGCCTAAACCTAGCAGTCGCTGGGACCCGAAACGCTGCCGCCACTTAGAAACACGCGCCGTGCGCGTATGCAATTCATCGGCAATCTGCTGATTGGTGCGCCCCTCATGGGCAAGCAAGACAATCCGCGCCCTCTCCACCATCCGCTGCTCGGCCTTGCCTTGACGCACCCATCCTTGCAGAGTCTTTAATTCCTCATCGCTGAGACGAAACGTCGCGGGTTAGCGGCGCATTACGCGAGCATGACACAGTACGCTAACTATTGCAACTAGGTACTAGTGCCGGCGATGAACTGCTATTATTCCAACCTGATCGAAGGCCACAACACGCATCCGGTGGACATCGAGCGAGCTCTGAGAGCCGAGTATAGTTCGGACTCACATAAACGTAACTTGCAAATTGAGGCCAAGGCTAACATAGCCGTCCAGCAATGGATCGATGCCGGTGGCTTGAAGGGCCGCCTCGTAGTGTCCATGGCCGGGCTTCTGGAAACGCATCGCCGGTTCTATGATTTACTGCCGGAAGAAATGCTCTGGACTGAGGACCCGACCACGGGGAGGAGAGAGCGCGTTGTGCCTGGCGAGCTGCGTCAGCACGACGTCAAGGTAGGCAGGCTCGTCGCCGTCAGTCCGGGCGCCCTGCCCGCCTCCTAAAGCGCTTCGAGGAAGGTTACAGCAAGGTCGGCAGAACCGAATCGATTATCTCCACGGCTGCCTCCCATCAGCGCTCGCTTTGGATTCATCCGTTCCTTGACGGCAATGGCCGCATGGCCAGATTGATGTCGCATGCGATCTTGCTTAACACTCTATACACGGGAGCAGTTTAGTCGGTTGCTCGAGGCCTTGCGCGCAACGTTCAGGAATATAAGCGTCACTTGTCCGCCTGCGACCTGCGACGTCGCAACGACCTTGACGGGCGCGGATCGCTCAGTGAGGAAGCTCTGGCGGACTTCACCAACTTTTTCCTTACCCGTCTCTATCGATCAGGTGACGTTCATGGAAGGGTTGGTTCAACCGGACCGGCTGCGCCACCGCATTATGGCATGGGCCGATGAAGAGATCGCGTTAGGCTTGTTGCCCGCCAAGGCCGGCAGCATTCTTGAAGCGGTTCTCTATCGCGGCGAATTACCGAGCAGCGATGCGGACGCCGTCGTCAGCACGGGCGAGCGCCAGGCGCGCCGCATCGCTTCTTCTCTCGTGGAAAAGGGTGTTCCGGCATCCGATAACCCGAGAGCGCCGCTCCGTCTGGTATTTCCTGCAACGCTGGCAGGCCGCTGGATGCCAGGTTTGTTTCCCGAACAGGCTTCGTAACACTCTTTGTCATTACCTGGGTAATAGCGCTTGGCTGCTTGATTATTTGCACCTATGCTCCCAACCGTGAAAGCGCGCAAAAGGCCAAACATGAAAACAATCGCCATCATCAGTCAACCATCGCCATTCATCTCGCTGTTGCCGCCGAGCAACGAGGTATGAACATCGGGCATCATTGGCAGCCGAAGACGAACAATTCCTACCGCGAGGTCGGCGCTTGCGGCGGGACTCTTAAGCGACATAGAAGCCTTCCGGGCCATCGTGCCGGATTCCAGCGACATGCCTGGCTATTTGCCAATGAGAAAGGCACCCAGCTGGTCTGGATGGATAATCTCTGGCGCAGACACCGAAGCTTGCAGCGGTGGGGCGGGGATGGTGGATTTTCATGTGACGCGCAGAACGCACTCCATCTTGATGAATGAGGTGGATTACTACCCGAAAGGCCATACATTGGATGTAAACAAGAACGTCTATACGAAGAAATCTGTCGCCCGCCGGAAAAAAGGCGGTGGATGCGCTGGAGGGCTCACTTTCCAGGAAAAAGTGATTTCGGAGCATTATGGAGCAGAATTCAAAGGTAGGCTGTCTAACCTATTGATTCTATGGAGCGGGAGACCGGGTTCGAACCGGCGACGTCCAGCTTGGGAAAAAGGCCGACAGTTGTATCTAAAACACTTATTCGTCTCTGAGACGCTTATTCGACTTACGCAAGC
>Ga0302319_10011743_pt1 | contig 16588 bp, 23 predicted proteins | sample Bog_T0_2_FD_203319 | JGI IMG/M metagenome (GOLD analysis project Ga0302319, IMG submission 203319) | Peat permafrost microbial communities from Stordalen Mire near Abisko, Sweden - Bog_T0_2 | ecosystem: Environmental > Terrestrial > Soil > Wetlands > Peat | place: Sweden: Abisko, Stordalen Mire...
GTCTCCACGAAAAGCATTTGACATAATTAACTCCTCTTCTTTTTCCGTAGAAGGAAATACGCCCCTACCGCCGCAATGAGGACCGCCCCGCCGATGATATAGATAGTGTGACTCGGGGGTACATCGACGTCCGGATCGTATACAAACCCGCCGTTTGCCGAATAATTGGAGGAGCTTGACGTAGTTGCGGGGTACGAAATTCCCGGCATGGTGAAGCTCGCATTTGCCGGTTCCGCGCTTGCGTTCGCTGCGTAATTAGGTACGACTGAGCTTGCCATTGAAGAATTTGCGTATGTTACGCCGGGCATGGTAAAGTCACCGCGAAAACTATTAGACATACTACACTCTTTTCTTCGGCCTGTTTAAAAAGAAAAATAGTCCACCGGCAGAGGCCAGCGCACCTATTATGATAAGGATATCCGTGAGATGACTGCCGGACGCCGTACCTGGGTCCGGAAGACTGCCCCCCGATACCGGCCATGATACTGCCGACGTGTCGGAAAGATGCGGTTGTATCTGACCGACGTAGGTTTGGCAATCCGCTGGAATACTCGTTTTTCCGATCTGCGCCGGGCTGTAGACAGCCATGCATAAATCCTGGAAACTGTTTATAGGTCCGAAGTGCTTTATCTGGTAGCTGAAATATGAGAGGACCGGACCTTGCATTTGTGATATTCTATCGGAATACGTGTCGATAATATTTTGAGACGACCCGTACCCAAGAGCGGCGGCATTGGCATTACTTATCTGTATCAGTCCCCCGTGTCCTGAATCATTCATCGCAACCGGATCAAAAGAAGACTCCTGGGCCATGATTGCCGCCAGGGATGGAGTATCCGTTCCGATACTTGCGGCGAGATCAGCGAGGGTTTGCTGTTCATCCGCCGACAGCTGACTTGCACTTGACAGTCTACTCATACCATTCTCCCTATGGGTACGGAGTTTATTTCTCGAAGAAGTCTTTCGCGTTCTCGAAGGGTTTCCTCATTTCCTGCACCGACACGTCCACATAGTGCGGTATCGTAGTAGGATTTTGCAAGCATCTTCTTCGTAACCGACGCTCTCCACGGAAAATGAGCGACCCGATACCCGAAGTCTACCTTTATATTTGTAGACCCTTCGAGCGTACCGTGACTGCCGCTGAAGTCCACTCCGGCTCCGCACCGTGCAGCAAGTATTTTCGTGCGCCGTGTAGCAGGCCAGGGGTTGTCTTTCTTCATGCTCCACGTAAGACATCCCGGTAATGCCTGGGCGTCCGCGCCTGGCATCCACGGCGGAGTAAAGGAGGACTGGAGGGCACCTTCGTTCGGCTCCATGTGAGGATACTGAAGGAACGGATCGGTGAGGCATTCTTCAAGGCTGTTTCCGTAAAAATCACAAAGCCCGCCGAACAGCATATCGTACTCTTTCAACGCCTTCCGGTAATTAATCGGTAGAATGCTTTCCGGTGAGCATTGAAATTCATCGGCGTCGGCGACCACCAGGAAGTCTTCCTGCGGCAGGGAAGACGCAAACGGCGACAGGATGGTTTTCTGGAGATGACCGTCTGTATAAGGCTTACACGGAGCAATACGAACATCGAAACCGTGAAGCCTGAATGCCTCTATATCGTATTCTAAAACCTTGTCCGGATAGCGATGCAGGAAAACGGTGTACGAGTCGAATTTTCGATCTCTATACCAATGGCACCAATACGGCAGGAGGTCCATGTCAAAATCTACACCGTAGAAGGATACAAAGTGAATTTTCATAAGGGTTTCCTATTTTGAAAACTGATAACCATAACCTATTTGAACACCTATTTGAGCGTTGGCTTTGCTGACATCGGGACGGTAGCCATAGTTCAACCCTCCGGTAATCGCCCATCCCCATCCTGAATGAATTGTCCGCACCAGGGTGTCGGTCTGCCGGTATTTCTTTATAGTATCGGGAGCGGGGTAGAACGCAAAATTGTAAACAAGGTCTGCGGGCCTGGTTGCCGGAAACAAAGAGCTACCCATTTCGATGTAGGCGGAGTCACCTCTTTCATCTCTCCCGCCGATACCATAAAAATGAAACGAGGTATCTCTTATGGTGTCTTTATTGTGAACGATGGTGGATTCCCGGACGCCGACAGAATCCCTGAACCTCCATACCGTAGTATCATGAAACCGAAGAACGACGGAATCCCGTATCTTAATAGAGTCTCCACGTCTGATTGTGGGAGCAATAGGAGTTATTACCTGTGAGGAATCAATTCTCCCCGGCTTTATAACGGGAGCCGTTACCGTATGGGGGTGATTCGCTTCCCATGCCAGCATGCCGATCACCACCCCGCAAGAGATAAAGATAATCATGAAGAACTTACTCACCTTTAACCCCTTTTGCCGCAAAAGAATCTTTGATCGACCCAATCAGTCCGCCGATTCCTCCGGGATGTTCCGTTCCCGATTGCAGCACCTTACCAAACAACACCCCCCACAAGGTCTCTTTTGCATTGGGAGCGAGGTCGATAAACAGGCCCTGCGGGGCCTGGACGTTCTTGAATACCCATATCCCGAGAATAACTCCGAACGCCAGACAGAGCATGAGCCGCATCATCGACGGCTCACCCGCAGGGTCGTGGAAAAATTTTTTCAACCAGTTCACTACAGGCTCTTTACGGTTGATTCAATAGTCTGCACATCCTTTGCGATCCGGGCATCGACCTTACCATCGACCAGAATGATCTTTGTCTCAAGGGTCTTGATATCACTCTTGAGGAGGGTAAGGTCCTTTGCAGCGATACGCTCGACTTCGAGACCGGCAATAACTCCAACGGCAAAAATAATGAGATAGAGGATCATAAGAGTTCTCCTTGCAGGGTGTAAAATTATGTGGTGGCCAGCACAACGGAAGGATCCTCCGTCGTACCTACCTGATTAGCATTCGGCGACAGAATAGCCACAATTTTTGTGGTGATCTCATCGATTTCCACGGTCTCCCCGACCTTCATATTCTGAAGGACATGGGTTTTGCAAAGCGCGTAGTTCGCGAAGGCTCCGTACTTGCTCGAATACTGTACCGACTTGATGGTTCCTACCGCTGTTGTCATGTTACCCCCTGGGCGTGTTGACCGCCCTGTCGTATAAGGTTGGCTATTGCGTTCGCCCTGGTTTGTTTCACCGTATTCGCCCACTTGGCATTTTGAAGCAAATGGTCCGCCGCCTGGTCATATTCTCCCGCGACCAGGAGGCGAATGGTATTCGCGAAACCCGCCAGACGATTTCCCATATTGAAATATAGATCAACGAGCGCTTCCTGTACCGAATCGGGAAACGTATAAAAATTAACCCCGAATGTATGCCGGAACATGGAGGTCACGCCGTCACAGGCGTTCTGGAAGTCTCTTGTGATCCATCCCTGCACAACAGCAACAGGGATAGCGGACCCCTCGGGGTATTGGAGGCATTCGGCAGGAGACATGAGATGTCCTTCGCCGCCTGTCAGGTTGGGAGGGGTCGCCGTATCCCAATAACTCTTGTACTCAATTCCCTCTTCAACGGCGAGTCGGGACTGGATGTTTGCTATGGCATTGGGGTTCATTGCTATCTCCTAAAGGCGTATTTTAAATATCCACAAGAAAAACGCTCCCAGGAAAGCCGTACCGGAAGCTGATAGTACCCATCCCATCATAGCGCTGATTCTTTTGTGCGCTCTCTCAAGATTTTCAAGCCGTGGTACAATCCCTACATACTTAGGAGTTCCCACGACGGCATCGTAAATAGAGTCCACCTTGTCGCGGGTCTGCTTTATTTCACTACCATAATTACAAGGATCCGTCATACCACCCCGATCGCTGCGATAAGACTTTCACCGCGTTGGCAATAGACTAGTTTACTATACCGAACACATCTGTCGACTGGGAAATAACAAAATTATCAAGATAGATTGTATTAGCCACATCGGCGTTCAGGATAGTAATTATTACTCTATCTATTACAGCTTTGTTCACATCGGCTACTCCTGAGATATCCCACGATACAGTTTGAAATGTATTAACCGTCGTAATATTTGGTGTAATGGTTGTGGTACAGTTACTCACATCATCTATTATACTCACAGAAAAGTTTGAACCTATTCTATAAGCTTGGACATCAAACTGAATCCTCTTTACTCCAGTAAGGTCGTGAGTTGTAGTGAATGTCTTTGTTAAGGTTGAATTAAGAGAGGCAGTAATTGGGGCTACAACTTTTATGGAGTAAGCGCCCTCTGTTTTTATTGTGGCCTCACTGGTAACTATATTTACTGCGGCACTACCTGAATCAATGGGATAGGAGGCCGCATCTGGAGTAAACGCATTGGTCCATCTAGCTATTCCTTTTGATACTCTTAGTTCATCGACATACCCATTAAGATATTCAACTCTGGAACCAGAACTTGTTTGCCTGCAACCAACAAATAGAGGATCGGTTGGTTCAAAGTCTGTAGAACAAGTTGTAGCCGTGTACACACTAGCGCCATTCTGATATATATAAATATAGCCGTTGTATCTTACAACGGCTATATGGTACCATGTGCCAGTATTTATTGTTAAGGAGTTTGATGTATAGTCGACATAACTACTTCCGTTATAGTAGCCAAAATTAATTCTTATGTTTCCCCACGTATTTCCTATTCCACAATAAAGTAGTCGTCCTGATGTGGCGTTTGTGGCACCTATGGCCAATATTCTGTTTGCGCCCGAAGTACTAGTAAGGTTAACCCATGCATCGACCGTAAAATCTCCAGTACCAAATTGAAAATCAGCAGCATTAGCCAATTGTAAATAGTCTGAAGATCCATTAAGAAGTAAACTAGCTGTACCAAATTTCTGAGCTGCTGTACTAAGCTTTGCCCCACTAGCAAATGTCCAAGCGCCTTTTATTATGTCACTATAAGCAGTGGCTCCATTAGAGCCATCGAAGTGTGAAAGCAGTTTTGTGTATGAATCTGGTGTAGATCCATCACCTGTACTTAAATAGGCAGCAGCAGCAAGAGCATCCGTTGAATAATTCATTTTATCAATTTCTAAGGACCCCATTTAATTCTCCTTAATCTATTGTATACTCATAAGTAACTATAACTTTTGTTACAGGTCCAGATACTGAGGTCGTCTTCCACCCGAGATAATTTCCTAAAGCAATACCTGGATTGGTGAATGTTGTACTATCCACATTTCCCCCAGATTGTGTTGCAGTTAAATCTGTACCACAAGTGCTACTCGAGGTTCCATTTCCGTTGTACTCCCAAAGCTGTCCAACAATATTCGTACCATCAACACAAAGAGCATGTACAGCAATTATTGTTATTGCGTATGGAGCCCTCCATATAGGACCATTGGTTGAAGAGGTCGGATTCGTTAACACGAACGACTTCGATTGTGTAGCGTAAGGCAGTGCCGGAATATCCGCAGCAACCAGGGTGCGTGCCGCAACCGGCCCCGCCGATCCCGAGGCCGGGGATGCTACCACTTGATTTATCGGATTCGAGGCCCCAAACAGTGAGGCGACTGTCGGCAATACCTGGTCTCCGGTATTCGTTCCGCTGAGATTGGCAAGTGCCAAGACATTGCCCGATGCAATACCAAGCAGCGCCTCTATTGCCGCTGCCGTAAATCCACTGCTCGCCATGGCCCCGCTTATATCACCTACCACAAGCGTCACCGTTCCAGTTTTCCCCGCTACCGATAAAACCGGGGTCTGGTTATTTACGATATTCCACGCCGTGCCATTGTACACCATCCAATCATGTACGGCATAGGCGGTCCCGCTGATGGTTCCCGCGACTGAGCATATCCAATATTGGCCGGTTGTGGCTCCGGTTGGATACGCTGCCGTACTGCAATCCCATGTGCCCTGATATTCGAGAGCCCCAAGTATCGCGGTAGGGAGGTTCGTCGTCGAAACCTTGCCGTTTATGTCAAGCCCGCATACCCCGGAGTCGGCCCCTATTGCGGATGAGGCTACGATTCCCCCATGCGCGGTTGTGGTAAGATCAGCATGGGTCGAGAGGTTGCCCGCAATGGTGGATTCGGCGCCTTCGGCCCGGCTGGTTTCCGTCGCAATCGATGACGCCACGCCAGTAGGTGTAGCGTAATCGGTATCGGCAATTGCCTGGGCAATAACCCCCGCGGCAGATTTCAAGATCCCGGCTACATTCGAGGGATCACCGAGATCAGCGCCTCCGAGATCAGCGCCTCCGGCACCACCCGTTATCTCTCCCGTCTGCCCCTCAAGATTTCCATCGGGGTTTGTGCGTCCCAAAATTTTAAGCGTATCGTTGGCAATGCCGATTTGAGAATTTTTAAGATTGGCCCTTAAATTTGCTTCGGTATCGTTAATCTGTGCTATTTCCGCTGGTACACGGGGAATGTCCATTTTATGCTCCCGCCTTCTTCAGCCCTCGTTTAACCGCTTTCTCCATCCCCGCCCGGATCAGGGGTTCACGCTTTTCAAGTGCTGCGGGTAGAAATCGGTCCGGTTTCCATGTACCGTGCCCCTCATGAACATATATTCCATAATTGATCTTTTTTGTTTTGCCGTTTGATTTGACTATGGCGATATTTGGATTAAACCCGACTTTCCCCGACAACCCATCATCCGCAAACTCTGTTTGGACGGAATTATTTAACATTCCCGTTCGGGTAATGTGCCTGTGTCCGCTTCCATCCCTTTTTATAACTACTTTTTGAACTTCCACCGTCTGATACCTGATTTCCTTCCGCAGCTCCCGCAGCAAGGCATCTGGAATCTCACGCATTCCGCCAAGAAACGGCTTCAGATCAACGTTTACTTCCATCATAGCATGCCCCCCTAAAACATTATTCTGAATGAATTTCCTGCTCGCGTCTGGTTCATTTGCAGGACCCCGGTAACAATTATTTCATAGGTAATCTGAGTTTGAACATTCGTAAGTTCGCTTGAATACCTTTTATGATTGAAATAGTAAACATCGTTTTGAATACCGTCACCGACATTATTGAAGCCGATATTGTTTCCGCATACCAACATCTGCAGACACTTTATAAGCCACTCTCTGCAAAGATAATGGATGTGGTTCGGTTGTGTTTGGTCCACGGTGAGCCCGTTTAAAACCGAAACGTCTATGTTCTTCGCGTTCACAAAGGATATAAACTTGGCTGCGGTCAAGTTGAAATAGTTGTTATCCGGGGAAGGGTGCGTAGTGAGGTACGTCAGGCCCTTTTTGAGGATAAGCTCATCCTCAAGGTCGTCAAAAGAGATCATCCACGGATAACTGGTGTAGCTCGGTGTAGGCACAATACCACTCCTTTCCCTGGTTTACAAATAGGGGCCGGCTGATGGAAAACCAGCCCCATACGGCTAAGGCGGGGGGAATCTTAGCCCCAGAGAATACCGAGGTTCTGCGGGTTGGTTATGCCCACTCCCCAGGCTTCCGCAACTTCAATTTGAATGGTGCGGCCGCTCTGCCACATGAGCAGCTGATAAATCAGGCCGCAACGCGGATCGGGAATGGTCGCAACATCCATAAGCTGACCAATCGGGCTGCCACCGCTGCCGATCATGGGCATACGGGCAACCAACGTGATAGCATCACGTGTAAAGAACGGGTTCGGCTGTCCGGCAGTAGTATTCCAGACCAACGCCACGGTACCAAGAACCGGCACCATGAGGCCGGGAGCGTTGATTGTGATTACGCCTGCGGCATATGACGCAACGGTATAGGTGTTGGCCGTATCCCCGGTGAAATGGAAGTTATCGCCCGCTATCGGTGCTCCCGTAAAGCCAACTGCCAGGGTGATTGCCGTTGCGCCAACCGCATAGGCGGCAGCGGTCGTCCCTGCGCTATTTCCGAATGTGGATATCGTTTGAATACTGGTATCCATACCCACAGCAAAGCCCTCGACACTGCCGATTGTTCCGGTACGGAGCAGCCTGTCGGTTCCGGCCTCGTTGGCTTTGTACAGCGTAGACTGAATACCCTGAATATTGTAAACCGAATTCGTCCCGAGAATAAGGTGACGATCACTGCCGGGCGCACCATTATCATTCAGGATTTTATTCGGCCCGGCAAAACCGGTAAGCACGCCTGCTGTACCAAAGGGGGTGGTACCCGGAGTACCGAAACTTCGGGAAGCACCAGCAACAGCAGCGGTAATAATATCTGCGGCAATGAGCTTGCGAAGAGTGCGCACGGCTTGCTTAAGTTGGTCGCCGTAGAAATCTGCATAGACTCCGCCAAGCTGCAGCTGATGGATGTCTTCACCGTTGTAGGAGAAGAAAACCGATTTACTCTTTGACAAGACCAGTGATCCCGTTCCCGCTGTCGTGTAGGTTGGTGCGGGTACGGTCTGGGGAGTATCAACAGCAGCGGCAACCGGGGCAATCGGGTAATTGATTGTTTGACCCATCGCAGCCTGCTCAAGGCTAACGTTTTGATTTACGGCGTCGATAGAGTCGGTCTGTTCCTGAGCAACGGTATTGAGGCCCTTGTAAAACGTCGGCATGAAGGCGGTAAAATCATTAGCGGTAATTCCGAAAATGGCAAAGCCGAGACCGCCGCCGATACCGGCATTAGCCGTGGTCGGATGTGTAGCAATTATCGCCAGGAAAACGAATAGGGCCGCACCGAGAACCGGCTTCGCACCAACAAACAGGGAGGCCGGGGCGGAGAAAACGGAAGAGGCATAGCCCTTGACGTATTTTACGGCACCGCTGGTGATTTTCGACAGGGAAAGGATGAATCCGTCGCCCTGAGTAAGGCGAATCATGACCGCGCCCTTGCGCTTGGAATAGTCGGAATCTGTTGCGGCGACCGCACCCGCGAAGACGCTGATGAGGAAAGCGGTGAATGCACTGGATATAATCCTGAGCTTGGACATATTGCAAGACCTTTCGGTAAGAGTAAGAGAAGTAGAATTGGTTGATTGACTTCAATCCGTACTGCCCTTGCGGAATTAACCGCCTTGCCCGAAAAGCCTTGCCCGTACTGCGGAACTGCCCCTTTGCTTCGTGGTAGTGGTAATCGTTACTCGACGTTCTCCGATAGCTGCCCGCCGTTTTTCATGAAATCCATCCTTGCCAACGGCGCAAGAGCGTCGAAGTCTGCTCTTGACATTAACTTATCATTCTTGCCGCTGGTGTTATTCGCGCCACCGCCGCCGGTCCCTGGTCTCTGCTTCGTTACCACCAGGTTACCGTATTCCTTTTTCAGCTGGTCGATTGCGGAAACACTTCCCTTTTCGGCATTCAGGGGAAGAAATTCGTCACCGTTCTGAATCCCTGCAACGCCGTCCTTCATGGCGAACCGTCCCTTTGTCCGCAGCAGGTCCTTAACAAGGGGCGCGGCAACACCAAAATTTTCCTGAAGCAAGGGGTCGAATGTTCCGCCGACCCTTTCCAGCATGGCTTCCCGTTTTTCCGCTACCGCCGCAGCCTCAGCCGCTTCATACTTTTTCGTAAGCGCGGCAACCTGTTTAGTCAAGGCATCGACTTCGGAAGACGGCTTATACCCCTTGTCCTTCGTGATTTTTTCGATCAGGACCGGAAACTGCTCCTCGATGTCGGAGTCGGTTCGTAAACCGACCTTTTCCATACTCTCCCGAAGACTGGTAAGCATGGTTTCGACGGCCTTTTTCTCTTTTTCAGCCTGGTTGTACTTTGCCCTCCGGTCTGCATTTTCAGAATTTAACCGGGCAATTGCCTTTTCGTCCTCTTCAATCTCCGCAATAATGTCCGCCGGTAATCCCTTTTTCTGATCCGCTGTCAATGACATTGCCCTGTCTCCGTGTTGGTAAAGCCCGTACCGCAATTGCTCTTGCTGCCCATGCGGATACTGCCGCACTCGGCTTGCCATGTTCCGCTTTAGGCAGTGTGTCCCGGTGACGTATCGGTTTTCTTGCCACCAACCTTCTTCGTGTGCTTCGCCGTGGCCTTTGCAACGGCCTTGTCGCTTTTTTTGCCCTGCGCTGCATGTTTTGCGGTAAACATTGTCAAGTCCTTTCTGTTCCCCGGTAACGGGGAAGCCGGTTACTGCTCGGAAATGGTTGAGGAAATGGTATGGACTACGGTAGTGGTCGTAGTGACTTCGCTGATTTCGATGGACTGGCCAGCCTTGATCTGCGCTTTGACGGCGGTTTCGGCGGCGGCAAGTGTCGGGAATGCGGTTGAACCCGGAAAGCTGAAATGCGTGGCTGTTACTGCGGTAGTGCTCATACTTTTCCTCCTGATGGGTTTCACGTGGAAAGTCGGCGGTTATTGCCGATTTCGGTCAAAATCTTCGATGAACGGAATATAATTAATGGTTATTCGGGGACGCAATAACTGCTAATCGGGGTCTTTTATGGCTGGCTTTGTGTTATCGAAAAGGGGCTTTCCGGTTTCACGTGCTTCACGAATTTTCAACAATAATTCCCTTTGAATCTGGCTTATGGTCATCCCTTTTTTGCCCTTGCGTTGGTAGCATCGGAACATCATCGCTTGATTTTGCCTGTTTACTTCGTCTCTTGAGGGCATATGGCTCCGTTAATCGTCCGGCAGCTCTTGCATGAAGTCACCGTCGTAGTCTTCCGTTGCGGTGAAGTCCGGGTCAGTGCCTTCGGCAAGGCGATAGACGGGAAGCAAAATGCAGCGGCATCTTGGGTGATTCGGGAGGAAAGGAACTTGACCCATCGGCCAGATACCTGGTCCAGCGCCGTTATCGGTCTCTGCCAGCTCCTCGCAGTCCTCGCAATTGTTCCCAGCGCTTGAAAGTGCAACTTCCATCGCATCGCAATCGGGATCATTCCGCGCCCGCGTGTACTCACCCAGATTCAAGGCCTTATCGATTTCACTGGTCGCAAGCGAAAAAGCATTCGACAGAGCTTTTTTGTCAATGGCGCTATCAATTGCGGCATCAAGAGCCTTTTCTTTCAGACTGGACGCGGCATCAATCAGTTTCGCGTATGCTTTCCCCAACTTCGACGGGGCGTTGCTCTGTATCATTTCCGTCACGTCGGCCCGTGTGGACCGGCATAGCCGTTGAAACGCCGCGTAATCACTGTTGTCACCACCCATGATCCGCCGCGCCTGGCGTTCAATCTCCTGCATGTACTGCGGTAACCCCTCCTCAGTGGTGAGCGCTGATAGGCCCTTAGTAAGGTCTACGAGGTTGGTACCGCCCTCCATGTTGGCCCGGATGTCTTCGCCTATGCGGTCCTGCCATCGCAGCGCTGTTATTCGCTGCGAGAGATTGAGCGGGGAATCGGGAAAATACTGATTGAGGAAATACGAAGGCGTTATTGATAACTCATCAGCGACGGATATTCCAGCACTCGGGCCCACATCGTTGAAGTCGAACGTGTCATCCGCCATGCCGTGCCGCCTTAATCATGGCATCCGGGATAAGCCGCTTCAGGTGCCCGCGTATATCATGCTCCCGGAAAACGTGAGATACGGCATCATGCGCGGACTTACCGGAATCAAGCTCTTTACGGATTGCCGCTTTCATAGGTGTCAGGACCTTGCGCATCTCCCGGACGAAATCCGCCTCAATGCTTTTCGTGAGCGCCTTTTTGTGCTCGAACAGCTCTGATTTAGATTTGCGCTTCTTCACCTTTGAGCCTTTGCCCCTTGAGTTCCCACGGCGGCGAGGAAAGTATATGCCCAACGTTTTTGCCGTACAAACACGCGGGCGGCGGGGTGTTCGGGACCGGCTTTTTCTCTGCCGAAATGCTCACCGTACACGTGCGGTCAGTGCAAGTACATCGATAAGTCGCTTGATAGCAATTCATTTCTTCGCTCATGTCAAAAGGTAAACGAGAAGCCGCTTCAATCCCTGCGCTGCTGCCTTCACACGGACTGCCGCAACCGCGCTGTCCTGCTGGACTCTGTGCCAGCCATCGCCGGGTGCATAGATCGGAATCTCAAAACTTATGGTAGCAATACCCTTCTTCTTCCATGCCCAGGATTCGTCTTCATCGTCCGGGTTAGCATCGAATCTCTTCCACCCGAAATTGAACCCCTCCCATTTCAGGCCGTCAATAACGTCCTTGAGCTTTGCCGGCTGAATGCCCTGTATGCCAGAGAGGTAGAAGTCAACCCCCTTCCGGCAGGCAACATCAATCACAATTGCGACATCGCCATTTTCCATCGGCGGCGGGTCGGTGAGAGTCCCCCACTCCTCACCCTTGTTGTGCCAGACCACCACTCGCCCGGATCGCTCCATATCCATCAGGTTGCGGTCGTCGTAAAGGGCGAGATAGGTGGTCAGGACACCAATAAAATTATCCAGTAGCCCCGTGTGAACACCGTTCCGGAAGCCAAGGTCGTAATCCTGAATGACACGGTCAAGGTGTGAGGAGAGGAGAACTTTCATTGTGCTCTCTTTCGTGTGGCTTCGATTAATTCCCGGATTACCGCTCCCCGATTGCAGCGGTTGGTGGCATAGTTGCCATGCTTCCGGCGCTCGACCTCCTCATCAATCCAGGCCCTCTGCGATTCGGTAAGCCGCAAAGGGCACTTGACGATGAGCTTTTCCATTTACAGCACTTTCCCCACATCCGCGGCAACCGCTTCCGCTACCTTGTCAGCTGTCTGCTTCAGTGCTGCTTCCTTCGCTGTCAGTTCGTCCTTGAGAAGAGTTTCGATGCGGAGGACACGGTCTTCAACCGCCTTTGCACGGTCATTCCATTCATGGGCGATTTCAACCTCCTTGCCGCGCAACCGAAGATATTCATCCTTGATCCCGGACACGGACTTTTCCGCGTCGGCTTTGACAATATCGATCACCTTTTTTGCCTCAGCCGCTCCGGCCCGATATGCGGAAATTGCGCCCTTGACCGCATACTTCCCCGCCTCATAAAGCACGATGACCGCCTCATAAAGCACGATGACCGCCCCGATCCCTGCGAAAATCCACAATGCCGTATTCATACCGCTGTCTCCTTTACTGTTGATAACGTGACTCAGGTCCGCGCCTGAAATTCCGTGAGTAATTCCTCAGCCCCGTCCAGGCAGTCCCGCCGGACGCTGATTTCAGTCCCCTCCACCTGTTCGGCATACGCCTTGACGTTTGCTATCGCCTCAGCAAGGGTCTTCCCCAGCCCAACAATGGAGCCGATGTCGTTCGACCCGTTCGGGAGCGGAATGATCTGATTTATTCCGTCCTCAATACAGTTCTTTTTCAACTTTACGAATGGCGCAATCACGGGCGGGAAAAAGATGTTGCAAATGTGATTAGTTGCCCAATTAGATTCCATGATGAGTTCAGCGGCATATGGCGCAACGGGCTTGCCCATCACCATTTCTCCATTCGCCCCGGCCCACATGACTTCACCGAGGTTGCTTACCATTACCAAGTAAGTAAAGCCCGGAGGGCAGGGCCAACGACAGGTGATGTCGGTCATGTACGACTTCTTGCCGACAATCCGGTTTTCGAGGGAGAGAAATCCCCGGTATTGATACTTCTCGAACTCCTTTGCAAACTTCGTATTGAAATCGGTAAGTACAGTCGGAAGGTCCGCGTATTTCCGCCATTGACCGACGTAGACTTTATCTTTTACCTCTATGCCGGAAAGCCATTCAGCCGGGCATTGTCCGTCGATATTGTAGCCATCGTAACCCATTTCGAGGTCTGTCACAATGGGAGCTTCGCAGATAAAATCAAGAGTTTCAGCCAGGATGCCGCGGTTAAATTCAATGTCGTCAAGCTCAGGCTTTATGAGGTCGTAATTTTTGGCGTAGAACGTTTCAATCAGGCCCCGCCACTTGTTGACTTTTACCCATACATTGGGGTTCTTTTGCAGGAAGGCCCGGAGTGCGGTCATGCCGTGGATAAGCTCCCACTTTGCTACCGGCAAGCCCATCCCCGGCATTTCTTTTCTCAGGATTTCCCGGTATAGCTCCAGCTCTTCAGCGGCGCAACCCCCCCAGACTATTTCACCTTGCTCTTTCAACCACTGTCCCCATGAGCCGTAGTACACGTCCGGGAATATCCAGAAGTCTATCTCATCGTAAACGTCATAGGGACTGTCGACGACCTCCACGCCTTCCAAGCCCTCGCCGATATGGGTTAGGTTCGGGTTCGGGTAAGCGGCGACCCATGACGGATTCGAATAGTAGACGTGCTTATACTCTTTGGCCAGGCGTTCGGCGAGGGCGACACTGTTGCCGCTGGTGTCGATGACAATTGCTACTACGTCCTTCGTGTCTTTCACAGGTTCCCCTTAGTAAATAGTCCAGAACAGCGTGTCACCGCTCGCATAAAAATAGGCTTGGCTGCTGGTATCGGCAACCAGTGCCGTATCGGTTTGAACCTGGAGCGTGCCATTACACATCTGCCGGGCCTGAAGCAAGGCCCCGGAGGGGGCGGTAAAGATCACGTTCTCCTCATGCACAAACATGGCAGTAGTGAGGTCGCCATTGACGTAAATGTCACAGGCGCTATCGCCCCAGTTGTCGGCGACAACAACGAATGCCTTCGTAGTGTCTGCCGCAACCGGTGCCGTTACATATACGGTTTTGGTACATGCCGAAAACAGGAGACTAACCGCGACCGTCATAACCACAACCCGTACTGCTTTCATACCCTACCTCCGTAAAAAAACGCAAAGCTGCTATCGGGTCCCTGCAAGGAAATCGATAGAACTGAGCCGCGCCGGGCGGTACTTTGCGCAATTATCGTGAATGGGTTTTGCAGGAACCGTAATGATTATACATTCCGCCCCTTTCAAGTGCAATTATTGTGCGACTGCCCTTTTCCGGATCGAATACCCGCGCTTCGCCGCCTTGCTCACCTTTTTAGCCGGGGTCGCAGTCGCGGTTGGTGCGGGGTCGGGAGGAGCTGCTGTCGCTTCAGCCTCTTGCGCCTCCCGCGCCGCTTTATCTGCAGGCGTTTCCGCGGGTATATCCCGCGCGTCCTTTTCGTCGTTCGTTATCTCTTCGTCAATTTCAGCAATCACCGCCGCAAGGTCTTCAGGGTCCACGTCATCAAAAACGGAGTGGGCAAGCATCTTCTTCGCTAACCCCTTGGCCTTGGGTCCGTAAGGCAATGCAATGAAGTCGCCGTAAAGCGCGACGTCATCGCTCGGATTTTCTTCCGGCTCAAAGTCCTCTTCGTAATGAACTTCAAACTCAGATGGTTCGTTTACATAAAGACAAAAGACCCGATGTATTTCCTCTTCACAGTCTTTCGCCATTTTCGACGACTCTTTGAGGACGAACGATTGCGCTTGAAAACTATAGCTCTTGGATATGCCGCTCTGCTTGTCTTTAGCGGTTGTCTGTGCAGCCACCCCCTGTTGCCCGGCCTGCCGGAACATTTCGTCGACAAGGTCCTGTATACTCCCCTTCAGAGCCATATAGGTACCTGTGGGATAATCAAGCCAACGAATTTGTGCGGGTGTAGTTCCGTTTTCTGCAGGGGGAGCCAATAACCCCTGTTGACGGCCCATTGCCTGCAAATTGCTCTGTTCTGTCCCAGTCGGTCGAGGCATTACCAGTGTAGGGTAAAGCGCACCCGCCGCCGTGATTGCGTTCCATGAGTCCCAGTTGAATATAGACCAATTGCAACGGGCAATATCGTAGAATGTGGGGTGCGGTAAAACCGTATTGTCTTCAGCTTCGCTTGACATTACCGGGATAATCGGAATCTCGCCGAGGTTGTAATTGACTTGGGTTCCGGGAATGTCTTCGTATTTTCCTGTTTTATTGTCATAGCGCATAACAACGGAAAACTCAGGAGTCCACTTTTTCCAACGTCTTTCCAATTCCACCGCATGAGTTGCGGCATTCTCGACCTCCACGGGATTTTCCTTAAATGCGATTTGAACCAGCCGCCCCACTTCGTCCATGATCAAGAACTTTTCCTCCACCTGCTGAGGAAGCCGGATATAGACATAGGGGAACCGGCGTCTTTCGATCTGATCTTTCTGAAGTTCCGGAACGTCGCTGTAGTTATCCACCACAACGAAACACACGCCGCATATTCGGGCATTTTTGACGGCGCGCTTGGTGAACTGTGAAAGAGGATTGCGTTTGCAATCCGCATCTTTCAGGAATGCCTGAAAAATGGGAGCGACATTGTCGCCCTGTACCCCATTTACATCTACCGTGCGGGTATTGCCCTCGCTGAACACGGGCTTATACGTGGCATCGACAATCTGCCGAAACATGTTGCGGTAGAACGTCAGGGCCCGGCGCAGCAGGTATTGGTCATCGAGCTCGACCAGCATCTTACGCAAAACCGTACCATCGTAGAATCCGCCCGTCCCCCAATAGGCATTCCAGCAGAAATCATATTTATTCCACTTGAAAACGGCGGGTCCGGGAGCGGTATTTTTTTCGCTCCCGGAAAGGCTTTGCTGTCCCGGCTGGACGCCCGCCCCCGTCGATGCCGCAACGGGGTCATTGATTTGATAGGAGCCATTATCCGCATTGATGCCGGAGGGGTTAATTGTCTGTGGGGAATTGTAGCCATCATCCATTGTGGTTGCTTCCTTTTCTTATACCCAGGCCGCACCGGCGGACCTGCATTTGGTGTAATAAATTATAGCCTGTGACATTGCGTCAACCCGGTCTTTCCACTGACTATTGGGAAAGGCCAGTATCTCGGGCATGTAGATTGTTCTGTT
>Ga0302319_10011745_pt1 | contig 16588 bp, 14 predicted proteins | sample Bog_T0_2_FD_203319 | JGI IMG/M metagenome (GOLD analysis project Ga0302319, IMG submission 203319) | Peat permafrost microbial communities from Stordalen Mire near Abisko, Sweden - Bog_T0_2 | ecosystem: Environmental > Terrestrial > Soil > Wetlands > Peat | place: Sweden: Abisko, Stordalen Mire...
AAATCGTAGCCGGTGGACTGCCCCTGGAAGCGCACGGCATTCTCGTGAATCTTTTCCGCCATCTCGGCGTTGACCTTGTCCAGCCGCAGCCGCGACTGCTCCTGGGCCAGGAAAAACCGGGCGCGCAGCAGATCGGTGGACGCCGCCTCTTCCGCCTGGCGGTAGAAGTCGCCGGCCCGCATCGGGTCGTCCGCAGCACTCGCCAGCATGCCCTGCAGGAAGAAATACCAGGGCCGGTCCGCGGGGGACAATTCCGGCAACTTGACCGCGGCCAATTCCGACTTGGCGGGATCGAGCCGGCGTCGCAACACCGCCGCCAGGCCGGCCCGGAGGTGCCAGGCCGAGCCCCGCGGGGCCGGAACTTCGTTCAGGACCTTTTCGGCCTCCTCGCCTCGGTTGTCATCGAGGAGCGCGGTCGCCAGCGCCAGTTCCAAGGCCCGGCGGTCGCCGCCCGGCTGGGCCAGCAATTGCCGGTAGAGGCCCGCCGCCACGTCGGGAAAACCGAGGGCTTGGGCCCGTTCGGCCGCCAGTTCGGTCAGCCCGGTCGTCCCCGGCGTGGCCCGCGGGCGGATCGGAGCCAGCGGAGCAGGCGGATTGAGCGGGCTTTGGGCCCACCCGGCCACCGGAACCAGCAAAAGGAGAATAAGCCTGCGCAACACCACAGCCTTAGGCTGCCTCACCGGCGTGATTGCGTCGACCCAGAATTGGACTAAAGTCGATACCCATGTCCTCGGATCTGACCGATCTTTATCAGCAAGTGATCCTCGATCACAACCGCCGCCCGCGCAATCGCGGCCGGCTGCCGACGGCCAATCGCGCGGCCCACGGCGACAATCCCAGCTGCGGCGACCAGTGCGACGTCTTCCTCCGCCTCGAGGGCGACCGGATCGCCGAGATCACCTTCGACGGCTCGGGCTGCGCCATCTCCCAGGCCAGCGCTTCGCTCATGACCACCCAACTGAAGGGTAAGACGGTGGCGGAGGCCGAATCCCTTTATGACGAGTTCCACGACATCGTCACGACGGGGCGGGCCCCGGAGGAAATGAGCGATTTGGGCGCCTTCGCTGGCGTCCACGCCTTTCCCGCCCGGATCAAGTGCGCCACCCTCGGCTGGCACGCGGCCCTGAATGCCCTCAAGGGCGATGCCGCGCCGGCCACGACCGAGAGCCACGTCGACTAACCTGCTACCCCTCATGGCCTCCTCCTGGAAAAACGTCCGCGGCGACTTCCCCATCCTCGATCAGAAGGTGAACGGCCAGCCCCTGGTCTACTTGGACAACGCCGCCACCACGCAGAAGCCGCGGGTGGTGATCGACGCCCTCACGCGGTTTTACGAACGGGACAACGCCAATGTCCATCGCGGCCTGCATACCCTCTCCATGCGCTCGACCGAGGCATTCGAGGGCGCCCGCGCCCGCGTCGCCCGCTTTCTCAATGCGGCCAGCCCGGCCGAGATCGTCTTCACCCGCGGCACGACGGAGGCGATCAACCTGGTCGCGGCCAGCTGGGGCGGAGCCAATCTCAAGGCGGGCGACGTCATCTTGCTGACCGAGATGGAGCACCACAGCAACCTAGTGCCGTGGCAGCTAGTGGCGCAGCGCACAGGGGCGAAGCTGCGCTTCGTGCCGGTCGTTGGGGACGAAGGGCGCTTGGACCTGGCCGCCCTTGACTCGCTCCTGACTTCGGAAGTGAAGCTGTTCGCCTTCACGCATATTTCCAATTCCCTCGGCACGATCAATCCCGTGGCCGGACTCTGCGCCCGGGCCCGGAAAGCCGGGATCGTGACGGTGGTCGACGCCGCCCAATCCGTCGGGCACATGCCGATCGACGTCCAGGCCCTCGGCTGCGATTTTCTCGCCTTCTCCGGCCACAAGATGGCGGCCGTGACCGGCATCGGCGCCCTCTACGGCCGGCTCGCGCTCCTCGACGCCATGCCGCCCTGGCAGGGCGGCGGCGGCATGATCGCCAGCGCCGATTTTTTTACCAGCCGGTGGAAGCCGAGCCCGGAGCGCTTCGAGGCCGGCACGCCCAACTTCGCCGACGCCTACGCCTTGGGCATCGCCTGCGATTACCTCGACGGCCTGGGTCGGGCGGAAATCCAGCGCCACGACGGCCAGCTCGCCGAGAAAGCCTACCACGCCCTGGCGGGGTTGCCCGGCATCCGGCTGCTGGGGCCCCCGGGCGAGCGAGGGGGCTTGGTCAGCTTCGCCTTCCGCGACGTCCACGCCCACGATATCGTCACCTTCGCCGACGAGGATGGGATCGCCTTGCGCGGCGGCCATCACTGCAATCAGCCCCTGATGAGAAAGCTGGGGCTGACCGGGACCACGCGCGCCAGCTTCTATGTCTACAACACCGAGGCGGAGATCGAGCTTTTGGTCCGCTCGATGCAGCGGGTGCTGAAGTTCTTTGCCGGCTAAGATCGGGCGCCCTCTACCCCGCCATGGCCGATGTGGAGCTGACGATCTTAATGCCCTGCCTGAATGAGGCCAAAACGCTGGCCACTTGCATCGGCAAGGCCCGGCGTTTCCTCGACGAGGCCGGCGTGGAAGGCGAGGTGCTGGTCGCCGACAACGGCTCGACCGACGGCTCCCCCACAATCGCGCTCCAAGCCGGGGCCCGGGTGGTCGAGGTGGCCGAGACCGGATACGGCGCCGCCCTGGCCGACGGTTCCCGCCAGGCCCGCGGGCGCTACATCATCATGGGCGATTCGGATGACAGCTACGATTTCCTCGCCCTCGCCCCTTTTTTGGAGGGCCTGCGGGCCGGCAACGATCTGGTGATGGGCAACCGCTTTCTCGGCGGGATCAAAACCGGCGCCATGTCCTGGAAGAACCGGCGGATCGGCAATCCCGCCCTCACCGCCATCGGTCGGCTGTTTTTTGCCGCCCCGGTTGGCGACATTTATTGCGGCCTGCGCGGCTTCACCCGGACGGCCTTCGACCGCATGGACCTAAAGTCCCGCGGAATGGAATTCGCGGTCGAGATGGTGGTGAAAGCCACGGCCCTGCGGATGTCGGTTGTGGAAGTGGCGACGACCCTGAGCCCGGACGGCCGGGGGCGCCCGCCGCATCTGCGGCCGTGGCGCGACGGCTGGCGCACCCTGCGTTTCATGCTGCTCTACAGCCCGCGCTGGCTTTTCCTTTATCCGGGAACGGCGGCCGCCCTGGCGGGAGCCGCCGTCTTTGTCCGGCTCCTGTTCGGCTCCTGGCGCCTCGGTCGGGTCTATTTGGACGTCGACACCCTGCCCTATGCGTCGGCCGCGATCCTGATCGGCTTTCAAGCCGTGCTCTTCTGGGTCTACGCCCAGGTCTTCGCCGTGACCGAAGGGCTCCGGCCGGACAAAGATTTGCCGCCCTGGCTCCAGCGGCATTTTTCCCTCGAGCGGGGACTGGCCGCCGGTGCGGCCTTGTTCGTGGTCGGATTCGCCGGCGGCATCGCCGCGCTCCTGTCCTGGGCCAACCACGCCTACGGGCTGATGAACGTAGAGAAGCTGCTCCGCCTGGTGGATCCCTCGGCCCTGGCCATGACGCTGGGCGTCCAGATTATCCTCTCGAGTTTTTTCCTGAGCCTCCTCCTCATCCGCCGGAAGTGAGCCGACCGGGCGGCGCCCTTCACGGCGGCGGACTCGCCGCGGCCGACGGACTCAGTGCCCGGCGAGCGGCAGCCAGATTCTCCCGCGCTGGCGCATACCCCGGATCGAGGCCCAACGCCGTCTCATAGTGCGCCACCGCCGCCCCCACCTGGCCGCCGAGGAAGAAAACGTTGCCCAGGTTCGTTTCCAACGTCGCAGAATCCAGCCCGGTCTCCAGACTCCGCTGAAATTCGGCCGCCGCCTCCGGCATCCGGCCGGTCCGCGCCAGGGCGATCCCCAAATTGTTGTGCGCGTCGGAGAGCTGCGGATCGAGTCGCAACGCCGCGCGGTAGTGGGGGATCGCCTCGTCCAGCCGCCCAGCGAAGGCCAGGGCGGTGCCCCAATCCAATTGGCCCTGGGCCCAGGCCGGCGCCAGCCGCACCGCGGTCGCGCCCTCCTCCACCGCCGCCTGCCGCTGGCCCTGCTGTTCCAGAACCAGCCCGATCCCGGCATGGGCTTCGACTGAATCGGGATCGAGCTGCAGCGCCTTGCGGTAGTCGGCCATCGCCTCGGTCAACCGGCCCGCGGGTACGAGGCTGGAGCCATGGGCGACCCATTGCATCGCCCGGGCGCTCACTCCCAGCAGGAGCCCGAAGGCCAACGACCAGAGGACCAGGCCGAAAAACACGCCCTGGACCACGCAGCCCGGACAGCGGGCGGGCGGGCGCGCCGCCCAGCCAAGCGCCCCCCAGAGAGCGAGCAGGACCAGAGCGGGCAGAAAATCGATCTCGTAGCGCGCAAACGTCCAGCCGTAGAAAGCCAGCAGGACGGTCGAAGCGGCAAAAACCCAGGCGACCGCCGCCCCAAAGCAGCGCAAAGGCGCCGCCGGGGTGCCCCCGCGACCCCAGAACACCGCCGGGAAGGCGAGCGCCAGCCAGGCGATCGGCAGGTTGGGCAAAATGCCGAACGAACTGCGCCAGATGCGATGACCGGCCGGCACCGGCGGCGGGATGGGAGCATGGACAAAGGGAAAATGCGCCGACCAGCGGGCGGCCGCGAAGAGGTACATGCGCACATTGAACCCGGCGTAGTGCCAGCTGAAGGGGTGCGCCAGGCGCTGCGGGTCTCCGGCCAAGATATAATCGTCGCCAAATTCGAAGGGATTGTTGAAGCGGAGGGCGTTGTACCGCATGACCCCCAGGCCCAAGAGCGCAATCGGGATGAGCGCGGCGGCGGCCAAACGGGCCATCTGCTTGCGGCGATCGTCTTTCCGGCCGGTCCGCCATTCCAGGGCAAGCGGCAGGAGGAGGATCCCCGCGCCCAGGACGAGGGAAGGCCGCGAGGCCACCGCCAAACCGAACAGGAAACTCGCCGCCGCCAGCCACCGGCCCCGCTCCTCGGGCCGGTGCAGCGCCCGCCATAGGGCGCCCAGCGCCAGAAAACTAAAGGCGTAGCCGGCGCTGACCGCGACCTCATGAAAAGTCGGGGATTGCAGCAGGTCGAGGAGGCCGGTGGCGAAGCCCAGCGCCAGAATTCCCGCCAGCACCAGGCCTACGCCGACTTGCGAGAAATAGCGGCGCCACAGCGCTACCAGCAATCCGGCGCTGGCCAGAAACCCCAGCGAACAAAAGATGACGACAGCGGCCCGCTGGGAAAGGTAGCGACCGCTCAAGGCGACTGCGGGCCAAAACAGCACGACCGCCGGAGCCGCGCCAAAATAGACGTACAGTTTCCCACGATAGTAGCTCAGATCGATCAGCCGGTCGGGCGGGGCCCGGAACCGGGCGTTGGCGCTGGGATCATACGGATCGGGTAAGGCGAGCAAGCCCGCCGGCACGGTCTGGCGCAGGCTGAGTTGCCCGGCGCGAAAACCGTCGACCAGCCGGTTGTAGGCCTGGCTGGCGACACTCCCGTCCCGCTCCGTGGAGGCGGGCTCGCTGAAAAAAGCAAATACTACCAGGACGAGGGCGCAGCCCGCGGCCAAAAGCGCGCCCGGCCAGCCCAACAAGGGGCGGGCGGGCGGTTCCGCCGGCGCACGGCTCTGGGTGGGATCGACGATGCCCGAAGGATTTTCCCGGCCCGAGCGCCCCGCAAGCCCCAAAACCCGCCGGGGAGATTGACGCCCCACCCCCACGCGCATCGAATCGCCGGCGATGAGCTCAGGAAGGTCGGTCGAAAAATGGGGGACAGGGACAGCTCCGGGGGATCCGGAGTGGGAGGCGGCCTACGCCCGGTTTGAGACCCCGCGCCAGGAGGTCGCGAAGTTCCTCCGCCGGCTGCGGCGTTTCGGCGTCGGCGCCTGGAGCCGCGACCTGCAGATCGTGGAGCTGTTTTGCGGGCGCGGCAGCGCCTTGGACGCCTGGCACCAACTCGGCTTTCACCGGCTGGAAGGCGTGGATCTTTCCGAAAATCTCCTCAGCCGCTACGCCGGCGCGGCGACCCTCTATGTGGGCGACTGCCGGCGGCTGCAATTGCCCGATGCCTCCCGCGACGTTATTTGCGTCCAAGGAGGCCTGCATCATCTCGCGGCCCTGCCGGAGGATCTCCAAGCCACGGTGGCCGAAGTGTGGCGGGTCTTGCGCCCGGGCGGCCAGCTTCTCGTGGTCGAGCCCTGGGCGACGCACTACCTCCACCTGGTTCACTGGGCCACCCGGCGGCCGGCGCTCCGGCGCCTGTCCCCCCCACTCGACGCTCTGGCCAGCATGATCGCGCGGGAAGAGGCGACGTACCGAAATTGGCTTAGCCGGCCCGCCGACATCCTCGCCGTTCTCACGGAAAAATTCCACACCGAGTCCTGCCGCCTCGCCTGGGGCAAACTCGCCTGGCGGGGCCGCAAGCCGCTCCCGGCTTAACGGCCGACCCGCTTGCGCAGGCGCGCGAAAAAATGCAGGTTGCGCCCGAAGATCAGATTGGCCGGAAACGGATAAAGCCCTGGGAGCGGATCGGCCGCTTCCAGCGTCAGCCCTAACTCCGCCCAGAGCTGCCGCCATTGCTCCCGGGCTAAATAGTGGTCGGGCAGAGGCACCCCATGCCGGCGGTTGCCGACGCCGTCCATGAAGCGGAGGGTGGCGCGAGCGCCCCAACCGCGGCAATCGTGATCCTTGAGCAGGATGACCTCGCGCGCGACCCGGATGGCCTCGCCCAGGAGCAACGCCGGGGACCCGGCGTGATGCAGCACGTCCGCCAGAAGCACGGCGCCGAAATGCCCGTCGGCAAACGGCAGCCGCCGGCCGTCAAAGGCGCTCACCGGAATCTGACAGTCCCGGCGCGGCGCCACTTCGGCGCCGGAAATTTTCAGGTCTGGCCGCAGCCGGCCCAGGGCCGCGCCCAGGCGCCCGTCGCCACAGCCGAGGTCGAGCACCGCGAGGCCGGGCGGGGCCAGCCGCGCGGCCGCCTCCGCCAGCCGCCGCACGCGTCGGCCATGGATCCGGGTTTCGTGCACCCGCTCCAGCCAGCTCATGCCGACTTGGTCCCGCCGTGGCGCTGGGCCGCCTGGACGACCAGAAAGGCCCGCTCCGCCTGGGCCGCGCTCCGCTGCCGCAGGACGCGGGCGGTCACAGCTTTCCCGGCCTGCCGCGGCGTGCCGGCCCGAAAGGGCGGCTTGGGATCGTACTGCATCATAAGCTGGATCTCCTTCGCCACCTTCGTCCCGGCCAATTTCGCCGCAAGCCACAGGCCGAAATCGATGCCGGCGGTGATGCCGCCGGCCGTGATGTATTTGCCGTCTTTTTCGATCCGCCGCGGCGAGGGCTTGGCGCCGAAGGCGGCCAGCAGCGGCAGGCTCAGCCAGTGGCAGGCGGCGCGCCGCCCCCGGAGCAGGCCGGCCGCGGCCAAAAGCAGCGAGCCGGTGCAAACCGAGGTGACATAGCGCGCCGTGCGGGCTTGGCGGCGCACAAACGCGATGACCTCCTCGTCCAACAGCAAGCGATCCACGCCCGACCCGCCAGGAATGCAAATCACGTCAAGGGGCGGACACCGGGGTATCGCCACATGCGGCACGAGGGAAAACCCGTAGGCCGCCCGGATCACCCGCCGGCGGGGGGCGACGAGCAAGACTTGGGCGTTCGGAATCCGCGCCAAGACCTCGTAGGGCCCGGTGGCGTCGAGCTGAGTCATGTCATCGAAGACGAGGATGCCGATCGTCATGGGGTGGAGAAAAGGTCGCGCCGCGACGAAAGAAGTGTCAATCCACAAGGGCCATGCCGGCCTACGAATTTCTGACGGTCGACGTCTTCACCGACCAACGCTTCGGCGGCAATCCCCTCGCGGTCTTCCCCGCGGCCGCCGGCCTGTCCACCGGGCAGATGCAGAACCTGGCCCGAGAATTCAACCTCTCCGAAAGCACGTTCGTCCTCCCGCCCGCCGATCCCGCCCACACCGCCCAGGTCCGCATCTTTACGCCCGTCCGGGAGGTGCCCTTCGCCGGCCACCCCAACGTCGGCACCGCCTTCGTCCTCGCGCACTTGCAGCCGAACCTGCCGCCCGCCTTGGTCTTCGAGGAGGCGGGGGGCCTGGTGCCAATTGAACTGCAACGCGACGCCGCCGGGCTGACCACCGGCGCTAAAATCACCGCGCCGCAAGCGCTCTCGCTCGGCCCGGAGATCGGGCCTGAGCTCGTCGCCGCCTGCGCCGGCCTCGCCCCCGAGGAAGTGACGGCGGAGCGGCACCGTCCCGTCTTCGCCGGCGTCGGCATGAAGTTCGTCATCGCCGAACTGGCGAGCATGGCGGCGCTGGCGCGGGCCCGGCCCGACCTGGCCGCCTTCCGCACCGCGGCCGAGCGCTACCCCGACATCGGGTTGGGCTTCAAAACCCACCTCTACGTGCGCGACCCTTCGGACCCGACCCGGCTGGCCGCCCGCATGTTCGCGCCGCTCCTCGGCATCATGGAGGATCCCGCGACTGGCAGCGCCAACGCCGCTCTGGCCGCCCTCCTGGCCCGCGTGACCGGCGCGGGCCAGCGGCCGCTCGCCTTCGACATCCGCCAGGGCGTGGAAATGGGCCGGCCTAGCCGGCTTTACGCCACGGCCTACGTATCGGATGGTGAGATACGGGCCAGCATCGCCGGCAGCTGCGTGTCCGTCCTGCGCGGGCGGGCCGAAATCTGAGCCCAGGGCGAACGGCTTCAGCCTACGGCCAGGGCCAGAATTCCGCCGGCAATCGCGACCGCGGCCCACAGTCGCCGCCGGCCGTCCGCCTCCTTCAGGACCTTCGAGCCGATGAAGGCGCCGATGACGATGCTGACCTCGCGAGCCGGCGCCACGTAGCTCACCGGGGTGAAGGCCAGGGCCGTCAAGACCAAAATATACGCCAGGGAGGAAAGGGCGGCGACCCCGGTGGCATGGTAGCGATGCCGCTGCCAGGAACTTTCCACCTCCGGCCAGCGGCGGAGCGCGAAGGGCGTGAGCAAAACCACCCCCGTCAGGGTCGTGCCCGCATCGTAAAGCAAAGGCGCGATCGCGAGGGCCGCGACGCCGTGCCGATCCCACAGGGTGTAGGCGGCGATGAAGACGCCCGAGATCGCGCCCAGCCGGGTAGCGGTGCGGACCTGGGTGCGGTCCTGGTGGAACAGCCGGGTGCCGCCCGCCAGGAAGAAGATGCTGATCACGATCGTGAGGCCGCCGGCGAGGGCCAGAAGCCCGGGGCGCTCGCCCAGAAAAACGATGGCGGCGAGCGACGACAGCACGGGCCCGGTGCCGCGCGCCAGCGGATAGATCAGGGAAAAGTCCCCGGTGCGATAACTGCGCTGAAGGAAAAGGGAATAGCCCGTCTTAAGGCAGCCGCTGCCTAGGATCCAGGCCAGCGCGACCCAGGAGAGATCGGGCTTTTGCCACCACCAAAAGACGGCCACGACCGGCAGGTAGAGCCCGAGGTTGATCACCCCGACGAGGTACACGAAGGGCAGTCCGCCGCTGGCCCGCTTGGCCAGAAGGTTCCAAACCGCATGCAGGACCGCCGCGGCCAGCACGAGGAGGAGGGCCGCCGTCGTCATGCCCTGATCCTACCGCGCGCCGATCCACTCGATTGCCAGACTGGCGAGCCGGTCAAAGGCCTGGACGCACGAGACCAGATCTTCTTCCCGGGTGTCCTCGATCTTGTTGTGGCTGATCCCCCCCAGGCTTTGCACGAACATCATGATGGTGGGCACACCGGCCCGGGCGACCTCGGCGGCGTCATGGAGCGGCCCGGAGGGCAGCGCATGCGGCTTCGCGCCGGCGGCGGCGATCGCCTGTTCGCAGCGCGCCCGCAGCTCGGGGTGGAAAAGGATGGGTTCGATCCGCCAGAGCCGGCTCCAGGAGACCTCGACCTTGCCCGCCGCCGCAAAGCGGGCGGCGGCCTCCTGCGCCTCCCGGAGCATGGCGGCCAGGGCGGTGGCGTCCAAATGGCGTTGATCGAGCGTGATCCGGCAGTCCTCCACCACGCTCGTAACGATTCCGGGCAGGGTCGTGCAGGATCCGATGGTGCAGACTCCGCCGTGGCGCTCGGCGATGCGGTAGATTTCCGGGCTCATTTGCGCCGCGGCCAGAAACGCGTCGCGGCGGCGGGCCATCGGGGTGCTACCGGAGTGCGCGGCCTGCCCGTGAAAGGTAATGGCATGGCGCTCGACCCCGTAGGTCCCAAGCACCACTCCGAGCGGCAGGCCGAGATCCAAGAGCACCGGACCCTGCTCGATGTGCAGTTCGAGATAGGCGCCGGCGGACCGCAGCTCGGCCCCGGATTCCTTCACCCGCTCGAACTCGATCCCAATCTGCCGGAGGGCATCCGGCAGAAGAATGCCGTCCTTATCCTTGAGCCCCCGGGCCTCCTCGAGATTGAGCGAGCCGGAACAGGCCGACGAGCCGAAGAGGCTTTTGCCGAAACGCGCCCCCTCCTCGTCCGCCCAGTCGACCAGCCGCACGGTCACTGGGGGGCCCTCGGGGTATTCGGCCGCAAGGCGCCGCAGGATTTCCAGGCCGGCCAGGACGTTGAGGCAGCCGTCGAGCCAGCCGCCGTTGGGCACCGAATCGATATGGCCTCCGATCACGAGGGCCCGGTCCGACTTTCCCGCCAGGGTGCTCCAAAGATTCCCCGCGGCATCCCGATGGACCTCGACCGGGAGAGCCGTCAGCTTGCGTTCGAACCACTGCCGCGCCGCGGCCCAGGTCGGGGTGAAAGCCACCCGCTGGGCCCCGTGGGCGTCGGAGGTGAGTTGCCGCAACTCCTTCAATTCGGCGATGGTGCGGGCGGGATCGACGAATATTCTGGGCATCGTTCGCTGCTATCTGCTAGCGTGATGACCTTCAAGGCTCAAGCCGCGAAACGCCCGCCTCTTTTTTCACGAACCGATCTCCCCGTGAGACACGCCCGTCGGAATCAGAGCAGGGTTTCCCTCCCGCCTCGCATTCGCATTCGGCTCTCCTGAATTCCGAACTCTTCCTCCTATGCCCACGCTTGCCACCACCGTCGACGGCCTGAAGCTGCCCAATCCCTTCATCATCGGCTCCGGGCCGCCCGGCACCAACCTCAGCGTCATCCAGCGGGCCTTCCGCGAAGGTTGGGGGGCCGTCATCGCCAAGACGGTCAGCCTCGACGCCTCCAAGGTCGTAAACGTCTCGCCCCGCTACGCCAAACTGCATTCCGCCAACGGCGAAGTCATCGGCTGGGAGAACATCGAATTGATCAGCGACCGGCCCTTTGCCATTTGGATCGAAGAGTTCAAGAAGTGCAAAGACGCCCACCCCGACGGCGTCCTGATCGCCTCGATCATGGAGGAGTACAAGAAGGACGCCTGGATCGAAATCGTCACCCGCTGCCAGGACGCCGGAGTCGACGCCTTCGAGCTCAACTTCTCCTGCCCCCACGGCCTGCCCGAGCGCAAAATGGGCGCCGCCATGGGCCAGGATCCCGACATCCTCGAAGAGGTCTGCGGCTGGGTGAAGTCCGCGGCCAAAAAGCCCTTCTGGGCGAAGATGACGCCCAACATCACCCATATCGAGGAGCCCGGCCGCGCCGCCTTGCGCGGCGGGGCCACCGGGCTCAGCGCCATCAACACGATCCGCAGCGTCATGGGGGTGAACCTCGACACCCTCCGGCCCGAACCCTCGGTCGAAGGCTACACCACTCCCGGCGGCTATTCCTGCCGGGCGGTCAAGCCGATCGCCCTGCGCATGGTGATGGAATTGGCCACCATGATCCGGAAGGAATTCCCCGGCCGGTCCTTGTCCGGCCTCGGCGGCATCGAGAGCGGAAACGACGCCGCCCAATTCATCCTCCTCGGCTCCGATACGGTTCAGGTTTGCACCGGGGTGATGAAATTCGGCTACGAATGCGTCAAGCCGATGTGCGACGAACTCCTCGCCTTCATGGCCAAGCACAAATTCGAGACCCTGGCCGACTTCCGGGGCAAGAGCCTGGATTACTTCACCACCCACGCCGACTTGGTCCAGCGCCAGACCAGCCGGAAGGCGGCCCAAAAGGCCGCCTTCGCCCAAAAAACCGTGGTTAAGAACGACGCGGAGTGGACGGGCGACGAGTTCGTCAAGCAGTCCGACGCCCTTTCCCGATGACCGCCGCCACCCTCACCCCGTGCCCCCTTTTCATCAACGGCACCTGGCTTCGTCCCTCCCTGGTCGGCACCCCCGTCTATAATCCTTCCACCGGCGACATCATCGCCGAGTGCCCGGTGGGCGGAGCCGCCGAGGTCAACGCCGCGGTCGAGGCCGCCGCCGCCGCCTTTCCCGCCTGGCGCGAGACGCCCGCCGTCGAACGCGCCCGGCTGTTCTTCCGCTACCGCCAGCTGGTCGAACAAAATTTCGACCGCATCTGCCAGTGCGTCAGCCGCGAACACGGCAAGACCCTGGCCGAAGCCCGGGGCAGCGTCTACCGCGGGATCGAGAACATCGAATACGCCTGCGGAGTCCCCTCGCTGCTCTTTGGCGACACTTTGGAAAATCTCGCCCGGAGCGTCGACTGCGAGACCCTGCTTCAGCCCTTGGGCGTCTGCGTCGGGATCACGCCGTTCAACTTTCCCGCCATGGTCCCGCTCTGGATGTTCCCGCTCGCGCTCGCCTGCGGCAACACCTTCGTGCTCAAGCCGAGCGAAAAGGTGCCGCTGACCGCCGTCCTGATGATCGAGCTGCTGGAAAAGGCCGGCCTGCCCAAGGGCGTGCTCAATTTGGTCCATGGCGGCCGGGAAGCGGTCGACGCTTTGCTCACCCATCCGAAGGTCCGGGCGATCTCTTTCGTCGGCTCCTCCCCCATCGCCAAGTACATCTACGAAACCGGCACGCGAAACGGCAAACGGGTGCAGGCCAATGGCGGAGCGAAGAACTTCATCGTCGTCATGCCGGACGCCGACATGCCCAAAACCGTCGAGGCCCTTTCCACGGCCGCCTTTGGCTGCGCCGGCGAGCGTTGCATGGCGGGTTCGACCGCCCTGACCGTCGGGGCCGCCGCCGACCGCCTCCTGCCCGGCCTGCTCGACAATGCCCGGGCGATCAAGGTGGGCCCGACCGACCGGCCGGCCCAGCCGGACATGGGCCCGGTCATCACCGCTCAGCACCGCGACCGCGTCCTCGGCCTGGTGGCGAGCGGCGAGAAGGAAGGCGCCAAAGTGGTGTGCGACGGCCGGGGCGTCCGCCTCCCCGAAGCGCCGCGGGGCTTTTACCTCGGGGCCACCATCATCGACCAGGTCAGTCCGGACATGACTCTGGCGCGCGAGGAAGTCTTCGGGCCCGTCCTCAATGTCATGCGGATGGATGATCTCGACGCCGCGATCGAGACGGCCAACCGCTCGGCCTTCGGCAATGGTGCCGCCATCTTCACCCGCTCGGGCGGAGCCGCCCGGGAGTTCAAACACCGGGTCAAAGCCGGCATGGTCGGCATCAATGTCGGCGTGCCCGCGACCATGGCCATGTTCTCCTTCACCGGCTGGGACGACTCCTTCTACGGCGATCTTCATATCCAGGGACGGGAAGCCGTCCAGTTCTACACCCAGCAGAAGGTGATCACCACCCGGTGGTTCGGCGGCGAGGTCGACGACGTCTGGAAGAAGTAAATCCCGCCCCATGCCTCTGCTGATCAAAAACGGCGAGATCGTCACGGCCGACTCCCGTTACGTCGCGGACATCTATTGCGAAGGGGAGCAGATCACCCGCATCGAGAAAAACCTCCGGGCCCCCGCCGGGACGGAGGTGATCGACGCGACCGGCCAGTACGTCTTTCCCGGGTTCATCGACCCCCACGTCCATATCTACCTGCCCTTCATGGGCACGACGGCCAAGGACACCTACGAGACCGCCAGCCGGGCGGCCCTGGCCGGCGGCACCACCACCCTGATCGAGATGTGCTGCCCGGCGCGGAAAGACGACGCCCTCGCCGGGTTCGAGCTTTGGATGGCTCAGGCCGAGGGTAAGTCCGCCTGCGACTTCTCCTTTCACATGGGGGTCACCCGCTTTGACGCCGCCAGCGAAGGCCAGCTGCGGGAAATTGTCCGGCGCGGCATCAGCTCCTTCAAGATCTTCCTCGCCTACAAGGGCGCCTTCGGCATCGACGACGGGGAGCTCTACCGAACGCTCAAGCTCGCCCGGGAGCTCGGCGTCACGGTCACCGCCCATTGCGAGAATGAAACCCTGGTGGCCGAGCGGCAGAAGGAACTGCTGGCGGCCGGCCGGACCGACCCGGGCCAGCACCACGAGAGCCGGCCGCCCTTGGTCGAGGCCGAGGGCGTCCACCACCTCATGACCTTCGCCGAATTGACCGGCGCGTCGACCTACATCGTCCACCTCAGCTGCCGGGAGGCCCTCGACGCCGCCCTCGCCGCCCGTAGGCGGGGGGTGAAGGTCAAGATCGAGACTCTCATCCAATACCTTGTTTTGGACAAAACTTACGCCGAGCGGCCGAATTTCGAGGGGGCCAAGTACGTCATGTCCCCGCCCCTGCGCGAGGCCGCCAACCAGGAGGTCCTGTGGCAGGGGCTGAGTTCCGGCCTGATCGACACCGTGGCGACCGACCACGCGCCCTTCGATTTCCAAACCCAGAAGCAAATGGGGCGGGACGACTTCACCAAGATACCCAACGGAATTCCCTCCCTGGAGGAGCGGATCATCCTCCTTTATAGCCGCGGCGTCCGGGCGGGAAAAATCGACCTCTCCACCCTGGTCGATGTGGCCAGCACCCAGGTGGCCAAGATCTTCGACCTGTTCCCGCGCAAGGGCACGATCCAGCTCGGCAGCGACGCGGACCTGGTGGTGTTCGACCCCCGGTACCGCGGCGTGATCTCGGCCAAGACCCAGGCGATGAATGTCGACTACAGCGCCTTCGAAGGCTGGCCGATCGAGGGCCGCCCCTCGGCCGTGACCGTGCGCGGCGAAGTCGCGGTGCGAAACGGGAAGTTTGTCGGCACGCCCGGCCGGGGCCGCTTCCTCGCCCGCACGCCGAAACCGGCCTGAGCGAAATTGACGCAGATTTATGCGTCCCGGCACTTGTCCGTAACCGGAGGTGGACTAAGATGGGCGCATGATCGCCACCCAGATTCGCCAGAAAGATTCGCTTTTCTATTTCGCCTCCTATCCGGCAGAAAAGCTCCTCGCCAAGGTCCGTTTCATCAGCCGTTTCTACGATGAGGGGGGCGCGGGCATCCCGGCGGAGGAGATCCCCGCCGATGATGACGTCGCCCAGTTCATTTCCCGGATTGAACGCAGCGACCGGGCCTTTCAGCGCGAACTCTCCAAGGCCAAGGTCGCGGCCATCCGCAATTTCTACGAGACCGCCACCAGCCAGCCCCCGATTCCGGGGACCGTCCTGCTCTTCACCCCGCAGAAACTCCATTTTGAGGCCTGGACCGACAATAGCGGGGTCGGCCGGCTGGCCGAGCCCCAGGACCCCTTCCTGATCATCGACGGCCAGCATCGACTGGCCGCCCTGCAATTCTATCAACGCACCCACCCCGCCGAAGCGGCCGCCATCCAGGTCCCGTGCGTGATTTACGACGGACGGAGCGAGGATTTCGCGACTGAAATGTTCGTCATCATCAATTCCACGCCGACCCGGATCAACAAGAGCCATTTGATCGATCTGTACGAAAAGGTGTCGTGGTCGGAGCCGGACCGCCGGTTCGCCGCCCATATCACGGAGATGCTCTACAACGAAGGGGACAGCCCGCTGCGCTACCGCATCAACCGCCTGGGCGGCCGCAGCCGCCAGGAGAAATGGATCCTGCAGGCGGAGCTCTTCAACGAAATCCATCGCTGGGTGAAGAAATCTTGGAAGCAGATCGAAGCAGACGGGACGGACAAGCGCCACGCCGCCCGCTACTATGAAGTCGCCCGGGACTTTCTCAAGGCGGCCGCTTCCGTCTGGGGCGACGCCTGGGGCAACCCGGCCGCGATGGTCACCAAGCCCGTGACCCTGAAGGCCATGCTCCGCGTCTGTGCGGATCTGGCCGCCCGGGACGCGGAGCCCGCAGCCGATCGCGTCACCCGCTGGAGTCAAAGGCTGGCCCCCTGGGCCGAACTGGGGCGGGATTTCCGCAACGAGGGGTTTTACGAGCGCTTTCCGGCCAAAGGGCAGGTCGAGCGGGTGGGCCGCATCCATCGCGAACTGGGACGACTGCTCGCCTGAGCCTAGGCCGGGCCCTGAGCGACCCAGCCGCCGCGGGGAAAAAATCACTCCGCAGACTTCGCCACTGCCTCGGACCAAATTCCCTCGTCAAAACCCACCAGCAGAATTTTCGGGCCGATGACAAAAGGTCGTTTCACCAGGTTGCCGTTGCCGGCGAGCAGCGCCAGCCGGGCGCCGTCGTCCATTTGCCCCAGCCGATCTTTCAGGCCGAGTTGGCGGTAGTCACCGCCAGCGACATTGAAGAGCTTGATCCACTGGCCGGCGTAGGCCCCCAGCATTCGCTTCAGTTCAGCGGGCGAAGGCGGAGTCTGCCGGATCGGAACCTCTTCAAAACTGAGGCCGTGGGCGCGCATCCATTTCAGCGCCCGGCGGCAAGTGTCGCAGCCGGAGTAAGTGTAAATTTTCACCAGGGAGGAA
>Ga0302319_10011746_pt1 | contig 16587 bp, 17 predicted proteins | sample Bog_T0_2_FD_203319 | JGI IMG/M metagenome (GOLD analysis project Ga0302319, IMG submission 203319) | Peat permafrost microbial communities from Stordalen Mire near Abisko, Sweden - Bog_T0_2 | ecosystem: Environmental > Terrestrial > Soil > Wetlands > Peat | place: Sweden: Abisko, Stordalen Mire...
AACGGCTTCCGTCAATGCGCCGCCTTCCTCATAGCCAACATAGCCCGGAGGGGCGCCGATGAGGCGTGCGACCGAATGTTTTTCCATATATTCCGACATGTCGAGCCGGACCATCGCCGTTTCGTCGTCGAAAAGGAAAGACGCCAAAGCCTTTGTCAACTCGGTCTTGCCGACGCCCGTTGGACCAAGGAACATGAAGGAGCCGATGGGCCGGTTGGGATCCTGCAAGCCGGCGCGCGCCCGGCGAACGGCCGTTGCGACGGCGGCGACCGCTTCCTTTTGCCCCACCACCCGCCGCGCGAGTTCCTCTTCCATTTTCAAGAGCTTGGCGCGCTCGCCTTCAAGCATCTTGTCGACCGGCACGCCGGTCCAGCGTGAAACGACCTGGGCGATATGGTCGGGCGTCACGGCCTCATCCAGGAGGACTTCACCGGATTTCGCTTCATTCTCCGCCAGCTTGCGTTCGAGTTCGGGGAGGACGGCATAGGTCAAACGCCCGGCTTCCGCGTAATCGCCCTTGCGCTGCGCAATCAGCAGGTCGTTGCGCGCTGTTTCCAGTTGCTCCTTGATTTTTTGCGCGGCGCCGAGCTTGTCTTTTTCCGCCCGCCAGCGCGCCGTCAATTCGGATGATTTTTCGGTGAGATCGCCCAATTCGCCTTCGAGCTTGGCCAAGCGGTCCCGCGAGGCCGGGTCGGTTTCCTTCTTGAGGGCTTCCTGCTCGATTTTCAGCTGCATGATGCGTCGGTCGAATTCGTCGAGTTCTTCCGGCTTGGAATCAACCTGCATCCGCAAGCGAGACGCGGCTTCGTCCATTAGGTCGATGGCTTTATCGGGCAGGAACCGGTCGGCGATATAGCGATTCGACAAGGTCGCCGCGGCGACCAGGGCGGCGTCGCTTATACGCACACCGTGGTGAAGCTCATATTTTTCCTTGAGTCCGCGCAAGATCGAGATCGTGTCCTCGACCGTCGGCTCGCTGACGAAAACCGGCTGGAAGCGACGCGCCAAAGCCGCGTCCTTTTCCACATGTTTGCGATATTCATCGAGCGTGGTCGCGCCAACGCAATGCAATTCGCCACGCGCCAGCGCGGGCTTGAGCAGGTTGGAGGCGTCCATGGCCCCGTCCGCCTTGCCGGCGCCGACCAAGGTGTGCATTTCGTCGATGAACAGGATGATCCCGCCTGCCGCAGCCGTGACCTCGTTGAGCACGGCTTTGAGACGCTCTTCGAATTCGCCGCGATATTTGGCGCCGGCGATCAGCGCGCCCATGTCCAGCGAGAGCAGACTTTTGTCGCGCAGACTTTCCGGCACGTCTCCATTGACGATGCGCAGGGCCAAACCCTCGACGATCGCGGTCTTGCCGACGCCGGGCTCGCCAATGAGGACGGGATTATTCTTGGTCCGGCGCGACAGCACCTGAATCGTGCGGCGAATTTCCTCGTCGCGCCCGATCACCGGATCGAGTTTGCCCTCACGCGCCGCTTCGGTCAGATCCCGCGCATATTTCTTCAAAGCGTCGTATGCGTTTTCAGCGGAAGCGGAATCCGCAGTCCGGCCTTTGCGCAAGTCTTCAATGGCCTTGTTCAGGTTCTGGGCGCTGACTCCAGCGTTCGACAGAATTTTTCCAGCGTCGCTGCTGGCGTCCATGGCGAGCGCGAGCAAAAGTCGCTCGACCGTCACAAAGGAATCGCCGGCCTTCTGTGCGATTTTTTCGGCGCTGTCGAACAATCGCGCCGTGGCGGGAGCGAGATAAAGCTGGCCTGCGCCGGAGCCTTCAACGCGAGGCAATTTGGCCAGAGCCGTTTCGCATTGCTGCAGCGCGTCGCGCGAACGGCCGCCGGCCTTGTCGATCAAACCTGCGGACAGTCCCTGCTCGTCATCGAGCAGGACCTTGAGCAGATGAAGAGGGGTGAATTGCTGATGGCCTTCCCGGACGGCCAAAGACTGCGCCGATTGAACGAAACCGCGTGCGCGTTCGGTAAATTTTTCGAAATTCATATCAACTCTCCAAGCCCGCGGCGGCCTCCCGATTGGCGAGACGGCTGCGTCGAAGTGGGCACCAAATGGCTGCCCCAACGCTGATATGGGATTGTCTTGCCAGCTTGAAAAGGGTCAAGAAAAGAAAGCTTGGCGTTTGTGGTCGCCTTGGCCAATCAAAAAAACGGCGCCGATTGGCGCCGTTTCCTAATTGGGGTCCGAACTCAATCGGCCGAACTCGTTTCCGGCTGGGGCGTGGCGTCGCCGCCCTCGACAGACTCGGTACGCGGCCGCCGCCGCCGCCGCGGCCGCAGATGAAAGCGGTTTTCACCGTCATCGTCTCCGGGCGCCGTAGCATTCTCGGGCGATTCGGAAGACGCGGGCAAGGTCGACACGGGCAAGGAAGATACGGGGGGCTGAGCCGCGAAAGCGTTCGCGTCATCCGGCTGGGGAGACGGGGGCGCGGCGAGGCGGGTTGGCGCTGTGATGAACGCCGGTAAGGCCGTGGCCAGCGGCTCGAAATCCACGCGCGGTTGTTCCTGACCGCTCGAACCGGCGTCGAAACGCGGTTGCTGATCACGAAAGCGGTTACGACCCTGCCCTTGCCCCTGGGGGCGATCGCCGCCCGCGCGCTCGCCCTGTTGTCCAAAACGGCGGTCATTGCGCGGTTGCCGATCCTGGCGCTCGCCGTTGGGATTGGCGCCGCGGTCAAAATTCCTATCTTGTCGCTCTGGCCTTTCGACCGGGCGCTCATTGGCGTCTGTATTGAAGGCGGGACGCTCGAAATAAGGTTGCGGCTGGGCGCTATAGCCCATCTGGCCGCCATTCTGCTGCGGCTGCGGGACCGGCGGCGGAATTTGCGGAGCGCGCTCCAATGGCGAAGCAAAACGATCCGGCAAGGCGACGAAATCATCATCGTCGTCGCCTTCGTCCAGTTCCTCGCCATTGCGGCCGTATTGGGGTTGGAGTTGCGCAGCTTGAGCTGCGGCGATGAGTCGAAAATAATGCTCGGCGTGTTGCAATAGATTTTCGGCCGCCACCGGATCGCCGGAAGACTGGGCGTCGCGCGCCAGCTGTAAATATTTTTCGGCGACGTGCTGCGCTGTGCCACGAATTTTTACGTCCGGACCGTTGGATTCGTAGGTCCGCGACAACGGACTCGGCCCTTTTCGATTGTTGTTGCGACCACGCATACGCTGCTTGTTGTTTTGACCAGGTCTCATCGAAAATCCCTGATTGACGAGATACGACCGTGACAATAGCCGCGGACGCGATAATGGCGATTACGCCGTATGAAACTTACCATGGCTCGGCGGCAAATAGAGTGTTTTCGCCTTACCGGCCATGTTTGCGGTCCTGCCGCAAACTCGTTTTCCGTACAACAGATCCATTGAGGGAAACGGCGATCATACCCGGCTGCTCAGATCGCTGTTGATCAAGCTTGGACTAACGAAACCACATGGTTTCAATATTAACGAAACCGGTCGTCCGAGCCATGCTGCGATGAAATGAAGCGCAACTAGGTATTTGCTGTCAGGGAGAGTAGACGTTTTTTTATAGCAAGCCAAGCCCAAACTTGGGGGGGGCGAAAATAATGGGAAAGGAGCAGATTCAGCAAATCTCGATCGCCACGACCCGGTCCCTTTGTCCATTATCCTTGTAAACTCGAACTTCGTCGAATCCTCGCGCACTCAAAATTTCTGTCACGTCCGAGCCTTGTCGCCAACCAATTTCGAAACAGGCGGCGCCGCCAGGACGCAACAGCCGAGACAAATCAGACGCGATTCGGCGGTAAGGATCGAGGCCATCACCCCCCCCATCGAGCGCCAGAATCGGGTCGAAGTCGATGACCTCGGGCGCCAGCTCCGCGATTTCCGAGTGGGATATATAAGGCGGGTTCGAGACGATCAGATCGAATCTTCCGCTCAGAGCGTCCGTCCAGTCGCCTCGAACCACAGCGGATCGCTCAGAAAGCCCGCAATGAGCGAGATTCTGTCGCGTCAGAGCGCAGGCAGCGGGCGAAATATCCACGCCGAAGCCGAAAGCGTCAGCACGCGCGTCGAGTAAGGCGCATAGAATTGCGCCCGATCCGACGCCGAGATCGAGAATTCGAGGCCGCGTCACCTTCCTGGAGTCCAGAAGGGCAAGCGCCGCATTGACAAGCGTTTCTGTGTCGGCGCGTGGGTCCAGCACATCCGGCGCGACATGGAGATTCAATCCATAAAACCCGCTTTGCCCAAGAATGCGGCCTACAGGCTCGCCGGCGACGCGCCGTGAGGCATAATCCCGCAGCAGCGCCGCCGATGCTTGGTCCAGAAGCGACTCGTTAGCGCAAGTCGCAAGCGCTAACGGCGTCAAGCCTGTTACAGCTTGCAGCAAAAGGCGGGACTCGAGCCCAGCCGCTTCCTTGCCGGCGGCGGTGAAGACCGCCGTCAGTTTTTGTCGCGCCCGAGCCAATGTATCGGTGGCCGCAAACTCAATCTTGAGACGGTGCAGGCTCAGGCCCCCAAAGCTTTTTCGAGAATTCGCGTGAGACGAACCGCGAAAGCGGCGGCGTCTTGCGGCGCTCCGCCGTCCATGAGCTTGGCTTCGTCGAAGAGCAGCCAAACGGCGTCTTCAAACAGGCTCTTGTCGCCTGAAGCCGCCTGTTTTTCCAGGGCGATCACCAGCGGGTGCGACGGATTAATTTCCAGCACCGGTTTTAGCCCGGGAGCCGCCTGACCGTGAGACGAAAGAATCTGCTGAAGACGCAGGTCAGGCCCGAACTCCGGCGCCACCAGGCAGGCCGGGCTTTCGGAAAGACGGTCGGACACCCGCACATCCTCAACCACGGTTTCCAGCGTCTGTTTGGCGAGAGTGACGAAAACAGCAGCGGCGCCGTCGAGTTGCGGCGTCGGCTTGGCGCCGTCGACGAGCTCGATGGATTTGATATCAGCGGCGCCTTGCGTCACGGATTTGAAAGGTTTGCCATCATATCCGACCGCCGATTGGACCCAGAACGCGTCCACCGGATCAGATAGCAGCAGTACTTCGACGCCTCTCGCGCGAAAACCCTCTAGTTGGGGGCTGGCGGCAATGCGTTCGGCGCCTTCGCCGGCAATATAATAGATCGCTGTCTGATTGGGTTTGAAGGCCGCGACATATTCCGCCAGCGAGCGTTTGGCCTCTTTTTCGGCGGTCGTGGCGAAACGCGCCATTTTGAGCAGCACATCGCGCCGCTCAGGGTCCTCATACAGCCCCTCTTTCAATACCGCGCCGAAATTCGCCCAGATTTCACCAAATTTTTCCGGATCGGTTTCTCCGAGCTTGGCTATGTCCTGGAGCAACCGATTGGTCACGCCTTTCTTGATCGCCGCGAAGAGATGGCTCTGTTGCACGATTTCACGCGAGACATTGAGCGGCAGATCGGGCGAGTCCACCACCAGCCGGACAAAGCGCAAATAACCAGGCAAGATATCGGCGTCGCGCGAAATCAGGACGCGGCGGGAATAAAGCTTTGCCCGACCTTTCCGCGCCGGATCGAACAGATCGAACGGGCGCGAGCCAGGAACGAATGCCAGAACCGAATATTCGGCTCGTCCCTCCGCGCGCCAATGCACGGTCAGGGCCGGATCGTCGAACTGCCCGGCAAGATTCTGATAAAACTCTTTATATTGCTCAGGCGTGACATCGGCCTTGTTCTTGATCCATAGCGCGGCGCCTTCGCTGATCCGTCGCGGTTCAGCCCCCGGCTTTTCGATCAGATCGATGGGCGTTGCGACAGCGCCGGAATGTTCGTTGACGATCGTTTCGATCTTGTAGGGCTCAAGAAAGGTCTTGGAATCCGCATTCAAATGCAGAATGACGCGCGCGCCATGAAGCGGCGCCTGATCGAGGCCGATCGCCGAAATTTCGTAATCGCCCTTGCCGTCGGAAATCCAGCTCCAGGCTTGATCTTCGCCAGCCCGTCTCGTTTCGACCAAGACTTTATCTGCGACCATGAAGGCGGAATAAAAGCCGATGCCGAACTGGCCGATCAACTCAGCGCCGCCGCTTTCCGATTCTTTTGCCCTTTCGAGGAAAGCACGCGTGCCGGAATTGGCGATAGTGCCAAGAGCCAAAGCAAGATCTTCTCGCGACATGCCGACGCCATTGTCCTCGACGCTCAGTGTCGAGGCGTCAATGTCCAGAGCGATTTTGATCGCGAAAGGCGCGCCGTCGCTGATCAGAGCTGGATTGCTATTCGCCTCGTAACGCAGCTTTTCGCAGGCGTCAGCGGAGTTGGAGATCAGTTCACGCAGAAAAATATCGCGTTCGGAATAGATCGAATGCACCATCAGATGCAGCAGTCGCGCTACATCTGCTTGAAAAACATGGCGTTCGCCCGCCGTTATCACAGTTTCCTGGTCCATGTCGCTCGCTTTGCGTTCTTGCCTGGGTGCTGGCTGTCGGAGGGGTCCTCCGCGCCGCAATATCGCGGCGTAGCCTTCCTGTTTCAAGGTGAAACCGCAACAACGATCATAAACGTGACATGGGGGAGAAATGGATGAGCCGATCGGATAACTCCGATCGGCTCAAAGTCATGAGGATCGAGCGAAGACTCCGGATGGCCGCGCCGGCTGGGGGCTGCATCAACGCGACCATTCCGGGGCTGAAGCCTCCGACCTTCTTATTTGAAACCTCAAATGAGCGGCCAAAGGGCGGCAAGACGGCGGAAATGTGAATTATCGATCTTTGAAAATGCGCGCAAAATTCGATTTGTTTTAAAATTGCCAGCAAAGCCGCCAGTTTCCGCGCTTGCACGAAAAAACGAACCGCGTCATCATCGGGCTCCCTCTCTTAACCCAAGTCTTGCGCTTGAACGACGAACGGTCCGAACCCGATTTTCAGCTTTTGTGCTTGCCAGGCAATTCACTTCGGGCAAGCGCGCATACCGACCTTTTGGTTGGGTTCGACCGCCGCGAATTGCAGGCCATTTTCAATGTCTACGGCCGCATGGTCGCGCAGGGCGTTTGGCGTGACTATGCGATGGATTTTTCGTCGTCGCGAGCCATATTTTCAATTTTTCGACGCACGGGCGAAGCGGCCTATTACAGAATCATCAAGGAACCGAAGGTTGCGCGCAAGCAGGGGACCTATTCGATCCTCATGCAAACGGGTCTTATCCTGAAACGAGGACCGGAATTGTCGCGAATTCTTGCTGCGCTCGAAAAAAAACCAAAACTCGTGCCGTTTTGACCGCCGCCAGAAAAGCTTGAACCCATCAGAGTTTACGTAAAGCGACTTCTTCGATGCGATGACTCGATCCCTTGGTCAGGATCAGACTGGCGCGCGCGCGAGTCGGCAGGATGTTCTCGTGTAAATTGCGCAGATTGATCCGCTTCCAGATGCTTCGAGCTATGGATTCGGCCTCCGCGTCGCTGGCCTCGGCATATTGTTTGAAATAAGAGCGCGGATCCCGGAAAGCTGTCGAGCGCAGGCGCATAAAGCGCGCGACGTACCATTTTTCCAACTGGTCCTCATCGGCGTGAAGATAGACCGAAAAATCGAAAAAATCGGATACGAAAGGCGTTTCCTTGCCGTCGCGGGGGAGACGGCTCGGCAGGAGCACATTCACGCCTTCAACGATCAGAATATCCGGCCGATCGACGCTGACGGCTTCGTCGGGCACGAAGTCATAGGTCAGATGCGAATAGACCGGAGCTTCGACATGGCCGCGCCCCGCTTTGACGTCCGACAGGAATCGTATGAGTTTTTCAGTGTCGTAGCTCTCGGGAAACCCTTTACGATCCATTAGGTCGTCCTGCTCCAATTGCGCGTTGGGAAGCAGAAAGCCGTCGGTGGTGATGAGTTCGACCTTTGGTGTGTTGGGCCAGCGCGAAAGCAGGGCCTGCATGACGCGGGCCGTCGTCGATTTTCCGACTGCCACGGAGCCGGCGACGCCGATTATATAGGGCACCTTGCCGTCGTCGGCCCCGAGGAACCTTTGTGTCGCCTTGAAAAGCCCCTGTGTTGCTGCGACATACAGCGCCAAGAGGCGCGACAATGGCAGATAGATGGCGATCACTTCCTCAAGCGAAATGGGGTCGTTGATCGATTGCAGCCGTTTCAAATCGTCGATGGTCAGGGTCAGCGGCGTATCGGCGCGCAGTTGCGCCCATTCCTCGCGCGTAAAATGACGGTAAGGCGAAAGATTGGGACCAGACGATCCAGAGACCTGGTCGCCCAGCAATTGCCTCACGGGTTCATTCAAGGCCGCCTCCAAGTGTGCTGAGCCTTTTATTTTGCACGGGACGCCTTTTCCTGATGGCCAGATTGCCGGGTGCGCCAGGAAAGCTCGTCGATGACATCCTGCAACGGAACGCCGCCGTCTTGAAGCAAGACCAATAGGTGATAGAGCACATCGGCGGCTTCCAATTTCAAGCCCTCGCGATCGTGTTCCACGGCGGCGATCGCCGCCTCGAATGCTTCCTCACCAAATTTTTTGGCGACGCGGGCGGTGCCCGAATCAAGCAGGCTGCGTGTGTAGGATTGATCCGAGGATGAGATGGCGCGCGCGGCGATCAGTTGGGCAAGAGCGTCGAGCGTAAAGGCTTCGGTCATGATTTGCAGTCCGTTCAGGCGTCGGTTGGATCGAGACGCATCGCAAGCCCGGCTTTGGCCATATAGCTTTTGGCCTCGCCGATGCTGAATTCGCCGAAATGGAAAATGGAAGCCGCGAGCACCGCGCTCGCATGGCCGTCGCGTATGCCTTCGACGAGATGATCGAGCGTTCCGACACCGCCGGAGGCGATGACCGGAACGGAAACGGCGTCGGAGATCATTCGGGTCAACTCGATGTCGAAGCCGATCTTGGCCCCATCGCGATCCATCGACGTCAGAAGGATCTCGCCCGCGCCGAGTTCGGTCACTTCACGAGCGTAGGCGACCGCATCTATCCCGGTCGGGCGACGTCCTCCATGCGTAAAAATTTCCCATCGCCCCGGGGCGACATTTTTCGCGTCGATCGCCACGACGATGCATTGGCTGCCGAATTTTTCAGCGCCCCGCCGAACAAAGTCGCGATCATGCACTGCGGCGGTCATGATCGAAGCCTTGTCCGCGCCGGCCAGCAACAGGCTGCGGATATCGTCGAGGCTGCGGACGCCGCCCCCGACCGTCAAGGGCATGAAGCAGGCTTCGGCCGTTCGCCGCACGACATCGAGCAACAGTCCACGTTCCTCATGGCTGGCGGTAATGTCGAGAAAACATAATTCGTCGGCGCCGGCCGCGTCATAGGCGATGGCGCATTCGACCGGGTCGCCGGCGTCGCGCAAATCGACGAAATTGACGCCTTTGACGACGCGACCGTCCTTGACATCCAGACAGGGAATGACGCGTGTCTTGAGCAATGTGATCTCCTTCGGTGCGGCCCAGGATTCAGGCGGCGCGTTTCGATTTGATGAGGTCCAGCGCCTTCTGGGGATCGAGCCGACCGTCATAAAGGGCGCGGCCGGTGATCGCCCCCGCAAGTCGCGCGCAATCGGGTTGCAGCAAACGCTCGACATCGGCAATGGAGGCAAGGCCGCCGGAGGCGATCACCGGGATGGCGAGCGCTTCGGCGAGAGACAAAGTCGCCTCGATATTCAGGCCTTTCAACACGCCATCGCGCGCTATGTCCGTATAGATGATCGCCGCCACGCCGGCGTCCTCGAATCGCCTGCCAAGTTCGGTAGCCGTCAGCTGCGATGACTTGGCCCAACCATCGACCGCCACCACACCGTCGCGCGCGTCGATACCGACGGCGATTCGGCCTGGATTGCTTCGGGCGGCTTCCCGTACGAGGTCCGGGTCGCGCACCGCCGCCGTGCCGATGATCACGCGAGCGACCCCCTTGCTGAGCCAGCCATCAATGGTCCGCATATCGCGAATGCCGCCGCCAAGTTGAACGGGCATATTGGTCAAGGCGGCCAGAACGGCGTCGACGGCCGCTGCGTTCATCGGTTTTCCGGCGAAGGCGCCGTCGAGATCGACGACATGCAAATATTCAAAACCCTGCCGCTCGAAATCGAGCGCCTGGGCGGCGGGATCGTCATTGAAAACAGTCGCCTGCGTCATGTCGCCATGGATAAGACGAACGCATTGTCCGCCTTTCAGATCGATTGCCGGAAACAGAATCACGGACGCCACCTCAAAAAATTGCCAATCAACCGAAGCCCCATCGTCTGACTTTTTTCCGGATGAAACTGGACGCCAACGATCGTGTCGCGACCCACCATCGCCGTCAATGCGTCGCCATAATCGGTCGTCGCCAGGCAATCGCCAGGATCGGACGGGCGCAGATGATAGGAATGGACGAAATAGGCGTGATGGCCCAGCTCTCCTGTTGGAATGCCTTCCATCAGGGCGTGAGGCCTTGTCGGGGACAGATTATTCCAGCCCATGTGCGGAATTTTCAGCGACGAGTCTTTGGGTTCGATCGGGACGACCTCGCCGCCGATCCATCCGAGACCAGGGGTTACGCCATGTTCCAGTCCGCGATCCGCCAATAATTGCATGCCGACGCATATGCCTAGAAAAGGCGCTCCACGCTTCTCGACCGCTTCGGTCATGGCTTCGACCATGCCGCCAATGGCCAAAAGGCCGCGCCGGCAATCAGCAAAAGCGCCAACACCCGGCAAGACGATGTGGTCGGCATGCCGAACAACGTCCGGGTCACTCGTGACGGCAATCGCCGCGCTTCGCCCGTTTTCGTGGGCGGCTCGCTCGAAAGCCTTGGCGGCCGAATGCAGATTGCCGGATCCGTAATCGATGATGGCGACGCTCAACTCTGAGTCCCCCGCGGCGGAAACAGCCCCAATAGGTCGGCTTCGGCCGCCGTATCGGGCCTATCCCGGCCAGTTTTCGATAGTGGCGCCGATCGAGCGGCCGAATTCCACCCGTCGGGCTGGAGCGCCGCCAAATGACGGCCAAAATAGAGGCTTTCGGCTTCGCCCAATGATTCGCCAAGCGTCAGACCACGTAAAAGCAAGCCATTGCGGGACACCTGGGCTTCACGAAAACGATCTGCTTCGAGACCGAAGGCGAAAGCGCCAAACGTATAAAGAGTGAGCGCTGCGCCAACGTTGAGATTGGCATATGAGGCCAGCAGGGCGACGATAACGATCCAGGCGACCCAAAGCGCGAGCGCAAGCCAATAGCCGCGCCGGAGAGCCCATAGCGGCGTGGCGAGAAAGGCGCTCCAATTAAAACCTTGCCTCACAAACACAGCTTCGTCGGCGCCGGGCGCTGAAGACGTGCTGGAGGGCAGAAAGACCGTGTAAATATGCATGGTCCAACCTCGCCCTTTCAGAGCGCTCCTTTGGTCGAGGGAATGCGGTCGCGCTGCCGGGGATCGATCGCCAATGCGGCGCCCAAGGCCCTTGCGACTCCCTTGAAGCAGGTTTCGGCGATATGATGATTGTTCAAGCCGTAAAGGGTTTCGATGTGAAGGGCAATTGCCGCGTTCTGAGCGAAAGCCTGGAAAAATTCCCTCACCAATTCGGTGTCATACTCGCCGATCTTGGCCTGCGAGAATTGCGTGCGAAAAACCAGAAACGGCCGGCCGGACACATCGACCGCGACCCGCGTCAAAGTTTCGTCCATTGGCAAGTGGACGTCGGCGTAGCGCACGATGCCGCGCAGGTCGCCCAAAGCCCTGCGCAACGCCTGTCCGAGCGCGATGCCGACATCCTCGACGGTGTGATGCTGGTCGATGTGCAGATCGCCTGCTGCTGCGATCTCGATATCCATTAATGAATGGCGCGCCAACTGGTCGAGCATGTGGTCGAAAAAGCCGATGCCGGTCGAAATCTTGCTCGCGCCGGCTCCCTCGATCGTGAGCTTGACCGTTATGTCGGTTTCTTTCGTCTTGCGCGTGATCTCGGCTTGGCGCGTCATTTTTCTTTCCTTCGCCGGCGGCTGCGCGGCTAATAGCAAAAGGCGCGCCGTTTCGCCACTCTCTCGTCGAACGGACTTGTAACCGTCGCGTCGTAGCAATAAATGCGCTGGCGTAGTCGGGCTATTTTGGCCCAATCCGGAAAAGCAATTCGCATGACCGATCCCCAGTCCCCGCCTTCCATGCATGCTACGACCATCATTCTGGTGCGCAAGGGCGGCAAGACCGTAATTGCCGGCGATGGGCAGGTGAGCCTCGGCCAGACCATCATCAAGGGTAACGCCCGCAAGGTGCGGCGGCTCGGCAAGGGCCACGTCATCGTCGGATTCGCGGGGGCGACGGCCGACGCCTTCACCTTGTGCGAGCGGCTCGAAGCCAAGCTCGATCAATATCCCGGCCATCTCCTGCGCGCTTGCGTCGAACTGGCGAAGGACTGGCGGACCGATCGTTATTTACGCCGGCTCGAAGCGATGATGCTGGTCGCCGACAAGAACGCCGCTCTTGTCCTCACCGGCAATGGCGACGTTCTGGAGCCCGAGCAGGGGCCCGACGGCGCGGTCATGGGTATTGGCTCAGGCGGCAACTACGCCTTGGCGGCTGGACGCGCCTTGCTCGATACTGCGATGGACGCCGAAGCGATCGCCCGACGCTCCTTGCAGATCGCCGCCGAGATCTGCGTCTACACAAACACCAACATTGTAGTTGAAAGCGTCGAATCGCTTTGACCGCCGCCAACGACATTCTCAAGGCATGATTGCATGACCGAACTCTCCCCCCGCGAAATCGTCTCCGAACTCGATCGCTTCATCATTGGGCAGAAGGAGGCGAAGAGAGCGGTGGCCATCGCCTTGCGCAATCGCTGGCGGCGTTTGCGGCTGGAAGGGATGATGCGTGAAGAGGTCTTGCCGAAAAATATCCTGATGATCGGCCCGACCGGTTGCGGCAAGACCGAAATCGCCCGCCGGCTCGCCCGGCTCGCGAACGCCCCCTTTCTGAAAGTCGAGGCCACGAAATTCACCGAAGTCGGCTATGTCGGCCGCGACGTCGAGCAGATTGTGCGCGATCTGGTCGAAATCGGCATCTCGCTGGTCAAGGAGAGCAAGCGCAAGGATGTCGCGGCGCGGGCGCAACTGGCTGCGGAAGAACGAATCGTCACGGCTCTGGTCGGCGCCAACGCCAGCGCCGCGACGCGCGATTCGTTTCGCAAGAAATTGCGCGCCGGTGAAATGGAGGAAAAGGAAATCGACGTCGAGATCGCGTCCTCCGGTAATTCTTCAATGCCGATGTTCGAAATGCCGAACATGCCCGGCGCTTCGATCGGCGCGATTTCGCTTGGCGATATTTTCGGCAAATCCTCACGGCCGAGGCAGCAAAGACTGCATGTCAAAGACGCTTATGCGCCGCTTCAGGCTGAAGAAAGCGAGAAATTGCTCGATCAGGAGCTGATTGTCAGGTTGGCGATTCGCGAGGTGGAGAATAACGGGATCGTTTTCCTAGACGAGATTGACAAGATCTGCTCGCGCGAGGGCCGCGGCGGCGATGTGTCGCGGGAAGGCGTTCAGCGCGATCTATTGCCGCTGATCGAGGGAACGACGGTCGCGACCAAGCATGGCGCCGTCAAGACCGATCATATCCTTTTTATCGCTTCAGGCGCTTTCCATGTCTCGAAGCCCTCCGATCTGCTGCCGGAATTGCAGGGCCGACTGCCCATCCGGGTCGAGCTTTCTTCGCTCGATGAAGACGATTTCAGACGCATCCTGACCCAACCGGAGGCCAGTCTCGTCAAGCAATATCGCGCCCTGTTGCAAACGGAAGGCGTCGACCTGTCGTTTACCGACGACGCCATTGATGCTTTGGCGCGATTGGCGGTTCAGGTGAACTCCAGCGTCGAAAATATTGGCGCCAGGCGGCTTCAAACCGTGATGGAGCGGGTTCTCGACGACGTGAGTTTCGCCGCTGGAGAGCAATCGGGTCAGGAGATCATCATCGACGGCGCCTATGTTGAAAGCCGGGTCGGCGATCTGGCGCGCAATGTCGATTTGAGCCGCTTTATCTTGTGATTGGGCGCCGATGCGCCCACTCGCGCAAAGGCCAAATCCAAGCGCCTCTTGCCAGAGGAGGGCACGGAAGCCATAAGTCGGTGGTTTCCTCCATCCAGTCGGACTGCAATGACGATCTTCCCCGAACGCGTTTTTTCCGGAATTCAGCCCACCGGCAATTTGCATCTCGGCAATTATCTGGGCGCCATCGTCAAATTCGTGGCGTTGCAGAAAACGCATGAATGTTTATTCTGCGTCGTCGATCTCCATGCGATTACGGTAGCGCAGGATCCGCTCGAATTGAAGCAGGCGACCCGAAAGATCGCAGCCGCTTATATCGCTTCCGGCGTCGATCCGGTCAAAAACATCATTTTCAATCAGAGTCAGGTCGCGGAACACGCCGAACTTGCCTGGGTGTTCAATTGTGTCGCCCGCATGGGCTGGCTCAATCGCATGACGCAGTTCAAGGAAAAGGCGGGCAAGGATCGCGAGAACGCGTCGGTCGGCCTTTTTGTCTATCCGTCCCTGATGGCGGCGGATATCCTGCTTTATCGCGCCACCCATGTGCCGGTCGGCGACGACCAGAAGCAACATATCGAACTGGCCCGTGACATCGCCCAGAAATTCAACAATGATTTCGCTGCTTCGATTGCCGCCAACGGCCACGATGGCGCATTCTTCCCATTGCCAGAGCCCCTGATCCAGGGACCGGCGGCGCGGGTGATGAGTTTGCGCGATGGGCTAAAGAAGATGTCGAAATCCGATCCCTCCGAATATTCGCGCATAAGCCTGTCCGATGACGCGGAGGCGATCGCCCAGAAAGTGCGCAAGGCCAAAACCGATGCCGAACCTTTGCCGTCAGCTGTCGAAGGGCTGGCAGGCCGATCGGAGGCCGAAAATCTCGTCGGCATTTATGCGGCGCTGAGCGAGTCTTCGCGCGAAAAAGTTCTGACGGAGTTCGGCGGGGCGCAGTTTTCCGCGTTCAAGAACGCCCTGGTCGATTTGGCGGTCGCCAAGCTTGGGCCAATCGGCTCAGAAATGCGCCGTCTGGAAAGCGATCCCGCCTATATCGATTCGGTTTTGCGCGATGGTTCGCAACGGGCGCGCCAAATCGCCGGACCGATCATGGATCAGGTGAAAGATATTGTGGGCCTCATCCGCTGAACAGGATGATTCCATCACTCTCGCCTTTCAGTGGGGACTGCGGCGCCCTATTTTAAGTAACTATCCCATCTCCGGCCTTGAACCGGATGATCCCGGAGGAGCGTATGTTTATACAGACTGAGGCCACGCCAAATCCAGCCACCCTGAAATTCCTGCCCGGCGGTCCGGTGCTGGAAAATGGATCGCGGGAAATTCAGAACGAGGAAGAGGCGCGGGTTTCGCCCCTCGCCAGCGCGCTTTTCGCCATCGACGGCGTCAGCGGGGTTTTTCTGGGTCCTGATTTCATCTCCGTGACGAAATCTTCGGGCGAATGGCCGCATCTCAAGCCCGCTATTCTCGGGGCGATCATGGAACACTTCATGTCGGGGGGGCCGATCCTGACCCCCGGCGCAGAGAATGGACAAGAGGACAAGCACGAGTTTTTCGCTGCGGAAGACTCTGAAATCGTGGTGACGATCAAGGACCTGATCGAAACGCGGGTGCGCCCCGCTGTCGCCAGTGATGGCGGCGACATCGTCTTTCGTGGGTTCAAAGATGGCGTCGTCTATTTGCAGATGAAAGGCGCTTGTTCCGGCTGCCCGTCTTCAACGGCGACACTCAAGCGTGGCATTCAAAATCTGCTTTGCCATTTCGTTCCCGAGGTCAAGTCTGTGGAGCAGGCGTGAACGCGTCGAACATACGCGCAAACAGAGTGGGGCGATAACAGTTAATGCGGATTCTTGCTCTCGACACCGCCCTTCCCGCCGTGTCCGTCTGTGTTTTCGACGCCGGGCAGCAACAACTTCTGGCGATCGAGTCCACGCCCATGCAACGCGGTCACGCCGAAGCTCTGATGCCGGCGATCGCTCGGGTCATGGCGAAAATTGAAGGCGGTTTCGCCGCGCTCGACCGGATCGCCGTGACCGTCGGGCCTGGATCCTTCACCGGCATTCGAATCGGCGTCGCCGCGGCGCGAGGGATTGCCCTCGCTTGCGGAATAGAAGCGGTTGGCGTTTCCACCCTCGCGGCCTTTGCCGCACCGCTGCTGTTCGACGATTTCGACGGCATTGTAGTCTCGGCGATTGACGCGAGGCATGACCACGTCTTTTTTACGGCTTATGGGCCGGGAGGTCGGGTGCTGACCTCGCCGCGATGTCTGTCTCTGCGGGATGCATGCCGTTTGCTCGGGGCCGGTCGCATCCGGGCGGTCGGATCCGGCGCGGAATTATTGCGCGCCGAGGCAACCAGGCTGAGCGGTGAGATTTCGGTCGTCAATGCTGCGCCGTCGCCGGATATCGTCGCCGTCGCGCGTTTGGGCCTTGCCGCCGATCCCCCCAATGCGCCCGCGCGCCCGCTTTATCTCAAGGCGCCGGACGTCAAGCTCGCGGTCAATAAAGCTCTGCCGCGCGCGCTCGCATGAGATCGCCGTGCTTCTGGCAAAGGCGGTCGGTCCTCGGCTCACCCAGAATTTTGCGGTCATCCGACGGCGAAGCCTGCGCCCGCCTGCACGCTGCCAACTTTGCCCATCCCTGG
>Ga0302319_10011747_pt1 | contig 16586 bp, 17 predicted proteins | sample Bog_T0_2_FD_203319 | JGI IMG/M metagenome (GOLD analysis project Ga0302319, IMG submission 203319) | Peat permafrost microbial communities from Stordalen Mire near Abisko, Sweden - Bog_T0_2 | ecosystem: Environmental > Terrestrial > Soil > Wetlands > Peat | place: Sweden: Abisko, Stordalen Mire...
GCTCGGCGAGATCATCGATATCAATGGTGTCCGCCGCGACATTCAACTGAAGGGCTCCGGTCCGACGCCGTTTTCGCGCCGCGGCGATGGCCGCGCCGCGCTCGGACCGGTGCTGCGGGAATATATCGTGAGCGAGGCGATGGCGGCGCTGGGCATTCCGACCACGCGGTCGCTCGCAGCGGTGGCGACCGGCGAGAATGTGCTGCGCGAGACAGCGCTGCCCGGCGCCGTTCTCACGCGCGTCGCTTCGAGCCATATCCGGGTCGGCACCTTCCAGTTCTTCGCCGCCCGCGGCGATACCGAGGGCGTGCGCCAGCTGGCGGACCATGTGATCCGCCGACATTATCCCGAAGCCGCCTCCGCCGCGCGCCCCTATCACGCGCTGCTCGACGGCGTGATCGCAAGGCAGGCCGAACTGGTCGCGCGCTGGCTTCTGGTCGGCTTCATCCATGGCGTCATGAACACCGACAACAGTTCGATCGCGGGCGAAACCATCGATTACGGGCCCTGCGCGTTCATGGACGCCTACGACCCGGCGAAGGTGTTCTCCTCGATCGACGAGCAGGGCCGCTACGCCTTTGCCAATCAGCCGGGTATCACGCTGTGGAACCTGACCCGGCTGGCCGAGTGCCTGCTGCCGCTGTTTTCCGAGCAGCGGGAGACGGCGATCACGGAGGCGCGGACGGCGCTCGACGCGTTCGAAGAAAGGTTCGAAAATACCTACCAGGCGGGGCTGCGCCGGAAGCTTGGCCTGTTCTCTACCCGCGACGGCGACCCGGCACTGGCGCAGGACCTGCTCGACACCATGGCCGGGAATCAGGCCGACTTCACGCTGACTTTCAGGCGCTTGAGCGATGCGTCACTGGACCCCAGTTTCGAACCGCAGGTTCGACAATTATTCGCCGATCCCAGCGCCTTTGATCGATGGGCGGGGCGCTGGCGGCAACGGCTCAGCGAAGAGACGCAAAGCGCTGCGGAACGCCACGATCTGATGCGGTCGGTCAACCCCGTCTTCATCCCAAGGAATCACCGGGTGGAAGCCATCATCGAAGCCGCCGTCCGCCGCGACGACTTCGCCCCGTTCGAAGAATTCATCACCGTGCTGTCGCGACCTTACGAGGATCAGCCGGCGCTTGCCTTCTATGCCGATCCGCCTGAAGCGCACCAACGCGTGCTGCAGACCTTTTGCGGGACGTGAAGCATCATGTTGGTATCGTGCAGGCACAAACGCTGCGGCTGAGCCCGTGCCCCGCGTCAACCTGCAGAGCTGGTTCGCCCTTTGCCTGCGCGGCGGATCCCGGACGTGCGTTGGGCAAAACCCGCCAGTGAGCTCGCCGAGCCTAAATTTCGTCGGCAAGCCCCTTGACAGATCAGGACATTCGGCAGAACGCCGGTTTCGAAGCGTCATGGACCATTCATGGAACTGATCACCACCACGTCGGATCTCGCCAGCATTTGTGCCCGCATGGCACGGCACCCGGTCATTACCGTCGATACCGAATTCTTGCGCGAAACGACCTATTACCCGCTGCTCTGCGTGGTGCAGATGGCAAGTGCGGAAGAAGCGGTTGTCATCGACACCCTGGCCGAGGGGATCGACCTCAAGCCGTTTTTCGCACTGATGGCCGATGCCGGGGTGCTCAAGGTGTTTCATGCGGCGCGCCAGGACATCGAAATCGTCTGGCACCAGGCCGGCATCGTGCCGCATCCGATCTTCGATACCCAGGTTGCGGCTATGGTGCTCGGCTATGGCGATTCCATTGCCTACGACCAGTTGGTTGAGCGAATCACCGGCCATCGGCCCGACAAGACCCACCGCTTCACCGACTGGTCGCGACGGCCGCTGACGCCAGACCAGATGCATTATGCGGTTTCCGACGTCACCCATCTGCGCGATGTCTTCGCCGCGCTGGATGCCGATCTCAAAAAGCGCGGCCGCAGCGATTGGGTCAGCGAGGAAATGGAAATCCTGACCTCGCCCAGGACCTACGACTTTCATCCCGAACGCGCCTGGGAGCGATTGAAGACGCGGGTGCGCAAGCCCAGGGAATTGGCGGTGCTGATGGAAGTCGCGGCCTGGCGCGAGCAGGAGGCGCAGAGCCGCGACGTCCCGCGCAGCCGGGTGCTGAAAGATGACGCCGTGGGCGACATCGCCACTCACGCACCGACAAATCTCGAGCGCCTGGCCAATCTTCGATCGCTTCCGAAAGGTTTTGACCGCTCGAAATGGGGCGCCGACATCATTGCGGCGGTTCAGCGCGGCCTCGCGCGTGATCCGGCAACGCTGCCGAAGATCGACAAGCCGCGTGGCAATGCCAATGGCGCAGCGATCGTCGAACTGCTGAAAGTGCTGCTGCGGATGACGTCGGAGCGCCACGCCGTTGCCAGCAAGGTGATCGCCACGGTCGACGATCTGGAAGCGATCGCTGCGGATGATCAAGCCGATGTCGCGGCGCTGCGCGGCTGGCGGCGGGAGCTGTTCGGCGAATCGGCCTTGTCGCTGAAACATGGCCGGCTGGCGCTGGCGATCGATAAGGGGCGGGTCATCAGGATCGATCGGAACTCATGACGCAACTTTCAGTTGCGCACCATGTTCGTTTCAAGTTTCATATCTGGCGGTTTTCTGCTGCCTGCCCACATCTTCGGCAGCAATTACTCCGCCACCTTATCTTCGTCGGTGTTGTTCGTCACTTGCAATGCTTGCGATACTTCCAACTGGACCATGGATAGAATATAAACACTTGTTGGCAAGTTTAGCCGACGCGCCTGCTCTATTGCTGTTTTGATGTTGATCGCCAGATCTTTGAGATCCTCGATGCGCGTCGCCATCTGTTTCTCTTGCATTTTACTGGAGTCGTTGCCGTGAACACCGAGAGTTCCGATCGTGCCGTTGATAAGCTACTTCAGCTGCTTCAGGATAATCAGATTGATCTGAGTGTCGTTGAGGGTTTGAGGTTGGTGATCGCCTTCAAAAAGATCGTGGATGCTTCCGATCGGCGGATCCTGATCGAAATAGCCGAGCGACTCGCGAAGTGTTAAGCGGACGACGCTGTCGAAGGGTCAGACGGCCATATTGCCGCTGGCCCGCAACAGGTCAGCGCTTCCTTGAATACCGGCGTAGTTGCAGATCACCTTGACCACCGCCAGCTTGTAGGACGTTGCATCGCCAACGCCGCGACGCCGGCACGCAACGGCATCGCTGACCACCTGATAACGATGGCTGCGGTGAAATCCATCGACCACGGTCGACAATATCGTCTCGTCGAGCGAGAATCCCAACAAGACGCAACGGATGTTCCGCATATTGGACATGTATTCGGCAAACCGCGCTGAGCTATAGGCCGATGGCAGCGGATGTTCGAACGCAAGTTCGCCCGGCCTCGGCTTCAGTTCCGCGATCCAGTCCGTCAGGTTCGATGCCGGATTGAACCAGGCGGCATTGGCGATCCGCTTCAAATGCATGATCGGCCAGAGATTGTCGCGCCACAGCGACAGCAACTCTGTGCAACGGGACGTGATCGCCTCGGCATCCGAAATCACATGGCTGCGGCCCTCGGTGAGATATTCGGTCTGCAGATCGGCACACACCAGAATCGGTGGATCTTCGTTGATCGATGCCATGGTCTTGCGCGTTGCAATCATACTTCCTCCAAGGCGGTTGTCGGAAGCGGGGAAGATGCCCCGCGCGATGCCGATATCTCGAGCACGCCAAGCTGGTCCCACTCGCCCTCGGGCCGAATGATGACATAGGGGTCGCTATCGAGCGTGATGGCGTTCTCGGCCGGCTCCAGCTCAAGCAGCATCTCGGTATAGGAGAAGTCCGAGAACGTGATCTTCCGGTTGTTGACCAGCGGCTTGGCCCCGAAATGCGCCCAGAAATCCACCAGCCGGTCCTGCGCCTGGCCATAGATTTTCCGAAAGCCCTTGCGCCTGATATATTCGACACTGGCCTGCACCAGCTTGAATGACACCCGTGACTTTCGGTATTGTTGGCGCACAGCGAGGCGTTCGACCTTGGCGAATTCTCCGAAGAACCTGACCCGAAGGCAGGCTGCGGGTTCACTGCCGACAAACCCGATGAAGTGCGCCGCCACCAGATCGTTGCCATCAAATTCTTCTTCCATCGGGCAATTCTGCTCAGCGAGATAGACTGCGGCGCGAATGGCGGTAACCCGCATCAGGTCGTCGAGATCGCGGACCAGACGGATGGTTATCGACCGCCGGTCGGGCTTGATTGCCGTGGTCCTAGTGCCATGCATCGACGAAACTCCTTGATACGCGATTTGATGCCGACCTAAGATGAGAAGGAGACTGTGAGCCGCGCTGATAGCGCCAAAGATCGGACCGACCGCCCGAAATCGACCGAAAACCCAGTGCAATCAGCAGACGGCGCCCTGCATCTGTGGCCGGCTGAGCAAAATAATCCGCTCCGTTGAATCGAGGCTGTCGCAAATAGGCCGCGATATTTCCCAGCGCGGCGGAAACCCGCCAATAGCCCCCAAAAGCGCGCATGTAAATTGCCGATACGTTTTGGTCCGGTCGACAGAGGAACCCACGATCGGGATCTCTCAGATCGATCCGATCGGTCAAGAGGGCGTTCAGGCCGCACTCGTTGAGGTAGAAAAACGCTATTCCTCCCAGTAGTTTACCGTGTCGTTTAAGAGCCAGCAGCGTCTCCGGATCGTGGCGCTGATACCGCGCCAGCTCGACCACCGACGCGTTAAGCCCTGGGATTTGTCGCCGCGCCACGGCCATCAGATCAAGCATTTCCCGCGCCGAGGCCGGAACTGCAATTACCGCAGAGTTGGGCAAAAGCCGATCGAACTGGTGCCGATTGGCGAAATCACTGCTTTCTCGAAACGCTTTATGCATCTAAGGTCCCTTAGCTTATATATCGATCATACCTGACAGGGCTCGCGGGTATGCCGCAACTTTTGCAACGGGGTGCTGCGCCAATGCAGCGCAAGAATCTTGAAAAAACGCTCGATGCGTCCTGGGAGGATCTGCGCGTCTTTCTGCTGTGCACGCGGCATCAGAGTTTCAGGAATGCCGCGGAAATCCTCGGGCTCACCGCCTCGACCCTGATGCGAAAGATCGACCGGCTTGAGGGAGAATTGGGATTCAAGCTGTTCTTGCGCGACCGATCGGGCTTGACCCTGAGCGATCAGGGTCGGTCCCTGCTGTTCGATGTCGAACAGATGGAGCGTCTTAGCATCAACATCTTTCGCCGTGCGACGATCTCAAACGACGTCAACGGAACGGTACGCGTCGCCGTGACCGAGGGTCCCGGAAACTTCTGGGTGCTGCCTAGGTTGATCGACTTCCAGAAGACCTATCGAAAAATCATGGTGGATCTACGCTGCGCCATGGAACAGGCCGACGTCTCCAGGCTTGAGGCCGATATTTCAATCCAGTTCGAGCGACCCACCAATCCGGAACTGATCATTGCCAAGCTTGGCAGGCTGCATATTTACGCCTTCGCCTCAAAGGCCTACCGCGATGCCTATGGGTTGCCGAAATCCGTCTCCGACCTCACGCATCACCGCCTCATCCAGCAGCGAAGCGCCCAACTCGATGCAACGGGCTATGCTCGGATTCTTGGATTACGGTCTGTGGAAGGCATCGTCGGCATATCCACCAACTCCAGCGTCGCCGTGCTTTACGCGATTGAACGCGGCGCCGGCATCGGATGGCTTCCGACGATGGCGACCGCGCTCGGCGCCCCGCTGGTGGCGGTCGATCTCGATGTCAACTATCATATGGATCTGTGGCTGACCTATCATCGCGAGTTTCGTAACTCGGAGCGTCACAGGCTCGTGATCAGCTGGCTCAAAAGCATTTTCGATCCCAAGATCTACCCCTGCTTCCGGGATGAATTCATTCATCCCGACCTGCTTGTACCGATGATGGCGCCCGCAAGAGAGAGTTTCGGACTGGACGGATATGCAGCCGCCGGGCTGGCCACGCCGGCCCAGGCCTGACCAGTTTTGGTGTGCAGGCTTCAGACAAAACGCTCCGACGCCCCTGCCAGCCCTCGGCCGAACCCTGCGGTCCGTGTCGGCCCGGAGAAGGCCTTCCAACCGCGATGTCAGGAAGCCGCCGCGTCGCTCAGCGGATCGGCCGCTCGGCCATGGCGCCGGATGCGGCAGCCGGCCGGAAGCTTGCTAACTCGCAAATTTCGTGTTGCAATCCCATGCACAATCGGATCTAGGCCGTTTCGACTGTGCGTTTCGCGACGAGGAAATTCAGCAGACATCCGGAAGCCCGCTTGTGGCGTGGCACGCAGAAAGCGTGGCCGCGTCTTTTTTACGTCTAGACCAGGAGACAGGCGATGCAAAAAGGCACCGTCAAGTGGTTCAACCCGACCAAGGGTTATGGGTTCATCAAGCCGATGGCCGGCGATAAGGACGTCTTTGTCCATATCTCGGCGGTCGAGCGCGCTGGGCTCTCTACCCTCAACGAAAATCAGGTGATCGAGTATGACCTTGTGGAAAATCGCGGCAAAACCTCCGCGGAAAACCTGAAGGTCTCCTAAAGCGACGGTCCGCGCAGGCAGATCGATGCGCCCCCGGCCCCCGCCGGGGGTATTTTATGAACAGCGGTTTCTATTGACCAGGCTTTTTAAAAGCCGCCGCCAGCCGGTATCAGAATTGCGGCCGAGCCCGCGCCAGCGTTGATCTTGCAGATATTGTCGCGCAGCGCAATTTGGCCACTGGCAGCCAAACGCAAGGCCTCCGGATAAATCCGATGTTCGACGCCGAGGATGCGCGCCGCCAAGGTCTCCGGTGTATCGTCCTCGCTGACCGCGACCGCGCCCTGCATGATGATGGGGCCGGCGTCGGTTTCCGGTATGACAAAATGGACGGTGGCTCCGGAAATCTTCACCCCGGCGCGCAGCGCCTGAGCCTGCGGCTCAAGACCGGGGAACGACGGCAGTAAAGAGGGGTGTATGTTGAGCATGCGGCCGTACCAGCGCTGGACGAAGGGCTCGGTGAACAGCCGCATGAAGCCGCCCAGACAGATCAGGTCGATGTGGTGATCCTGCAGTGCCGCCTGCAGCACCGCCTCGAAGCCCGTGCGGTCCCGGCCAAATGGCTTGCTTTCGATCACCAGGGTCGGGATTCCGCTGGCCCGGGCGATCTCGAGGCCACCGGCGTCGGACCGGTTGGAGATCACAAGCGCAATCTCGGCCGGAAAGTCGGCCACGGCGGCGGCACTCACCAGGGCCGCCATGTTTGATCCGCGCCCGGAAATCAGAATGGCGACGCGCGACTTCATGGCCTGATCCCGAACCTACCGATCTCACCAGGTGAGATCGAGATGGCCATTATAGCTCACCCGATGTTCCGCCGTGGCCGGTATCACTTCGCCAATCAGCACCACGGTCTCGCCGCCTTCCTGCAGGACATCGCAAACCTGCTCGATGGCGTCCGGCCGGACGATGGCGATCATCCCGATGCCGCAATTAAACGTGCGCAGCAATTCAAGTTCGTCGATACCACCCTGCTCCGCCAGCCATTTGAATACCGGCAACACCGGCAGACGCGCCAGGTCGATCCCGACGCCGAGATGTTTTGGCAGCACGCGCGGGATATTGTCGGTGAAACCGCCGCCGGTGATGTGGGCCAGCCCCTTGATGGCGCCGGTCTCATGGATCGCGCGGAGGCAGGACCTGACATAGAGCCGCGTCGGCGTCAGCAGCGCACCGCCCAGCGTCATCACGGGGGAAAACGGCGCCTTGTCGTCGAAGCCGAGACCGGAGGTCTCGACGATCTTGCGCACCAGCGAAAATCCGTTGGCGTGGACGCCCGACGAGGCCAATCCGATCACCACATCGCCTGCGGCGATATCGGGGCGCGGCAACAGCTTGCCACGTTCGGCGGCGCCGACCGCAAATCCGGCCAGATCATAGTCGCCGTCCCGGTAGAGGCCGGGCATTTCCGCGGTTTCTCCGCCGATCAGGGCGCAGCCGGCTTCCCGGCAGGCTTCGGCGATGCCCGCCACAATCGCCGCGGCGGCCTCGGGATCGAGCTTTCCACAAGCGAAATAATCCAGAAAGAACAAGGGCTCAGCGCCTTGCACGACGAGATCATTGACCGACATGGCGACCAGATCGAAGCCGATGTCACCGTGCAGGCCGGTCTCGATGGCGATCTTGACCTTGGTGCCGACGCCGTCGGTGGCAGCGACCAGAACCGGGTCCTTGAACCCCGCGGCCTTGAGGTCGAACAAGCCGCCAAAGCCACCGATTTCGGCATCGGCGCCCGCCCGGGCGGTGGCGCGCACCATCGGTCTGATGAGATCGACCAGACGGTTGCCGGCGTCGATATCGACACCTGAATCGGCGTAGGTGAGCCCGTTTTTGCGGTCGATCATGGCCAAATCCAAGCTTTCAGCCGCTGGTTACGTCGGATTCCGGCGGTATGCAATGGCTCGCAACCGCCTCGCGCCTGTACTATGTAGAGCGAACCGGTTCGGGCTGCAAAGGGCCGGACGTATGTGAATTCAGGCCGGTAGCCGGAAACGCCGTGTGAGTATCCCCAACATCATTACGCTTGGCCGCATCCTGCTGGTGCCGGTCGTGGTCTGGGCGATTGCGTCGAGCCAAATGGCGGTCGCGTTTGCGGTGTTCATTGTGGCAGGCGTCAGCGACGCCGTGGATGGCTTTCTCGCCAAGCGATACAATATGTCAAGCGAACTCGGTGCACTGCTCGACCCGCTGGCGGACAAGGCGCTCCTGGTCTCGATCTATGTGGCGTTGGGCATTTGGGGCGCCATCCCGCGCTGGATCGTCATCCTGGTGGTGTCGCGCGATATTATGATCGTCTCCGCCGTGATCGTGTCATGGTTATTCGGCAAGCCGATCCCAATGAAACCGCTGATGGTTTCCAAACTCAATACCGTGGCGCAGGTGGCGTTCGCGGCCCTGGTGCTCGCTGCGCTCGGTTTCGGGTTCAATTCAACCCCCTATGACCTGGTTCTGATGGGTCTGGTAACGGTCTTTACTTTGGTTTCCGTCTCTCTCTATCTCGTTGAGTGGGTCCGGCACATGAGCACGATCGAAAGCAGGATGACCCACGGGCCGGTCGATCCCGGCAGGGAGTGATTTGGTGGCAGCCTGGGTTCACCCTCGCCAGCTTGCGTTCGCGCTACCTCACGCGGAAAGCCTGACGCGCGACAATTTTCTCGAAGGCCCGGCCAATGCCGAAGGCCTGGCGCTGATCAACAGCTGGCCGGAATGGCCGAACCGAATCATGCTGCTGATCGGCCCGGAAAGTTCCGGCAAAAGCCATCTCGCGGCGATCTGGGCCGAGGAAGCCGGCGCGCGCTCGACCTCCGCGCATGCGCTGACCGCAGCCGCGGTGCCCGGTGCGCTGGCGACCGGAGCGCTGGTTGTCGAAGATCTCAGAGCGTCGCACTTTGATGAGCGCGCCCTGTTCCATCTGATCAACCTGGCCCGGGAGGATGCGGCCTACGTTCTGGTTACCGCGCGCGAGCCGCCATCGGCTTTTGCCGTCGAATTGCGCGACCTGCGCTCACGGCTGCGCGCCGTGCCGACAATATCGCTGCAGCCGCCCGATGATCAGCTGTACCGGGCGCTGATCGTGAAACTTTGTACCGACCGTCAATTGGCGATCGATGAAACCGTGGTCAGCTATCTGACCACCCGAATCGAACGATCCTACGCGGCCGCGCGGCGCGCCGTCCAATTGCTGGATGGCGAGGCGCTGCGGCTGGGCCGGCCAGTAACCCGGGCCCTGGCGGCAGAATTGCTCCGCAACGATTGAAATTGCTGTCAATATGCCACCTTGACGGCGGCTGCGCAGGGAACATCATGTTCATTGGGTTGTCATGGCTTTGCAACATGTTGCTTGACGGCGCTTGAGCAGCACGCGCGGCGGCTATATCCGAGATGGATCAGAGATTCATGGAATCCACACAAGTAATTGTAAACAATGACAAAGATACCGAGATCGAAATCGGGCCGGCGATCGGCGCAAGCCCCGAGCGCTTCATCAATCGCGAGCTTTCCTGGCTGCATTTCAACCGCAGGGTCCTGGAAGAATCGGTGAATCCCGGCCATCCCGCGTTGGAACGGGTTCGCTTTCTGTCGATTTCCGCGAACAACCTCGACGAGTTCTTCATGGTCCGGGTCGCCGGCATCAAGGCCCAGGTTCGGGAGGGAATTGCCGAGCGCAGCCCCGACGGGCTGACGCCGGCTGAACAACTCGTCCTGATTAACGAGACGGTGTCGAAACTGACCACCGATCAGCAGGCGATCTGGCGCGATCTGCGCGGCATCCTGGCCGAGGTCGGGATCGTCCTCATCGATGGTCGGGATGCCACCAAGGTCGAGCGCAGCTGGATCGAGGACCATTTCCTGCATAATATTTTCCCGCTGCTGACGCCGCTGGCGATCGACCCGGCGCATCCCTTCCCGTTTATTCCGAGTCTCGGATTCACTGTCGCCCTGCAACTGTCGCGGATATCGGACGGCAAGCCGATGAACGCACTGATCCGCATGCCCGGCAAGATCGACCGCTTCATCCGTCTTCCCGCCGGCAAGGACGGTTCGGTGCGGGTGATTACGCTCGAACAATCAACCGGCCTGTTCATCGGCCGGCTGTTCCCCGGCTACACCGTCAAGGGTCAGGGCGCGTTCCGGATCATCCGGGATTCCGAACTTGAAATCGAGGAAGAGGCGGAAGACCTGGTTCGACTGTTCGAAACCGCGCTGAAGCGGCGACGGCGCGGATCGGTGATCCGTCTCGAAATCGAGGCCAAGATGCCGGAAGAACTGCGGCTTTTCGTGCAGCAGGCGCTGGCCACATCCGATGACGAGGTTCTCCTCGTCAATGGGGTTCTGGCGATGAACGAGCTTTCGCAACTGACCCGGCTGGACCGGCCCGATCTTGAATTCGCGCCCTATGTTCCGCGCCATCCGGAACGGGTGCGCGATCACGGCGGCGACATTTTTGCCGCCATCCGGCAGAAGGATCTGATTGTTCACCACCCCTACGAATCGTTCGACGTGGTCGTCCAGTTCCTGCAACAGGCCGCCCGCGACCCCGACGTCGTGGCCATCAAGCAGACGCTCTATCGCACCTCCAACAACTCACCGATCGTCCGCGCGCTCGCGGAGGCCGCGGAAGCCGGCAAGTCGGTGACGGCGCTGATCGAGCTCAAGGCGCGGTTTGACGAAGAGGCGAACATCCGCTGGGCGCGGGATCTGGAACGCGCCGGCGTCCAGGTCGTCTACGGCTTCCTCGAACTGAAAACCCATGCCAAATTGTCGTTGATCGTGCGCCGCGAGGGCGGCAGTCTGACGACCTATGTCCACACCGGCACCGGCAACTATCATCCCGTCACCGCGCGCATTTATACGGATCTGTCCTATTTCACCTCCGATCCGATCATCGGACGCGATGCCGCGCGGGTCTTCAACTACATCACCGGATATGCCGAGCCCAGCGACATCGAGCGGATGGCGGTTTCGCCGCTGACCCTGCGCAAGCGGATGCTCGAACATATTCATGGCGAAACCAACTACGCCCGCCATGGCAAGCCGGCTGCGATCTGGCTGAAGATGAACTCGCTGGTCGATCCCGACATCATTGACGCGCTTTACGAGGCCTCCCAGGCCGGTGTGACGGTCGAACTGGTGGTGCGTGGCATCTGCTGCCTGCGGCCCGGGATACCGGGGCTATCGCAGAATATCCGGGTCAAATCCATCATCGGCCGTTTCCTCGAACACGGCCGAATCTACTGCTTCGGCATGGGACAGGGCCTGCCCAGCACCAAGGCGGCGGTTTATATTTCCTCCGCCGACATGATGCCGCGCAATCTCGACCGCCGCGTCGAGATTCTCTGCCCATTGCAGAATCCTACGGTGCATCAGCAGGTTCTTGAGCAGATCATGGTCGCAAACCTGAAGGACACTGAACAAAGCTGGCAGTTGTTGCCGGACGGGTCGTCAACGCGTATGAAGGCCGCGAAGGGCGAGGAGCCGTTCAATCTGCACGATTACTTCATGACGAATCCGAGTCTGTCAGGCCGTGGAAAGTCGCTCAAGGAATCTTCGCCGCGCCGCCTCACGCGCCGTATCGAACGTCAGCCATAGCCTGCAGGGATCGTTGCCGTGAAGCGGCCGCGGAAGCGCGCATCAAGCGTGGCGGTCATCGACATCGGATCCAATTCGGTGCGGCTTGTTGTCTATGAATCGATGGCGCGGAACCTGGTTTCGGTCTTCAACGAGAAGACGCTGTGCGGACTCGGCAGGGAGGTCCAGACCACCGGCCTGCTGGCGCCCGATGCCGTCGCCAAGGCGTTGACGTCGCTGCGCCGGTTTCACGCGCTGTGCAGGATCATGCAGGTTGGGCGCGTCTACGCCATCGCTACCGCCGCCTGCCGCGACGCCAGCAACGGCGCCGACTTTATTGCCGAGGCGGAGCGTATCTGCGGTGTATCGATCGACATCCTCTCGGGCCCGCGTGAGGCGAACCTGTCGGCGCTCGGCGTCATCTCGGGCGTCCACCGGCCCGACGGTATCGTCGGCGATCTCGGCGGCGGCTCGCTGGAACTGATTGACATCCGCGGCAACCGCGTTCGCAGCGGTGTGACGCTCCCGCTTGGCAGCCTGGCGTTGCAGGATTTATCGCATAAATCACTGAAGCGCGCCGAACGTATCGTCAAGACCGAGCTCACCGGCCTAACCCAGCTCAAGGCCGGCCACGGCCGGGTTTTCTACGCGGTCGGCGGAACCTGGCGGGCCTTGGCCCGCATTCACATCGTGCAAAGCGGCTATCCCTTGCACGTCATGCATGAATATTCGATTCCGGCCGCGGAGGGGCTCGATTTCGCGCAGCGAGTGCGGCGCCTTGCAGCGGCCAACATGCTGGCCGACATCGAAGTCGTGGCCGATGCCAGGCGGCCATTGCTGACCTATGCGGCGCTTGTGCTGGAATATATCATCCGGGTTGCCAAGCCGAAGACCATCGTGTTTTCAACCTTCGGGGTCCGCGAAGGTCTGCTTTATACGCAACTGCCAAAGCCCGAACGCGCCAAGGATGGACTGATTTGCGCGGCTCAGCAGCTGAACGAATTGCTGTCACGATCCGCGCGCCATGCGGAAGAACTGATCGAGTGGACCGATCGTCTGATTCGGGTGATCAAAGTTCGGGAAACGGCACAGGATCGCCGCCTGCGTCATGTCGCCTGCCTGCTGTCGGACGTCGGATGGCGGGTGCATCCCGACTACCGCGGCGAGCAAACTCTCAATCTCATCACCCACGGCAATTTCGGCGCGATCAGTCATCAAGGCCGGGTGTTCGTCGCACTGTCGGTGTTCTACCGATACGCTGGCCTTGGCGAACAAAACGAGCCGCCGCTGATGATTCGCGGATTGCTGGCGCCGGCACAGGTTGAGCGTGCGCGGCTGCTCGGCGCGGCCCTTCGTGTCGCTCATCTGATATCGGCGGCCCGGCCTGGCGTGTTGCCGGCGACTCATTTTCGTGGCCGCGGCCGCGAGCTGAAGCTGGTGTTCGAACACAAGATGGTCGATCTGGTGGCCGATCGCGTCGGCAGCCGTTTCAGGCAGTTGGCCCGGCTCGCCGGCCGCTCCGGGACGATCGTCAGACGGTAGCGTTTTCCGGGTCGGGATACCGCTGCGACGAACCGAAAACGGCGCGTTGGGCGCGGCCGAGGCGATTATCGGCGGTCGGCGCGACGCATGGACTCCACCTCCACCGGCGACGCATGTTCCTCGGCCTGCCGCAGCCGTCGTTTCCGCCAGGTCGATCCTGCCGCCAACACCGTGACCGCTCCAAGCGCCGAGCAGCCAAATTCGAGAACATTGCCGTCGAAGCTGAGATGCGGCGATAAGCCAAATACGGCCGAGGTGGCGTCGAGATCGATGGCGATGCGGCCGTCGAGAAGCCGCTGCAGTACGGGACGAACCGCGGCGTCGCTCGCCATCACGTCTCCGGCGATCCAGCCCAACAGCGTTGCACCCAGCCAAACCAGGATCGGAAACCGGTCAAGCACCATCATGATCAGTGCCGCACCGGCGATGATCATCGGAATACTGATGGCAAGTCCCAGGATCAACAGCGACAATTGCCCGTTGGCCGCCGCCGCAACCGCGATCACGTTGTCCAGGCTCATGACGATATCGGCAATCACGACAATGCGGACGGCATGCCAGAGACTGGTCCCGGCGGTCACGTCGTCGCCTTCATCTTCCGGAACCAGAAGCTTGGCGGCGATCACCAGCAACGCCATTCCGCCTACCAGCTTCAAATAGGGCAGCGCCATCAGCCTGGCGACGATGCCGGTGAAGACGATCAGCAGCACCACGGCGATACCGGCGCCGATCGCCATGCCCCACAGCCGCTGACGCGGCGCCAGGCCGCGGCAGGCCATCGCAATCACCAGCGCATTGTCACCGGATAGAAGAACGTTGATCCATATGATCTTGCCGACCGCCAGCCAGAATGCCGGCGTCTGCAAGTCGGCTTGAACCTGGTTAACAACGGCGCCGATCTTGGCGGGGTCAATGACCTCCGACAGCCAATTCACAGCCTACCCCCTTGGCGCAAAGCGGCCGTCCCTGCGGCAGCCGGCAGGTCAAAGACCGGCCGGCGGGTCAGGGTCCCTATCCGTCAACCGACGATTTCGTTACCCGAGAAAAACTGCGCGATCTCGATCGCCGCGGTCTCAGGCGCGTCGGAGCCATGCACCGAATTTTCGCCGATCGACTTGGCGTGCAGTTTGCGGATTGTGCCGTCAGCCGCCTTGGACGGATCGGTCGCACCCATCACGTCACGGTGCCTGAGCACGGCATTTTCGCCTTCCAGGACCTGCACGACAACCGGAGCAGACGTCATGAACTGGACTAGCTCGCCAAAAAAAGGCCGCGACTTGTGAACGGCGTAAAAGGTCTCAGCCTGCTCTTTTGTCATCCGTATGCGCTTCTGGGCCACAATGCGAAGTCCGGCCTGCTCGATCAATGCGTTGATCGCACCGGTCAGGTTGCGCTCGGTGGCGTCGGGCTTGAGAATCGAAAAGGTGCGTTCAATCGCCATGATTTGTCCCTGCAAAACGCGGTTGGAGTTTGCGGCGCTTATATCGGCGCCGTAGGCGCACGGCAAGCGATCCGGCGGTACCCGCAGACCCGGCAAAGGTCCAGAAGGCAGGGATTACGGCGAATTCACCGAGATGAACCCTAGATGAAACGGTCGTCCCGTTCTCGTTCAGCTTGCGGGTCGTAGACTCACTTTGTGACAAACTCCCGTACTAGGGCGTTAACCCCTCCACTTCTTGATCCGATGGCGCCGTGGCGCCGAACCAGAGGAGACCCAGATGTTACGTAAACTTTCCCTTGTTATCCTCGCTGCCGCATCGCTCGGTGCCGCCGCGTTGGCGCCGACAGCGGCCTCGGCCTGGGGCGGCCATGGCTGGCACGGCGGCTGGCATGGCGGCTGGGGCGGCCCCCGCGTCCTGGTCGGTGGACCAGTCTATTACGGCCCCGGCTATGATGGTTACGGTGGCTGCTTTGTGCGCCGACTGGTGCCCACCCCCTGGGGACCGCGCTGGCGCCTGATCAATCGCTGCTATTGAGCGGGCCAGGCCCCGGCCTTTGGGCCGGGGCGCTCGATTCCGCGATGACCCCGGGAGGAACAGGGCGCCGTGGCACAAGCCGCCCCTGAAGCCTCGGATCTGGCTCACAAACCGGTTGCGTTTGCTGGCCGCTCCGGTGAAAACCCCGCGCATGCTTTCAATCACCGACGTATCGATCCGAATTGCCGGCCGGACTCTCATTGAGCATTCCTCCGTGCAGATCGTTCCTGGCGCGCGGGTGGGCTTTGTCGGCCGCAACGGGGTCGGCAAGTCCACCCTGTTCGGCGCCATCCGCGGCGACTTGCCGACCGAAACCGGCACGATCGCGATCCCGCCACGCTGGCGTGTCGGCAGCCTCGCCCAGGAAGCGCCCGATGGTCCGGAGAGCTTGCTTGAGGTCGTATTGAAAGCTGATCTCGAGCGCGACGCGCTGCTGCGCGAGGCCGAAACCGCTGATGATCCGACCCGCATCGCCGACATTCAGACCCGGCTCGTGGATATCGAGGCCCATTCGGCCCCTGCCCGCGCGGCCGCGATCCTCTCCGGGCTTGGCTTTGCGACCGCTGACCAAACCCGATCCTGTTCGGAATTTTCCGGCGGCTGGCGCATGCGGGTCGCGCTCGCCGCCACGTTGTTTGCCGCTCCCGATCTGCTGCTGCTCGACGAACCGACCAACTATCTCGATCTCGAAGGCACGCTCTGGCTTGAAGATCATCTGGCGAACTATCCGCGCACCGTCATCGTCATCAGCCACGATCGTGATCTCCTCGATACATCGGTTGATCAGATCCTTCATCTCGATCGCCGCCAGCTGACGCTGTACAAGGGCACCTACTCCTCCTTCGAGGAACAGCGCGCCACGCGCGAGATGCTCGACGCCAAGCATGCCAAACGCCAGGATGCCGAGCGCAAGCGACTGCAGGCGTTCGTCGACCGCTTCAAGGCCAAGGCCTCGAAAGCCCGCCAGG
>Ga0302319_10011748_pt1 | contig 16586 bp, 13 predicted proteins | sample Bog_T0_2_FD_203319 | JGI IMG/M metagenome (GOLD analysis project Ga0302319, IMG submission 203319) | Peat permafrost microbial communities from Stordalen Mire near Abisko, Sweden - Bog_T0_2 | ecosystem: Environmental > Terrestrial > Soil > Wetlands > Peat | place: Sweden: Abisko, Stordalen Mire...
AAAGGCCTGTTCGACATAAAACCACCGTTCATCCCAGCAAACCAGCCGGGAACCAAGCGTGAAGTTAGAAAACAGCGGGAGCGATCGCCTATACGTGATCCAAACTGCGCCAACCAGCGGCCTCCAACGGGCACGGAGGATGTGGCTCAAGATCCTGGTCCGCGCCAGCAGGTGTGTGCGACCGTAGTCCATCAGGTTCAGATAGCGGGCATTGTTCAGGTGCAGGTTCAAATCGATGTCGTTGGGCCACACCCGCATCTGCAACCGGTCTTCCTCGAGCACATCGAGCGCCTTGAGCGGCCAGACATGCTGGCGAATGGCGAGAGCCGGAATGCTGACAAAACTGATGAAGTGAGACAAGCTCGAGTCCTCGCACGGGAAGGCATCTGCACCCAGTGTAGAAGACGGACTGCGAGAGAAACCGAGAGAGCCGTTGGTACGGACGAGCGGAGACAAAAAAGCGCCCCCCGATTGCGCTAGCCTGGATGGTCTCCAGGTCGTGCCAACCGGTGGGGCGAGGAGCCGCAATCACAAGAAAATGTACCGTCGGTCAGCTCCTCCGCGAATTTCTTCGCTTCCAAGGTTCTGGCGTCAAGTAGATTTTCTGGACCGACCCACACTATATGCTGCCGATTCGGCCGACGGCAGGTTCCATCGGGTACCAAGCTGCCGCAAGTGGTGCTAACTTGTTAAAAAAAGTCGAGTTAATCCAGTGTAGACAAGTGGTTTTACGGGACGTATGATACGCATGACAGTTCGTTTCGTCCATGAGCTCGCGGTCTGGCGAGTGCATTCAAAGCAAAGCTCCGCCACCGGATTCGTGCTGCCTTCCGACAAGGGTCACGTTCCTTGTTTTTTTGAATGGTGAAAGGATCCGCTTTGCCTGGAAGGAACAGGTCGCCAAATTTCTAGCGGACGGGGGCCAGAGCGGCCCGCACGGATGGGGAGAGTGGGATGCCGCAAGGCGCCAAATCAGATCTGGAAATTGGCGAGCAGCTCGCCGGGCTGGATCCGGAAGCGATTCGGGAGCAGCTGGAGCGGCTGCTCGCTCACCCCCTGTTCGCCAATAGCAAACGCTATCCTGTTTTCCTGGCATATGCCGTGGAACAGACGCTCAAGGGCGGTGCATCGGATCTGAAGGAACGCAGCATCGGCGTGGAGGTGTTCGGCCGATCCCCGAGTTACGACGCGAATGCGGACCCCGTGGTGCGGATCACCGCCGGGGAGGTGCGCAAAAGACTGGTTCAGTACTATTACGACCCGGCGCATAACGGCGAGTTGATCGTCGAGCTCCCCAGTGGGTCCTATGTTCCCCAGTTTCGCGCTTCGGAGCGACCGGCTGCTCCGGAGCCAAGCCTGCCGACGATTGAAGCAGAGACTGCCGCGATCAGCCCTGCAATCACCCCCAATCCGCAGCCACCTGCACCAAGGCGCCGCTGGCTGATGCTCGCATTCCTTTTTGGTATGGTCCTGGTTCTTGCGTTTGCACTCGGATGGAAGCTGCGCGACTTTCAGGAGTTTCGGCCACCCACGTCCATCGATCGATTCTGGGCTCCCATCACGGCCGGTTCGACCACCGCCACCTACTGCCTGGGCGAACCGGCGAAGAATATCGATGTAGGCTCCATCAACTCACTCGACGGGCCCGCGGCTACGGCCGAGACACAGCCACTCTATTTTCGTTTGCACCTCTCCGGCCATCTTGCTTTGGCGGATGTGATCACCTTGACCCGGACGGCGGCTGCGCTGGAAACTCAACACAAGGCGTTCCGCGTGCTTCCCGCATCCGAAGCCAGGTTTGCGCAACTCCGCGAGGGACCCATCGTGTTGATCGGGGGGTTCGACAACATCTGGACACTGCGCGTCACCCAAAAGCTGCGTTTCGGCTTCGAGTCCAAGGATGGGGTGGCCCTGATTGTCGACCGGAAGAGTCCACACCAGACGTCGTGGGCCACGGCGTGGGATTTGCCCTACCAAAAGCTCTCTCGCGACTACGCCATCGTTGCGCGGATTCGGGACAACACCACAGGCCAGCCGGTGATCGTAGCCGCGGGGATTTCAGAAGAAGGGACCGAGGCTGCCGGCGAAATTCTCTATAACCCCGTCTATCTCGATTCGCTCCTGGCCAAACTCCCGCCTAACTGGGAACAGCTGAATATGGAGGCCGTCATCGAAACTCAGGTGATTGAAGGCCATCCTGGGCCGCCCAACATTCTCGCGGTTGAAACCTGGTAACGACCGTCGCCGGATCGGATCCCACATACTGGCCAATTGACCGAAACCACTTCTCCCAGACGTGACTCTGCACGCGTCAGCCCATCGGGCGTTACGCGCCCATGGGAACGAGCCTCAACCGCGGATGCGTGGGAAACTCAGAATCCACTTGGTACCCAGGGGTGGGTGCGATGGAGTAGAAGCTGACTGAGGAACCGATGGAAGCCGACAGCGTCGAATTACTTCGTCTTCGCCTTGTAGGCCGCCCAACGCCGGCGTTGCGCATCCGCAATCCGCTTGCGCGCGTCCGGACTCAGGACCCGCGTCTTTTTCGTCTTGACCTTGACCGCTGTCGTCTTCGCTTTCGCCCCGGTCGCCTGCTTTGTTACCGAATCCGTATTGGAGAGCAGGGTACGGATTTGCGTGAGCCTTGCAATTTCTGCATCTATCTGAGAGAGAATTGTCTCGATTGCCATTGCTCCAGCTTAAATCAAGTTTTGACTCCGGCACAATTGACACGCGATTTTATCGAGTTACTGTCTCAATCCGGGAAGTCTATTCCGCTTTTTCCCACTGTGTTATTGAGATAGGCCCTCTGCAAAACAAAGAATGCCGCTTTCTTCTGCCCTTGTTCGGAGATAAGTCCCTTGCGGTTATAGCCATCCTGCGTGCCAGCCAGGTTCCGCGTGGGCGAGCGGAAATCCATCAGGATCCATGGACTCATGCCTCGGAGTTGAGGAATGCGATTGAGCATGCCTAGCTGGTGGCGATAGATGTCGGCCTGGTATTCTTCCGTCCAGCGTTCGCTTGCCGGCCCATGCCGCCCGGCCTTTGCCCCGCCGCCAAACTCGCTCATGATGACCGGCTTGTTATAGTCTATGCGCCAATCCGTTGTATCTGCGCCAGCAGGTGTTTGTTCGTACCAACCCACATATTCATTGGTGCCGATCACATCCAATGCTTTCCCGAGCGGATCGTCGACAATTTTTAAGTGTCCTTCCGAGCGGACCAGCAGCGCCGCGGTAATCAACCGCGTGGGGTCCAGCGTGCGCGCCTGCTGGGCTAGCGTCTCGATGAAGTGCGTGCGAATTTCGTTGTTCGGCGTTTCGTTGGCCATGGACCAGAGGATGATGGATGCATGATTGCGCGAAGTGCCTATCTCTTCCTCTAACTGCCGCTCGGCTTTGGCCAGCACCATCTGGTTATCGAACTGGATCGCCCAGTACACGGGAATCTCCGACCATACCAGCAGGCCCTTACGGTCCGCCGCGCGCAACATACTTTCATCGTGTGGATAGTGCGCAAGACGCACATAGTTCGCGCCCAGCTCTTTCGCCCAGCCCAGCAGGGTTTCCGCATCTTTGCTGGAGTACGCGCGGCCACCGCGGTAAGGCGCCTCCGCGTGAACGCACACACCGCGCAGGAAGATAGGTTTACCGTTCAAAAGAATCTGCGTGCCGCGCGTCTCGACGGTGCGGAAGCCAATGTTTTCCTCGATTTGATCCGCTCCGGCGCGCAGAGTTACGCGGTAGAGTTTCGGTTTTTCGGGCGACCAGGCTTGCAAGCCTCTTGCATCGAAGTGAAAGGCCGCGAGTCCACCGTCCCCTATCCTTACGTGAGTCCCTGCGCCTAACTCTGGAATCTCCACTTCGGCATCCGTGCCCTGCGCGGGACCCGTTACATGAAGCCAACCTTCAATCGATGAGCCTTGGGTGCGGCTCAGGTGCACATCGTATTGATCGATGAATGTATCCGGAACTTCAATCAGGGAAACCTCGCGCGTGAGGCCCCCATAGTTCCACCAATCCGTCTTCAGGGTCGGCACGCCGTCTTCGTGGCGGGAGTTATCGACGGCCGCGACGACAAAGTTGGATCCGGCATGCACGGCGCTGGTGATATCGCAGTTAAAGCTGGTGAAACCGCCTTCATGCTCGCAGACTTTCTGCGCATTTACCCAGAACCAGGAGCGGTAGTTGGCCGCACCAACATGGAGGAACACGCGCGTGTGCCCTTTCGGTTGATAAGCAAAGTCTCGCTGATACCACACTGTGCCTTCGTAATAGAGAAGCGCATCGCGCTGGGTGTTCCAGTCGCCCGGGACTTTCAATAAGGGCGATTTTGCAAAGTCGTATTCGATGGGCCGCGTGTCGCCGGGTTGCTGCTTTTGATTGCGATAGTAACTTGAGAAGCCATTCGCATAGGGATCGATAATTGTGGCCCAATTCCCATCAAGGGACGTGGCTGGCCGTATATCGGCGCCCGTGATGACGATGGGCGCCTGGGTCTCGTTGGAAGCTGACTGAGCTAGCAACTTACCTGTCGTTGCGGCCATGCAGATACCAGAGATGGCCAGCAAAAGCAATCGAATGTTCGGCGAGGAAATACGCGGAAGCAGTTTCATTCGTGAACCTCAGCCAGTGCCCAATGAGGATTTGTGATGGGCGGCGTGTGTGTTTTCTCCGCACGGATAGCGCATGGGAACCTGCCATCTTATGCCGTGAGTGGCGACCTTGTACAGGCTGCGTGAAGTCTGTGCCTTCGCTCCATACGAGAAGGGGACGGGCTGTGTGCCCATCCCCTCCTGGCGACGTTCAGGTTGAAGTTGAGTTAGGCGCCAAGATACTCGACGTGCACATACGTGCCGAGCCGCACGTTGTAGGCGAGGTACCAACCGGCGTGGTCTGGATCATCGTAGATCACGATGTCGTCCGAGTCCCAGAGCCACCCATCGCAGAAGCCGATGTCGGCCGGAGCAACCATCCAGTACCAGTTATTGAACCAGAACCGGTTGGGGCCGCCGCCGGCGAGGTGCCAGCGGTGGCTGGGGCCAAAGCCACCGGTAAAGCGGCCGTGTTCAAAGGGATGGTCCACGTGATAACGAGCGTCGTCGCGGCCTGTATCGTGGCCGACCCAGGTTTTTCCGTTATCCACGTGGGGAGCGTTGGGATGGCCTTCCTTGTCACTGTAGTTGCGCATCGGCTCGACGGCGTGCGGAGTGCCCGTGACCGGCTTGGGTCCGCTGCGGGGAATGACCTGATGAGGTGCCGGTGCCGGGTGGCTCTCGCCGCCTTCACGATGCTGCGCCAACGCCGGGACTGCAAGAACGAGCAATGCCGCAAAAGCTAGCTGAACGTTTTTCATTGATTCCTCCGGGCGTCCAGCAGCGGACTCGCTTGACTTGGCAGCCTTGGTCCGCATTGGGAACGCCACCAACAACAATAGAGGAAACCCACCCTCCAACTGCAAGTTGCGCTCGAAGAATTCTGCTGGCCTGGCATGAAATTCCGGTGAGTCCCAGTCCTAGAGGGTCTTGCGAACGCCTAGACTTCCACCGCGACGGGCGAGCGCTTCCACGCGTAAAGCGGGAACGTGTTCGCCATCTCGGCAACCTTTCTGCGGATCTTCTCCAGAGCCGCATCGTCGTTGCGCAGGTCAAGAGCCTTGGTGATCCATCCGCCGATCTGGCGCATCTCGGCTTCCTTCATTCCCCGAGTCGTGAGAGCGGGTGTCCCTATGCGGATGCCGGAGGGCTTGAGGGGTGGGTTGACGTCGTAGGGAATCGAATTCTTATTGACCGTGATGCCTGCCTTGCCCAACGCGAGTTCAGCTTCGGAACCGAGGATGCCTTTCTCGAAGACGTCGACCAGCATGAGGTGATTGTCTGTGCCGCCGGAGATGATGCGGAATCCGGCCTCCTGTAAGGAGGCGGCCAGCACTTTGGCATTCGCCACCGTTTGCGCGGCATAGGTCTTGAACTCAGGGCACAGAGCTTCGCCAAAAGCCACGGCCTTGGCGGCGACGATGTGCATCAACGGGCCGCCTTGCTGTCCTGGGAAGACAGCCTTATCCACGGCGGCTGCGAGTTCCTGACCACACAGAATCAGGCCGGAGCGCGGTCCGCGCAGGGTCTTGTGCGTGGTGGTGGTTGTGATGTGCGCATGCGGCACAGGCGAGGGGTGAACGCCGCCGGCAACCAAGCCTGCGATGTGCGCCATGTCGAAGATATACACGGCGCCCACCTTGTCAGCGATCTGGCGCATGCGCGCGAAGTCCCAGAGTCGTGGATAGGCGCTGCCGCCGCCAATGAGGACTTTCGGTTTCTCGCGGGTGGCGATGGCTTCCAGCTCGTCGTAGTCGATGAGCTCTGTGTCCTTGCGCACCTGGTAAAACGTGGGCCGGTAGAGCTTGCCGCTGAAACTGAGCCGGTGGCCGTGGGTGAGGTGGCCACCGTGCGAGAGATCGAGCCCGAGAATGGTGTCGCCAGCCTGCAACACGGCCGCATAAGCCGACGCATTCGCCTGCGATCCGGAGTGCGGCTGCACGTTCACGTGCTCGCTGCCGAAAAGCTGCTTGGCCCGGTCCCGCGCCAGGTTCTCCACCACGTCGGCATATTCGCAACCGCCGTAGTAGCGTCGCCCCGGATAACCCTCTGCGTACTTATTCGTGAAGATGGAGCCGGCCGCCTCCAGCACGGCTTCGGAGACAAAATTCTCGCTGGCGATCATCTCCAGCCCCTCATGCTGGCGGAGCGTTTCATGGTCAAGGGCGGCAGCGATGTCGGGGTCGGCCTGGGCAAGTGTGAGAGGCATGCGGTCGGTCATAGAAGAATTCTAGCCTTCTTCGGGGCGATTTCGGCACGCCAATTTAAAAGGCTTGCGACAGCCCACCAACGGCGGCCGTCCCATTGCTCGTCGATGCTTGTGACGGCCGCGTTGTCACGACGATTCGTGTGCCGCGTCACAGAACATTGATTCCAAAGTTTTTAACGTGTCGCTTGGGCGCGGATTTGGATGAGTCTTGTCCAGATTTGGGGCCTCTCGGTTTCGATGCGGCTGGGTACGCTGGAATCGACGAGAAAACTGGTTCACGGCAAAATTGGACTGAAATTGTCCAATTCAACGATTGCAAGACTGCTTCTCTTTTCAACCATCCCTGCCGCTCCTACCGGCTGGACACAGCGCAACCATCCGGAGCCTTGCTGACAGGAATGTACGCGCCCCTGGCTGAAGCCAAGCGGCCTTCAAGCCACGCGCATTGGGGCTGCACAGTGCACATCGCAGGCGCCCGCCGGGTCACTGAACAAGAGGACGGCCGACCTGACCCATTTCATGAACCCGAACCGAAGTTAGGAGATGCAATACGATGCTTCCATTTTTCAGTCTTCATCACGAGTTGGTTCAGCGCAGGAGCTTGTCAGCGCCTGTCTTGTTATTCACATTGCTTTTCGCGATCCACGCTGCGAATGCTCAGAGCCTTGGCTGGGAAGGCCCAACCGGGGTGTTTGTCACTCCGCTCGCCTCCACTGCCGCCTCGCCCGCCAACGGCGCCGGAAAAGCCGTGGTTGCCTTCCATTTTCTCAACGGTGGCCCGGTCATTGGGAACTTCAGCACCCTTTCGGTCACCGAATGTGTGGCCGGCCGCTTGGAGTTCGGCTATACCGGCGAATTCCATGGCGGAGGGTCCGACCACGTGAACGCGGTGAATTTGAGCCCGCTGTGGACCGGGGAAATCAATATCCTCCATGCCAAGGTGAATCTGATTCCAGAGAATGCCGGGAAGACAAAATGGGTTCCCGCGATCTCCGTGGGCGCAATTGGCCGATTCACCGACAACAATGTGGGCGACGGCGTGAACTCCGGCGCATTGCATTCCGCTCTGAGCATCACCTCCGGTGTGCAATCCACCAAGAATGCTGACTTCTACTTAGTTGGCACCAAGGTTGTTACGCAGATCACCAAGAAGGTTCCCTGGCTGTTCAGCGCCGGGTTACGGGGAACCAACGCGTCGCTGTGGGGACTGGGCGGCAATGCTCCGGATATGACGATGCGCGGATTTGGCGCCCTGGCCTGGGTGTTTACCGGCCCCGGGAAGAGCACGATCATTCTTGGCTCCGAAATCGCGCAACAGCCGAAGAATTTGCTGGTGACGTTGAACAGCGGCGCCCGGGCAGGCGTCTTTGACATTCCCACCTCGGAGGTCTACGCCGTGCGCGTCGTGCCCTCGCCCAAGTGCAAGCTGAACGCCGACTTCGGCGTACTGCAGGCAGCCGGCAACATTGGCAGCTCTCCCACCTTGCCGTCGGTCCCTGTGAACTTGAGTGCCCGGGCGCGTATCGCCTTCGCCTTGTCGTACGGCTTTTAGAACATCTTTGCTTTGACTGTAGACTTCCGTGTCCCATCCATTCCGCTTTTCTCTGCGGAATGGGTGGGAGATCAATAGAGTCCGGGTCGACGCAATCTCCAATCATGCTTTGGCGGGATACTGCCTCGCGAGCATTGACTGTTTCCACGCTGTGTCCCGTGCCATGCCGGCTGGTTTGCTATCGTTTGGGAAGAGCGGAGGTACGTACGCGTGAGCCAACATGGATGGCAGTGGGGCCTGATTCTGCTGCTTGCAGGCTCTCCTGTCTTTGCGCAGAGCGGGGCGGTGGATCCAGGGGTTCAGGCCAAGGCGGATGCGGGAGACATTCAAGCGCAGGTCATTGTTGGCGAGAGAATCTTAGCGGGAACCGGTGCTCCGCGCGATTCCCGCGAGTTAGCTGCCGACTACAGCCAAGCGGCTGGGTGGTTTCGCAAAGCCGCCGAAAAGGGGAATGTGGAGGCGGAGGTTCACCTCGCCGATCTTTACCGCGACGGCCGCGGCGTCACGCGCGATATGACCCAGGCCATCACATGGTATCGGAAGGCCGCGGAGACGGGCGATGCCGGTGCGCAGGCCACGCTGGGCATTCTCTATTCGGTGGGCATGGGCGTTTCGCGCGACGATGTGGAAGCCTATTATTGGCTCAGCCTGGCCGCCGATGCAAAGAGTCCCAACCAGGCGAAGCGGATCGCCAATCGGCAGAGCGCGGGCGAGCACATCACCACCGACCAACAGGCTGCCGTTCAAGATCGCGTAGCTGGCTGGAAGGCCGCGCATCCTCGGACAAGACCATAAGATTGCTGACTGTCCCCGGCGCGGCCGCTTATCCTGGACAGAATGCGAAGCGAGCTTGCCTTCTTGAAACAATGGATTCGCGCACTCTTGTTTTGTTTCGTTGCATCCGCATTCATCGCAGTCGCCGGTCACAGCCAGACTTCCGTGGTGACACTCACGCCAGCTTTGGTTGAGGCTGGTTCGCCGGAGTTGATCCGCGTGGATGCACCGGTGGATGCAAACCTGAGCGGCGAATGGATGGGGCACAAGCTTGCGTTTTTTCGGGGCGGCAGGGCTTGGTTTGCGCTCGCCGGCGTGGACGTGGAGGGGGCCGCTGGTCCTTCTTCATTGAAGATCGAAGAGCAGCGTGGGGATGGCAGTTCTTGGGATCTGTCGCAAACCATCGAGATTCACGCGGCGCACTACCGCACCGGGTCTTTGAGCGTCCAGCCCAAGTTCGTGGAGCCGAGCCCGGAAGCGCTCAAGCAGATCCAGGCAGAAGCGCAGCTGAAGGCCAAGGTCTTCGCTGCAAGCACTGCCGAGCCGTTGTGGACAGGAAGTTTTCACTCTCCGGTAACTGCCGCGGCCACGGATAGCTTCGGAACCCGGCGTATGTTCAACGGCAAGCTAGCCAGCGTCCACAAGGGTATGGACTACCGCGCGTCCGTGGGCACGCCGGTGCGGGCCGCCAACAAGGGCGTGGTGGTGCTGGCGCGGCCTCTTTATTACGAGGGAAACTGCGTGGTCATCGACCATGGCATGGGCCTATTCACCATTTCCATGCATTTCAGCCGCATCGATGTGAAGGAAGGGCAACCGGTGCAAACCGGCGAGCTACTGGGCCTGAGCGGCGCAACAGGGCGCGTGACGGGACCGCATCTGCATTGGGCCGTCCGTTGGCAGGACGCATATCTCGATCCGGCCAAGCTGTTGCGATTGGACTTGAGTCATGTCCGGTAGGAGGGTGGCTCAGCGGGAGACGGCTTCTTCTTCCACTGCGGGAGTCGAGCTTCCCACCTCAGGCAGCGCGATGGCCGCGGCCTTCTCCGCGCGCAAAGCTTTGAAGGCCCGGTAGACAAACCAGCCCAGGTACCATCCATCGATGTATTTGTAAGGCGTCTCACCGGTGGTGTAGTGGCCGCAGGGCAAAACGCGCGGCTCAAAGTCGAGGCCGTAGTGCTTGAACGCCTCCACCACTTGCAGGGAATATTCCCGGGGAAAGGTGAGGTCGTAGTCGGCATAGACAAGCAGGACCTTCTTGCTCGGACCGCCCGCTTCAGTAGAGGCAAAGCGCTCGTAGTAGCTGCAAGGGCTGACCGCGGCCCAGAAGGCCCGGACGCGGTCCTGGGTCAGGCCGGCTTCTTCCAGCGCTTGCTTCACGTGGCGGGTGCTCTGACCGGCCCACGTTACATCTCCGAACGCAGTGGAGGCATGATTGAAGGCATTCACGCGGATGCGCTTGTCGAAGGTGCTGGCCAGGAACGAGTAGCAGGAGCCCAGGCTGGTGCCCAGTACACCGAAATGAACGTAGCCCTGCTCTTCCAGCCAATCCAGGCAGCAGCGGATGTCGACAACGGCCTGGCGGCACGCATGCAGGGTGCGGCCAATGTTGGCGCTGACCGAATAGTCAGATCGCTCCAGCTCTGCCGGGCGGCGAATGTCGTGGTACGGCATGGAGAGGCGCAAGGCCGAGACACCCATGCGATTGAAGAGGGTGCACAGGGCGTTGTGGCTCAAGCCATCGGAGTTCCACTGCGGCAATACGATGATGGCCTGCTTGGGCCGCTTGGGATCTTTGTGCTCCGGCGCGGGATACCAGCGCGCATTGACCTGGTCATTTTCCGGATAGGGCGAGCTCTCGGGCGAAGTGAAGCGCAGAAACTGCGCGGGCGCGAGCGTGCCGTCGAGCGCTTGCTGCTTGATGGCCGCATCCTGGCTCAGCGTCTCCGGGCGCACATTGGTGGGGTAGAGCTGGGGATGGCGCTCTTCGAGGCGAAAATCGGTGGGGCGCTCATAGCCGAAGAACTTGTCGCCATGGCGGATAAGCAACTCGTTGATGCGCACCATGGCTGCTTCGGCAGCGACCGGATCGTTGGCTACGGCAGGAGAGGGGATGGCCGCGTCGAAACCATGGGTTTCAAGAAAGGGCTGAATCCATTCAAAGCCCCACTCCAAAGGCCGCACCACGCGATTTTCATCGCGTGTTGTGAGGCGGGTTTCCCACTCGTACATCCAGCGTGCGTATCGCTTCTTGAACATGCCGTCTGCTCAAGTTTAACAGTGCGGCAGGCTGGTTTTGACCCACCCATGCCAGAGGAGTGGCGCAGGTCACATCTTGTTTGCATTACGCAGACGGGATGCGCTGGCCCTTGATGACCCACACAAGGCTGAGCAGCGTGATGGAAACGATGATTCCGAAAGAAGCGACGCAGTAGAGGCAATAGACCTGCAGCACATATTTCTCGACATAGGTGAGATAGAGCGAGAAACCGAGAGCACCAAGCGCAAAGACGAAGAGCGTTCGACGGCGCCGGGCGAGCGCCAGGCCCCCCAGCAACAGGTAGCCGGCAATGCCGATGGCTGCAACCGGAATATGCAGCACTTCCGCAAACGGACTATGGTTCACAATGCCGCAGTCCCACTTGGCGTTGATGTCGCACGGCTCGGTGTCTGTAGAGTAGTGGACCTGGAGAGCCAGCGCGGAAACCACGATGCCGGCAACGGCAAGGAAGGCGATGAGGTAGCGCATCACCCTGATGCTAGCAGACGCTCGTTTGAAGAGGGTGCGGCCTGCCTTTCATGCGACGGGTACGATAGACAGATGGAGCAGCTTCTCGGCAATGGCGGACGTGTGGCGTTCTTCGGTGGCAGCTTCGACCCGCCCCATCAGGGTCATCTCGCCGTGGCCCGTGCCGCGAAGGCCGCATTGTGTCTGGATGAAGTGCTGTTTGCGCCGGTCGGTGCCCAGCCGTTGAAGCCCAACGGGTCGACGGCAGGCTTCGCGGACCGGTTGGAGATGACCCGCTTAGCCATTGGGGATGAGCCGGGTTTTGGCTTGTCAGGGATTGACGCACCCAAGCCGAACGGCGCGCCCAACTACACCATCGACGCGCTGCTGCTTCTGCGGGATCAGCTGCGTGACGGAGCAACGCTCTTCTGCTTGATGGGGGCAGACTCGTTTTTTGGCTTGCGGCATTGGCATCGCGGGGCGGAGATTCCCTTCGTATCTCCCTTGATTGTGGCTGCGCGGCCGGGCCAGCCCCTGGACGACGTGAAGGCTGCTCTTCCTGAGGGTACGCGTCTGGAGGTATCTGCGCTTTCAAAGAGAGCCGATGCGGCTGAGCATGGAGCATGCGGCAAGCTGCGGACCTTCTTGATTCGTAACGTGCGCGGACAGGCAAGTCCGTTTTTTCTTTTGCCGGAACTCCACGTCGATATCAGCGCTTCCGCGATCCGCGAGGCAGTTCGGGACAAGCAGGGCGTTGCTGCCCGTCCGCTCCGGGAAGAAGCAGAAGAAACCGCACTGGTTTCGCCGGCTGTAATGCGCTACATCCGCGCGCATAAACTCTACGAATAGCAGCGCAATAGGCCGGAAAACTTGCCCACGCCCCCGCGACCGACTACGATCAAGGATGGAGAGCAACGTTTTCGAATGACAACAACCGAAGCCCAGAAGCAAACCCGCATCCTGGTTCAAGCCGCCGCACAAGCCTGTGAAGAAAAAAAGGGCGAGGACATCCGCATTCTGGAACTCGATCCCATCGATGCCGGGCTGTCCGACTTCTTCCTCATCGCTTCCGCCACAAACGATCGCCAGGCGATCGCGATCGCCGACGAGATTGAGCATAGGCTGAAGAAGGAGTTCGGCGTATTCCCGAACTCGGTGGAAGGCCGCCGCAAGGGTGACTGGATCCTCCTCGACTATGTGGACTTTGTCGCACACATCTTCCTTACCGAGCGGCGCGCTTTTTACGACATTGAGCGCCTGCGTAAGTCGGCCCGGCCGTTGACACCGGCCGAGTTTGACGCGGAGTTGACGTCGGCTTTGGCGGCCAAGACGATAGCCGCGAGAAGCAAGGCCAAGCCTGCCGCCGCCAAGAAGAAGGCAGCGAAGAAGGTCGTGGCCGGCGTTAAGAGCACAGCCAGCAGCAAGGCTCCAGCAAAGCCAATTGGCGCGAGGAAAAGGGCGGCGAGCAAGGCTTAGGCTGCCGCAGCAATCTTCTGTCCGTTGGGAGCACCGGATTGGAATAATCTACGGTCAAGTAAGAAAGGCGCCCAGTGGGCGCCTTTCTTGTTGACCGTGCGAAACACAGCCTTTGGTTAGAAGGTGAAGTTGCCGTGAACAACCAGCAAGCGCTGCGTAACAGCCGCACCTTGGAAGGACCCATAAGGGCTCGTGGGAGGAGCCACGGCACTGGAGATCTGTCCAAAGTTAGACAGCCCGACATTGCCGTTCGGCGGAGCAAAGTTAACGTGGTTGAAGACGTTGTAGGCACTTGCACCCAGCGAGAAAGCGAGACTTTCCTTCTTGATGATGTGCTTGAGCAGCGAGAGGTCAGTGTCAGTGTAGTGCGGACCCTCGAGGGCGTTGCGGCGCACTGTTCCAAGATCTGACTGATTCGTGTTGAACTGCGCAATGTTCAGGCAGGAGTTTCCAATTCCGCAAGTGTGCGGGTTGGAGGGAGCCAGGTTCTGCAGTTGAGAGACGGTCACGCCGGAAGCGAGGTCAGGCATCAGAACCGTCCCCAGATTGGTGTTGCTGGCAATCAGATTCGAATTGTTGAGGTTGAACGGCTCGCCCGAACGGTAGTAGGTTTTGGCGCTTACCACCCATCCGCCGGCAAGGTTGTTGAGTATGGGGTTGGAAGACTTGAACGGCTCGTCATACACCACATCCCCTACAAGGTTATTGCGGATGTCGTAGTCAGAATTGGAGTAGTTCAGGTTCTGGGTTCCGAGGCTCGGGGTCAGCTGGTTGGTGATAGAGCCACCATTGAAGTATTCGCCTTCACCGCCGTTGGAAACCAGATCCAACGAGTGGCTGTAGGTGTAGCTAAGCTGGCCGGCCAAGCCATGACCGTTGTGCTTGTAGGTGACCATGCCTCCGTTGTAGTTGGAATGGCCATTGTTCGTGTAAGCCGTGACGCGGGCGAAGCGCGGATCGGCCGGGGTGACGCTCAGGCCGAGGCTTCCCGCGGGACCCGGTCCCCACGTTCCAGTTGTGTTGCTATAGGCAAGGTCGCTGGCGTTCGCGTAGGGGTTTTCGAGGACACCGTCGTACCCAAAGTTGCCGGCGTAGGTCAGAATCAGCGCATCCGACCTGGTGAGTTGGCGCTGGAATTGAAGGCTGTACTCCACGTACTCAGGAACCTTGAAGGTTGACGGGAAGTATGCGCCGATTGCCGGGGGCGTGAAGGGTACCCCCGCGTTGGTCAAGGAGTTGTTGATGGCGGTGATGCCCTGGCCACCGTAAAAGCCGCTTTGGAGAGCGCTATTGGCTGCCGCTGCGTTGCTAGCCATGCTGCTGGGGCCGCTTGCGGCGATGTCGCCGGACAGGACTTCAACCCCGTTGTAGTTGGGGAAGTTCTGAATCACACCGTCAACGAAACCCGCCGGATAGAGATCAGAGAAGAAGCCTACACCGCCGCGAAGTTCATCCTTGTCATCGAACGAATAGTTGAAGCCGAAACGCGGTTGAAAGTTGATGCTCTGAACCTTGGGGAACGGATGCCAGTTTTGCGGATTGACCGGACCGCCATCAGCCGAATAGTAGGCGCCCGTTGCACCCGCATTGCTGGAAGGGAAGCTCCCTTCGTAGTTCGAGAAACATCCAGCATGGCAAAGAGGATTGCCCGTGCGATCGACGCGGAAGCCCATGGTGATCTTCAGTTTGGGCAGTGCCTGGAATTCATCTTGGACATAGGCTCCCAGGTTGTAGAGAGCCAGGTGGGCGGTGCTTGTTGCTGTGAAAGCCTTCAGGAAGACGCCGTTTGATGCGCCTCCGAGGTTTCCAGCCGCAATTCCCGACATGTCGAAGATGTAAGCGAACGGGAAGATTGTCTCGATCTGGCTGTCATAGTCCTCAACCAGATCGCGGCGGAAGTTCCCACCGATTTTGACGGTGTGCTTTCCAACGATCCAGTTAAAGTCATCTTCCAGCTGGTACTGAGTGACGTTGCGGCCCTGGGTCAGGTAATAGGGAACACCTTCCGCGCTCAGACCAGGAGAGGCATTGACGCCGCTTCCGTCGAAGCCCGCTTCAACGCCCAGAAGGAAGTCAATTGGAAGTGCCGCCGACGATGCGGCCACATCCTGCGGTCCAAAGTAGGCAGAGTACCAGTTCGCTGCTGCAACGAAAACGTTGGTTTTGGTCGGGCTGATCACGTAGCTGTCGTTAAACTGGCCTTCGTATTCAGGCTGGATGGATACCGCGCTGAAGAGCGGATTGATAAAGCTGGTGGACGTGGGCTGGGAGCCGCGGTCCATTTTGTACCGCCCATAGATCTTGTGCTTGTCGCTGATGTTCCAGTCGGCGCGGCCGGTGAAGAGCCATTCCTTGTTGACATTATTGGCTGCAGCGTTGGCAACGTTCACGCAGGGCGTGTCAACGCCGAAGGTTCCGCCGCCAGGGGCGGGTGTTCCGGCAAGGCCACCGTTCGCAGCCAGGCCGCAGCCGAGAGCGTTATTGCCATCTTGCTCTGGGCCCGGGCCGTTGGTCACCGGAGTGGCGGAGGAGTAAGACTTGGCGCTCTGGTAGCCGGCAAAGATCTGCCCGTAGAGACCGGTTGCGTCCGACGGAATCGTCGAATTGATATAAGACTGCAGTGCGGGCGTGGGGAAGGTCACCAAGCCGCTGTTCGGGAGGACATAGCGGAGGCCTTCGTAGTCCGCGAAGAAGAACACCTTGTCTTTAATAATCGGCCCGCCCGCATTGGCAGCCCATTCATTGGATACAGCGTGGGGGCGGGCACCTCCGTACTGCTTGTTGAACCACCCATTGGCGTTCAGGACGGTGCCGTTGTAGTTATAGTCGGCCATGCCGTGGAACCTGTTGCTTCCAGACTTGGTGGTGTAGTTGATGATTGCACCGGCTGCGCGGCCGTATTGCGAGTTGTACCCGTTCTGAACAACCGTCGCCTCGGCCAGTTCGCCCTGGCCCAAGGTGAGATTGGAGCTCCCTGAGTTATTCAGGTTGAGAAAGGGATCCTGGTTATCAAAGCCATTGAGCACGAACAGGTTTGAAATACCGGGTAGGCCGTCTGAACTGAAGTTGCCGTAGGATCCCCCAGCATTCACCACCACACCTGGTGCGGTGAAAGCGATGGTCGTCACGTCCCCGCCCGGCGTGGGCAGATTCTGAATCTGCTCGGCGTTGAAGGTAGTCGCCAGAGCGACGTTCTGCGTATCGACGAGCGGCGCTGAAGTCGATGTGACTTCAATCACTGTATTGTTGCCCA